>WBZU01000917.1_pt1 | contig 23763 bp, 18 predicted proteins | sample 5204311 | NCBI WGS metagenome assembly WBZU01 (sample SAMN12344359, study PRJNA552823) | activated sludge metagenome | biome: Activated sludge suspended growth; feature: Nitrification reactor; material: Wastewater; isolation source: activated sludge from nitrification reactor of wastewater... | reverse complement strand
CAGAGATCTATTTCTTTCTATAAAAATAATTTTCTGAATACAGAGTATATAGGAATAAACAGGACAGTATTACCTCCGGACCATTGCCTTCAAAACAGGCTTGTAAGACAAGCATTGAATTTTGCAATTGATCGAGCTCAACTTATAAAAGTTTTAAGACATGGTATTGGCACTCCGGCTGTTCAAGGATTTATCCCTCAAGGTATGGCATCTAATGACTTGCATTTAATTTCAGGTTACGGATACAATCCGAAAAAGGCGAAGGCACTTTTGGATTCTGCTGGGTATTTTGAAATGAAGCATGGTGCGGAAATTAAAATATATACCAATAAAGACTATCTGGATATCATTCAATTCGTTGCAGGAGAATGGCAAAAAATCGGAGTAAAGTGTGCTATTGAATTGATGGAGACATCAGCTCTCAGAGAACAAATGAGGGTAGGGGGAGTGCCTGTTTTCCGAGCTTCATGGGTTGCAGATTATCCGGATGAGGAAAATTTTTTCGCACCATTTTTCAGTAAAAATCCTGCACCCCCAAACTATACGAGATTTTCTTCTATAAATTTCGATGCATTGTATGATAAATCGGTTACTGAAACAGATTATCAAAGGAGAATGGATTTGTATAGTAAGATGGATAGTATTTTGATTAGTGAATCACCGGTAATTTTTCTGTTCTACGACCAAACCGCCTGGTTTGCCTCATCTACAATTCATGGATTGAAACCAAATTGCTTAAATATTTTGAAGCTCTGTGAAGTTTATCAAACTGTCCGACAACAATAATCAGTATAAAAATCTTTACTCAATTTTCAAGATTTTGATTAATATTGCCAAATAACTTTCGGGTTCCATAGATTTGCTTCCTGCAATTTTTACTACCACAATTGCATTCAAAGGACGCAGCCGTTTCATCTATTAGCGAAGCATAATCCAATGTTAGTTCTTCTCCCGATGCAATATTTCTAATCGCTATTACATTCAGACCATTATAGGCAGTGTTTGGTTCGCAACTATGATTTTGTGGAGCCCAATCTGATGGGTTTCTGTCCCAGACGATATAAACGTCTTGGCTCACTGGATATGCATAATGTTTAAATGCTGTCTTCCTTTTTTCGTCCCAATGCTTCTCGACATAATTCTTGGATACTAATCTGTAGCTGCGCTCTTCACCGGGAAAAACTATTGTATCTTTTTTGATATCATTCCTTGCAAAAATTCCATAACCCATGATTTGAATTGGCTTGATTTCATAGAGTTTAAATTTTCCTTTATGTCTATAAATTCCTTCTGCAATGATTTGATTCAGAAATATTTGATGGCCATCAGGTGTATGCTTTAGGATATGGTCAGCTGACCCTTCCAGTCCAAGAGGATAGAAAACACTGCAAGTAAAATTGATTTCCAAAAAATAAATCCTTCCACTCTTGTCTATCCTGAAATCAAGTCGTGCATACCCATACCCTTCAAATCCGTCAAAAATATTGATAGCTGCTTGTTTGATTTGAGAGCAGGCAGGCTCTTCTATGAAGGGTATATTCGCATCAGCATGAAGTTCATTTGTTTTCAGTGAGTATGTCTTGAAGCGATGCTTTTTTGGAAATACATATTCTATTGGTTGAAAAGCAATACTCGCTTGGGACTCTCCAATTCCGGCTGCGACCAGTACAGTTACTTCCCTTCCATCAATGTACTCTTCAATTAAAATTTCAGAAAACTCACTTAATAAGCTGGAACATTTGGATTGCAAATCATTGAAATTTGTACACAAGGATTTTTCATCAATTCCTAAGCTGTCTCCTGCTTTGGCAGGTTTTACAAAAAGTGGAAATTGAAGATGTGAAATATGTTCTTCTAATAGATCAAGATTTTTGATTAATGCATATTGAGGAGAAAGTACATTGTTACAATATGCGACGTACTTCATTAATTGTTTAGTTGGGTCATATAGATCCACCGTAGGGCCAGTATAGGGTAATTGGAGTAGTTCTAAAAAGTAAATTACATCTAAGGATGGAACTTCCCACTCAAGATACCCTTCGCAAAGGTTGATGAAAATGTCAAACTCTTTTGACTTTAACTCTGCAAGTTGTTTGTATGTGGTAAGTTTATGTAGAAAGATATATTCTACCTGATGTCCGTCCAACCATTGGTTCAAATCTCTAGGAGGGTCAAAGTATTTATAATCATGATTACAACTGGAGTAATCGGCTTGTAAGACGCAAATTTTCATTTTAGAATTACAAATGTCCTTTTATAGCGTCAAAGATGATCATTAAAATTAATTCAGCAAAAGTTTTTTTTGAGACCCTTAATATTGCTCCAATTGAAGTGTAGTTTTCATCTTCACTAAGACCACATTGAGCATTTGCTTCCAGTACGTAAAGCTGCTGGGTTTCTTGGTCCTGCCGAATATCAATTCTTGTGTAAGACTTGCCTTTCAAAGCTTTATAAGCATTAATACTGATCTCTTTGAGTTGTTCGTTGAGTTTTGGATCTACGGGATTGTACTCGAAGAAGAATTCTGAATTTGGCATTGATGGTTCATTTTCATAAATTTCCCAAAGCCTATCAAACGAGAGAAACTTTTGATCGTCTTTTAAAGATGAATGAAATTTTCTGTGTACGGCATCAAAGTAAACTATATTCTCCGGATCATCCCATGAACCCACTAGCATAGTTGTATATTCCTCACCCTTCACATATTTTTCAACTATTGCGCCGTCTATATTCAAATCCCAGCCTCTGTATCCGGATTCTATTTTATGGACAATGTTTGCATACTGATGAGAAGTGTAAACGACATTATCTATTCCGACTCCCATGCTGCCGCCTGAGACAGCTGGTTTAATAATCAATGGTGATCCCAAATCACTGAACTGAGAATTTGCTTTTTGAAGATCTGCGATTCCCCAAGCCGGTGTAGGAATATTGCAATTGTCAAATGCTAGTTTCATAGGAATCTTCGAAGTTGTAATCTCGTAAAAGGCACTGTCAGCTCCTGTGTATACAACTCGCTTTTGTTCTAAATAATGAATTACAGACAATCCCGGAGCTCCATTGATTTCATCACCGTCACATAGGTTAAAAAATACTGGAGTTTTATTTTTACAATTAACAATGTGCCTATCTATGGTCTCGGAGTAACTGCTCATGGTGACTTCTGACCATTCCCAGTCAATTCCTAAATCTGAAAATGCTTTGCTGTACTCTTCAAAACTTTGGCTAAAGTCATAATAGTACGCGATGTTTGGATCGTCTGATTGGATACCGGGGACAAGTACGTATACTTTATAGTCAGTAGGTAGATTCTGAGACGGAATATCAAATACCTTCTGCAAGACAATTTTGGATAAAAGGACTTAAATCATATTGTTTCAGAATGGATATGGACAGATATTTTGCTCCCATTATTGTTCCAATACAATTGTCTTCACCACAATGGCATTGAAATGACTGTTCCATATCCCATTCAGTTGAAGGGTAAAAGAAAAATAATTCTGTGCCTGGTTCAATATCTTCAACAGCGTCGAGAGTCATCGTTTCAATGTTAAAAAAGCAGTTGGGTTTACAGCTATGGTTTACACATTCTAACTTATTTGGATGGAGAATAATATGCTTTTTGGCAGATATCTGAACAGTGAGATAATTTGGCTCTGTCAATTCTTGCTGAGCAGAGAAGGCCGAAATTACCTCCCCCTTTCCAAATGATTGATGACAAATAAGCCCTCTAAATCCGTTTTCCGGATTGTGATAGACTTCAAGGTGTAAGGGTTCAAATTGATCATAAGCTATCCCAAGGGTAGAACTTTTCATTTTCATGGCGCTAATGTATATATATTTTTAAATAACACATGCTAATAATTATTGAAACACATTCTTGCTTTACTATCAAACTGTAAGCATTATTTTTTTTCCAGCTTTTAGCGACGATGTAATGCATTTCTCGCATAGCTTTTATATGCTTATCAAAGAATCTATTGATAGCAATTGGGCCAATTTTGATTTGAGATTCTTCGTGAAAGACGTTTATTCAAGAATACCACAGTGAATATCATCATAGACCCGTATGATGACGAAATTCTGGACATAACTATCCACCAAATAGGGTATGATTGGGTTCACCGAATCATGATTTGAAAGATTTTAGTGCGAAATTATCCCTTCAACTTGGATCAAAGTATATTTCACTTTAGTGCAAAATTGGAGCTTTTGCATTAACAGAATAGAGGCAAAAGCAATTGATATAATGATTTTAGTCAAAATCGAAGGAGCCAAGACCAGCTTCACTTGGCTTGTTTAGAAAAATCTGTTCTTGAGAAACAGATAAAGTAGACTGCTTTGATTTGGAATATGATAATACTTGAATTTTTGTTGCAATATTTGGATTGATCAATTTTACCCTGATTTATTTACTCGTAAAAAAAAAAAGAGAGGCAACTGCACTGTTGCCTCTCTTGATGAAATTGGTTTAACAAGGATATAACTTATCGCATAATGGATATCTTTTGCACGGTTCTTGTATTTCCGTTTTGCAATATGGCGAGATAGATACCTGATTCAAGTTTTGTAGTGGAAATGTCAGACCTTAAGGCATCAATAGTTTGTTGATGGATCAATTTCCCTTTGAAATCTACTATACTAAGCTGAGCAACTTCAACAGGAAGGGATGGAACGATCAATGTAAAATTGTCCCTTACCGGATTCGGATAAATTTCCATCTCCTGATATGCTGCAAATAGTTCAGACGTGCCTTGGCCGTTTTGGTCAATTTCAGTTCCGCCGTTAGGATCTTGTGGATCTCGCTTATACTTGCAATAAACGTCATCAATTATTCTGATATATTTCAATTTCGTATTACTGTTAGCACCATTATTATTTTTTACGGTGAGTTTTACCGTGAATGTGCCAAATTTATCAAACACAACTACTGGATTCTGCTCTGTTGATGTGGCAGGATTGCCATTCTCAAATTGCCAGTTCCATTCAATCACATCAGAGGAAGATTTATCAATAAAATGAATAGTAAGTGGTTTACATCCTGCTGTTGTGTCCGATGCAAAGTTGACTTTTGGTACCAGATATACCGCAATAGTTTTTTCAATAGTCTTAAGTCCGCATTCATTTTCGACCGTCAGTTTGACGCGAAACTCACCTTCAACTCCATAATCGTGGACAGGATCTTCTTCTGTGCTTGTTTTGCCATCTCCAAAATCCCAATGATAGGTATTTCCAAATTTACTTGTATTGTCAAATGTTGCAGCAAAGCCTTTGACAGTAGATTTGAATACAGGAACAGGATAATCTTTAACATCGATGTAGTCTTGTACAGTTAGGCTATCTCTGTAAGCTGCATTGTATGCGAGCAAAGAAACAGAATACTTGCCCGAAACTGGGTAGACCACTTGTGGATTTCTTAATGTACTTGTAGAAGGATTACCTCCAGGGAAAGACCATTCAAAATTTGTTGCAGCTGATGAAGAAAGATTTTCAAAATCAACAGTATATGGTGCACAACCAAATTGATTTTGAACTTTGAAACCAGCGACGGGCCTATCTCCAATTACTATAGTTTGCTTACTTGTATGGGTTCCACAAAGATTATCTACTGTGTAGATCACTTCGTAAATTCCGTTTGCAAATGAATGAGAAGGATTTTCTTCATTGCTAGTATTGCCATCTCCAAAATTCCAAAAATGGTTTTTTGCGTATGTAGCTCTACTGTTGAATTGAAGAGAAGCACCTATGACATCATAATCAAACTTAGAAACCGGTGCACTGTCTATATTGATATAGAGTTTTTTCTCAGAAGAAGCAGTATATCTTTTTCCAGATGAAAATAGTTTCACATCATAAACGCCTTTGTTTTTATAAGTAATCACCGGATTTTTTAAGATTGAAAAATTAGGCGTTCCACCTGGAAATCTCCAGTCCCATCTGATTACATTATCTGAAGATCGATCAAAAAATTTAATTTGTTTAGGTGCACAACCCCAAATTGTATCGGCATCAAAATCTGAGGTAGGGAAGTAATACACTTCAATTATTTTAGTAAGCGTTCTTACTCCGCAATCACCCGTTACACGTAACGTGACAGTATAATCTCCTTCTGCTTTATAATCGTGTACCGGTTCAAATTCTGAGCTGGATTGTCCGTCGCCGAAAGTCCAGAAAAAATCGAATCCGAACTGAGTGGTATTTCTGAAGCCAACGGATAGACTTTGAATGTCAGCTTCAAAATCAACTATAGGTGCAGGATCCATTTGAATATATTTAGCCTTTACTACTTTGGTCGAGCATCGAGGATTTTTAACTTCCAACTCCACATCATAAACTCCGGCATTTGGATATTGTACTAACGGATTAGGGCTGGTGGATGTAGCAGGAACACCTCCGGGGAATTTCCAATTCCAGGAAGTAGTATAAAGTGACATGTCCGTAAACTGAACAGGTCCGGGTACACATGCAAGTGTTGGCACCGCATTGAATATTGGCACTGGAACAGGTTCTAAATGGCCACAAGGTGTGAGACAAGTTGCTGTATTTACAAAGTCATAAACTTGAACTCTGGACATGACGGACCAGTTATTAGAACAATTTACGGTTGGGGCCATGATCGTACCACTGCCCCCGGTACCGCCTCCACCATCGTGAGTGCATCCGAAATTGTGTCCTAACTCATGAGACTGTAGTTGCCTTAAGCAACCAAAATCCATACTGTATTCGCTACAGATGTTGTATTGTTCTGATGGTAAACACACTGTTCCAATTCCGGCCGCAAGTCCAACAGTTCCTGAGGTGTAATCTGTGGTCCAGCCGGTTGCAACATCATGCGGAGGTAAAATGCTTGAAGCATTACCTATTAATAGATTCAAATGTTCCATAATTGACATTGCCTTGTCAAAGATATCTGATGCTTGATCTGTGGGAATATAGAAGCCTGAAATCGCAAAAGAAATCTGAACTTGAAAATCATCGTCCCAATTGGTCTGGCAGTAGTTCATGATTGCTGTCATAAAATTCTGTGCTCCACCCATTCCTCGGTGACGTTCTACATATCCCCAGTCGCATGCCAATCCAATTTCCACATCAACGCAGGGAATATTTCTTGCACGAATTGGGTTCTTTTCTAATTCTTCTTGCTGTTTTTTGAATTCATTTGATCCGCAAACTACAGGATCACCGGATTGGATCACATCACCACTTTTGTATAATATATATAAATCCTCTTGATTTGGGTTAACCTCGTTTGGAAGTGGTTCAAGAATGTAAAGATCATTTCCACGTTGCATTGTAACCATTAAGAAATTGTTTGCAACGGTTAAGCTAGCCATACCATTCAGGTCTTCTTTGACAGCGCCCCTGAAAGTTCTTAGACTCTTGTCTTTTGGGGATTTAATAACACCATTCTCAGAATGCCACGGACCATCAAACTCTGGTGTGAACAAGTCATATTCGAATAAAGTAAGTCTCTGTCTTTCGGTCGGAGATTGCAATACTACATTGTAAATATTATCCGTTTTCTTAGAGAGGTCTGTCTGGAACTGTTTAATATCAATTGTAAAAATTTGATAATCAATGAAGTGTTTGTTTACTAAATCATTTCTGGAAAAGCTGTGGGGCTTAAGTTGGATATTCTGACAATAGGCCCAAGTCGCGAAGAAAAAAATAACAATGGCTAACCAATTTTTCATATGGAACTGTTTGATATGTGAATTAAATTCAAAATTTAAGCACAAGTTAGCATAAAAAATTCATAAACGGGTTAATAAATTCACACTTCATTTTATAATAATTTAAGCCCTTTTTTAATATTACAAAATCAAATGTATAATTTACTGTCGATCAATTTTATATATATTATCCTGAATTGTTATTTAAAATAAAATACAAAAATTAGCTTAGAGATGAATGACTTCTCCATATGCAGCAGCTGTAGCTTCCATAATAGCTTCTGACATGGTCGGATGTGGATGGACTGCCTTCAGTATTTCATGCCCTGTGGTTTCTAACTTCTTCGCTACAACCAATTCCGCAATCATCTCAGTGACGTGATCACCTATGAGATGCGCTCCAAGAAGTTCACCATACTTTTTATCATATATAACCTTAACAAAGCCTTCCTTGTTCCCTGATGCACTGGCCTTGCCGCTTGCACTGAATGGAAATTTCCCGACCAGAATGTCAAAACCTTTTGCTTTAGCTTCTGCTTCAGTCAAGCCTACACTGGCAATTTCGGGGGTGCAATATGTACACCCGGGTATGTTTCCATAATCGATAGGCTGAGGATAATGGTCACAAATTTTTTCTACGCATATTATCCCTTCTGCACTTGCAACGTGTGCCAAAGCCGGACCCGGTACTATGTCTCCTATAGCATAAACTCCCGAAACATTTGTCCTGTAGAATTCATCCACTAAAACGTATCCTTTGTCCAGCTTAATACCGAGTTTCTCCAAACCTAGATTTTCAGTATTCGGACTTACACCTGTAGCTGATAGGATTATATCGCAGTTAATCTGTGACTCTTTGCCATCTTTTCTCTCTTTAGCATAAACAATAAGCCCTTCCTTTGTTTTTTCAACTTTCTCAACAGAAGTATTTCCAAGTATCTGAATTCCCGCTTTCTTGAACGAGCGGGCAAGTTCTTTCGAGATTTCAGCATCCTCACGTGGTACTAAGCCTTGCTCCATAAACTCAATTATGGTAACCTTTGTACCTATACTATTGTAAAAATGAGCGAACTCTACACCTATCGCACCAGCTCCGACCACAACCATTTCTTTTGGAGCTGAAGTCAAAGTCATCGCTTTTCTATAATCAATGATCTTTTCACCATCGATTTTGAGATTTGGAAGTTCTTTGGCTCTGGCTCCAGTAGCCAAGATTATATGCCCGGCTTCAAGCTCATTGAGACCACCTTCAGAGTTTGTAACTTGAATTTTGCCACTTCCAAGCAATCGAGCAGATCCCATGATGACGTTGATTTTATTTTTTTTCATCAGAAATTGAACCCCTTTACTCATTCCTTCAGCTACTGCTCTGCTTCTACTGATGATTTTCCCGAAATCTGCTTTGGATTCAGATACAACGATACCATAATCAGCCGCATGTTGGATATAATTGAATACCTGAGCACTTTTGAGCAAGGCCTTAGTAGGAATACATCCCCAATTCAAACATATACCTCCCAATGATTCACGTTCAATAATACATACATTCTTGCCTAATTGAGCAGCTCTGATAGCTGCAACATATCCCCCTGGTCCTGCTCCAATAACAGCGATATCGTATTTGGTCATCTTTTTCTTGTTTAAAATTTCACAAATATACATCCCTTGTATGGATACTCAAATTCAGCTTTATTCGTTTGCAATCCCATGAATATTAAACTCGCCACTATATCAATGGCTTATTTGTTAACATGGGCCGGAAATTGGATCTCTTTCGAACCATTGGATAAGTCATTTCATGTGCTTCTACCGGAAACTCCGAGTTATTCTAATAAGTCCATGGATACCGAAATTGGCAATGTAGATGTAGAATATTATTTTGCAACTCTCGACAAAGGCAAAGATGAGATCATCTTTTCGATTAATAAAACCAGCTATCCTTCAGATTTTTCTTTGGCTAAAATGGATTCCTCTTATTATTATATTTTAGAGACAACCCGTGAAGGTCTGCTTGAGCAACTGAAGGGCAAGTGCCTATATCAAGGTCCTGCAAATCAAGGTGACGTGGTTGGAGATCGATTTTCAATTGTTTATCAATCAGCAGGGGATACTATGGTTGTAAACACTTGGATGTTGCCAAAAGAAAGTGTGCTATTTACTTTGCAAACTTTTACACCAATCTCAAAGAAGCTTTCTCCGGAAATCAATAAGTTTTTTGATTCTTTTCAGATTAAAATATAATCCTAATTGGTCTATGGGAAGATTTTTATAGTCTCCCTTATTGATCACCTGACCAAAAGTAATTGACAGATGCATGAGGCTTTTAGGCATTGTAACGAAAATCTTTTGGAATCAACCGCTTCCAATCTTAAACAAAGCCATTTGGCTATCCATGATTTGACAATTCTCCCAGAAAGAAAAGCAAAGAGTACCTAAGTATGATATTCTTTGAGTAAGCGGATTTTCGCACTAAAGCAAAATAGAGTTGGTGTTTATTGTTCTTACTTTTTGGCTTATCCAATAAAATCATAACTTTGCGCTTCAACGGGGATGTAGCTCAGTTGGCTAGAGCGCTTGCATGGCATGCAAGAGGCCAGGGGTTCGAGTCCCCTTATCTCCACTACCCAGAAGGTTGTCGCTATAAGACCAGAAGTCTCTTGCTGGTCTTGTCAATTATTTTACCACGATTTGCATGGTTATTATCGCGATCAAGACCATATTCTTGGTTTGATTGATTTGGACATCAGGTGAACCAATCAATAAAATTTTCTTTTATGTGGTAAGCTTAATTGCGCTATTCCAAGCTTTTTCCAATTTTTATGCTTATTAAGTCGCCTATTGTACGTACTCTAAGGCCAGAATAGAAGCTTAAAATTTTAAAGTAAAATTAGGGTTCAGTGGTTTATTGCCGCTTTGTTTTGAATCCTCCGAGTCTTTGATTGATTTTTACATAAACGACACTTGGGTAAATAGTACTGCAAAACATAATAAACAAATCTTTATCCCAAATAATGCCTTGAAGATCCATTACAGCTCAATTGACTTCAAAACCATGGTTTGTTCAAAACTTGGAGTAATATATTATTTAATATTTGGCCATTCAAAGTTAAAATTATTATTTTTTAAAGACTTTATGTAAGCGTGTGCGCTTTCTCCAATAAATCAGATCCATTATCTCACTCAACTGAAATAAGAAAAGTGCATTGCTATAATGACATTCTATTTAGTACGTTCCGGTCTGAAAGGGTTGCTACCTTCAAGAATTGGAAAAGTATTTGTAGTAAAGGAAAACTCAAAACCTGCCTTCCAGTTCATATAAATCAGGGATGAATTTTGTGCTTTTCGGCCAGTTCAGAAAAAGTCTGACGTTATTTAATGGACTCAAGACACACTTTGGTCTTGAATTCAATACTAAAATTCCTGCTTTTTCTTTTTCCTATGTTCTTTTGATTCTATTGGTTAAATTTAGTTTTTATTCCCTTTAATCAATTGGTCCATTTTTTGGGGAGTGTTACAATCAATGGAATTGTAGATTTAGCTTGTGAATAGACCTGCAGTCTGTGCGTGGATCATATCTATTACTTTTCCAAGATCTTCTGCACTTTTTTTGAAATCAAGCCCATCAGCTTGGATGACAACTACCGGACAATCTTTGAATCCTTCTATAAAGTTTTCATATCGTTGGTTTAGTTTTTTGAGGTAGTCCAGGCTCATATTCCCTTCATAATCTCTGCCCCTTTGTTGGATATGATCCACAAGTGTTGGAATTGAGGCTCTCAAATAAATCAAGAGGTCCGGTGGTTTAACTGTACTCATCATGATCTTGAAAAGTGTGAAGTAATTGTCGAAGTCCCTCTTTGACATGAGACCCATTTCATGCAAATTGGGGGCGAAAATATGTGCATCTTCATAAATCGTCCTGTCTTGGATTACAGTTTTACTTCCATTCTGGATCTCGATCAATTGTTGGAATCGGGAATTCAAAAAATAAACCTGCAGATTGAATGACCACCTGTGCATATCAAAGTAAAAATCACTCAAATATGGGTTGTTGGAAGTGTCTTCATAATGGACTTCCCACCCATAATGCCTTGAAAGTGCTTCACAAAGTGTAGTTTTTCCGGCACCAATATTACCGGCAATTCCGATATGCTTCATTCCTTTGGTTCTAAGTATCTGCAAATTAAAGCATTTCGTCCAGTATTAGAGGCATATCATCTAAATATTCCGGACAAATGATCCGAGGAGCACTATTTTTACATTAAAATAAATCCAGTAGATGTCTGACTTGATCATAGAGGTGAAAGACCTTCGCAAGACTTATGTGATGGGTTCTGAAACTATTGATGCGCTTCGGTCCGTTTCCCTGCAAATCAAAAGAAATGAGTTTGTTGCGTTGATGGGGCCGTCAGGTAGTGGAAAATCTACTTTGATGAATCTCATCGGCTGTCTGGATTCACCAACTTCAGGAGAGTATTTTCTCAATGGCATTAATGTCAGTGGGATGGGTGATGCCGAACTTGCAGAAGTTAGAAATAAGCAGATAGGTTTTGTGTTTCAAACCTTCAATTTATTGCCTAGAATGTCTGCTTTGGAAAACGTTGCTTTACCCCTTATATATGCGGGTTACAATAAATCTGATAGATTGGAAAAAGCCAGACAGGTCATGTCGGATGTGGGACTTGAATCCAGAATGTACCATAAGCCAAATGAGTTATCAGGAGGGCAACGCCAACGTGTGGCAATAGCACGAGCGCTGATCAATGATCCTGCATTAATCCTGGCAGATGAACCTACGGGAAATCTTGATACAAGGACTAGTGAGGAGATCATCAATATCTTCAAAGACCTGCACAGCAAAGGAAATACAATACTATTGGTAACTCATGAGCCGGACATTGCAGCACACGCAAGACGAATAGTAAGACTTAGAGATGGATTGGTTGAATCTGATAGCTCAGAATCTGCCATCCCAAACCAAAATTTAGCCACATTATGAATATACTATACCATTATTGCCTTTCGGCAGAATTTTGGTAAGTCTATGGTATTAGGTGAACTCAAAGGAGCGGAAAAGATGAAAATATATACAAAGCAAGGAGATGCCGGTAAAACTGCCTTATATGGTGGGCGCAAAGTGTCAAAATCAGATCTTCAAATCGAAGCATATGGCACGATTGATGAACTCAACTCAAATATTGGATTTTTAGCAGCACATGTGGACGATAAATTCGTTCTGGATCTGTTGCTTAAGTGTCAGCAAGATCTCTTTGTGATAGGATCCCACCTAGCCATTGATTTTGATAACCCTAAAAAATTGAAACTTCCTGCTTTACCAGAAGATAGGATTCCGGAATTTGAATCTGAAATAGACCGTATGGATTCAGCTTTAAAGCCTTTAACACAGTTCATATTACCATCAGGCTCAAAAGCTGTGGCTGCAGCTCACATCAGTAGAACGGTATGTAGAAGATCTGAAAGGAGAGTCGTTGCCATGAGTGAACATCTGGATCTTGACCCAGTTATTTTGATATATCTAAACAGATTTTCAGACTATTTATTTGTATTGGCGAGATACATAGCTCATTCACAAGGCATTGCTGATGTCTGCTGGCTACCTCCTTTATAAGGACAATTCATGCAACCGCATTTACAACATGTACCCCTTTTCAAAAGAAAGGATCTTGTAAAGATTAGCCTTCCATCTTCTGTCATTTCATAATCTACACCTTCTTCCATTATAAATTAATTTAATGGCAATGGCGCAAGATTTGCTTGCCTATTCCAAACAAAGTATGCGGCTAAAAAGATGGCGCTATAAAATAAATTTCCTGCCAATTCATATGATAAAAAAGGGATGGCTGCGATAAAACAGGATTCTAAACCGAGCAAGGTTTTGGGATATAAATTCCCGGTAGCCCAAACTGCAAAATTGCTTAAAAGGAAGAAAATGAAAGAGGCACCAATAGTAGTGCTCAGATAAGACATAAAGGATTGGTTACTTCTCTTAAAAAAATATTTACCCGCTAAATACACGACAGCATAACATACCAATAACCAAATAACTCCGGAGCTAACCCACTTGAAAGATCCATGATTTGTATAGATGAAATTATTGATTACCAGATCACTCATCAATAGGGCAAGAAAAATTACAAACAAAGTACTTAGCCTCCTGTAAATGCTTGCAGCAAATACTACAGCTGCTATCATCGCAGTGAAATTAGGCTGATGAGGAATCACTCTGCTGATGAACACAGTAAAAGCTAAGAAAATTAATGGTAGTATGAGTTTTATATTCATCATGTTACATGATTTTGCCCAAAGATAGTAATCTCAAATCTTATAGTATAATATTTGATATGTTTGATTTCATTTACATTTGCTGCTTGTGAGCGATCGACAATTTCTCAGGCAGGCATATTCAGGAAAAAACGGTATATTATATTATCTCATCACCTTGGCATTAAGCCTTGGAGCATTCTTTTTTAGCTCTTTCTTTGTTGCATTTCCTTACCAATCTTTTCTCGAAGGGAAAAAGTACAATTTGGCTCTATTTACCATTCTACTTCCATTTGCAATGATGATGGTGAGCCTCCTGAAACTCACAGAAGTAATTCAGGAAAGAAGTTATACGACATTGATCAATACACGTGGTGCGATTCGATGGCGGAGAATAATGATATCTTTCTGGATCTGGTTCGCGCTAAATATAGTATCCGATTTATTGTATAGTCTAGTGGGAGGCGGTCAGTATGTATTCCAATTCCAGTTGTGGCCTTTTGTCGGATTATTGATTGTAAGTTGCACAATGTTGTTTATTCAATCTAGTGCTGAAGAACTATTGTTCAGATCTTATTTCATGCAATTGTTGTATCGTCTTTTCAATCGTGGGTGGATTGCTTTATTGTTGAGTTCTTTATGTTTTGCATTCTTGCATGGAAGCAACCCTGAAGTAGCTGCCTTTGGGACCGAATTGATGTTGGCTTATTATTTTGGATTTGCAATCTTTCTTGGCTTCTTGGTGTTGATGGATGAGGGTATTGAATTGGCCGTTGGATTGCATGCAGCTACAAATCTCTATGGGTCTATGGCTGTAACAATGGATGCATCAGCCATCCAGACCGGTGCAGTTTATAAATTGGCTAATCCTGATGGCAAAGTATTAGTAATCATGGCATTTGCAATGATGATTGTCTATATTGTGTTGATCAAGTTTGTTTTTCGTTTAAAAATTAAATTATTTTGATACTAGAAAGAATTACTATTATAATATTAGCTGGGTTGGTACACATAAGTACAAACAAAATAATCGCTCAATGTAATGAATGGCAGCAAAGAGCCGATTACGATATTTCTGTAGAATTTGATGTCAAAAAACACAGATTTGAGGCAGCCGAATCCATCAAATATTACAACAATAGTCCGGATACACTTACCAGGTTGTTTTTTCATCTTTTCTATAATGCATTTCAGCCGGGCAGTGACATGGATTTACGGTCTCAATGGATAGTTGATCCGGATAAGCGAATAAAGGACAGAATTTCACAATTGAAACCCGATGAGATAGGATATCAGAACATAAGAGAAATCAAGGTACGATCGGCCAAAGCTGCATATAAAGTGACTGGAACTATTCTCGAATTACCATTGTCTCAGTCATTATTGCCTTTGGATTCAATTGAGATTGATATCATTTATGATGCGCAAGTACCCTTGCAGATAAGACGAACGGGCAGATTCAATTCGGAAGGGGTTGATTATTCCATGACTCAGTGGTACCCGAAGTTGTGTATGTACGATGCTGAAGGCTGGCATGCCGATCCTTATATAGGCAGAGAGTTTTACAGTAATTGGGGAGATTACCATGTTGACATTACTATAGATAGTGAATTTTGTATAGCATGCGGAGCTTATCAAACCAATTTAACTGAGGTTAGTTGTAATGACAAAAGCAAGTCCGGAAAAGCTAAAAAGAAAACCTGGAAGTTTTTTGCTCCATCTGTGCATGATTTTGCCTGGGCTGCAGATACAGATTATAGGGAAACCGTTTACCATGCAAGACATGGGATCGACCTCCATTGTTTTTACCTGAAAGATAATATCTATCAAAAGGACTGGGAGCGATTGGCCGGTATCATCGATACTGCACTCGGATTCATTGAATCACATTATGGGCTTTATCCTTACAAGAAATATGCTTTCATCCAGGGTGGTGACGGTGGAATGGAATATCCACTTTCTACATTGATTACCGGAAATAGACCATTGATTAGTCTTGTGGGGGTTTCAATTCATGAATTGATGCATAGTTGGTTTCAAATGATGATGGCTACCAACGAGCTTAAATATCCCTGGATGGATGAGGGATTTACTTCATTTGCTGAGACAGAAACGATGAATTACCTTAAAGGATTAGGGATTTTTCCCGGGGTGCAATCAGTTGTCAATCCATTTCAAGAAACGATCAGCGATTGGGTAAAATTTGTACTCACAGGTCAAGAAGAAGCTCTGACAACACATGGAGACCATTTTCTCAGCAATAGAGCTTATGGACGAGCATCATACACAAAAGGTGCGTTGACACTCGTGATGCTGCGGTATATTATAGGGACAAATGCTTTTGATCAAGGAATGTTGAACTATTATAAACTGTGGAGTTTCAAACATCCGAGTTCGGATGACTTTTTTAGAGTGATGGAAAAGTCATCAAACATGGAGTTGGATTGGTTTAGGGATTATTGGGTCAATACTGTTTTTCCCATCGATTATGCAATATCGGAGGTGACTTCTGAAGGTAAGCAAACTATGGTTAAATTGTCCAGAATGCATATTTTTCCGCTGCCTGTAGAGCTTGAAGTGACACTCATTGACGGTAAAAAGATATTATATTACATACCTTTAGACTTGCAGCGAGGTTACAAAGTATTTGAGTCGAGCACTAATGTACAGCCCATGGAGCCTTGGCACTGGGTAAGTACAGAATATAAATTGAATTTGCCTTTTAATATAGAGCAAATCACTAAGCTATCTCTGGATGCAAAAGGAGAGGTCCCTGATATAGTACCGGACAATAACCGGTATCCATTTCCAGCCAAACCTCAAGAAAAGTAATAAAGACGCTAATGGTAGACGTCCGGAAAGCAGTTTGAGACAATTTGAATTTTTTTTAATGGTTTTCACTGAAAAAAGTTGGAAAAAATTTGGATAGATACCCCGGTACTCACGATCTTGTGGGTTCAAATCAAGTTCACGAAACCAACCAGTACATGTTATTAGCAAGCATCGTATGTGCTATTATTTTAACCAGTGTAGCATTTCAGATCTGGCAGCAAAATGGATCGACTCTAAGATGAGTTAATGTTGCCTAAAAACCAAAACTCAACTCCAACATTACCCCGGAACCGTTGTTTTGGTAAATATAATAGATAAATATAGCAAGGATTTGAAATCTAACAGGCAAGTCATTTTTGCAAATCTACCCAGTGAATTTGGTAGATTTCAAATATACAGTTTCCCCTCTCAGGAACACGTTGAACCAAATCTGGTTCTCCTCTCAGAAAGCTTTGATCCTCACAGTGTTAAACCACCATATATTCGAATACACTCCGAATGTATGACAGGGGATGTTTTCGGCTCATTAAGATGTGATTGTAGATTTCAATTGATTTCATCATTGGAGATGATCGATAATCATGGAGGATTGTTGATTTACCTTAGGCAAGAGGGGCGTGGTATCGGTATCAATGAAAAAATCAAAGCATATAAGCTACAGGAACAAGGACAAGATAGTGTACAGGCTAACCTGAGCCTAGGGCATCAAGCTGACCTGAGATCTTATGGTGAAGCTATCGAAATATTAAAATATTTTGAAGTTTCAAAACTGAATCTGATTTCCAACAACCCTCAGAAATTCAAATCAATTCAAGATGCCGGGATTCAAATTCTGGAACACATCCATATAGAAAAACCACTCGATGAGTATAACTCAGATTATCTTCATACAAAGAAGTTCAAAATGGGTCATTATCTTAAAAACGTTGGCAAATGAGCCATGATCTGGCGAAAGAAAAGTTTAGGGAACTGCTTTCTGTGATGGATGATTTGAGGGAAAAATGTCCCTGGGATCAGAAACAAACTTGGCAAAGTCTTCGCAATCTTACCATTGAAGAGGTTTATGAACTTCTCGATGCTATCTCTGAAGGAGATTCGGGGCACATCAAAGAAGAGATCGGTGACGTGATGCTTCATCTTTTATTTTATACAAGATTGGCTTCAGAAACAAATCTATTTTCGATGACGCAAGTAATCGAAAGCTTGATTGACAAACTGAAGCAGAGGCATCCGCACATATATGGCGATGTGAAGGTCGCTGACGAAAAAGAAGTGAGAAAAAATTGGGAGGAAATCAAGAAGAAGCAAAGTGGAAAATCTTTGTTGAGCGGTGTCCCCAATTCATTGCCTGCTTTGATTAAATCATGGCGCCTGCAAGAGAAAGCAGCACAGGTAGGCTTCGAATGGGATCAAATCGATCAAGTTTGGATGAAAGTAGAGGAGGAATTGGAAGAACTCCAATCTGCCAAAAAACGCCAGGCTTTGCAAGAAAAACTAGAAGATGAATGGGGCGATGTAGTTTTTGCACTCATCAATTACGCACGATTTTTAGGGATAGATCCCGAGCAAAGTCTTCAAAAGACGAATGCTAAATTCATTCGAAGATTCAATTTTATAGAATCTAATGCATCAAAGCCATTACAAGATATGACTTTGGCAGAAATGGATGCTTTGTGGAATTCGGCAAAATTAAACGGGCTCTAAGAATTAGAGATTGATTGAAGAAATAAAAGAGTTCTTCTTTTTAAAAACAACCAACTATGTGAACTATTATTTTCTATAGTACGTTATATAGGCATTTTTCACAATAAAAATTTGAATAATGAGCTTACAAGACAAGTATCGTTCCGTCCTTAATCTTGGCCAGGAACTTGATGTACAAAATGGAAATGTTCAAGAAGCGGATGGGGTTTTGCGCATTTGGGGAACAGCAAAAACACAATATGACAAAGACCGGCTTTGGGATGAAATCAAATCTGTAGGCGGAAGCAATCCTTCTGATTTGGTCGCTGACATCAGCGTTGCGATTACAGATTATTATACACGTCATACTGTTGCAAAAGGCGAGAGCCTCAGCTTGATAGCAAAGCATTATTACAAAGATCCAATGAAATACAAACACATCTTTGAAGCCAACAGAGATGTATTAAAAGATCCGGATGTGATTCATCCAGGACAGGAATTGACAATTCCTAATGTGTAATTTTCATTTAGGATAAAAATCTAAAAAAGAGGGTCATAATTATGGCTCTCTTTTTTTTTATTCATAAAAAATAGGAAAGCTAATTTGATTTAGTGAAAATAAAAACGGCCCATACAACTCAACAATAATTTACTGAATCAAGCTCAATAAATTGAAATTATTGAGACAATAAGCGAGCTTATCACCAATTGTAGAAATTTATTTTTTTCTGTATTGAACGTAGACAAAAAATCTACTGTCTATCACTTTGAGCTCTTTTGCGACTTCATTTGTCACGATTACTTTGGCATCAGATGGATAGGACATCGGTATTCTACCGATGACTTTTGCATAGACTTTTCGACCTGCTATGGGATTGCTGACTTCAATGATACTATTGATTTTTGCTTTGGAGTGAAGGACGTAAAATCTTCCATTATCATGATAGTTCTTCTCCCAATAAGCAACTCCTCTGTCCAATCTGTTGAATGAATATTGCGGTGCTTCATAGCCTACTTGAGTTTGAACGGAGTCCGATACTGTTTCGATGCTGTTGTTTTGCTCAGCTTCAGGTATTGCTAGATATCCCAGGAACAATGTCGTGCCGGGCTGCAAGCTTGATCTTATATTTGGATTCAATCGTTGAATATGCTCTTTCGAAATGCCGAATTTTCTAGTGCTTAAATCGAATAGATTGTCACCTTTTTGAATTTCGTAAAAAATGGCTTGTCCAACTCCTTGTTCCTTTTCGGTCAATGATGATATTTGTAAAGGAATCATGACTTGGGTTCCTTCCTGAATAAATTTTGCTTCGATTTGCGGATTGGCGTCTATCACATCCTTTAAATCAATACCATAGTAACTACTGATAGAGTAAATGGTCTGATTTTTTATTAAAGTGTGAGAGTACATCGGACGGCCAGAAGGCGTTATTTTTACCCAAAGACTGTCAGCAGCATAGGTGCGAGTAACAGCTGCGGCGATTAGGCCAAGGCAAGTGAAAATGAAAAGTAACTTTCCCATCATTCTATTCGTCTGATAATTAGACGCAAATATATGAATTATTATTTTAATGTGTTATGAAAAATCCGGAAGTATTAGCTGTGATTCCCGCGAGATTGGGGAGCAGTAGATTGCCTGGCAAGGTATTGCTCGATATTGGGGGTAAGAGTATGGTTGAGCGTGTATGGCTACAAGTCAAACAGGCACAGACCATCTCGAAGGTCATCATAGCCACTGATTCTCAAGAAGTAATCGACCATGTCACTGCATTCGGCGCGGAAGCGATGATGACTTCTGCCTATCATCAAAGTGGAACAGATAGATGTGCTGAGGTCAATGTGGTACATACTGCTGATTATATAATAAACATACAGGGAGATGAACCATTTATAGAGCCTTCACAAATAGATTCATTAATAGAAGGAATGATTGAAAAAAATGCAGACCTGGCAACTTTATATAAGAAAATAGAACGCGCAGAAGATCTCTTTTCATCAGCTGTTGTTAAATTGTGTAAAGCTGAAAACGGTAGAGTTTTGTATTTCAGCCGACATCCCATTCCATATATCCGTTCATCAGGACAAGAACACTGGATGGAAACACATGTTTTTTATAAACATATTGGTATATATGCTTATACATCGGATGTTTTGCAATCTATAAGTAAATTATCGGTGAGTTCATTGGAGAAGGCGGAATCTCTGGAGCAGTTGCGATGGCTGGAAAATGGTCGAAGCATTATTGGCATTGAGACTTCTTTCCAAAATTTTGGAATAGATACAGCTGAAGATCTGGAAAAGGCAAGAAATCATGTACGTCGTTCTCATTGATGTCTTGCCTTATAAGTTTTATTGGCTGAGTAAAAATTCCGGCTCGAACGCAAATGGTAAGAGGTCGGAGACAGAATCAAAAACAAGCGTTTTTCCATATTCTGTGCCCAAAATCACTTGAATTTGGGCCTTGTTTTTCATTTCGAACTCTCCGAGCACCTGCCTGCACAATCCACAAGGAGTTGGGGCATGATGTGCTGTAAAATTCTGGTTAATCACTGTAATTGCGATTCTTTTTATAGGACTTTTATCTGTCTTATTTCCATAGGCATAAAGTGCTGCTCTTTCAGCACAGATTCCGCAAGGATAGGAAGCATTTTCCTGATTGCAGCCATGAATGATCGTTCCATCCACTAATTCCAGTGCAGCGCCTACATGAAACTGACTATACGGTGCGTATGCCTTTCCTGCTGCTTGTGAAGCTTCTCGAAGTAATTTAACCAAATCATCAGGCAACTGATCCCCTCTTTCGAATGAAGAAAATGTAAATGAATAGTGTTGATTGTTCATATTCCTCTGTCTACGATAAACTTGAGCTGGATTTTAGGAGTTTCGTTGATGAAGTTGACATAATACACTCCTTCACAAAAATTTTCTAAAGGAAATGCAATAAAATTCTTGCCGGCACTAACATTAAATTCTAGTTGCCTGAGCTTAGTCCCCATGTAATCTGTGATTTCTATCAATGCTTTCTTAGCTGCTGTACTGGTATATTCCAAAACTGCCTCAGTTCCCTTGTTAGGATTTGGATACAGGATTGCTGTCGAATTGGAGTTGTAAGAACTGCTCAGAGAAATAATCTTTGAATATTCAAATCTTCCATTTGCTTGAACGGCTTTAATGCGATAGTACACTTCAAAAGCAGAAAGTCTAAAATCTGAACTGTAGTAGGTTTTTGTAGAGTATACAGGGCTCGAGCTGGCAAAAACAAAGGAAATTGAATCAAAATTGAATCCATCGATGGATCGTTCTATGACAAACATTTTTGTCGTATTGTCATGAGTACTTTTTATGATTAGTCTATTTGAAGTGCTGGTTTTTGTGGCTTCAAGACTATTGAATTGTTGAAATGCTTGGAGCGGTTTTCCCCAGAATCCAATGCCTATTCCACCAAATTTACTCATTGAAAATTCACCGGTGATCTGATTGTCACTGACCTTAGTATATTTCCACATATTTGAGGTTGCTGATGATTTCGAATATTGGTATTCGGTAAAAAGAACAGGAGTTGAGTTTGCATGATTGCTGGTCGGATCTACCAAAGCCGGTGATTGTAAGGTAAAAAGCTTTAACTCATCTTCTTTTAAATCAGTTTTGATACCTTGTAAGTCTGCAAAATCCTGTTTGTTAAATGCTATTTTTACAGAGATAGGTTTGGTTAAAATATATTTAGAATTCACTTGCCAATACTTGTTGATCACGTTCATAGCCATGTTTATTGGGCAATATGAAGCCTGTATAGAAGTGCCGTACTTTGAACCGTATTGCAAGGTAGTAGCTGACATAACGATTAAACTTCCATCTGTGACAGATCCTATATTCTGGCTATTTTTTGCGATGGAAGCTATGAGGATATCGTCTGACACTTCTATTGTATTATTATCAAAGTAGTAATGAGTATATGAGCCATCAGTGCATTCGAGGTTGGCATATACTTCTGTGTTTGCAGTCGCCAAAGTATTTGCAGTTGGGATATAATTACCCAAACAGGATGATGATCTCACTTTGTTTCTGATCACGTCACCGGGTTCTTGTCCAAGTCCAAGGGTAAAATCTATCCCGGGTCTTCCGGTAAGATGACAATAACTCATCAAGGTGCCTTTTGTTGAAGAGTTCTCTACCGGGGCGCAAGAGCCTTCAGGAGAGTAACAATTATCCAATGCTTTGTTTTTTTGAGGGCCCCATACACAGGCATGCGTATGTCTCGAACCGAGAACGTGGCCAATCTCATGTGCCGTCACATATGTGTCCCATGAATAGGTTGGGTAATTCAAAAAGCTTCCAATTACGTTGGCAAATGCAAAGGAATAGGATTTATAACAGAGTGAGTTGACATAAGCTACGCCACCTAATGCGGGTGCATTCGATTTAGAAAATCCACTGATCAAAAGAGTCAGATTTCCATTATAGTTAGGCCATTTTGCTCTTGCATAATCCAAATCTTCATTTGATGAAATATGTTTGAAGCCATCTGGTGCAGTGTTGACGATGATTTCTGTAATGCTTAACTGAATATCTTCTTTTCTGTATATACTATGCACACTGTTGAAAAGACTGAAAATGTAGCTGGTGATCTTGAAAGTACTTCGCATCGAACGATACAGATCATAATCTGTCCGAATAGTGATACCTACTTTTTTACAATTGTCTCTCAATCGTGTGTTTAAAATATTTTCACTTTCTATATAATGTCTATAATCGTCAGTGCCACATACAGATCCCAGCTCCGGTAGTTTGTCAAGTTTGTCTTCTGAAATGACAAGTGTAGCTTCTTCACTCGAAGGAAGACTTTGTGTAAAAATTGAAAAGTTTTTACCGGAAGAGGATAGTATTGTGCCAAATATAGCATCTTCGGTCACACATAAGTTGACCATAGAGTAGGGATCATTCTCCAAAAAACCTTTGTAGGTCTTGAAAGTACCAATTTCTATTTTTTTCATCGACTGACCATCGTCTTCGAATACGCTCATTTCAGGGTCTATGATGCTGTATTCTTTGAGGATGAGTTCGCTTCTTGATTTTTGGGTTGGCAATTTTAATTCTGTTTTCCACGCGTGAGATGAGCTTTGCAATAGTTGTCTTAAAGCTGAAAAGTTTAATTTTGCGGTGCTGGTGTTGATCTTTGATTCAGGATTGATCATTCTTTCTGAACCTTGCTTTACAAGTTTTCTCAATGGTATTTTGTCATAAGACTCTTTTGCCATGATGTCAAATGGATCTATACGATGTTGTGCAATCAATT
>WBZU01000916.1_pt1 | contig 23772 bp, 16 predicted proteins | sample 5204311 | NCBI WGS metagenome assembly WBZU01 (sample SAMN12344359, study PRJNA552823) | activated sludge metagenome | biome: Activated sludge suspended growth; feature: Nitrification reactor; material: Wastewater; isolation source: activated sludge from nitrification reactor of wastewater... | reverse complement strand
CTGGTCGTGCGAACGTGAATTTCTTCAAGGCATTGCGGCCTGATTTGGAAAGTCATGAGCTACGGAATGTGCGCGGAGGCGGGGTGGCTTTGTCTGATCAGTCGGATTGGACGAATCGCATGATCCTGCTTATGTGCCGGCCCTCAAAACTCACAACTCACTCATGCAGCCTTCTACTCTCATCGATGCCCTCAACTGGCGCTACGCCACGAAAGCTTTTGACGCCTCCCGCAAGATTCCCACCGACACCTGGCAGGCACTGGAAGAATCCCTCGTGCTCACGCCCTCATCGTTCGGCCTGCAACCGTGGAAATTCCTGGTGATCCAGGATGCCGCGCTGCGCGAATCTTTGGTCCCGCATTCATGGGGCCAGCGTCAGGTGGCCGATGCCTCGCATCTCGTGGTGATGACGGTGAAGACGAACATCACCGAAGCCGACATCGACGCCTTCATCGCCCGCATCGTGGAAGTTCGCGGAGGCACGGCCGATGCGCTGACATCGTATCGCGGCATGATGGCCGGAGCCCACAAAGGCGGTTACATGACCACGCAGTGGGCGAAGTTGCAGGCCTACATCGCGCTCGGTCAATTCATGACTGCGGCTGCACTGCTCGGCATCGACACGTGCCCGATGGAAGGCTTTGTCGCCGGCAAGTTTGACGAAATTCTCGGCCTCACCGACCAGGGCCTCACCGCCGCCGTGCTTTGCCCGGCGGGCTATCGCTCCGCCGACGACAAGTATGCCTCGCTGCCGAAAGTCCGCTTCGCCCACGACGCCGTGATCGAGCATCGCTAGGCGCTGCGCGCCAGGTGCTCCACGCAGATGCGCGACCAAGTCTCCAGGCCTTCTGCCTCCGCAATCAGTTCCGCCAAGGGCACGAACTGCAGGTCTTGAATCGCGTCTTCGTTGCTGGCCACGTCGTCGCTGTCCAGGTCGAAAAGGTGCACCACGCCGAGATGCACCTGGCCGACTTCGTTGCTGTCGTCGTTGATCAATCCGATCACGCGCTGCGTGTGCGCGCCGGCGATGCGCAGTTCCTCCGCGATCTCGCGCTCCACGCCGTTGAAATACGTTTGCTCGCCGAGATGCGCCTGCGTCTGGTCCACGGGATTGATGTGGCCGCCGATGCCGATGCTGCGCTTGGCCACAAGTCGCTTCTCGCCGCTCTTGCCGCCGCGCGTGTAGCAAAGATAGCGCCCGGCGTGGTGGAAGATCGAATACGGAATGATCTGCTTGTGCGTCGGATCCTGCTCGGCGGCCGGACGTTCCATGAAGAAGTTGTTCGCCGTGTCGAGCAGCGCCGGCAGGAATCGCTGCGCATCAGATTGGAAGCCCTGAAAGCTGCCGAGAGAATCAAACAAAGCGCGCGGGATGACGAGGACGTGTTCCATGAGTGCGCGTTCGTGGCAGCGAATCACGATCAAATCAACCCGAACTCGGCATGCCAGCGAGGCTAGGCCGCGATTGCTTCCGCGGACTCCGTCGCAGCACCATTCTTCACCTCGAACTCACGGCACCAGCCTTTGATCTCCAGGTCGTTGAAAATCTTGCCGATCACCCGTCGGAGCAGGCCTTTGAGGTTGGCGTTGTCCACGGGTTGCAGACTGCGGATGGCGGCTTCCTTGAAGCTCTCCAGGTGCAGCATCGCCTTCTCGTGAGCTCCGCTGTCCAGCGCCCACTCGCGGATGGTCGCGATGGCCGGTGCTGCTTCGCTCCGGCCTGACCAAAGCAGTTCCATGGCTTGCTTGATCTCGCCGGTCCCACGCTCGCGCAGCAGCGCCAGCACGATGCTGGGCCTGATGCTCACCGCGGAGTCCGCCGCGCCATCATCGCCCAGATCATCGAGGTCGTCGCGGATCTGGTAGGCGATGCCGAGATTTTCACTGTAGGCATGGAGTGCGTCAGCAACATCTGAAAGCTTCCCTGCGATCGCGGCGCCCACTTTGAGCGCGACCTCGAAGGCAGGCGCTGTCTTGCTGCGGAAAATCTCCAGCACCTGTTTGCTGCTCAGCGGTTCCGGCTTTGCCGTCCAAGTCAGCTCGGCACCCTGGCCGCGGCACAATTCCCGCTGACCTTCCGCCGCGGCCCGCAGCATGTCGGCGCGGATGGACGCATCCAGGCTGCTGTCAGCAAGAAGCCTGTAACCTTCGCCGATCAACAAATCCCCGACGTTCAGGGCAACTGGAATTCCATGCTCGGTGTGCAGCGTGTCCTCACCATATCGCTGGGCGTCGTTGTCTTCGATGTCATCATGAATCAGCGAAGCTTTGTGGAAGCACTCCACCGCAATGGCAGCGCGCTTCAGATCATCAGAGAGAGGACCTTCCGGATCGTCTCGCAGCGCTTGATGCGTGGCCACCGTCAGGAACGGGCGCCAGCGATTACCTGCGCGCGCCAGCCAGTCGCGGCTGATCTCCTCGGTCCTGCCGGATGGCGCGCCGAGCAGGAAATCCAGGGATTCACGAGTAAACCATTGCCGGACTTCTTCGTGGAGCTTGTTCAAATTGAGCCGTCGCGTCTTGTCCTCGCTGGTCAGGTGGATGTAGTCCCAAACCCAGTCGATATCGACCGTGGTGTCGATGCAATCATCCTGGAGCAGCGGCACGGCAACAGCCGGAATGGCCGCGGCTTCAACGTATGGGAACGTGCGCTCCAATACAGGCAGGCAGGAGATGCCCACAATGGCTTCGATCTGGCCGGTCTGAATCAGGCTCATCACGATCGCACTGCCCTCAGCCACCAGCACGGCGTAACCGAGTTTCTCTGCCTCATTTTGGAAGTCCTGGATGGTGCAAAGACCGCACTGCTTGCAAAGGAGGCCGAACTCATCAAACGGAGCCGGGCACTTGGACTCCACGCGCAGACACTTGGGCATGAGGAGCAATCGCTTTTCATACGGCACCGTGGCCAGGGTCTCTCTCCACGCTTCGTTGCTGAGCAGCACACCGACATAGTCAATCCAGACCGGATCGAAGTGATTGTCCGCCACCAGCTTCTCGGCGTGCACGCGCAGTTCGTCCAGCGGCATGGGCGGCACCAGATTGTGGTCGTCCACATACGCGCGCACACGGTTGAGCACGTGATCACGCTCCAGCTTGGTCTGCGGCAGCGTTTTCTTTGGTTGCCGCACACGCCGCACGGTCACAGGGATTGGAGGTGGCAGTTGCGCAGCGCGGATGGCTAGGGTGGACATGCGAAATGAGGTAGTGGTGAGAGAAAAGCGCGGGCGATGTCAAACCGCCCGCCCTTCTAACCGTGGCGCGTGACAATAGTCTTGCAACAAGTCTGCCGCACATCCCTCGACGGACGGAGCCGTCACCTCGGTCTGCCGTTCATCGTTCCACCACCAACTCAAGGTGGGGACGCCGTCCACCGCGCACGATAGAAGCGCCGGACACCTGCAGGAGGCGTGTCAGTAATCGTCATCGATGAGTCAGCCGCCTGAGTCACACCGCCAATGGGCGTCCATGTAGTCAGGTCAGTGCTGTATTCCCATTGATAGAACATGCCTCGGCTGGTGTGGGTGGTGAGCCGCACGCTGCCGTCCGGCTGCCACGATTGCGCCGGCACGGGCTGCTCGGTCATGATCGAGCCGCTGTAATACTTTTGCACCAGATCCCACACTTTCTTGCCCGCCTGCGAGCCCACAATGCGGGACCGATAGTCATCCTCCCCGACGTGAATGCCACCCCAGCGCCGGCTCTGCCCGGCGAGGTCAGCGGCATCAAAGTAGGTAGCCCATTCGAGGGTCGTGTTCTGCGATGGCCCTTGCTCGAACACGAGGTAGGCATTTTGATTCGCCGTGAAGTGCCCGATGCCTCCGGGGAAATACGGCGTGCCAGTAATCGCAGCCATGATCTCGGCTGCGGCGCGTGAGAAGCCGCTGTGACCGGAAATATAGCCGGGGAAGGCAGGCGTATTGAAAGTTTCCCGCTGGTAGGGCAGCCAGTCGATCGCGCGAATCCAGCGCACGCTGCTTGTCTCGGTCCCGGGACTAGAGGGCTCGCCCGGCCAGGAGTAAGCCACGATCGTGTTGATCAAAGACGAGCCGGGCACGTAGGAGTTCTGGCTCAGATCCCAAATCAGTTCATGGCGCTGACCAGCGGCAGAACTGGCGGCTGTGACCAGTTCGCACACACCGTCTTGGAGCAAGATTCCCTGCGGATCGTAGCTCGGAAGCGCCGGGTTGGAGGACTGGCCCTTGCTGGCCAGATAGCGGATCATGGTCACCGGACGCATGCCTTGATAGTAGCGTTTCACCGCCCACACGGCGCATGCGGCATCGTGGGTGGCAGCGCCGACCGCGAAGTAGGTTTTCACATCCCACTCCAGGTCATCCACGATCGGCCCGGTGCCGCCGACGCGCTTCACATGCAGCGGGCTGTCGGCCACTTCGTTGGCGATCACGTGCCAGTGTCCAGGAGGTGTTTCCGAGGTAGGGCCGTCAGCCCAATACTCGGCCATCACACGCGCATAGTCACCAAACTTCACATAGTTGTCCGCGTAGGGCTGCCCGGTGTAGGGATTTACAGCGTAGCCAGTTCCAGCATCTGTGCCGAGCGGATTATTGCCGAGGCTGTTTGGTGACATGTTGAGCAGCGTCTGATCATTGAGGCGTGCGCTGGCCTGCATGACAAACAGCGCACCCTGTTTGTAAGCCAGATCCGCAGCCGCCTCTGCAGGCGAAGGACTGCCTCCCGAAGTGAACAAATACGATGGCGGGCCCGGATCGATCCAGGGCGTGCCGGGCGTGCTGCGCTCGAGCGCGAAGGGGTAGGTATTCAGCCACGTGACTCCCACATACTTCTGCACCAGATCAGCCTGCAGGCCGTTTTGCGTAAATGCCGCATCGAATGCCAGTGGCTGCCAGAAATTTGGATCTGTGTTCGCGGGAATGCCGTAGCCGCGAGGCAGACCGCTCTGCAACACGATCATGACGGGCTGCGGATTCGAATACGACGGATCGCCGTAGCCCCCCGCTTCATTCGAGCCGTCCGTCAGCCCCCAGGTGATAATATCTGCCGCGATCCGGTTGCCCACTGCGGCGGGCGAACCTCCGGCCGTGGTGGTCACATTCGTGTCGTAGCCGAGCGACTGCATTTGCGCGTCTATGTTGGCGTAAATCGTCGCGACACTGACCGAACTGGCAAAGCGGCTGCGCATGAGGCGGTAGGCTGCGTAGCTGATCGCTTCCTTCCGGGCTGCGGCGATATCGCCCGCAGTGGCACGCTCGTGATGCAGATAGCCGATAGCTGTCGTGTCATAGGCTGCCCAGGCGTCATACATAGCAGCGCCGATGTGGAACAGATTGCGCGCGTGCTTGGGTGGGTGCGGCGTGTCGATGCGAATCGCCGCCAGCAGCTGCTCGTTCCAGATGCGCGCTGGTGTCGGCTCCAGAATGACGATGCGATAGGTCACTCCGACCGGCGGCACCGTGTCCGTCAGCCAGCTGCCGTTCACGCTGCGCGCGTAGCTGTTGTGCGCATCCGTCCAGGTGCTGAAGTTTGTGGACACCTGAATCTTGTTCATCTTTCCGATGACGGCAGGCCAGGTGACCAAGGCCTTGCCATCGGGCTGCCAGGTCACGGTCGGCACGATCGTTTCGTTCTGAATGCTGGCGGTCCAATATTTCTCCGCCTTGGCGTAAGCGGACACACCAGCCTGCGATCCGATGAACCGGCCGTGATAGTCATCTTCATAAGGATGAATGCCGCCGTATCGGCGGGAGATGCCGGCCTCATCCGCTGCATCATAGTAGCTGGCCCATTGCAAATCGACGTTTGTGCTTGGCCCAAGGTCGATCTGGAGGGAGTTCGCCGTGATTGTGTGATGATGGAAACCGCCCGGGAAATAAGGGCTGCCAGTGAGCAGTTTCAGCACCTCCGCAGCTGAGCGGGAGAAGGTCGAGTGTCCGGAGATGTATCCGGGAAAGGCAGGCGTGTTGAAGGTCTTCCGCTGGAACGGCAGCCAGTCTTTCCCCAGCATCCAGCGAACCGGACTCTGATGCGTCGCGATCGAAGGTGCAGGCAGGTTGTTGGGATCCTCACCACCCCAGCAGCGCACGGCAATCTGCCCCAGGAAGTCTGTTCCGGGCCGCGTGGATGAGCTTCCCACATCCCAGATCGTCTCGTGTTTGCCACCTGGGGCGGTCGTCGTCGCCGTGATCACTTCGACCAAATCGGTCTCCAATGGTATGCCTTCCACGTCGTATGAAGGGCCTGAAGGATTCGAGGACTGGCCTTTTGAGCTCATGTAACGAATCGCGGTAATGGGCCGCGTGCCAGAATAATATCGCTTCAGCGACCACGCTGCGCACGCCGCATCATGAACCGCGCCGGCGATGGACATATACATCTTCACATCCCACTCCAGATTGCTGACAGTCGGCCCCACGCCGCCGATGCGTTTTACCAGCGCAGGATCATCGGCCACTTCATTTGCCAGCACGTGCCAGTGCCCGGGCGGCGTTTCGGAGTTCGGGCCATCGGCCCAGAACTCGGCGAGCACGCGGTAGTAATCGCCGGCCTTCACCATGTCAGAAGCATAGCTTCCGCTGGTGACCGGATTGGAAGCGTAACCGGTGCCGGTGTCCTGCCCTAGAGGGTTGTTCCCCCTCGCACCTGGTGAGATGTCGATCAGGTTTTGATCGTTGATCTGCGCAGACTTGCGCAGGGTATCCATGAAGTTGTTTTTGTATTCCGCGTCCGAGGATGTGCCGAGCTTCGATGGCCCACCAAACGGATCGATCCACGGCTTCGTGGCATCGCTGCGCGTGAGGCTGAAAGGCACCGTCGCCAGCGACTGAACGCCGAGGAAGGACTGTGGGCCGCCTGGAATCAGGATGCCGTTCTGAGTCACGCTCGTAGAGAGATCGAGCGGTTGCCAGAAATTGGGATTGGTGCTGGCAGGAATGCCATAGCCCAGTGGCATGTTTGGCTGGAACACGGCATTCACACCCAGCACGCTGAGCGGCACGCTGATGTTTGGATTTACCGAGCTGTTGTAAGGCTGAGGATAAGTGGTGTTCGAGAACCCATCCACCGCGCTCCAGTTAAGCACCATTTGACCGATGCGCCTGCCGACCTCGGATGGGGTAGTCCCGTTCGTCACAGCACCTTGCGCGATGCTGATCGAATAGCCGAGCCCTGAAAGCCGGTTGTCGAAGCTTTGCAGCGATGTCGCCGCACCCGAGCCAGATGAGAAACGTGAACGCAGGACTCGATACGCCGCATAGCTGATCGCTTCAGCCCTTGCGGCTTCGACATTGACCGGCAGCGGATTGACTTTTTCGTTGTAAAGATAGCCCACGGCGGTCGCATCATACGCCGACCATGCATCATACATGGCCGTCGCCACGTGGGGCAGATTGCGCGCGTGCGCGGGCGGATTAGGAACCGAACGACGTATGGCAGCCAACAACTCTTCATTCCACTGCCGCGCCACCGTTTGCGATCTGACACAAGGAATCAGGACGACCACCGACAGGAAGGCGACGAGAATCTGACGATACGCACGTGTAGGCATGACAAGATGGGGGAAGAATCAGCGACGGCGACGACGGCGCACGGCGAGGCCGGCACCTAGCAACAGCAACGCGCTGCCCGGCTCAGGAACAGCGGCGAGACGCAGTTCGTTGAGCGGAAGGTAATAGCTGCCGCGGACGATGTTGTCGACTTCGATGCTCTGCAGCGTCTCAGATCCGCCGATGCCCGTGGGAAGATCCCAGCCGCTCGTAGCGCTGAAGATGCCCCACTCCGATGCGCTCGATGGCGTCGCGCTGTTAAAGATCCACACCGAAAGGTCCCGCCCGACGGGATAGGCCGTCGATTCGATGCCCGTGATTTGCCCGTAGAGATGGCCGGTGCTGAACTGATCGTTGATCTCCAGCATGCTGTGTCCGACGAACGGATCGCCGAATTGATCGCCCTGGGTGATGGTTCCACCGTTGGCAGTGTTTTCGGCCAGAGGCGTGAACAGTGAGTTCACCAATGCATAGTCGTTGCTGGTCTGCAGGGTGGTGTAAACGCCGCTATCGAGCAGATTGAAATAGCCAACGCGCACGATGGAGCCAGCGGTGAGAAAGTCACCGATGCTCGTCGTGTAGCACGGCCCGCCGTTGCTGGTGACGGTCAGCGAAACTGTGACGGCACGTGAAGCAGGCGCGGCAAGCACCAGCATCGCGAACACAGCGAGGGATTGTTTGAGTTTCATTGGAGGGATTTTTGTGGGTGAAGGTCGTCAGGGGGTGGCGGACACAAAGCGCACGCGCCAGAAGCAGCGTGTATCCGGCGGCGAATGCACCGCACGCACCTCGTAGTCTGCAGTAGTCTCGATCACGGTGCTGCTCGCCGGAGTCCATAAAGTCAGATCGGTGGAGCACTCGGCGATCACACTGACATCAGGCAACGCCAGCGGGTTACGGAAGGTGAAGGTCGCGCCCGTGGCATTCGCCGCGAGAGACGTCGGAGAACTGTTCTTCGATGCAGGATCGAGGCCCCACGCATACTCGGCCAGATTTCGCAGGCCGTCGCCATCCGTATCGGCATCGTAGGCGGCCAGTGACGGTGCGGCATTGAGGCCGAACTTCTTCCAGGCCCAGTTGCCATAGCTGTTCGGTATACCCGTGAGGCGAAGCTGGCCCGCCGCGGCGCTTCCGTGCAGAGCCTGCACCGTTCCACCCGTGTTCAAGCTGCTTACCCCCAGAGCCGAAGGTGCCGTCCAAGTGCCCGCCGAGAAGATGCCCCACTGATGAGCCGAATTCGCATCCTGGCCGTCGAACACCCAGATGTAGAGCTGGGCTCCAGCAGGCATGTAACTGGTCGTGAAGGAGGTTATTTGGCCATACGTTTCGCCGCTCACCGGGTAATCATTGGTGCACAGCACGTTGCCCCCCGCGTTGGCCTGCTGCACGGAACCACTGTTCGCGGATGCGTTTTCCGCCAGGGGTTTGAACCAAGCCAGCAGCTGCGAATAATCCCGCGTGCTGGCTAGCGTGGCATCACGCGTGTCGGGCGGCAGATCAAAGGTGCCGACGCGAATGGCGCATCCTGCCGGCAGGACATTCCCCTCGCTGTCGGCAAACGATCGTCCACCAGCACTCGATACCACCAACGTGCCTGCCGATAAATTGCCCGCGCAGGCGAGCAGCAGTCCGGTGGCTGTGAGCATTCTCTTCAACATGGCGAATAAAAAGCTGATGGGTTACGGACTCGGCGTCACCGGTGCCAGGGAGATGTTCTTGGTCGAACCCACATTGACGACAACGCTCGCGCCCGCTGGCAGCGATGTGTTGTTCGCGTTCTGCCCGAAGCCGTTGATCAAATTGCTGCCGTTGCTCAGGTAGGTGCCCGATGGATTGAGAGTGCCCTGCGCCAGAGTCACGATCGAGTCGCTGAAAGTTCCCATCGAACTGGTCATGCCCAGGCCGGACAGCGTGGTCGTGCCGCCCAGCGGATTAAGCGGGCCCACGAGGTTCACCGAGTTGCCATTGACCTTGACCTTGGTGGCTGTCGTCTTCACATGGCAGACCTCGCCTTTGCCTAGTGTGATGGTGATCGCAGAGCTGACCTGGAAGCCCATCCCCTGCCCTGGCCGGATCACCGTATTGTTCGCGTTTTGCCCGAAGCCGTTGATCCAGCGGGAAGAGAAGTTGTTCCAGGTGTAAGTGCTCTGCACACCGGCGGCGCTGAAGATGCTCACGCTGTCCGCCAGCGGCACCAGCCCGGCTCCGTCGGGCAGCAGCCCGGCAAGGGTGGCATGCTTCCTCACGATGAACACCATCCCACTGCTCAGACCGGCTGCGGCCGGCGTCGAATTGAGCTTCAGCGTGTCGGACGTGTTGGACAAGATGTCGATCGCCAGACCTGCCGCAGCGCCGGATTGCGGCTCGGCATAGTGCAGGTTGAATTCGTTCACCGTCCAGCCAGGAGAAGAGAATTGCACCAAGGCCAGACCGTCCGTGTCCGCCGTCACCGATGCAGCAGCCCCTTGGTAGCTGTCCGTCGTGACCAAGCCACAGACCCAGGCCGAGTTTCCAGCTGGCAGCGGCAGATTATAGAAACCGACGATTCCAGACGTCGATGCTTCTGCCGAGAGAGAGAGCCCGAGCGCGAAGCTGAGCGCACCACTTAAAGAGCGTCTCAGGCAGCCAGGAGTCGAGGCTAGGTCGATCAATTTCATGCGTCCAGGAAGGCAATTAATACTTCTTAACATATAGGTCTGGGGGGAATTGGTCGAGAGAAATTGTTTGGAATTTATAATTTTTATAAATGAGTTTTCACCATTCCCCCTCCAGCCATCCCGCCTGTTGCCGATGGTCATTTCCCACCTATCGGCTCTCCGCCATGATCAAGATCATCCCCTTTGCGCTGCTCGCCGTCGTCGGCCACTCCCTGGCTGACGGGGCATTCTACGGTGACCCACCGGATTCCACGCATCCTTGGACCATCCACGACATGAACCGTCCGCAACCACCGCGAGTGGAGCCGGGCACATTCAGCGATCAAGCGAAGCCAGGGATCCCGCCATCCGATGCCGTCATCTTGTTCGGCGGTTCCCCTGACGACATCAACAAGTGGCAGGCCGACAAGAACCCCGCCGAACCCACCAAGTGGGAAGTCAAAGATGGCGTATTCCAGTGCGTGCCCGGATCGGGCTACACCCGCACGAAGGAAGAATTTGGCGACTGCCAGCTCCACATCGAATGGTCGGCCCCATCTGAAGTGAAAGGAAACAGCCAGGGACGCGGAAATTCCGGCATCTTCCTCATGGGCCAGATCGAGGTGCAGGTGCTCGACAACTACGACAACCCCACCTACCCCGACGGATTCGCCGGTTCGATTTACGGCATCAATCCCCCGATGGCCAACCCGCTGCGCAAGCCCGGCGAATGGCAGGTCTACGACATCGTCTTCCGTCGGCCGCTGTTCCAGGATGGCAGGCTGATCGACTACGGTTACCTGACTGTCTTTGTTAATGGCGTGCTCGTTCAGGATCACACTCCGCTGGATGGCAACGGCGGACACAGGGCACGCTCGCACCGCGGCCCGGTTCCTGAAGCGGGTCCCCTCAAACTCCAGGATCACGGCAACCCCGTGCGCTACCGGAACATCTGGTATCGCCCTCTGCCCAAGCGTGCCAACGACGGCGGCGAGGCCAGCATGATGCCGGAGAGCCAGACAGAGGCCAAGCGTCAGCAGATCGCCAAAATGATCCGCGACGACGCCGCCACGAAACAGGGGCACGAGAAAATGCTGCGCCTGTTCGAGTCCCTCGTCTACGCCAGTGACGACGCAGCGCGCACCGAAGCCTCCGCGGCCGCAAACGCCTACGCAAGCGAGGTCAGCGCGCTCAAAGGCGATCAGCTGGAAAAAGCCAAAGGCGAAATTCTCCACATTAACAGCGCCCTGCAGTATCTGTCCCGGTTCAAGATCATGCCCGACATCGATGCCACCAGGACTTTGGATGACATCGTCAATCAGCAGGAGTGGGAGGAGTCGAAACCGAAGGCCAAAGCGAAAACGAAGGGCAAAGGCAAATAGCTCACGTCTACGCGTGGCCATCGCCACGCATCGCATATCATGATCCTCGATCTCACCGGCGAACACCGGGATGACGCCTACATGATCCTGGCCGGCCTCGTCACGCCGCGCCCGATCGCGCTTGTCACCACCGTGGACGCCGAAGGGCGTGTCAACGCTGCTCCCTTCAGCTTCTTCAACGTCCTCGGCGACTCCCCTCCCATCGTCGGCATTTGCCCTGGCGACCGCGCTCCCGGTGTGCCCAAGGATACCGCCCGCAACATTCGGGCAACGCACGAATTCGTCGTCAATCTCGTGGATGAACCGATCGCACAGCAAATGAATGCCTGCGCGGCATCGCTGCCCCCTGGCGAGAGCGAACTGATCGCCGCCGGTCTCACTGCTGCGCCCTCTACAGCGGTGAAGCCGCCACGAATCGCCGAATCCCCAGCCAGCCTCGAATGCCGCCACCACAGCATCATCGAGATCGGCGACAACCGCCTCATCATCGGTGAAGTGCTGCGCGTGCACGTGCGGGACGGCATTTTCGACCCGGCCACGTGGCTCGTGAAGCCCGGCACCTACGCACCGGTCGGCCGCATGCAGAGTCCGCACTGGTATTGCCGGACAAGAGACATGTTTGAAATGAAGCGTCCCGCATGACCATCGGAACATCTCTCTGGCAAAGCCCGCCAGCGCGGCTAACAATGCTCCCGCAACGTCACGCCGGCATGGTGGAATGGTAGACACAACAGACTTAAAATCTGTTGGGGAGTTCTCCCCGTGTGGGTTCGAGTCCCACTGCCGGTAGCGCGGCCAGCATCGTTTGATTTGCAATCACTGCATCACAGCCAATCATCGCTTTTACCTCTACTCCTTCACCAACATGGGCGCGCAATGGAAACAGAAATGGCGGGAACTCGCCGCGGATCAGAAAGGCAAGATCGTGGGCAAGCTGGTCCGCGAAATTCAAGTCGCGGCCAAGCTCGGGGGTGCGCATCCGGAGTTCAATGCACGCCTCTTCGCCGCCGTCGCCGCAGCCAAAAAGCAGAGCGTGTCGCGTGACACGATCGAACGCGCCATCGCCAAGGGCAGCGGCACCGGGGCGGACGCCGTGCAGTATGACACGGTCGTGTTCGAAGGCTTCGCGCCGCATCGCGTGCCCGTCATCGTCGAGTGCCTGACCGACAATAACAATCGCACCGCGCCCGAGATCAAGGTGCTGTTCAAAACGGGCACTCTCGGCACGCCGGGCTCAGTCGGTTGGATGTTCGACCACTGCGGCTTGATCGAAGCCACGCATGCCGACAAAGGCATCGACATCGAAACTGCCGCCATCGAAGCGGATGCCGACGACTATGAGCCGGTCGAATCCGAGGACGACGACGCCAGCGGTGTCAGTGCACGCTTTTACTGCCAGATACCCGTGCTCGATGCCGCCACAAAAGCGCTCAAAGCCGCCGGCTGGACCATCACCACCTCCGAGCTGACCTATCGCCCCAAGGACTTTCCGGAACTCTCCGAGGCTCAACGTGAAGAGGTCACAAACTTTCTCCAGGCCCTGGACAACCACGCCGACGTGCACCGCGTGCATGCCGCCATGCGCTAAAATCCCCGTCACTGCCAGGGCAGACGCGTAGCATTTGCCGATTGAGGCCAAATGCTTCGCAGTTCACCGAGTTCAGGCAGCACCGTCCACGATGCAGTTTGCTTCCGGCCTTTCATCGCAATGCCCCTCAACGTTCGGGGCAACACGAGGCCGAAACCAAATATATTTGAAAAGGAGTCCTCCAGGTATTGGATGCAGTCTGATGCAGCAGGCACCCCAGCCAATAGCGAGGCGCCCCAGACGCTTTGTTACCGCTCCATGAGCACCGCACGAATCCTTCGGCGTAAAACACCGTCATCCCACGACGCCCCAACAGACGCGCCGGAATAAAACACTATTGCCCGCCGCCGCCCAGCCCTCGCCGGATCTTGCCGAACACTTCTCGGGCTTTATCACCCCACCGTCGTTCTGGCTTGGCGGCTGACGCACTTCCGCCTGTAGCACCCTTCCCGGCGTTTGAATCTGAGGTTGCTGGACGCCTTCCACGATCCCCACCCCCAGGTCGCCGTGATCGCTGCGGCCGCGCCGAAGGCTGGCGTGACCCACGCGCAGCCCCTTGTGCACCCGCATCGCGGCGTTGATCCGAGGGTCTGTCAGGTGCCGCAGGCGGCTTCGCGTTGTAGTCAAAATCGTCGGCACGCTTCCGCACCAGCCCGCGACCAATGAACCGCTCCAGGCTGCGCAACGAGCCGTAGTCCTCAGGCGTCACAAAACTGATCGCGTCTCCAATCGCCTGCGCGCGCCCCGTGCGGCCGATGCGGTGCACATAATCTTCTGGCTGCGGCGGGAAATCAAAGTTCACCACGTGGGAGATGCCATCCACGTCGATACCACGCGCGGCGATGTCAGTGCACACCAGCACCCGCAGCTTCCACGCCTTAAAATCAGCCAGCGCCTTCATGCGCTGGTTCTGCGAACGGTTGGCATGCAGCGTGCCGCACTTGATGCCCACCTGCTCCAGCTTGCGCGCCACCTTGTCCGCGCCATGCTTTGTGCGAGTGAACACAATCACCATCTGCAGGGCCTCATCGCGCAGCAGCAGATGCTTCAGCAGCTCTACTTTCAGCGGCACAGACACTTCGTAAACCATCTGCGTCACCGTTTCAGCCGGGTTCGATCGCTTGCCGATCTGCACGATCTTGGGATGGCGCTGGAAGTCTTTCGTCAGTTGCTCGATCTCCCGCGACAGCGTCGCTGAAAACAGCAGGGTTTGCCGCTTCTTTGGCAGCTTGTCCACGATGCGCCGGATGTCAGGCAGAAAGCCCATGTCGAGCATGCGATCCGCCTCATCCAAAACCAGGTGCGTGATTTGACTGAAATCTCCGAAGCCCTGCCGCATCAGATCCAGCAGACGCCCAGGGCATGCGATCACAATGTCACAGCCGTCACGCAACGCGATCTTTTGCGGCTGCTCCCCCACCCCGCCAAACACGCGGGCGATCTTGACGGGCACATGCCTGGCATAAGCCAGCACATTCTCTTCGATCTGTGCCACAAGCTCACGCGTAGGCGCGATCACCAATACCCTCGTGCGCCTGCGCTCGCCCGCAGCCCGCGGCGTCGCAGCCAGCTGATTCAATATCGGCAGCGTGAATGCCGCCGTCTTTCCGGTGCCTGTTTGAGCAATCCCGATCACGTCGTCGCCATTGATGATCGCGGGAATCGCCGCAGCCTGAATCGGTGTAGGCTCCGTGTAGCCGGCGTCCTGCACGGCTTGAAGAATGGCCGCATTCAGGCCGAGTTGTGTGAAAGGCATCGCCGCCATTACAGGCAACGCCACCCCATAGCAACCACACATTCCCCGCCTTACTGCTTCGGCGTCTGCAGATACTTGATCAAGTCAGCGAGCGATTGCGGCGTGAGCGCGGCCTCCAAGCCATCTGGCATGAGCGAGGTCTGCGTGGACTTCAGTTCCTTGATCTCGCTGCGCAAGACGGAGCGGACGATATTCCCTGGCAACTTCATGGTGCTGCTGCTGCTCGTCTCGGTGGCGACGATGCCATACAATTGCTCGCCGGATTTCAGCGTGCAATGATAGGCGGCGAAGCCGGGCTCGATGACTGCGCTGGGATCTAGGATGGAGTTGAGCAGCTTCTCGGCGGTGTGCGGCACGACGCTGCGCAAATCAGGGCCAACAGGCAGTCCGACGCCTTCGAGCTGATGGCAGGCGATACAGCCGGCGGTGGTGAAGACTTGTTTGCCCTTGGCTGCATCGCCGGTGAGCGAGAGCGCGGGCTTGAACTTCTCGATCACAGCCGCGCGCGTGGGTGAGCCGGTGGATTGGAAGGCTTCGTCGGCGAGCTTGGCGATGGCTTGGTTCGGATCATGCAGCAAGGCGGCGCGTTGCTGGGCATCGAACGAGTTGGCGGAAATTGCGCCACTCTTCACGAGGCCGAGCAGGGACTTGATCCACGGGCCGCTGGAGAGCAGGGCCTCGATGATGTCGTGGCGCACCTGCGGTGTGCGAGAGGACCAATCGCTGGTGAGCAGATTAACGGCGCCTTGGGGCTTCACTTCGCGAATGATCGCGGTGGCGACGCGTTGCGCTTCGCTGCTGGCGTCGACTTTGATCCAGCGCTGGGCGAGATCGAGCATGGCCTTGGAATGCGTGGCATTGGTGGCGAGCACCGCAGCGGCATCGGCGTCAGCGAGCGTGGCTTCATGCTTCGCGTCGGTGAGGCGCGCGGCGGCTTGCTGAAGCAGATCGGTGATGGCGGCGAGCTGCTTCTTGAGATCGTCGGAGGCTGCGGACTTGCTGAGCTTGTCGAGGTTGCTGTTGCTGGATGCGAGCGCGCTCATCAGGCTGCGCAGGCGCTGGATGGAGCTGTCCTTGCCCGTGACGCCAGCGACTTCGATGAGTTGTGCGATGAGGGACTCGTCCTTCAAGTTCATCACGAGTCGCGTGATGGAGGCGAGGCCGATGGTGTCGAAGGTGCTGACGACTTCAGGTTTCAGCAGTGCTTTGATGTGTGTGGCGGCGGAGATGAGCACAGCACCTGAGATCATCGGATCGGCTGAGTCGCGCTTCATCAGCGTGGCGAGGATCGCGCCGGTGCGCTCGTCTCTAAAGGCGCTGAGCGAGCAGGCGAGTTGCAGACGCACCTTCGCATCGTCGTCGTTCGCGAGCGCGGTCATGGCTTTGATGAGGCCGTCGTCCGAAGCAAAATTCTCGGCGATGATGAGGCCTTGCTCGCGGACGCGTGGGCTGGGATCAATGAGCAGTCGCTCGCAGATGCGTGGCGTCATCTTGCCGAGCAGGTGCAGGGTCCATGCGGCTTGTGCGCGGGCTTGAGGTGTGGAGCCGTCGGCGGCCATGGCGATGAGCTGGCCGTCGAGGTCGCTGGGCTTGCTCCAAGCGATGAGCATTTGCGCTTTGTCGCGCATCCAGCCCCGACTCGAAGCCAGTGCCGTGATCGGATGACTCAACTCCTGCTCCAGACTCCGAGGCGTTACGCGAAGCGTTTTGGACTGCGGAACGACTGAGGAAGCTCCGCTTTTGTCGGAGCCCTTCGCTTTCGATGAACCCTCGGCTTTCGTTGCTGCTCCGGTCGTCTTCACTTTGTCACTCGATAAGGCAGAGCCATTCGCTCCGGCGAAAGCGGAGCTTCGTTCCTCGATCCGCACTCCAAGACGCTTCGCGTAATCACTCCCAGCCGTGGGTGCTGCGTCGTCGCGGCTAATGCGATAGATGCGTCCCTTGTCATCACCATCGCGATAGAACGGCGTCAGCTCATCCTTGCCATTTTGCGGCAGCCACTGCGGATGCTCGATCATGTAGCGATACATGTCGGCGATGTAGAGCGCGCCGTCGGGACCATCGCGCACCATCACGGGGCGGCACCAGCGGTCTTCGCTGGCGAAGAAGTCCGGCGCTTTGCCATCGGTGTCGGGCTGCGATTTGAAGCTCACGCCGTCGTCTTCGAGAATGTGATGCTGCACCAGATTATGGAAGGGCTCGCAGCTGAAGGCGTGCATCTTGCCATCCTCAAACAACACGCCGCCACGATAGATGTTGATGCCGCACGCACTTGTGTAGGCCGTCGCATGGTCGAAGCTGTGATAGCGCTTCTCCGGCGCGCTCGCCGCATACACCGGCGGATTGAGCTTATACATCAGCTTGATCGGATCGGGCGGGATGACGTTCGGATTGCGACGCAGGTAGTGATCTTGCAGCACGTAGTGCCAGAGCGGTTTGCTGTTCTGCACGCCGAACCAGTGATCCCAATCATCGCGCACGCGACCGAACTGCGACGGGCCGGTCTGCGGGTCGAACTCGCCGGTGTCGGGCTTGAAGCGGAAGTCGCGTGCGCCGAGTTCGATCTTCTCGCCTGTGAGCTTGTTCACCACGGCGGTGCTCTTGTTGTAATTCACCGTGTGCGCACCGCCCGCGCAATATACCCAGCCGTCCATGCCCCAGCGCAGGCCGTTCACGCGCAGTTGCTGGTTGCCTTCGCTGAAGCCGGTGAAGAGCACCTTCTTGTCGCTGCCATCACCTTTGATGAAAAGGATGTCCGGCGCGGCAGTGACGAGCACGCCATCGCGCCACGTGAGGATGCCGGTGGCAAAGTTGAGTCCATCGGCAATGACGGTGCGCTTGTCGTATTGGCCGTTGGCGTCGGTGTCTTCGAGCATCACGACGCGGCTGCCGGACTTGCCTTTGCCATCCATGCCGAGCGGGTAGTCGGCCATCTCGATGACCCACAAGCGTCCGCGCTCATCCCAATCGAACGCGACAGGATCGAGCACCACGGGCTCGCACGCGATGAGTTCGGCTTTGAAGCCCTCGCGCACGTGCACCTTCTTCAGCGATTCCTCGGGCGATAGCGCAGGTTGCGAAAGCTCCACCTTCGGCTGCGGCGCGGGTGCCTCGGCCTTCGGTGCTTCGAGTCCGCTGACGACGACGTTTTCATACTCGCCCTGCAACGGCGCGAAATCATCGCAGCGTCGGCCAAAGAAGAGTTCCTTCGCTCCGGCGGCGGTGACGGGCAGCTCGGTGTCGATCTCGACCTTGCCGTTCAGCGTCACCTTCACACGCGATCCGCTGCGCTCGAAGATGACATCGTTCCACGAGCCCGGTTCGATGATGGTCTTGCCACGCACGATGTTGTCGGCGGCGTTGCCGTTGAAGACGAAGAGCTTCCCCGGCTCCGAATCCCTGTAGTTGCCGCCGATGCCCAAGTGATCGCCGGGTGCCTGATGATCGCCCTTCGGCCCGCGTGACACGAGGTAGGCCGTGACCGCGCTTTGGTTGTTCGGTTTCGTGCTACGGAAGCGCATCGAGACGGACCAGTTCTCGTGCTGCTTGAGCTGCGCTTCCTTTTGCACCGCGAGTCGCTTCGCGCGTTCCGCACGCTCGACCCCATGGCGCGCGTTGTCTTCCTCGACCTTCGAAGTCTTCCACAACTGCGCGATGAGCTTCGGTTCGATGGCACGGTCCCAGACGGTGATCTCGTCGAGACGACCTTGCAGGCCTTTGCCGAAGATAAGCTTGTTTGTGTTCTCGCCTGCCTTGCCGGTGAGGATGGGTTGCTCGCCATCATCGAGATGCACGCGGAGCTGGTCGCCATCGCGGATGAGCACGACGAAGTGCCAGTCATCGGCGTGTAGGACGGGTATTTTACCCGCGGTCGATGCTTCGGCGGGCAGAATGCCCGCCGCACTGGTGACAGGTGGAACACCTGTCCTACTCGCCCACTCGAGCCTCACTGTGTGATTAGCAAACTGATGCGCGACCAACGTCGCACCCAGCGCGTCGATGAGATGCCCGCTGCGATCACTCGCCCCGCTCTCGTGCCCGAGCCAAAACCAGAGGGCTATGGAGGCTTTGTCCATTGGACCACGAGGTGTTGAAATGGGATTACCCGGACGATTTTCCCGCGGTAGCGAGGCTTCTATCCAGCCTCCAGCAAGATGAACGCAGCGATTGATCCGGGCTGGACCAGAGAAGGCCGAGCCTGTGAGTTTCGCTTCATCACCATAGCCACGACCACTGCCGGGGCCCGGCAGGAAATAGCTGGAGCCACCATCATACGTGTATGCGTAAGACCTCGTTCCCCGTTTTGCGATGGAATCGAGAACATTTCCACAGCACTTGCCGGACCCTTCGAATCGGAAATACGAGAGCGGTATTGAAGCTACCACCTCCTCGGCATACTGGCCATTTTGAGTCCGCTGATAGCTGCGGTCCTGTCGATGATTGAGTTCAGCCAACGCCTGATCAAGTTCCATCACGATGCTCATCTCAGCTCCGACCTCCAAGCCCGCTGTCCGGGCAGGCCAAGTCGTGTAGCCGCCAAGTTCATGCTGTTCTTGTGGCGGAATATAGCCCTCGGCTCCATTGGCTAGTTCGATGTTGAAGTGAGATTTGAAAGGCGAGAGCGCCTTCAACTTCAACCCCGTGATCGCATAGACTTCGTTTGGCAGCGTCGCGATGCTCAGATCACCGATGCGGATCGCTTGGAGCTTCACTGTCGTCTCCTTCCGCTGATCAAGGATGACCGCCTCACGCGCATAGACTTCGGCTTTGTCCTTCGGCAGATCATTCTGAATCTGCGCGTCGATGCGTTGAGCCCAGGTGAGGCGTTCCTTGTCCGGCGTGCGATACTTGAGCGTGAGCTGCTTCTCGATCATGCCGAGTTCGGCGTGGTCTTGATACTTCACCTGCGCGAGCGCCTTCATCGCGTAATCGGCGACGGCCTCGCTGTAGCTTTGCAGGGTGTAGTCCTTCTTCTCCGCGCCGTAGTCCATCCACATGAGGTCGCCGCTGGTGCCTTGCGACATGGCGCAGACGAAGTCGGGCGAGGCGTTGAGGCGCTTGGCGATGATGCTGTCGAACACGCCGAAGTAGTCCGCCGACACGGGCGTGCTGCCGAAGTAGTGCTGCGAGTAGTTCGCGAGGACGGCGAGCGGTTTGCCGTCCTTGGTTTGGATCGAGATGACGCTGAGCTGTGGATCAACAGGGCCGCTGGGACCGACGACATCCTTGCTGAGGTAGCCGGGATGCATGTTCGCGCGGCCGGTGGGATTGCCGAAGGGATCGACGACCTCTTTGCCCGCGAGACGGATCCAGCGGCGGTTGTGCGTGTGCTCCCAGTCGTCCACCGACGACCAGCCGATGCGCGCGGGTTGCAGGCGTTTGTCCGCTTCGACGATGCTCTCGGCGATCTTCGGGATCAGGAACTTCGCGAACTCGCTGTCCTGCCGTGTCCCGAGGCAACCCATCGCAGCGGGCGCGCTGTGTGTGTGCGTGGCACTGACCATCATGCGATCCACGGGGATGCCGCACTGCTTGGATGCAAGCGCCTTGGCCTCATCAATGAGCTTCTGCTCCATCATGCACTGGTCCACGATGGCGAAGGCGATCTTCATCTTGCCGTCATCGAGCACAATGGCGCGGGAGTGCAGCTGGTCGGTCAGTTGGTCACTCGTGCGCTCCGTGAACATGCCCGCGATGATGCGAGGGAAGGTCGTGGGAGAGATGTCCGTGGCGACGGCTCCGGCGCGAAATTCGTCTGCGCGCGAACGGCACGGCTGAACGAGGCTCAAGATGGCGACCGAAGCGATGACACTGCGAATCATGCTGTCGATACGCCGCGTGGGCCATCGACCTCGCATCGGGTGCACTCACTCCTTCCCCACTTCATCCTCACTTTCGACGTCTTCAAAATCCATGGTCTGGCTCCATTCGTCCAGGTGCTCCTGCATCTCCTGCGTGAACTCGGCGAGATCAGCTTCGCCCAGCAGGCCTGCACGATACCAGGCGTATATTTTGAACCGTGCAGTGGATCGACGCATGTCATCGAACATGAATTGCGTTTCCTGCATCTGCTCGGCGACCATTTGCGTGACCTGCTGGAAACGTTCCAGCGGCGGGAGATTGGGCTGGCCGAGCAGTTCATCGATCTGCTCCAGGTGACGAACGCAGAAGCGGTCGAGCAGGATGGAATGCAGTTTCTTGAATGTCTGCCAGTCGGGTTCGAGAACGGATGTCATAGGGGATCAAAAATGGGGTGCCGAAACCATGCCGGCCTCGATTTCACTGCGCATGCGGCGGACGATGCTGTTGGCGATTTCCAGGATCATCTCCTCCAGCAGCAGCCGCAGGTGGCTGCCGGGCCGGTAATCGGCAGGAGCGATGTGCTTGAGGCGGTCTGCGTGGGCGCTGAGCTGGTAGCATTTCCGGAATGAAGAGCGGCTGGCCTCCTCCGGGTTATACACGGCCAGGGCATGGCCGCCGTATTTCTTCATGAGGGTGAAGCACGGCACGTCTGTGGGACCATCCCCCACGTAGATCATGTGATTGAAAGGGATCGGGCGCAGTTCAGGCGGCATGTGATCGTTCACATCTTCGTGCGGCTCCAGCATGCCCTTGTTAATGCGGAAGATGTATTGCGTCTTGGTCGTGTGGGAGATCACGCGTTTCGGAAAGGTGATGCGCCCGTTTGCGTCCTCGCCGAACTCGCAGCCAAAGATATTCTTCACGTGCGGCGCGATGCGGCTGCCATCGAGCAGTGCCTTCAATCCCGATGAAACGATGTAGTGCTCGATCTTCACGCCGAAGAGCTTGTGCTCGTCGCTCAGGCTGTCGTTGAGTTCGCCGAACAGTTCCGGAAGGCCTTTGTAAAACCCCAGCCCGGCACCCAGCCTGCGCAGATCGGCATTCGTCGGGCGATCCATTTCCAGGTAGTCCAGCATCGCCTTCAAGTAGGCTAGTTCGCCGTCGTATCCCTGATTGTCCACGAGTTCACGGCTGCGTTTCCAGAATTGCTCGGCCTTGATGCCGAAATGCGGAAACAAGACCTCGTCCTGCATGTAGTTCGGACTGAGAGTCTGATCGTAATCGTAAATGATGCCTATGGTGGTCTGCGGGGCGCCCATGGGTGCACTGTCCCGCAGGGTGGAATGGATTGCCAAAGGAAAGTTCGGCGGGATGCGCAGCGTCTGAGAGAGCACCATGAAACGCACCTCCCTGACCATCGTCGCCCTGCTCACCACCTCGATCGCCCTCTTTGCCCAGACCAAGGCAGCGCCGAACACCCGCGCGACGAAGCGCGCGCCGAGCCCGACTCTGGCTCCGATCCAGGACGTCGCCGGCCTGCCGCGCGTGCTGCTCATCGGCGACTCCATCTCCATGGGCTACACACTGCCAGTGCGCGAGCTATTGAAAGGCAAAGCCAACGTGCATCGCATCCCCACGAATGGCGGCCCCACAATCAATGGCCTGGCTCACCTGAAGGAATGGCTGGGTGATTCGAAGTGGGATGTGATTCATTTCAACTGGGGCCTGCACGATCTGAAATACATTCAGGAAGACGCCAGCAAGCGCGCCGATCCCAAAGCCCCCGGCAGCCATTTGCAGGTGCCGCTGGACCAATACGAAAAGAACCTGACCGAATTGGTCGCCACGCTCAAAGCTACTGGCGCGAAGCTCATCTGGTGCAGCACAACTCCCGTGCGCGACGGCTCGGACGGACGCATCGGTGGCAGCGAGAAGGATTACAACGCCGCGGCCGCGCGTGTGATGTCCGCCGCGGGCATTCCGACGGACGACCTGTGGGCGCATGCGAATGCGAAGCTCAACGAGATCGGCCTGCCCGACGCGAACGTGCACTACACGCCCGATGGATACAAATACCTCGCGGAGAAAGTAGCCAAAGAAATCGAAGCCCGGCTGAAGTAGCCATCCAGGCCATCGATCGCTGCGCTTACTTCACACGTTTGTAGTGCAGCCAGAAGCTGTCCTCTTTGCGTGCGATACCCGTCTCGGTTCGCTTCCATGTGGAGAGCTTGCCCCCGCTCGTCTTGATGACCAGCACATCGGGATCCGTGCGATCCACGATTTCGATTTTCACCGAATCACCGCTTCCGCCCTGCATCACCATCATGTCCGAGCCAGTGAATACCACGCTGGCGCCGCCGTATTTTGCCGCCAGCGCCGCAGGACCGATCGCTCGCGCCAAGCCCTGCACCACACCCAGCAGGGAATTATCCGGAGCCTTCCCGGCGTCCTGGTCCGCAGCCTTCATGGTGGCGTCGATATCCACCTCGAACGATCCGCGGAGCCAGCCAGGTGTGGGCGAGCAGCCACTCAACAGGATGAGCACGAATGCAGCAAGCGAACCGGAAAGCAGGAGTTTCATGTCGCGATCATGAACTCGTCAGGCGATGCTGGTCAATGCCTTGCTGCCGCTGGGGGCTCTATTTTGCCATCAGCGATCGCAAGGCCGATTCCAGTGTCGGATGATCAAACTGAAACCCGTGAGCCAGGGCCATGTTCGGCATCACGCGCTGACTGGCCATGAAGGCATCCGCCAGATCGCGCAGCACCAGCTTGAGCATGAAACGCGGCGCGTGCATGAATGCCGGCTTCTCAAGCACGACGGCAGCAGTCTTCGTGAAATCGGCATTCGTCACGGGATTCGGTGACACCACGTTGATCTGGCCGCCGATGTCCGATCGCTCGATCGCCCACAGAATCATGCGCGCCTCATCCTGCACATGAATCCACGGCATCCACTGTTTGCCACTGCCCAGCCGCCCACCCAGATAGTTGTGAAAAGCCATCTTCATCAGGGGCCAGGCACCACCCTCATTACCGAGCACAATGCCCGTGCGCCGCAGCAGCACCCTCAGGCCGATTTGCT
>WBZU01000566.1_pt2 | contig 23781 bp, 26 predicted proteins | sample 5204311 | NCBI WGS metagenome assembly WBZU01 (sample SAMN12344359, study PRJNA552823) | activated sludge metagenome | biome: Activated sludge suspended growth; feature: Nitrification reactor; material: Wastewater; isolation source: activated sludge from nitrification reactor of wastewater... | reverse complement strand
GCCTGATCAAGCACCAGGACAGTATCAGCTTTGGTACGTCCCTCAAGCTGTAGACATCACTGCCGACACTCAAACCATCGAAGGCGTAAACGGCTGGGAGGAGTACATCGTTTTCTCCGCTGCCATTGATGCTTTGGCGAAAGAAGAGAGCGATGTTTCAGTTTACGAAGCGGCTAAACAACAGATGCTCCAACGCATCCAAGCTCTCGCTGCAAACCGCGACGCTGGACAGTGTGACACTGTTGGAGACGTTACGAGAGGCGGCTATTACGGTGATATGTACTAGTGAGGTTTTATGTCGATTCAGCCCTACAAAAAGGTAAGAACTGATAACGACATTGTTCGTCAGGTACAAGACGCAGTTGAAATCCCACTCAAAGACATTTCTTCACGCGCCATCCTCGATGGTCAGATACTTTCGGGCGTTGAATTAACGACCGGAGCTGATAACATCATTGATCATAAACTACAGAGAAAACTTGTGGGGTGGATCATTACGAGGCAGTCGGCAAATGCAAATATTTGGGACCTTCAAGATATTAACACACGACCGTCACAGTCTTTGGTGCTGAACACCTCTGCGAACGTGACCGTCTCAATTTGGGTATTTTAAAATGGCAAATACAACAACCACACCATTTATGTTGCTCGTTTTAGGGATACCCGAAGTAGAAATCGGCCCTGAATGGGCTGAAGAAGTTGTAGCGGCTTTTGGCCGCGTTGATTCACATGACCACACCGAAGATAACGGCGTACCAATCACTCCCGCTGGGATGGATATTAACGCCGATCTTGAAATGAACGGCTTTGCTCTTCTCGAATGTAAATATCTTGAGCTTGCAAACCAAGGTGCGACTGCCGGGATTGGCCTTCTTTACAGGATTGGAAACAATCTTTGGTACAACAATGCTGCCGGTGTTCCGATTCAGATTACAACTGGAACCGTCGTAAACGCACCAGGTTCAGGAGTAATTAGTGCTGACAGCCCATCAGCATATCCTTACACGGTGCTTGTGGGGGACGCGCAAAAAGTTCTTCTAATCGATACAAACTCAGCGAGAACCATTAATCTTCCAGCTGCAACAACAACCATGTTTTTCATGCTTAAAGATCAAGTTGGTTTAGCTCAAACAAATAAAATATCAGTTGTTCCAAACGGAACAGACGTAATTGATGGATCGAATTCACCTTACTTCATCGATTGGAACTACGGCTCTATCGGCCTTGTTTCCGACGGTGTCTCAGCATGGTTTGTGGTGTAATGACGGGACTAAACAAACAACTTATGCCTCTTAATCTGGGTCAGGGTATCGACACCAAAACGGATTCGAAACTTGTTATTCCAGGGAAGATGATTCGCCTTGAAAACGGCGTCTTTAAAAAGAAAGGCCGCATTGATAAGCGTTTCGGGTATGAGCTTATTTCAGGTGAAACCATCGCTGGTGACACACTGGAGGATGGGACCGCACTACAAACATTTAACGACGAACTTCTCCAGTACAATAAGCAAAAACTTTACTCGTTTTCGCAGGGCGCTGAGAAGTGGATCGATAAGGGTTCGGTAGTTTCTGCTAGCGTTCAGTCGAAACAAGTTGTAAAGAATACCGCTTCGCAAAACCAAGCTGATTTTGCAACTAACGCGGGAGTTTCTGTTTATGCATATGAGGATTCTAGGGGTGGCGTTCGCGCTAGCGTGTACGATGAAGCTACTGGTACTCCTCTTGTCGCTGATATGCTTATTGCCGCATCGGGCGAGCGGGTTAAATGTCTTTCATTTAGTTTTTACTTGTATGTCTTCTATTATAATTCCGGCTCTCTTTTTGTGCGCCGTATTAATCCTCTTACACCTACGACAATTGATGCGCCGGTAACGGTTTCGACTACCGTCAACACAACTTCAAAACTCTACGACGTAGTTGCTTTGCCTGGAGTTCGCATGTGCTTTGTACATGCTGTTCAAGGCGCAAACGAAATCGATATTGGTTTTTTAAACGAAGAGCCGGTAGTTCTTACAGGAATTTTAGGCGTTAAAACTGAAACGGAATTGGCTGAAAATTGCCTAACTGTTTTTGTCGGACCAAACAAGACTTTCTTTGTCGCGTACCATAACGACACTGATGGTGTGAAAGCCTACATTACCAACAACGGCGGCAACACAATTCTTTCGCCTGTTGTGATTGATTCGTACATTGCAACCCCGATTCGAAACATCACCGGATTTGCCGAAAGGGATTTAAGTGGTAGTACTTTCTTTTACGAAGTATCGCAGACGGAAACGTATAATCACTTTGTTAAAAAGAACACTTTGGATTTCACTGGTACTGTCGGCACTCCTGTCGTGTTTCTACGCTCGGTGGGTTTGTGGTCAAAAGCGTTTAGCTTCTACTTTGATTCGGAGTCCGTAGATCATGCTTATGTTTGCTTGGTACATGCTTCTGTGCTTCAGTCTACCTTGTTTGTTGCTCGGGATGATGGCCTCATTGTCGCCAAACTTCAATACTCCCTTGCTTCAGGTCTTACGAACAATACTGGGCTTGCTGGCGTTAGCAGCATTGACAGCAATACTTTCGCATTCGCGATCTTAAACAAATTCAAACTGGTTTCAGAAAACGACGATGTTTTTTCTTTGCAGGGTGTGTCGCAAGCTCGGATTGATTTCGATTCGTCTGAGCAGTTTAACGCGCTTCAGCTTGGAGATAATTTACATATCGTAGGTGGCGTGCTGCAAATGTACGACGGCCAATCGGTTGTCGAGCATGGGTTTCACCTCTATCCAGAAAATTTAGATTATTCATTGTCAGTTGGCGCGGGCGCACTGCCTGACGGCAATTACAATTACGTTGCTGTGTATGAATGGACCGATAACTTTGGGCTTATCCACAGATCGGCGCCTTCAATTCCTTTGGAAGTCTCTGTAACAGGAGGGCCGAAAGATGTTCTCGTTACGGTTCCAACCCTTCGCCTCACGCAAAAAATGGGCAATCGAACTAATGTGTCTATTGTTCTTTACCGCACAGAGGCTGGACCAGGTGCAGTTTATTACCGCACTACAAGCATCACCTCTCCAACTTACAATAACGTTGCGGTTGATACGGTTACGATCACCGATACCACAACCGATGCGAGTCTTATTTCGCAAGAAATTTTGTACACGACGGGCGGTGTTTTGGAAAACATATCGCCTCCAAGCTGCAAATACATCGAGCAGTTTAAAGATCGAATCATTCTTGCGGGTCTTGAAAATCCAAATGAGATTTGGACATCTAAAATTAACGGAGCCGGCGAGCCTGTTGAATTTAATAACTTGCTCACACTCTACACGGCTTCGCAAGGTGGAGGCGTTTCAGCGCTAAGTGTCATTGACGATAAAATGATTTTCTTTAAACGAGACCGATTCTTTATTAGTTTCGGCGACGGTCCCAACAACACGGGACAAGGAGGGGAATTTGCTAAGCCTCAATTCGTTTCTTCTGATGTCGGGTGCAATAACAACAACTCTATTGTGCGTTACCCTGGTGGCATTATGTTTGGAAGTGAGAAAGGGATTTACCTCTGCAACGCGTCCCTCAACACGTCTTACATTGGCGCCGAAGTTGAAGACTTCAATAACAAGATGATCACGTCAGCCACTCTTGAAGCTGAGTCGAACCAAGTGCGGTTCACAACTTCAGAAGGGCCGGCTCTTATTTACGATTACTTCTTTCAACAGTGGTCAACCGCAAGCTACGCCGCAAAAGATTCGGTCATTTGGAATAAAAAGTTTGTCTTTATCGATAAAAACGGAACTTGTTTTATTGAAAACAGCACGTTCAGAGATAATGGTAAAGGCATTTCATTATCAATGCTCACTGGTTGGATTGCGATGGACTCTGTTGCCGGATTTCAGCGCGTCTACAAACTTTTGATTGTCGGCCAGTATAAGAGCTACCATAAACTTAAAATTTCTGTGGGCTATGACTTCTCAGAAACATTCCAGTCCTACTACATCATGGACACTCAAGATTCGCTTGGAATCACAACCTTTGGCGAGGTTTCTCCTTTTGGTGCGGAGCCAGTATTTGGCGGCGAATCAAATGCGTATAGGTTCTCTGTTGGAATGGACGTTCAAAAATGCCAGGCCATCAGATTCAAGATCGAAGATCTCACAGTCAGCTCAACTCCAGGAACTGGAGAGGCGTTTAACATCACAAGCCTTGCGCTTTTGGTTGGAATCAAAGGAACACCAGGCAAGTTCAAGAAAGAACTAAAGGTGGCAAGCGTATGAGCATGTACGGTGACTACATTCAAGAGCGCCTCGGCAAAAGCATCATCGAGAAAGAAGATGGGTTTGCAACATTTTCGGTCACAGGCGAGATCTGCTATATTGAGGATATCTACGTCAAACCTTATTCACGTCAGAAAAATGTGGCCAGTCAGATGGCTGATGAAATTGCGGAGTACGCGAAAAAAGCAGGATGCAAACATCTTGTAGGGAGCGTAAATCCGACGGCAAACGGTGCGACAACAAGTTTGAGAGTGCTCCTCGGCTACGGGATGAAGCTCGAAGGCAGTCTCAAGGATAATTTAATTTGGTTTTATAAGGAGATTTAACCATGGGTGGAGGCGGAGGAGGCGGAGGCCTCGGAGGTGGCATAGTAGGTGGCGCCCTTGGTGGAACCACTGGAGCTATGTTAGGCACCGTTGGACTTGATAAAGTTGGCGGCGCAATTTTCGGAAGCGGTGAAAACGCTGGTATCTTAGGGACTGGTCAATATAAGGCCAGCGGTCAAGCAATTGACGAGAAAGCGTTTAAAGATAACGAAGAGCTGAAAAAACGTCAGGCCGAATTTCAGCGCCAAATGCAAGAGGTGCAAAACCGCAAAGCTCAGCAAGTGGCAGCGGCTCAAATTAACACTGGCCCTCAAGATCAATTTAGAAACGCACAGCTTGGGCTTGTATCACAACTTCAACAGCAAGCGGCTGGACAAGGGCCATCTCTTGCGCAAATGCAGCTCCAGCAAGGTGCGGATAGAAATTTAAAGAACGCAATTGCAATGCAAGCAAGTCAGCGCGGCGGCATGGCTGGTGGTCTTGCTATGAGAAATATCGCTCAGCAACGTGCAGACATCGGCCAACAATTGGCTGGTCAAGCTGGTATGCAACGTCTTCAAGAGCAGCAACAAGCTCAGCAAATGCTTGGTGGTATTTCTGGAGGAGCGCGTGGTCAAGATATTGGGCTTGCAACGTCTCAGGCCGAACTTGGTCAGCAAGCTGCCCTTGCAAATCAAAACGCGGCACTTCAGCAGCAAGCTCTTAATGATAAGATGTCTGGGTTTTTTAATACTGGACTTGCTGATTTGGATATGGCTCAACGCCAATCCGCGCAAGATCTTGAAAAACTCAAAGTCAATCAAAACCTTGGTATTCAAGGTGTCAACGCACAGTCATATGAAGGCGCTTCGAAACGTCGCGGCGATTTAATCGGCGGAATTGGTGGCGGTCTTGCAACCGCATTCTCGGACAAGAGGTTAAAAATGAACATCAAAGATGATGACAAAGAACTTGATCACTTTTTGTCTGGGCTTAACGGTCACGCGGAAGGTGGAGTTATTGGAAAATATTCTAGTTCCAGCTCCGATGAGGAAGATGAAACCGAGAAAAAAGCAAAAGAACTGATGAGCGGTAAAGGAACCGAAAACGATTCGGGCCAAACCAAAACTGGTAAAGCGATTGGATACGGCGTTGGTTCAGCTTTTAAAAGCGATGACAAAGGGACTGGAAAAACTATCGCGGCTGGAACAGATACAAAAGCCGATTTCATTCCAATGGCAAATAAAGGCGGCGTAGCTGGTTGCATGGCAGACGGCGGAATGGTGAAAGATGATCGCTCGGACAAGGTTTCTGAAAGTATGAAACTTGCTTTTAAAACGCCTGATGAGAAGAAAAAAGAAGACGAAACCAAAAGACCAGATCCACTCGGGATGAAAAAGGCATTTGGCTTTCAAGGATATTCCGATGGCGGCATGACTGAAAAACTTGGAATGCTCGCAAAACTTGCTCCTATGGCCATGGCCGCGATGAGTGACAAGGGTTCCAAGGAACACATGAAACCTCAGTCTTACGAGCACGGCGGAACTGTTGCAGGACGCGCTAAAGTTGCGGGAGATTCTCCAAAGAATGACACTGTACTTGCAAAGTTATCCCCAGGCGAAGGCGTAATTAAGCGTACCGACATGCAAGATCTTGGAATTAAGAATGGAGATCAGCTGCAAGAATTTGTGGATGGTCTAAAAGCCTACACTTACAACTACAAAAATCCTGAACACGGAGAAGGCAAATACGCTTCACCAATGGCTCAAGATCTTGAGAAGAGTGAGTTAGGTAAAAGCATGGTGATCGATACGCCGCAAGGCAAAATGGTTGATTACTCGCGTGCTGCCGGGACGATGCTTGCAACTGCCGCGATGCTTAATGATAAGATGAAAAAACTTGAATCAAAAGTCGGTGGTTACGCTGATGGCGGCATGGTTGAAGATGACCCGCTTGCAAAGAGCATGAGGCTTGCTTTCAACGCTCTTGAGAGAAAACCAGCGGAACCAAATTCGCGCCCTGATTACCATCCAACGGTTTCAGATGCGGAGAAAAAATACGCTGAAGCAATGCGTAAAGCGTTCAGGGGGAAATAATGGCAAAGGCTCCTTACGATTCAAAAACAGCGGAGAAACTGCTTAAGCAAGGAAAAATCACGCAAAAACAGTTCGACAAGATTTGCGGTATGCAGTCTTTTGCTGACGGCGGTGTGGTGCAACCCGACGCACAGTTTAACGCTCCTGTAGATGCTGGTTTCACGCCTTCTTTTGGCGCGGACGAACCAGGCTGGATGCGTAACCAAGTGCGTCAAGAATTTGCTCAGCAACCTCCAGCAACTCCCGTTCAAACGGCAGCTCCGATGGCGCAAAATGTCGCGCAAGTAAATCCTGTTCCTCAGGAATACGCCGTGCAGCAAGTTCCTCAGCAACAGCCTTCTCCTTATGACATGGGCGCTTTTGACATGTTCAATAAGCCTTTTGATATGCAAAAAAGTGCGGTCAAAAAGGAATACGAAGCGGGCGCGAAAGCTGCCGCTGAAGAGGCTGGATATCTTCGAACTGCCGCTGAAGAAAACGACCGCATGATCAAAGACAATCAGGCGCGTCAATTAAAAGACCAGGCGAATCTCGAAGGAAAGTTAGCTGAAGTTCAAGCAATGAAAGTTGATCCAAATCGCTACTGGGCAAATAAGTCCACGGGCGAAAAAATCATGGCTGGCATTGCGCTCTTTCTTGGTGCTGCCGGATCTGGTGGCAATAAAGCTGCTGCCGTGATTCAAGATGCAATCAATAAAGACATTAAGCTCCAAGAGGGAGATATCGAAAATAAATTTGGACTTTACAAGCAAGCATACGCCGCGACGAAAGATGCAAATGCAGCTCGCGAAGCAACACGTCTTGCGATGTTAAACGGTACGCAATTAAAAGTTGCCGAAGTCATGAGCCGCTACAAAGATCCGATGATGCGTGCTAAGGGTGAGCAGCTGATGGCAGCAATCGAAGGCCAAAAGCAAGCCGCGCAAATTAATCTTGCCGCGCAAATTAATAAATCGCAGATGTCCCCTTTCGGAGACGATAAGCAGATGGCTCGCTATGTTCCTGGACAGGGAATGGCGTACACACCAGATGACGCGAAACAACTCAAAGAAGCTCAAGAAACTAAAGACGCATTTGACCGCAAAATTCAAGAGATGATCGATCTTCGTAAAGAATACGGCGGCGAAGTTGTGAACAGGGTTGCGGTTGATCGTGGAAAACAGCTGAGCAAAGACTTGCTCCTTGCTTATAAAAACATGGCAAAACTTGGTGTGCTTTCGCAAGCCGATGAAGACATCATCAATGCGATTATTCCAAGCGATCCGCTTGCGTTCCAGTTTACGCCTGGAGGAGATTCAATTCTAAACCGTCTTGAAAAATTCAAAGGCGACGTTCAGAAGGATTACGAATCGAAGCTCAAGCAAAGAATTGTTGGTTATCAGCCTCCAGCGGCAGGTCTCGGAGCGCAAGAGGGTTGGACGACAAACAAAGGTAAAGTGACTCAGACTAAAGCGAGCAAGTAATGCCAATTTTCAACGTCAAAACTGGTGAGCAGGAACAGCTTGAGGGAGATGCGTTAAGAAACGCACTTGCTCAGGGGACGCATGCTTATGCAAAAGGCGAAAGAGTCAATATCCGTGGTCCCAACAATGAGCAGCTAAACGTACCAGCTGAAAATATTGTGATGGCGATGGATAAAGGCTACCGGCCTGTCAGTGCGTCTGAGCAAGCTATTGAAGAGTACAAAAACGAAAACAAAGGTCTCAAAGGAGATTTAAAAGTCGGTGCGATGCAGTTTCTTGATGAAGCTGCAATGGGTCTTCCAGAAATTATCTATCAGCACAAGGGAGATCCGTTTGAAGTTGCAAAATGGGAGGCTCTCAAAAAAGAGCATGACGTTGCTAACACGATTGGCGGCGTTGCTGGGTTTGGTGGCTCTCTTCTATACGGCGGTCCTCTTTTTAAAGGCGCAACCAAAGCCGGTGAAGTCGGAGCAAAAGCAACTGGACTTCTCGCCGACAAAATAATTCAAGTAAGCGCTGAAGAGGTTGCAAAACGTACCGCAACAACCGCGGCGAAAGAGATCCTCAAAAAGTCTATAACTAAGGCTGGTGGCATGGCCGCTGAAGGTATGGCTCTTTCAGCACCGCACGCAATCACTGAAGCGATGCTTGGAGACCCTGAAGCCGCTGCCGAAAGTCTTCTCTTTGGAGCTGGACTTGGTGCGGTATTTGGCGGCGGCGGTTCAATGTTAAAAGAACTGACTGGCCCTGTTGCAAAGAAGGTTGCTGAGGCAACTGGAATCAACAAAATCCTTGAAGGCAATGAAGGAATGCGCACTCTCTTTAAAGAGAAGGCCGAAGACAAGGCCGTTGAAGCGCTTAATCCCACACTTTCGCAAACTGAAAAATTGTCTCGTAGTAAAGACGTAAAACAACTCGGAAGATTTTTACTTGATGAAGGTGTTGTTACGCCTCTAGCAAGCAAGAAAGATATTTTCCAACGTCTTGAAGAAAAATCAAATTATTACGGCGGTCTCAAAGGCGATTTCATTGACAAGATTGATCAACAGATCATGGACAGCGGTAGAGCCGATTTACTTGTAAGTTCGAAAGATCTTGCAAATAAAATCTCAAGCGATTTGAAAAAACAATACGGCGACAAGGTTGCTTTCGAAAGAGCGCTTGAAAGCGTTGAGGGCGAGCTTGATAGGTTTAGAGCGAAAAATGCTGTGTGGGGGCTTAAAGATCTCGAAGCACAAAAAACGGCTTTAGGCCAAAGCATCAGCAACTGGGGACTTGATCAGCCGCAAACAAAAACATTTATGCAAGATGTTTACAAAGGATTTCAAAAAGAAACCGAAGATAAAATTTTGCAGGGCTTCGGCAAAGACAGTCTTCAAGAATTCAAAGAACTCAAAACAAAATATGGGTATTTGGAAGAGGCTGAAAAAATCGCTGAAAAATCTATGGCAAGGGAGGCGAAAAACAATGATGTTGGTCTCACCTCTTACATTTCTGGTGGTATTGGTGGCGCTCTGTTTGGTGGTTTTGGCGTTGTTCTTGGACTTCTAGGCAGAGAGGGAATGCGCAAGTACGGAGACCAGATTTTGGCTTCGGCTTACGACAAAATGGGCGGTCTTTTATTTGCTGAGAAGGCAATGAAAAACGTCGCGAACAAACTGGACATGATTCCTGAAGCAATGAACACGATGACTAAAAAGGTTTTGCCGAAGGCCGAATCAACAAGTCTTTACGCGCTCAACAGACTTCTCGGAGACAACGGATCAACTAAAAAATCAAGTGTTGAAGATAGGGCGCAACAAATTGAGGAACTAAATAAAAAGGCCTCTGTATGGGCGGCAAATCCTGATGCATTTTTACAAAAGGTCAGCCAGATTACTCGCCCGCTTGCTGATGGCGGAGCGCCTCAAATCGCGCTGTCAACACAAGTAAAATACAACCAGGCGCTCGGATACTTGTTTCAACAAATGCCAAAACCTCCGCGTCCAAAATCTCCATTTAGTTATCAATATAAATGGAAACCTTCGGATTACGAGCTTTCGGCTTACGAGCAAAAAGTGCAAGCAGTACTTGATCCATTTTCAGTTTTTGGAGAACTCAAAAAAGGAACTTTGACGAAAAATCACATTCAGGCTTTAAAGGCCGTGTATCCGAGAATTTACGGTACGATGAAAGACCGGATGCAAAATCATATTCTCAAAAATCCAATGGTAGTTCCCTATAACAACAGGGCAAAACTCTCGTTAATTATGGAATCACCAATGGATGTTTCGTTTGAACCCAAAAAGATGCTTGGTTACCAAGAGACTTGGAGCCAGCAAGAAGACATGGTTGACGAAAACAGCGCGGCAGAGATCAACGTTGCTGGTGAGATGGCTTCAGATGTTGAGAAACTTATGGGATAATTGATCTAAATATCTCGTAGCCCTACAAGGCTTTAACCGTTACCAGGGAGGTGACAGATGGCTAACAAGAATTTTGCCCGCAAAAAACTTGCGACCGCTCAGAGTTTAGCAGCGGATTTCGTAACTGAAGCAACCAACATTGACAATCTCGATAAGATCGCGTGGACGATTTCTACTTCGGGGATAACAGACAACACAGGTACATTTTCGGCTCAAGTTCGCGACCGCGATGCAACGGTGCACGATGACGGCGCGTGGATTGATATTGATTTCACTCCCGCGCCAACTCTTGCCGACGCTGATACAACCATGACTTGCTTCATCACAGAAACAGCGTGGAGTGAGGCGCGTCTTAAATTCACTGCCGCTGGAACCGTGCCAAACGGAACCGCACAGATCTGGGTTAAAGCAGAAAGGAAGGGATAATCATGAGTATTCATACTTATCCTCCTCAAGGTGGTGGCGGTGGTGGTGGCGGAACTATCACGGGTGGTTCAAACGTCGGTGGCGGAAAACAAGTTTTCAAACAAGTTTCGGGAACCAATCTAGTTTTTAGAACTATGATTGATTCGCCAACTATTGCTTGGACACAAAACGCGAATGATCTTGTAGCGAATTTCGTCGGAGACACTGACGACGTTCCTGAAGGTGCGACGAACCTCTATTTCTCAGGCAAAACAACCGATGATTTGCCGGAAGGCGCGACAAATCTTTATTTGACGTATCCAAACCTCACGACAGTTCTTGCGTTGCCGACGAATTCATTTTTGTTTTCTAATCCAACAAGTGATGTTGTTGGTTACGGCAATTGGGCTATTGATCCGGTAACACTTGCATCTAACGTCTTCACCGTCCAACAACCAAATAATCTTGGGCAGTTTCCATTTGCGCATAGCTGGTATGTGAATGTTGACCCACTTCAAGCCTCGCCAAATGATGGAGTTCAATGCTCTTCGTTTGTTTTAAATCTTGATAGTGCAAACAGTGGTTTTGATCTTGGAACTAACGGTGACGCTGGTCAGCTTTTGACTGGTGGTTATAGTGCTCAGGGTTCTGGAAACCCGACCTATGGCCGACTTCGGGTTTTAAATTTCTATTCAGGAATTGGTAATGGCACCGACCCATTTACGGTTAAAGGATGGAGTGCGTCATCTCTTGGATTCAACGGCAACGCCAATGTAACGCTTGATGGAAGTTTTAGTGGATATGACGTTAATGTGAATGTTAACGCCGCCTCAATTCCAACGTCCAATTTTTCTTGGACAGCTTACAGTGATTTTTCGCAAATACCTGTGGATCTTTACGGATACCAAGGATTAGTACTCCAGCCAAATATTTCGAAGATAAAAAACAACCATAATTTTAATGGTGTTTTCGTCAATCCAACTATTACCAACATGGAAGGAAACGCCGGGTTTTATGGTGTGTTTATTGGTGGCCAGATCACTAATCAAGGTGCATCAAACGGATGGCAAGGCGCACAGATAAATCCGAATATTGTTCACCTTACGCAAAACTCCACTGGCTCTTTTATCGGTGGTCAGACCACTGACGGGACTGCCGAGTGGCAAGGCCAGTTCATAACCACACAGCAAATCAATACGACAGGAGCTGTGAAAGCTCTCGTAATTTCTACGGCTGATGGTCATCAAGCAATTGATGCAACTGGTCATTGTAATATGAACGTTGGGTTTGACGTGCTTTCAAGTCTAACGCAGCAATACGGTCACGTCATCGGAGGTGAAGTTCGCATTCCAAACGGGACTTCGGTAACTGGAACGGACGTTTTAGCTAACAACATGGCGTTTACAGTCAATACTGGTGACGCGACGAGCGATTGGACGCAAGCCTCTCCAGTAGGTTTAACGACACTGGGTTTTGTCGGACAAATAATTGGTGATGGCGACATTCTTGGAACAATTAATTTCTGTCTCAACGGGTACAATCCAGTTGTCAACGGAACCGTTAATGCTGTTCACAACTTCTCGGCTTTGAGCATTCCAAACTCAGGTACAGGCGCGATTTTAGAATCTGTTATGTACTACGCCGACCAGCCATTTGGCGGTACAGCAACTGGAGGCAATAACTGGGGTGTTTTGGTTGATGTTGGTAACCCTGATATCGAAAACTACATGCCTCGTCTCGCGGTTGGTCTTGCATCTTCAAGCCAGAAAGTAACTAACGATTCTTGCGGTATCGAATTAATTTCTGATTCGCAAGCGATGCGAACTTCTAGCATGACCACGGCTGATAAAAACGCTCTTACGGCGCTTAACGGTATGTGGACATACGATGAAACTACTGAGCGGCACCAGTTCTACGAAAATGGAGCTTGGGTTGGACTTGGTGGAGGACCAACACCAATTGCTCCAAGTGCAATTTCTGCAATTTCGACAAACACGGCGGCAGTTAGCGGTACAATTTATTTAGTTGATACAAGCGGCGGTGCGGTGACTGTAACTCTTCCAGCTCCTAGCGTTGGCGGAATTGTTGTTATCAAGGATACAGGCGACGCGCAAACTAACAATATTGACGTGGCTCCAAACGGAGGTGAAGATATTGATGGAACTAACGCAAATTATGTAATCGATGCAAATTTTGAGTCGGACACATTTGTTTCAGACGGAACAAATTGGTTTGTACTCTAAGCCACATGGGGAGAAATCCCCACATGTTTCAAGGAGGAACACATGGCGTATTCAAGTAAACATCCGAAGTTCGATGATGTCATTTTCAAAGACAACGGACTTGCGGGAAGTGTCCCGAACCCTGCAAGTGGTTCAGACAAGATTGTAAACAGAGGCGGAAATTTTTTCTCGCGCTCTTCTACCGGCGCCGAGAAGCCGCTAGGAGGTGGCGGCGGGGAACTAAACGTATTTACCGATACCGATGGGATTGGAGCGACCTGGGTTGCGAGTGGAGCTGGTGTAACAGTAGCAAATACTACTACTACTTCAGAAATTGCTTTGTATCCGATCAAGACGACGGCGATCAAGCTAACTAACGTTTCTGGAACTGATTACATGCGCGGGCGGTTCACAATGCCGGCAGGTCTTCAAAACAAGAAACTAAAGATTGAATTCTTTCAAGCGGCTCTTGCTGGTTATGTAGACGGCGACAACGCAGTTGAGATCTATACAAACACGGCCAGCAACTACGGCGGAACGTATGTAAAACTGCCGCTTTCTACGGATGTTTCTGGTGTTTCTGGTCTTCCAAATTTAACTGGAAAATTCACAACCTATTTTGATTCCAATGACCTTCTTTACTATGAAGTTCGCGTTGTGCGCGTTTCGGGAACTGCCGCGATTACGTTCGGCGGAATTATTGTTGGGCCTGGAATTCAGCCACAGGGTGCGGTTATTGGACAGCCTTTTGATATTAGTTTGGTTCCGTCTACCGCATTCGGAACCGTGACAAACCAAGGTTATACAGGAATTCGTCGCGGTAATATGCTTTATGTAAACGGCTATTTTCAAGCCGGGACTTTAGCTGCCGGGACTCCTTATGTTGATCTCCCCGCTGGATACACAATTGATACGGCAATCTTTACAGAAAATAGGGGTTGTGGAAGGTGGGAGAACTTAAGAAGCGGGTCAACTTTTTTTGGGTCTCAAGACGTTGGCGGACCAGCTTTTTACGACGGAACTACAGCAACACGAGTTTACTTTACAGCTCAAGCGGGCGGGCAGCTTTATGATGTCGCTGGTGTATCGACATTCTTTGCGTCAAATGATCCGGTTGCATTTGTGTTTGAAATTCCAATTGCTGAATGGGCGGGTAGCGGGGTTTTAAATCTCGCAGAAAATGCGGTTGAATATGCATTCAATACAGACCTTACAAACTCGAATGATTTGACATCGTTTGGATACGGTCCGCAAGGAACGCAATTTGGTAACTTCTCAGGAGGCGGCCCGACAAAAAGATTTCGATTTCCAACTCCAATTCAAAAGGGAGATAAAATTGAATTTGAAGTTTCTGCAAATGGCGGCGCTGTGTGGCAGACACTTGAAAGCAATAACATCGTAAGTCCGTACCAGGCTCAAGGCGGGACTGGTTACGGCGTGCTTATGGATGTTGTCGCGGGGAGTGACACTGACATGGATGTTTCCTTTGGAAACCACAGGGTCGCGAATCCCGCAACATTTGGCGCGGCTGGTTCAGACTGGTCTACAATTGATAACGATCCGCAATTTTTGTGGCGCGTTAAGAAAACTTCAGCAAATGCTGCTCTTGGATTTGCTGAAGCAAGTTCAGAAGCTACCGGCCTTGCTGGACCATCGGGAGTCTTCACACCGGGAATTTCTGGAAGTTCAAATATAGATGCGGTGTCAAATATTTTCTTGAAATATGCGAAGGTCGGAAAAATTGTTACATGTACGTTTTATGCGGACGTAGATGCAAACACTACCGGGCCAGCGTACTTTGATTTCACGCTCCCAATCGGTTCGAATTTCGCGGCGGCAACTGATTTAATTGGTAACGGAAGTAACTTGTTTGACCAACATGTCAGTATTTTCGGATCTCCAGCACCTAATACGGCGCGAATGAGTTTCACAGCACTTGTTCTAACGGCGACTACTTGGGTTGGATCATTCCAATATGAGGTGCTCTAATGAGAATAACCAATAAAGTAATTTTCTCGGCTGAAAGTTTGGGAGCAAGTGTAAACTCGGCTCCTATCAAGCTCGACAGTTTGTATCTTGTTGCGGTTGCTGCCGTCTGGACGGGTGGCACAGCCGCTGGAACTTTGAAGATTCAATTTTCAGAAGATGACCCTAGCTTTGGAGACGGTGATGACATCACTGGGTGGCACGATGCGATCGCTAATGGTTGCGTAGTTCCAGCTACAGCGGTCACTGTTGCGGGCGCTGGGTCTCAGCTTTGGGAGATTGGCGGTAACGGCGGAGTGCCTCACAAATGGATGCGTCTTGTGTTTACGAGAACATCTGGTACGGGAGTGCTTGAAGCGAAGTTCAATGCGAAGGGCGTCTAGGGTGAGCTACCGTAAAATCATAGAATATGTGTTTTTTGCGATGCTTTCTGGGATTGGAACAATGGGCGTTTCTTACGTCCAAAAGATCTCAGAGAGCATGATACTGCTCACTAGCAGCGTTACGGAGCTAAATTTAAAGATTGAGCTTTTGACGCAAAGAATGGTGGCCGCAAATCAAAACCTGTCCGATCATGAGGACCGGATTAGGCGTATTGAAAATAATCAGAGAAAGTAAGACAATGGTCATAAGACACGCACTGGACAACACGGAAGGTCATGGACGAACTTCAACGCAAAAAGCGCTTAGCTTTAGTCTGGTGCGTGTCCCATGTTAGAATCGATGTTCAACGGATTTACAAAGGAGAGTGCTATGGCACAAGGAATGAAAGAATTTATGGAAGTGGTTCATGCTTTGGACGTGTCAGTGGACACATATGTCAAAGTCATGGAAGACGGGAAAATTGATTTTGCTGACGTTCAACATTTGCCACAGCTTTTAGTTGCGGCGCGTGAGGCGATCAACAATTTCAATCAAGTGATTGTTGAAGTGAAAGATGCAAGTCCTGAAGAAATGGCGGCGGCTTTGGTTGCTGTTGTTGCTTTGGCGAAAAAAGTTTTCTCGCTTATCAAGCACGACTAAAATAAAAAACCCCAAGATTTTTAAGTCTCGGGGTTTCCCCTAATCGAACCTGGTTTGGTTAAACGATTAATTAAAGATTACATCTTCTTTTATGCACACTTCAAGTTTTTTGTATGCATCCTTGCACGACGTTGCAGGTGGCGGCGTTGGCGGAGGATTTTCACCTTCTCCTCGGCAACCTGTCGCATCTGAATGAACACCGCAAATTTTCACGCTATTTTGAGCGCTCCAATCTTTGATGAAATCAACAGAAGCTGGAGTTGAAGTAGAGGTAATCCAGCTTTCTTCTCTGATGTCTCCTTTTGAATTTGTGGAGATCATCACGCGCTTAGTTTTTTCTGCGTCTAGGTAGACGTAAGCTGATCCGCCTGAGTCACCGTAACAAAGTGCCGCCCGTCCCTTGGTGTATATGTCGTAATTATTTCCCGAGGGAAGGCCGAAAACTTTAGCCTCTCCGATTCGATAAATGCCGTCGTTACCGCCTCCGCCTCCCGGACGAATACAGCCGTATCCTGTAAGAAGGATGGTATCTCCAACTTTAACGAGTGCGTTGTCTTGGTTGACGTTTTCATACTTGATCCCTTCAACTTTTTTCGACACCTTGCACAGCGCCAAATCGTGGTCAATTCCTTGACGGTACTTTGGAGACCGCGCACAGGTTGAGGTGTAGTTGTTTGCTCCGACTGAGAAGCTCGCGCTCCCGCCGTGGCTTACGCAGTGTGAAGCAATGATAAGTACCTGCTCACCAACCACTGTCGCCGAGCACGCTGAATTGCCCATATGAGCATAAACAGACGCGGGCCAGTCGGCTGGATTGGCTGGAGTTCCGCCGATAAGCGTCGGGAACTCTTCCGGGACTTGAGGTGTATTACGTTGCTGGGCTTTGGTTTCGGTACAGGATTGAATGGCAAAAAGAGACAATAAAAGCACTATAAACCGCATGAATTCCTCCTTGAAATTGGGTTTAATTGTTTACTTTAGACGCAAAATATAGTTTAAACAAGTGGTTATAAAATAGGCTAAAGTTATCCACAGACCGGACGAAAGTGTATAAATAGGAGGACGGTTATATGATGTCTCGCGAATGCCATTTAATGAGCAAAATAATTTTGATTGAGGAAATTTTAGACAAGCAACATTTTCCATCGTGCTTGGAAAACGAATATAAGGCTATGGTCCAAAAATATCGCGCTGAACTTGCTGACCTGCTTAAAACTTCAGATTCGGTTTCTTTAGGCCGTCCGCATGAGACAGCGATTTCGAATCCTCATCCCGCTGACGATAGTAAGTCCGGCAGTCGTCCCTTAGTCTAGGCTTGCGGCTTGTGAGCTGATATAGGCCCTGTGCGTCGCGTTTAATATCGCGGTCTGGGTCATACTGGTTCTCAACCAAGATCTCCCACCTAGATTTGTATCCTCGAAGCTGCTTAGGTCCGTGGTAGCTGTGCAGGATGTTTCCAACCATACAACCAACATCCATCCCTAATAGAAGGCATTCAAGCTGATAATCTTCGAGATCGCGTTTGTACGCTGGGCTGATATTTTCATTGTAGGATTGTTCAACTCTTCCGATGAGGGCGTAAGCCATGTTTCTGTCGCCGGAACCCAATATCGAACGGTCGTATAGTCCACCCATAGTGTTCCACGCTTTACGAGTACATGCCCAGGCGTATCCTGGGTGTCCGTGCTGCATGTAGTGTTCTTCATCATTTGGAAGATCTCCCGGATGCGGTGCGCCGTTTTTTAGATACTTCGACATGAAGGATTCGTGGATGTTGATTGCTTGCCCTGTAGGACCAAGGTCAGTGGCAGTTTCAAACATCTGGATGACTTCATAAATTTGAAGCTGATGGATCATTTCAGAGAACCAGTCGGGCCGTGTGAACTGAATGTCAGCATCAAGCCACGCCACATATTTCCAATCTGGACACGCGCTCGCCATTTTGGAGGCAATAAGATTTAACGCATTTTCCTTATGCCAAAGCTCTTCAATGCTTCGAAGCTGAAGGTGTTTTGGATTGTCGGCTTGGGTCACGACAAAAGGACGGTTTCCCGTTTGAATTTCGCACACCCACAAATTCGGAGTCGAGGCGTGGATATGTTTTTCAAAAGGGAAGAATAGCTCATACCGCGATTCGTAGCGCACGGGATTGCTGATCATCGTGATGATATGAGCCTTGTCTAAATCAAATGGTTTGGAGGCTAAGGTCATACTTGTTTGCTTGGTTTCCCTTTTAAAGGTTTGACGTTGTTGTCAACTTTTTGCTTGACTTGAAAGCCGATTTCTTGTTTCAGCTCTTCGAGGCAACCTGGTGCCCACACCTGATTTGAAGTGTCTTCGAAAGTGAAAACAACGCATTTTACATTGTAATTATCGGTCTGTTCTTTAATCGTACAAACTTTAGAAAGGTTGACTAATGCGGTTTTACCGTTTTGCAAAATAACTTGAATAAACATGGGTTGTCTCCGAGGTTGGATGATCCACAATTATTGCGCGTTTTTTTTGCGTTGTCTATCCGGGTCAGCGTAAAGAAGTAGTAAAATTCCGGCCAGCGCGAAAGCATGCACAATGCCGATATAGGCCAATACGACCATCCACCAAAATATGTCCCAGAAGTTCATGAGAAAATCTTATCATAAGATAAATATTGGCGGTACCACCGAGAATCGAACTCGGATTTGCGGATCGACAATCCGCCGTCATAGCCGTTAGACCATGGCACCTAAAATGGGGTGGCCAGTGGGGTTTGAACCCACGCTGATTCCTTCACAGGGAACCGTGCTGCCACTACACCATGACCACAAGATGGCTGATGGAACTGGGGTCGAACCAGTATTCCCGGATTCAAAGTCCGGTTTCCTACCATTGGAAGATCCATCAATATGGAGGAGGGTGTGAGATTCGAACTCACGAGGCTTTTACACCTTCCGATTTTCAAGACCGGCGCATTCAACCACTCTGCCAACCCTCCATGGCGGAAGTTGTAGGATTCGAACCTACGGAGCTGTTACACTCTTCGCGTTAGCACCGCGACGCCTTAGACCTCTAGGCTAAACTTCCATAATGGTACTGTGTGAGAGACTCGAACTCTCATTCTTGGATTGAAAACCCAATGTCCTGACCTTTGGACGAACACAGCACAAATAAAAAACCCCTGGGTTTTACTCCAAGGGTTTAGTCTTTAAAAACGCAATAGAAGACTTAACCCGTTGGGCTACTATCTTCATGCTGCGATTTTAGTAAATTTCTCATGTTGTAATTAATCTACTACAGAAAGTTTGCGTAATCAACTTACTACAAAATTGGTGGGCAAGGTGTGATTCGAACACACTCACCTCGGAAGGAACGGGTTTACAGCCCGCTGTCGCTCGCCATCTCGATCCGCTTGCCCATTTTGGAGCAGTAGGTGGGACTCAAACCCACAACCCTCTGATTGGAAGTCAGACATTCTATCAATTGAACTACTACTGCTTGGTGGGCCCCCGTGGAGTTGAACCACGCCGCAACAGGTGATCAGCTCTGCGCCATCCCGGAATGTGGAGCCCTTGGTAGCAGAGAGTGGAATCGAACCACACTGACAAGATGCTTATGAGGCACCCGAACTACCACTGTTCTACCCTGCTAAACTTGTCCCCAGCCTTTGCCTTTTGGTTCCAATTTCTCGGCCTCAGCTTTGCCCTGACGGATTCGTTTCATCACCATATTAACATAGGGAATGCAATGGTCCATCTCTCGCGAAGTAATGTAGTGGTATTCGTGCAACGCAACGCGGACCTTGTATGTTCGCTCTTTATAGTTGCCGCACAGGAATCTGCGATGTCCGTCCTCGATTAGAAACCAGTTCACTTCTGATGGTTCGATTTTCATTCTGTTATATCCCCCAGATCTTTCAAGCCAACCAAAATGCTTGGTGGTAATTCGATCTCTTTATTTACGGGTTTCCATAAATGCAAACAGTGGGGATGATTGTTTACATATTCGGATTTCTTTGGATGAAATTGCACAACAGTTTCATCATCTGAGAAAAATAGATCTTTAACTTTGCTCATTTCAATCCAGTTTGGACACCGATTTTTAAGCGAAACTGAAACATGGTCCCAGCCAGCGTCGCCGCCATCACATGCGAGAACTTTTAAATCTCCGCCCATGCCTGGAACCATAAAAAGTCCGTAGGTTTTTCCTGGCTCAGATCTCCAAAGAGACGTTTTGGTAACTCGATATTTTTCAACATCGGGATGTAGTTTCATAAATCCAACTCTTTTATTGCTTCATTTAAGAGCTTGTTGATTCTTTCAAATTTGGAAAACATATCGTCAATATTATGGCACATAGTCCATTTGCCGCCGTACTTCATCTTAAGTTTGGCTTCTAATTCATCAACTTGTTTTCCGAGGTCCTCCTCTTCTATAGGTGACCCGTTCGCATCCCAACTCACTTCTTAACCTCTATTGGTTTTTCCTGACAAGGAAGGTTTTCGCCGTCTCGCCCAAAAATTGGAAACCAAAGATGCCCGGCAAGCACTCCAAAAAGAAATGGAATGATGAGCCATTTTCTTGAAGAATTATAGAGCGTCCAAGAGATCGTATTTGTGTAGCCCTTGCGAAGCAACCAGCCGTCATAAATAAAAACGACGGCCAAAACTACGATGATAAAAATTGCTGTTGAATTCACTTATTCCCCCTAAATCCTGACAAAAGCGCCGTGATCATTAAAGACCATACCAGCCATCCCCACGGATGATATCCGGCGCCTTCGCAAATAAGTTTCGCGCCCACGATACCAACAAGCCAAAATGCAGAGTCTTCGAGTCTTGGAAATTGCGCGATGAGCTTGATAAAAATGCTCGCTGCAAATCGCATCATAATTATCCCGAGCACGCCGCCAACCACAACAACCCATAGCGTATTTGAAACGGCAACGGCAGCAAGAATTGAATCAACCGAAAATGCAATGTCGGTTAACTCGACAAGTAGAATGGTTTTCCAAAAATTGTAGTCGGACGATTTTTCGTCGTCGGGACCACCTGCATTGCCGGTAAAATGTTTAAGAGCAAGCCAAATTAAATAGGCTCCGCCGAGATATTTAACCCAAATGTTTTGCATCAGAAACGTAACGAAAAATAGGGCAATAAACCTGAAAGCAAATGCTCCAAACATCCCGTAGTACAGGGCTTTCTTTTGTTGTTTCTCCGGCAAATGTCGGACCATTGCCGCTAACGCCAAAGCGTTGTCAAACGACAATAGTCCTTCAAGCACAACCAAAAACAAAATCGAGATAATGTCTTGGATCATTTTGTTAAGTTCTCTTCGATTTTCTTCTCTGTTTTACCGATAAAAATTTTGAGCGCACCTTTAAAGCGCATCACAAAATAAGTAACCGCTGTACCGAAAATAAGACCGCAAATAAATCCAAACATTATTTTCCCCTTTAATCGTTTAAAGCTGCCACGAGTGTTTCCATAAGACCAATTTGCTCAACTTCGTCCATGGTTTTTGTATCGACGATATCGTGCTTAGCGCCTTGACTTGTTAGATCATCATCAAGTTTTTTAAGAAACGCGCTTGCTTGGGCGTCTTTACCAACTTGAATGAAAGAGATTCCATATTCGTCATCTGCGTTGTCGAGCTTGTTACCAAATTCAATGATTGTTTTCGCGACTGCGGATTCGTCAGTAGGTTGACCGTCTGTCACTACCAATAGAATCTCGCCGTTTGCTTTCGCTTGACCTGCTTTTTTGCGCGTCAAATACGAATCAAAAATCGCCTTAAGTGGTGGCGCAAGAGTTGTCCCGCCCATTGGGGAGTTTTCTTGAAACACGTTTGCAACCTTGTCCGGTGTTGTGTTTTCGTAGATTTTGAAGCTACTAGCAAATACAGCAAGCGTGATTCCATCCGGGTCAAATTCGGCGCATTTCTTTGCAATGGCGAGAGTCGATTCTTTCGCGTATTCCCAGCGAGTTTGGCCGTTAGGGGTGTCGTTTCCTTCCATCGACCCTGACTTGTCAATCAACAAAACGTAATCTCTGTTCTTCATTTTTTCCAGGTTCATAGTTTTAACTCCGTAAATATTTACTCAATCCATTGAGACCATCTCAACAGTATTAGAGGCGTTGTTTTTTCGCTTTCTTCTCAGCTTTCACTACCATTGCTTTCATCGTTTCAACTGCAAGCGTGAAGTTTGCCATTGGTCCTTCGGTGAGGATTTCAATCAGTACCTTTAGAATCTCTTTGATCTGAGCAATGTTCACTTGAACTTTCTTGCCCTCTCTCTTGCTGATCTCCACTGCCAGCCAGTTCAGATCGCCCTTTGTTCCTTGAATCGGTTTCTTCTTTTTTGTCATCTTTTTTCTCCTTGTTAAAGATTCGGTCATATTCATCACGATACTTATTAGATTTCGGGCGCATAAACTCCCGGTTATCAAGAAAGTAGCTCATGGCTCATCCAAGGAACTTAATAATTCTTGAGATGACAAATAATCATCAATCGAAATGCCTCTAGCAAATATTTGGAGATTGCCGTCATCTGTTTTTAAATAGATGTCTCTTCCGTCTTGAACAAAATCATCTTTAGTATATTTTTTCGTGCTCACAGTTGGTCTCCTTTAATCAAACCAGGTACTACGATTTTATTCATATTGTAAACGATCTTAAATTTAGTAAGAGCGGTCACAACCCTTTCGGCAATTGCGGGTGGCGGCGATTTTTTTTCAGCGGCGAGCCTGTTAAAAAGATTCGTCATGCAGTTTGCAATCGCTTGCATTTCATGTTCAGTGAGCATGACGTTATATTCGCGGCTGTCATCAGTTTTCGGAAGATCCATTTATTTAATCACTTTATTTTCAAGAATGGTTTTTTCAGAAAGGTTTAATATCTTAGAAAGAATGGGCACATATTTTTTTGGTAGTTTCGCCCATCCATTTACATATTTATTAAATAAGCTCCCATCAATTCCGAGCTGGTGGGCAATCTCAATTTGCCTCAAATTTCTGTTGGTCAAAAAAATCTTGATAAATGTTTTCATCTGAAAGCCCTCCTTATCGGCCAAATCCAAAATTTCTTTTGCGCTTCATAAACGCACTTATGTGTCAAAATAATAGTCGGGTCGCTGTTAACAAATTTCAAAATTCTTTGGTATCTGAACCTAAGATAAAATTCGAAAAATACAAACCCCACAAAAAATGCAGTGAAAAACAATCCAATGCATTTGACTAACATCATGGTTTTTTCACCCATTTTTTAAGGAGGTCTTTTACCACATGAGTAAGAGATAGGTCTTCGCGGAGACATTTCTTCACGATCTCCTTATGAAGAGCTGAGGGTAATAGAATTCCTATTTGTCGTGGTAAACTTGATTTACCAGAAAGAATAAAAGGTCGGCTCATGTGTCAAAATTCCTTTGTGAAGATAATTTAGTTTTTAGTTGTACCAAAATGAAATTAAAAAGGTCAATCATGTATTTCACCGATGACGAACTCAAATGCCCATGTTGCGGCGAAGTTAAAATAGATGACGGCGCGATAACAAAATTAAACAAGTTTCGAAAGATATGGGGAAGACCAATGCATGTCAACTCCGCATATCGGTGCCAAAAACATAACCGCGAACTCGGTAGC
>WBZU01000914.1_pt1 | contig 23791 bp, 28 predicted proteins | sample 5204311 | NCBI WGS metagenome assembly WBZU01 (sample SAMN12344359, study PRJNA552823) | activated sludge metagenome | biome: Activated sludge suspended growth; feature: Nitrification reactor; material: Wastewater; isolation source: activated sludge from nitrification reactor of wastewater... | reverse complement strand
GACCCACGGGAGCGCGCGGCGTCATGCCGGGCGAGAAGCGTCGGGCTGAAGCCCGACCCGCGGGAGCGCGCGGCGTCATGCCGGGCGAGAAGCGTCGGGCTGAAGCCCGACCCGCGGGAGCGCGCGGCGTCATGCCGGGCGAGAAGCGTCGGGCTGAAGCCCGACCCGCGGGAGCGCGCGGCGTCATGCCGGGCGAGAAGCGTCGGGCTGAAGCCGGGCCCGCAAGCGCGGGCGGGATCGCGAGCGTCGGCACCATGGGCGAGGGTCGCGCGCGGTCAGTTCGCGCTCGAGATGTCCTTGTTCGCGCCCTCGCCGCCTTCCTTGCCGTCGGCGCCCAGCGAGACGATGTCGTAGTCGCCCTTCTGGCCCGGCGACGTGTAGCGGTACTCGTTGCCCCACGGGTCCTTCGGGATCTGCGCCTTCTTCCAGTACGGGCCGTTCCAGTTCGACGCGCCCGCGGGAGCGGCGACGAGCGCCTGCAGCCCTTCCGACGACGACGGGTAGCGGCCGATCTCGAGCTTGTAGAGGTCGAGCGCCTGCCCGATCTGCCCGATCTCGATCTTCGCGGCGTCGGCCTTCGCCTTCTCGCCGCGGCCGATGAAGTTGCCGCCGACGATCCCCAGCACGATGCCGATCAGCACCAGCACGACGAGGATCTCGATCAGGGTCATGCCGCGCTGCGGCGTCCGGGGGGAGTGCGTGCGTTTCATCGTTGTCACCAAGGGGAGACGGCGGTCACGGATGCCCGCGCCCGCAGCCTGGGGTTAGACCGGGTTCAGCCGACAAGTTCGCTCATGCCCATGACGCCGAGCAGGATCGAGAACACGATGCCGCCGATCAGCACCGCGAGCCCGAGGATCAGCGCCGGCTCGAGGATCGCGAGGAAGCGTTTGATCGCCACCTGCACCTCGCGGTCGTAGACGTCGGCGACCCGGCCCAGCATCTCCTCGAGGCGGCCCGACTCCTCGCCGACCAGGATCATCTGCGTGGCGAGCTTCGGCCAGTGGCCGGTCTCGGCGAGCGGGCGGCCGAAGCCCCTGCCCTCGCGCAGCCGCGCGGTCACGCCGTCGAGCGAGGCGCCCAGCACGGCGTTGCCCATCGTCTCCTTCACGATCGACAGCCCCGCGAGCAGCGTCACGCCGTTGCCGAGCAGCGTCGCGAGCGTGCGCGCGAAGCGCGCGACCTCGACCTTCGCGACCAGGTCGCCGACGAGCGGCAGCGCGAGCATGCGCGCGTCGAAGCGCCCGCGGAACGCGGCCTGGCCGAGCTTGCGCCGGAACCACGCGACGGCGAGCGCGACGGCGGCGACGAGCGCCCACCACCACTTCTTCAGGAACGTGCCGACGAAGATGACGGCCAGCGTCGGGAGCGGGAGCGCCTTGCCGGCCTGCGCGAACGTCTGCTGGAACTGCGGCACCACGTAGATCAGCAGGATCATCACCGACGCGACCGCGACGCCGATCAGGATCACCGGGTAGATGAGCGCGCTCTTGACCGTCTCGCGCAGCTCCTTGTTGCGCTCCATCGTGTCGGCGAGGCGCGTGAGCACCGTCGCGAGCGCGCCGCCGGCCTCGCCCGCGCGCACGATGTTGACGTAGAAGCGCGAGAACACCTCGCGGCGCGCGTCGAGCGCCTGCGACAGCGCCTTGCCGCCGCGCACCTCGTCGCGGATGCCCTGCAGCAGCGCGTTCACCGCCGGCGTCGGCGCGAGCCCGATCAGCGTCTCGAGCGCGCGGTCGAGCGGGAGCCCCGCGCGGAGCAGCGTCGCGAGCTCGCGCGTGAGCGCCAGGAGCTGGTCGCGCGTGACCCGCTTCGCCTGGAACAGGCTCCGGCGCGGCTCCCGCGCGGCGCGGGCCGTCGCCACGGCGGGCGGCGCGCCGGACGCCGGCGCGACCTGCATCGGCATCAGGCCCTGGTCGCGCAGGCGGTCGAGGATCTCGGCCTCGTTCGCGGCGTCGATCTCGCCCGTGGAGACCGCGCCGCCGGGGGCGACCGCCTTGTAGCGATAGAGCGGCATCGCGGCGGTCAGTCCTCGCGCGTCGCGCGAAGGACCTCCTCGACCGTCGTGACGCCCGCCACGGCCTTGCGCAGGCCGTCCTCGTACATCGTGACCATGCCGTCGCGCACCGCCTGCGCCTTCAGCTCGGTCGCGGTCGCGTGCCTCATGACGAGCGCGCGGAGCGCGTCGGTCATCGGCATCATCTCGATGATCGACACGCGGCCGCTGTAGCCGGTGTGCGAGCACCGGTCGCACCCCTTCGCGTGCCAGAGCGTCACCGGGCCGGCGCCGGCGAAGCGCGCGATGCCGGCGTGCTCCACCATCTCGGGGAGCGCCGTGTACGGCTCCTTGCACTGCGGGCACAGCGTGCGGACGAGGCGCTGCGCCTCGATGCCGACCACCGTCGACGTGAGCAGGTAGTCCTCGACGCCCATGTCGAGCAGCCGGTTGACGGTCCCCGGCGCGTCGTTCGTGTGCACGGTCGACAGCACGAGGTGCCCGGTGAGCGCCGACTGCACCGCGATCTGCGCGGTCTCGAGGTCGCGGATCTCGCCGATCATGATGACGTCGGGGTCCTGGCGCACGATCGAGCGCAGCGCGTTGGCGAACGTGAGGTCGATCTGCGGCTTCACCTGGATCTGGTTGATGCCGGGCATCTGGTACTCGACCGGGTCCTCGACGGTCAGGATCTTGACGTCGGGCTGGTTCAGCGCGTCGAGCGCCGTGTAGAGCGTCGTCGTCTTGCCCGAGCCGGTCGGGCCGGTGACGAGCAGGATGCCGTTGGGCTGCTTCAGCGCCTGCATGAAGCGCCCGAGCGTGTCGTCCTGGAAGCCGAGCTTCGCGAAGTCGAGCGCGACGCCGCCCTTGTCGAGGATCCGCATCACGACGCTCTCGCCGTGCATCGTCGGCACCGTCGACACGCGCAGGTCGATCTCCTTGCCCTGCACGCGCAGCCGGATGCGCCCGTCCTGCGGCAGCCGCCGCTCGGCGATGTCGAGGTTCGCGAGGATCTTGACGCGCGAGATCACGGCGGCCGACAGGCGGCGCGGCGGCGACTCGACCTCGTGGAGCACGCCGTCGATCCGGTAGCGGACGACGAGCCGGTTCTCGAACGGCTCGATGTGGATGTCGGAGGCGCGCGCCTCGAGCGCGTTGGTGATGAGCAGCGACACGAGCCGGATCACCGGCGCCTCGGAGGCGAGGTCCTTCAGTTGCTGGACGTCGGCGTCGAACGCGATTTCGTCGCCGCGCATCTCGACCTCGTCGCCGACGATCTGGCCGACCGCGCTCTTGCCGCTGCCGTAGAGACGCTCGAGCGCGGCGTCGAGATCGCCGGGCACTGCGACCATCGGGCGCACCTTGCGGCCGGTCACCATCGCGAACGCGTCCATCGCGTAGCGGTCGGTCGGATCCGCCATCGCGAGCACGAGCTCGTCGGCGTCCTCGCGCACCGGCAGCGCGCGCGCGTCGCGCAGAAACCGCGGCGAGACGCGCTCCTCGAGGATCGGCAGCTCCGGGTAGCCCGCGCCGTCGAGCAGCGGCAGGCCGAGCTGCTCGGCGAGCGCGTCGGCGACGTCGCGCGGCGCGACGAGGCCGAGCGTCACCAGGAGCGCGCCCAGGCGCTCGCCGGAGTCCTGCTGGAGCCGCAGCGCGCGCTCGAGGGAGCCCGCGTCGAGCTTCCCGCGCTCGATCAGGATCTCGCCCAGACGCTTTGCCGGAATCGACATCGACGGGTCAATCGTGGAGGGGACGGTTCGATCCGCGCCGGGCGGTCCGAGTTCATTCATTCTAGCAGACCGGGGGGGCCAAACGGCCGGAAATGCTTGTGCGGCAAAGACTTACGCCATTCGCCGCAGGTCGGCCGCCCGGTCCGCCGACCCTCCGAGACAGGCCAGCGGGCCGCGCGCCGTGGCATCCTCGGGCCTCCCTCCCGCCGGTGCCCCCATGAAGCTCGAATGCTTCGCCCTCGACGACGACCCGCTGCCGCTCGCGCCCGCGCCGGGAACGCGCGACTGGATGGACCGGATCCCGGACCGTCATGCCTACCGCTGCCTGCCGCTCGCGATCGCGAACGCCCACGGCTGGACCGTGGGCGCGCCCTGCGACCTCGAGATCGTCTGGGACGGCGGGCCCCGCCCGGTGAGCATGAGAATCGCCGCGCTCGACGGCGACGCGCGCGTCGCGCGCTACGCGATGTCGCATTTCGCGTTCGGCATCGTCACGTTCGCGCTCGGCTGGCTGTTCCGGACGCCACCCGGCTGGAACCTGATGGCGACCGGCCCGCTCAACCGCCCGAAGGACGGCATCGCGCCGCTCACCGGCATCGTCGAGACGAACTGGCTGCCCTACCCGTTCACGATGAACTGGCAGATGACGCGGCCGGGGCGCGTCACGTTCGACAAGGGCGAGCCGGTCTGCATGGTGTTCCCGATCCCCGTCGACGCCGTCGCCGCATTCGAGCCCGAGATCCGCGACCTCGCCGACGACCCGGCGCTGGCCGCGCAGGCCCACGCCTGGAAGGAGCGGCGCGACGACTTCATGCGCCGGTTCGCGCAGAGCGATCCGGCGACGCTCGCCGAGGCCTGGCAGCGCTACTACTTCCTCGGCAGGCTGCCCGATGGAAGCGACGCGCCCGAAGGCCACGTCGCCAAGCTGCGCGCGGCGGCGCCGGTCGACCGGCGGGGATCGACGTAGCGGGACCGGCGTCAGGTCGCGGCGAAGGCGCGCTCCGCGGCGCCGATCGTCTGCGCGATGTCCTCGTCGCCGTGCGCGGCCGACACGAATCCCGCCTCGTACGCGGAGGGCGCGAAGTAGACGCCCGCGTCGAGCATCGCGTGGAAGAAGCGGTTGAACCGCTCCTTGTCGCAGGCCATCACCTCGTCGAACGACGAGGGGACCCGGTCGGCGAAGTAGAGCCCGAACATCCCGCCGACCGCGTTCGCGCGGAACGCGACGCCGGCGCGCTTCGCCGCCGCCTCGAGCCCGTCGGTCAGCGATCGCGTCTTCGCGGCGAGCGCGTCGTAGAAGCCGGGAGCTTCGGTGAGCGCGAGCGTCGCGAGCCCGGCCGCGACCGCGACCGGGTTGCCCGACAGCGTCCCGGCCTGGTAGACCGGGCCGAGCGGCGCGATCTTCTGCATGATGTCGCGCCGCCCGCCGAACGCGCCTACCGGCATGCCGCCGCCGATCACCTTGCCGAGCGTGGTGAGGTCCGGCGTGATGCCGCAGAGGCCCTGCACGCCGCGCGGATGCACGCGGAAGCCGGTCATCACTTCGTCGAAGATCAGCACGGCGCCGTGGCGGTCGCAGGTGGCGCGCAGCGCCGCGAGCCACTCGCGCGACGGCACGACGAGGTTCATGTTGCCGGCGATCGGCTCGACGATGACGCCGGCGATCGCGTCGCCCTCGGCGCGGAACGCGGCGTCGAGCGCGCCGGGGTCGTTGTACGGCAGCACGACCGTCTGGTTCGCGATCTCCGGCGGCACGCCCGCCGACGACGGCTGGCCGAAGGTGAGCGCGCCCGAGCCCGCCTTCACGAGCAGGCTGTCGCCGTGCCCGTGGTAGCAGCCTTCGAACTTGACGATCTTCGGGCGGCCGGTGAATCCGCGTGCGAGCCGCAGCGCGGACATCGTCGCCTCGGTGCCGGACGACACCAGGCGCACGAGCTCGATCGACGGCACGCGCCGCACGAGCGTCTCGGCCATCTCGATCTCGATCTCGGTCGGCGCGCCGAACGAGAGCCCCCGCGTCGCCGCCTCCTGCACCGCGCGCACCACGTCGGGGTGCGCGTGCCCGACGATCGCCGGCCCCCAGGAGCCGACGTAGTCGACGTAGCGCCGGCCGTCCGCGTCCCACGCGTACGGGCCTTCGCCGCGCACGAAGAAGCGCGGCGTGCCGCCGACCGAGCGGAACGCGCGGACCGGGGAATTGACGCCTGCGGGAATCGTGCGCTGGGCGCGCGCGAAGAGCTCGTCGTTGCGGGTCATGGTCGATCGGATCGAGGGAGCAGGGAGTCTCGCGCCGGAGCGCGTCAGCCGGACGCGCGCGCGGCGCCAATCGGCGCGAAGGCCGCCGCGATGCGCCGGGACGCCGCGGCGACCTCGCGCGGATCGTCGTGCGCGAACACCGCGCCGATCACGGCGACCGCGTCGATGCCGGCGTCCGCGAGCGCGCGGGCGTTGCGCTCGTCGATGCCGCCGATCGCGACGACCGGCACGCCCAGCGCGCGTGCGGGCGCGACGAGGTCGAGGCTCGCGCGGCGCGCGAGCGGCTTCGTCCCCGACGCGAAGAAGCTGCCGAACGCGACGTAGTCGGCGCCCCGCGCGACCGCGTCGGCGGCGCGGGACAGGTCGTCGTAGCAGGAGGCGCCCACGATCCGCCCGGGCCCGACGATCGCGCGCGCGGCCGCAACGCCGCCGTCCTCCTCGCCGACGTGCACGCCGTCGGCGCCGGCCCGCGCGGCGAGCGCGGCGTCGTCGTTCACGATGAACAGCGCGCCGCGCGCGCGGCACAGCGCGGCGATCGCGCGCGCCTGCGCCTCCCGCAGCGCCGGAGGCGCCGACTTGTGCCGGTACTGGATCGCATGCGCGCCGCCGTCGAGCGCGGCCGCGCACTTCGCAACGAGGACGGCGGTGTCGTCCTCGTCGGGAGTCACCGCGTAGAGCCCCGCGAGGCGCGCGGCGAGCGCGGCGCGGCCGTCAGTGGCTGCCACGGGCGTCGGCGGCGCGCGGCGGCTCCGCCTCCTCGCCGCGCGAGTCGCTCTCCTCGCGCGCCCAGAACAGGCGGTCGGGCAGGAACTGGCCCATGCCCGGCCGGTATGCCTTGCGCAGCGCGTTCCACGTGTAGTCCTGCGCCTCGCGCACCGCGTCGGCGAGCTCGAGGCCGTTCGCGAGCATCGCGGCGATCGCCGAGGCGAGCGTGCAGCCGGCGCCGTTGAACGGCCCGGGCAGGCGCGCCCAGGTGTCGGTGCGCACGACGCCGCCCTTGCCGTAGAGCGTGTTGACGATCTCGCGCGTCCCGTCGTGCGTGCCGGTGACGAGCACGAACTCGCAGCCGGTCGAGACGAGCCGCCCCGCGCAGTCCGCCAGCGACGGCTCCGACTCGTCGTCGTCCTGCTCGGCGAGGAGCCTGAGCTCGTGCCCGTTGGGCGTCGCGACCGTCGTCTGGGGCAGCAGCAGGTCGCGCAGCGCGTGCGTCATCGCGTCGGTCGCGTGCGTGTCGCCGCGCCCGACCGACAGCGCCGGGTCGAGGATCAGCGGAACGTCCGGGTAGTCGGCGAGGATCTCGGCGATCGCCGCGATGTTCTCGACGCTGCCCAGCGCGCCGATCTTGAACGCGTCGACCGGCATGTCCTCGAGCACGCAGCGCGCCTGGTCGGCGACCCACTCCGCCTCCATCGGCAGCACGCCCTCGACGCCGGTCGTGTCCTGCACGGTGATCGCGGTGACGACCGACAGCGGATGGCAGCCCATGCTCGCGAGCGTGAGCAGGTCCGCCTGCAGCCCCGCGCCGCTCGACGGATCGGACGCCGCGAACGTGAGGACCACGGGCGGGGCGCCGGGGACGGGTTCGCTTTGCATCGTCGGATCGGCTCGGGAAAACCCGCCGCGCCATGCGGCGGAAGGCCTTCATGGTACTCGATGCGCGCCGCGCGGCCGCCCCGCCGCTTAAGGGGACGACGCGCGACGCCGCGGCCGGCCCGCTACCGCGGCGTGCACTCGAGATACATGCTGACCGCCTCGCCGGGCTTGCGCAGGTCGATGCCGCGCATCGCCGGGTGCCGGCTCTCGCCGTAGGCGGACACCGCGGTGTCGAGCCCCGCACGCGCCGCGACGCGGGTGAACGTCTCGACGTCGTACTGCCAGCGTCCGGCGAGCTTCATGCCCAGGTTGAACACGTCGCCCGCGGTGCCGTTGGGCAGCGGAACGCCGACCGCCGTCGTCCAGATCCGGATCAGGTGCTCCGGATCGTCGAGATAGGCGCGCGCGAAGCGCGCGAGGTCCGGCGTGAGCACGCGCAGCGTGCCGCCGGGCCTGAGCATCCGGCGGCACTCTGCCAGGAAGTACTCGAGCGCCGCGGGCTCGAGCTGCGCGACGAAGTCCTCGGTGAAGATCGCGTCGGCGCAGCCGTCGGCGAACGGAAGGCCGCACGCCAGGTCGGCCACGACCTCGGGACGGCCCGCCGGATCGAGATCGACGTTGATCCAGCCCGCGAGCGGATAGGGACCGGAGCCGAAGTTGACGAGGACCATCGCGGAGGCGGTTCGCTGGCGCGGCGGGCCGAGGCCCGGCCGCATCCTATAATTGTGCCCGAGCCCGCGCGTCGCGCCGGCGCGACGTGACGAAACGGGGCCCCGCGTTGAAGAAATACATGTGCCTGATCTGCGGCTTCATCTACGACGAGGCCGCGGGGCTGCCCGACGACGGGATTCCCGCCGGCACGAAGTGGGACGACGTTCCGCCGAACTGGTCCTGCCCCGAGTGCGGCGCGCGCAAGGAAGACTTCGAGATGATCGAGCTCTGACGCGTCCGGGCCGCCCGCCGCGGGCGGCTCCCCACCCACGCGACCGGACCACCCCATGCGCATCCTCCACACGATGCTCCGCGTCGGCGACCTCGCCCGGTCGATCGACTTCTACACGAACGTGCTCGGCATGCGCGTGCTGCGCACGACCGACCGGCCCGAGCAGCGCTACTCGCTCGCGTTCGTCGGCTACGGCGACGAGCCGGAGCACGCCGTCCTCGAGCTCACCTACAACTACGGCGTCGACCGCTACGAGCCCGGGACCGCGTACGGCCACGTCGCGATCGAGGTCGAGGACGCCAGGGCCGCGTGCGAGGCGGTGCGCGCGAAGGGCGGCGCCGTCACGCGCGAGGCCGGGCCGGTCAAGGGCGGCGCGACCGTCATCGCGTTCGTGCAGGACCCCGACGGCTACAAGATCGAGCTGATCGAGAGGAAGGTGTAGGGCCGGACCCTACTTCGTCTCGCGCAGCAGCGCGCGGAGGTCGTGGACGAGCGTCTCGGGCGGCTGCCCGTGGCCCTCGTAGACGCGCAGCCGGCCCGCCGGATCGAACAGGAACAGGCCGGCCGAGTGGTCGACCGTGTAGGTCTCCGGCGTGCGGCCGGGCACCTTCTGGAAGATGATCCGGAACTCCTTCGCGACCGCCTCGGTCTGCGCGGCGTCGCCGCGCAGGCCGACGAAGCGCGGGTCGAACGCCGGCACGTACTGCTTCAGGAGCTCCGCCGTGTCGCGGTCCGGATCGACGGTCACGAACAACGCCTGCACGCGGTCGGCGTCCGGGCCGAGCTGCTTCATCGCCTCGGCGAGCATCGAGAGCGTCGTCGGGCAGACGTCCGGGCACTGCGTGTAGCCGAAGAACAGCACGACCGCCTTGCCGCGGTAGTCGGCGAGCGTGCGGGACTTCCCGTCGAAATCGACCAGCGAGAAGTCGCGCCCGAACGCGCTGCCGGTGACGTCCGAGCCCTTGAACGTCGGCGCCTCCGGGCCGCAGGCCGAGAGCGCCAGCGCGGCGGCGAGCGCCGCGAGGAGCGCGAGGATCGGCCGGGGAGAAACGAGACGGGGACGGGGCGCCATGGCGGCGGGGGCGGCGGTCGGCGCGGCCTGCGGCGGGGCCGCGCTAGCGCCAGTAATGGTCGACGAGCAGCGCCGAGAACAGCGCGGCCAGGTAGGCGATCGACCAGGCGAACGTCCGGCGGGCCAGCGCGTCCGAGTAGCGGACGTAGAGCGCGATCGCGTAGGCGAGGAACACGCCGCCCAGCAGGAGCGCGCTCGCCAGGTAGAGCGCTCCGCTCATGCGGATCGCGTAGGGCAGGAGCGTCACCGCGACCAGCGCGAACGTGTAGAGGACGATCATCAGCCGCGTGTAGCGCGAGCCGTGCGTCACCGGCAGCATCGGCAGGCCCGCGCGCGCGTAGTCCTGCGTCCGGTAGAGCGCGAGCGACCAGAAGTGCGGCGGCGTCCAGACGAAGATGATCAGGAACAGGATCAGCGATTCGGCCGACACGTCGTTGGTGACCGCCGCCCAGCCCAGCACCGGCGGCATCGCGCCGGACGCGCCGCCGATCACGATGTTCTGGGGCGTGGCCGGCTTGAGCAGCACCGTGTACACGATCGCGTAGCCGACGAACGTCGCGAGCGTGAGCCACATCGTCAGCGCGTTGACCCAGCGGCCGAGGATCAGCAGGCCGACGCCGCCGACGAGCGACGCGAACAGGAGCGTCTGCCTCGACGTGAGCACGCCGGCGGGCAGCGGGCGCGCGCGCGTGCGCTGCATCTTCGCGTCGATCTTCTGCTCGACGAGGCAGTTGATCGCGGCCGCCGCGCCCGCGACCAGCGCGATCCCGACGGTCGCGGCGAAGACCACGGCCGGATTCGGCAGGCCAGGCACCGCGAGGAACATCCCGATCACCGCGCAGAACACGATGAGCGACACCACGCGCGGCTTCGCGAGCGCGAGGAATTGCTTCAGCCGGGTCTCGGCGAGGGCGAGGGCGGTCATCGGGGTCGTCCGCGGGAGGCGCGATTCTACCTCGGCGCGAAGGGCCGCGCCCGGCTTCGCCCCGACGCGGGAAGGGTCATCGCGCTCACCCGATGCGCGACGTCTTGAGGAGGCGCGTGAGGTCGCGCGCGACGCCGCGCACGTCGGGGCGGGCGGGCCACGCGAGCACCTGGTTGCCGAGCGGATCGACGAGGTAGATCGCGCCCTCGCCCCGCGGCAGCCGTGCGGCCGAGCCGGCGTCGGCGCGCACGACGGCGAGGTCCGGGTGCTCGCGGACCGCGTCCGCGCGGGGGGCGCCGTCGCCGGTCACGAGCCAGACGCGCGCGACGCGTTCCTGCTCGCGCCCCTGCATCGTGCGCGCCTGGCGCGTCGCGTAGAGCCGCTCCGAGCAGCCTTCGTCGCACGCGGCGTCCGCCGCGACCACGATCGTCCAGTGGCCCTTCTCGTCGCCGAGCGTCCACGCGGCGCCGTCGGCGAGTTTCCCGGCGAGCGGGGGCGCGATCTGCGTCGGCAGGAGCTCGCCGTAGTTGATCGCCTGGCGCGCGGGCAGCAGGTAGTACGCGGTGTACGACGCGACGAGCGGCGCGGCGCACACGGCGAGGACGATCCAGAGCGTGCGGCGGCTCCGCCTGCGTTCATCGGCCATCAGCGATCCTTCCGCGCGCGCCGGATCCGGCGGACCTCGAAGCCGATCCACAGACCCGCCGCCAGCGCCGCGAACGCGTACCACTGCATCATGTAGACGCGATGCGTGTCGACGCCGGTGTCCGGCGCCGGCCACGCGCGCACGAGCCCGTCGGCCGGCGCGCCCGCGGCGTCCTGCTCGACGACGACCGGAAGCAGCGGAAGGCCGGTCTGCGCCGCGATGCGGGCCGGATCGAGGTTCTGCCAGACGTTGCCGGCGTTCCCGGCGCCGCCCAGCTCCACGTAGCGCGTCGAGGGCAGCGCGATGCGGCCGGCGACGGTGGCGGGCCCTTCGGGCGCGGCGACCTCCGGCACGCGCGCAGCGCCGGCCGCGGCGGCGATCCAGCCGCGGTCGACGAGGACGACGCGGCCGTCCTCGAGCGCGAGCGGCGCGACCACGTGGAAGCCCGCGCGCCCCTGATGCACCCGGTTGTCGATCAGCACCTGCGCGCCGCCGCGCCACTCGCCGGCGGCCGTGACGCGGCGGTAGCGCCACGCCGTCCAGTCGTCGGTCCGCGGCAGCGGCACCGGCGCCTGCCCGGCCGCCGCCTCGAGGGCGGCCCGCGCGTCCTCCTTCGCGTGCATCCGGTCGCGCTGCCAGTTGCCCGCCGCCACGAACAGCGCGACCGACGCGACGGTCGCCGCCGTGACGATCGCGCGCCGCACGAGCGCTCGGCGGTCGTCGCCCCGGGTGCCCGCGGGAGCCGCAGCAGTCATCATCCGGATGCTAGACTGGCCGGGCGGCGCACGCGCGCACGCCCCCGTGCATGAAGATCGTCGTCATCCTCGGCCTCGTGGCCGTCGTCGTCGCGCTGTTCACGGCGCTCGTGTTCCTCTACCGCGACCGCGGCAGCGGCCATCGCGTCGTCGTCGCGCTCGCGATCCGCGTGGGCCTGTCGATCTCGGTCGTCGCGTTCCTGCTCGTCTCGTACTGGATGGGCTGGATCGGGCCGGGCGGCCTGCGCTAGCACGCTGCGGCAGCGTCCCGGGCGCAGCATGCGAAAGGCCGCACGGTCGCCCATGCGGCCCCGGAACCGCGTGGCGACGCGCGCTACAGCCAGTAGACGAGCACGAACAGCAGCAGCCACACCACGTCGACGAAGTGCCAGTACCACGCGGCCGCCTCGAACGCGAAGTGGTGCTGCGCGTCGAAATGGCCCTTGAGGACGCGCGCCAGCATCACCGAGAGCATGATGGCGCCGATCGTCACGTGCGCGCCGTGGAAGCCGGTCAGCATGAAGAACGTCGAGCCGTACACCCCCGACGAGAGCTTCAGGTTGAGCGCGCTGTAGGCGTGCATGTACTCGTAGATCTGGAAGCCGAGGAACGTGAAGCCCAGCGCGATCGTGACGAACAGCCACAGCGTCAGCGCCCCGCGGTTGCCCACCTTGAGCGCGTGGTGCGCGATCGTGAGCGTCACGCCGGAGCTGAGCAGGATGATCGTGTTGAGCAGCGGAATCCCGATCGCGCCCATCGGCGTGAACGCGGCGCTCCCGTAGGGGCCGGCGGTCGGCCACTGCGCCGCGTAGTTCGGCCACAGCGTGTCGCCGGTGATCGACCCCGCCGCGAGGTCGGGCACCGAGAGGTTGCGCACGTAGAACAGCGCGCCGAAGAACGCCGCGAAGAACATCACCTCGCTGAAGATGAACCAGCTCATGCTCCAGCGGAACGAGACGTCGACGCGCCTGCTGTAGAGCCGCGACTCGGATTCGCCGATCACGGTGCCGAACCACCCGAACAGCATCACCAGGAGCACGACGAAACCCGCGGCGACGAGCCACGGGCCGGCGGCGACGCCGTTGAACCAGAATGCGGCGCCCATCCCCAGCAGGAGCAGCGCCACCGAGCCGGTGATCGGCCAGTGCGACGGCTGCGGGATGTAGTAGGCGGGCTGTCCGCCGGTCGTCGTCGAAACCATCGTGTCGCTCCCTTTTCGCCTTCCTCTGTGTCTGTCGTTACCGCGCGCCGCCGGGGTCAGGACCCCGCCGCCGCGCTCCCCTTCCCGCCGCCCGCCGCGCCGCCCTCGACCTCGAAGAACGTGTACGACAGCGTGATCGTCGGCACGTCCTTCGGCAGCTCCGGATCGAGCACGAAGACGACCGGCATGCGTCGCCGCTCGCCCGGCTGCAGCGTCTGCGTGGTGAAGCAGAAGCAGTCGAGCTTCCGGAAGTATTCGGCGGCGTTGCGCGGCGCGTAGCTCGGGATCGCCTGCCCGGTCACCGGGCGCCCGGTCTCGTTGACGATCTCGTATTCGACCTGGCTGAGCGCCCCCGGATGGACGTCGATCACGGTCTCGAGCGGGCGGAAGCGCCACGGCAGGCCGCGCGTGTTCGCGTCGAGCTCGATGCGCACGCTGCGCGTCGCGTCGACCTGCGTGTTGTGCACCGGGTCCGGGCGGTCGATGTCGCGAAGCCCCGTGACGCGGCAGATCTTGTCGTAGAACGGGACGAGCGCGTACCCGAACGCGAACATCGCGGCCGCGATCACCGCGAGCCGGACGAGCAGGCTCCGGTTGTCGGCCCGGATCGAGGCGTCGGCTCCGCTCACGCTCGATGCCCTCGTCGACCGCGGCTCACTTGCGCCGCAGGTGCCGCCCGATGCCGAGCAGCAGGAACAGGAACACGGCCGCGCCGACGATCGTCATGCCGAGGCTCTGGTCGCCGAACGCCCGCGACGCGAACACGCCCGCGAAGAACACGAACGCGATCGACGCGAGGATGAGCGCGGTGCGGCGGATGCGCGCGCGCGCCACCGGGTCGTCGGCGGGATGGCGGTGCCGGACGTCGTTCATCGATGGCTCTCCGGGCGGCGGGGCGCGGCCGCGCCCCGCATGCCTCACTTGACGACCGGCGGGGTCTCGAACGTGTGGTACGGCGCCGGCGAGGGCAGCGTCCACTCGAGCGTCGTCGCGCCCTCCCACGGCTTCGCCGGGGCCTTCTCGCCGTCGCCGCGGATGCACTTGATCACCGCCCACAGGAACACGAGCTGCGACAGGCCGAAGCCGAACGCGCCGATCGACGAGACCATGTTCCAGTCGGCGAACTGCGTCGCGTAGTCCGGAATGCGCCGCGGCATGCCGGCCAGCCCCAGGAAGTGCTGCGGGAAGAACGCGACGTTGAAGAACACGAGCGAGAGCCAGAAGTGCCACTGCCCGATCTTCTCCGAATACATCGTGCCGGTCCACTTCGGGATCCAGTGGTAGACGCCGCCGAAGAACGCGAACAGGCTGCCCGCCACCATCACGTAGTGGAAGTGCGCGACGACGTAGTAGGTGTCGTGGATCTGGATGTCCACCGGCATGATCGCGCAGACGAGCCCGGTGAAGCCGCCCAGCGTGAACATGAACAGGAAGCCCAGCGCGAAGAGCATCGGCGTCTCGAACGTGATCGAGCCCTTCCACATGGTCGCGAGCCAGTTGAACACCTTCACGCCGGTCGGCACCGCGATCAGCATCGTCGCGTACATGTAGAACAGCAGGCCGGCCGTCGGCATGCCGACGGTGAACATGTGGTGCGCCCACACGATGAACGACAGGATCGCGATGCCCGCGACCGCGTAGACCATCGACGCGTAGCCGAACAGCGGCTTGCGCGAGTAGACCGGCAGGATCTCCGAGATGATCCCGAACGCCGGCAGGATGATGATGTAGACCTCGGGGTGGCCGAAGAACCAGAAGATGTGCTGGAACAGCACCGGGTCGCCGCCGCCGGCCGCGTTGAAGAACGACGTGCCGAAGTGGCGGTCGGTGAGCAGCATCGTCACCGCGCCCGCGAGAACCGGCATCACCGCGATCAGCAGGTACGCGGTGATGAGCCAGGTCCAGCAGAACAGCGGCATCTTCATCAGCGTCATGCCCGGCGCGCGCAGGTTCAGGATCGTCGTGATGATGTTGATCGAGCCCATGATCGACGACGCGCCCATGATGTGGACCGCGAAGATCACGAGGTCCATCCCCATGCCCATCTCGACGGTCAGCGGCGGGTACATCGTCCAGCCGGCCGAGACCGAGCCGCCCGGCACGAACAGCGAGGTGATCAGCAGGATCGCGGCCGGCGGCAGGAGCCAGAAGCTCCAGTTGTTCATCCGCGCGAACGCCATGTCCGGGGCGCCGATCAGCATCGGGATCATCCAGTTCGCGAACCCGACCGCCGCCGGCATGATCGCGCCGAACACCATGATGAGGCCGTGCAGCGAGGTCAGCTGGTTGAAGAACTCGGGATGCACGATCTGCAGGCCGGGCTGGAACAGCTCGGCGCGGATCGTCAGCGCCATCACGCCGCCCACGAGGAACATCGTGAACGAGAACCACAGGTACATCGTGCCGATGTCCTTGTGGTTGGTCGTCGTGATCCAGCGCATGATCCCGCTCGGGCGGTGATCGTGCGCGTCGTGGCCGTGGCCGGCGACGTGATCGTGCGGGATGCTGCTCATCGCGTTCTCCTGGAATTCGCGTTCGGTTCGGGCGCGGCGCTCGTCACTTGCGGGCGGCCTGGATCTCGGCGGGCTGGATCGCCTGGCCGGTCTTGTTGCTCCAGGCGTTGCGCGTGTAGGTGATCACCGACGCGAGGTCGGTGTCCGACAGCTGCCTGAACGAGGCCATCGCGGTGCCGGGCCGGCCGTTCAGGAGCACGCCGACCTGGGCGGCGGACGGGCCCAGCACGACCTTCGAGCCGTCGAGCGCCGGGAACGCGCCCGGCACGCCCTTGCCGTTGGCCTGGTGGCACGCGACGCAGTTCGCGGCGAAGACCTTCTCGCCGCGCTCGGCGAGCGCCTTCTCGTCCCACACCTTCGAGGGATCCTCCGCGGCGACGGCCACCTTCGCCTTCTGCTCGGCGACCCACTTCGCGTAGTCCTCCTTCGACTTCACCTCGACGACGACGGGCATGAAGCCGTGCTCCTTGCCGCAGAGCTCCGCGCACTGGCCGCGGAACGTGCCGACCTTCTCGGCCCGGAACCACGAGTCGCGCACGAAGCCCGGGATCGCGTCCTGCTTGACGCCGAACGCCGGCACCCACCACGCGTGCAGCACGTCGCCCGCCGTGATCAGCACGCGGACCTTCGTGTCGACCGGCACCACCATCGGGTGGTCGACCTCGAGCAGGTAGTGCTCGCCCTTCGGCTCGCGGTTCTCGATCTGCGCCAGCGGCGTCGACAGGTTCGAGTAGTAGCCGAACCCGTCCTGCAGGTAGTCGTAGTTCCACTTCCACTGGTAGCCGGTGACCTTGATCGTCAGCTCCGAGGACGACGTGTCCTTCATCGCGAGGATCGTCTTCGTCGCGGGCCAGGCCATGAACAGCAGGATCAGGAACGGGATCACCGTCCAGACGATCTCGACGACGGTGTTCTCGTGGAACGGCTCGGCCTGGTGGCCCACCGACTTCCGGTGCCGGAACAGCGAGTAGAACATCACGCCGAACACGCCGACGAAGATGACGACGCAGATCCAGAAGATGAACTGGTGCAGCTCGTTCTGCTGGCGCGCGATCTCGGTGACCGGCGGCTGCAGGTTCCACTCGCGCGCGGCGAGCGCGACGCCCGGCAGCCCGACCAGCGCGGCGAAGGTTGCGGCGGCGAGGCGTTGGCCCCGGGTTCCCCTGGAAATGCGCTCCATGCTGTCCTCGACCCCTGCGTGGTTCTCGAATCCCCGATGCCCGGGCGCTAGCGCGCGCCGAGCAATCCCCTGATCGTGCGCGCGAGCGCGAGGCGCTCGCTGGCCGGGACGGCCTCGCCGAAGCGCACCGCGTCCCGCCCGCTCCCGAGCACGAGCCGCGGCTCGCGCGTCCAGCGCTCCCGGTCGACCTCGACGCGGACCCACTGGCGGTTGAACTCCCGGCGCGTCGTGCGCCCGCCCCGCTCGACCTCGACGCAGACCCGATCGCCCACGAGCGTCAGCCGGTCGACGTCGCCGGCGCGCCGCTCCAGCCATGCGAACGCGGCGGCGAGGCACGCGAGCTCGAGCACCGAGAACGGCAGCACCGGCCAGACGCCCCCCGCGGCGAGCGTGAACGCCAGCGCGAGGCTCCCCGCTGCGAACGCGCCGTACACGGTCCGGCGCTGGCGCGGCGCGAGCGATTCCCGGCGGCGGGCGACGACGCCGGGCGGCGCGTCGGTCGTGGGGAGGCGGTCCGTGACGGGCATCGCGGGATAGTCGTGGCCGCGGTGCCCCCGTCAGGCGAACCGACGCGGTGCGCGCCCCGAAACGGAGCACCCTCGCCGGAGCGCGCTGGCGAGGCAGCTCGCGGAAACCGCGAAATATTAACATGGATCAATTTTCCGGCCATAGGGACGTCCCGGGCGGCCGGCACCCTGATCCGGATCAAGGCGCGCTGCGGGCGCCGGTTCAGGCGAAGCCGAGCCGGCCCAGGTCGACCGGGCCGGGCGCCGCCGGGTCGGCCCGGGGCAGGTCGGCGACGCGCGGCGCCGGCAGCCGGGCGTCGAGCGCGGCGAGCGTGTCCTGTGCCGCCTCCATGGCGGGGTCGATCCGGTTCGCGATCCACCCCGCGAGCTCGAGGCCCCGCGCGCGGATCGCGAGCTCGGCGGCGAGCGCGTGGTTCAGGCAGCCGAGCCGCACGCCCACCACCAGCACCACCGGCGCGCGGAGTCGCCGCGCGACGTCGAGCATGTCGTGGCGCGGGCCGATCGGCACGAGCGGGCCGCCCGCGCCCTCGACGACCACGACGTCGGCGCGGGCGGCGAGGCGGGCGTGGGCCGCCGCGATGCGTTCGAGGTCGATCGCGGCGCCCGACCGCGCCGCGGCCACGTGAGGCGCGATGGCGTCCGCGAACGCGCAGGGATTGCGATCGGCGAGCGGCGCGTCGACATTCCCGGCGGAGAGCAGCGCCGCGACGTCGGCGTTGACCTCGCTCCCGGCGTCGATGCCGGCCGCGACCGGCTTCATGCCGATCGCGCGCCGGCCGGAGGCCGTCAGCGCGCGCAGCAGCGCCACCGCCGCGACCGTCTTGCCGACGCCGGTGTCGGTGCCGGTCACGAAGAGGGTGCGGGGCCCCGGCGGGACGGACGTCGGGAGCGCTAACGCGTCACTCCGATCCATTCCCCTCCCTCCCCCGTCCGCGCTCGAACCGCACGATCGACCTCCCGTCCCCGGTCCGCTTCGGCGCGGCCTTCCACGCGTGGCCGTAGACGACCTCGAAGGTCGCCGGAATGCGGCCGTCCTTCGCGAGCCTCGAGAGCGCTTCCTCGAGCGCCGCGAGCCGCCGCCGCCCGGTGAGGCCGCGCGGCCGGCCGCGCGTCTGGTTGGTCGCGCCGATGGCCTTGAGCTCGGCGAGCAGCGCGGAGGGCGACGGATAGGTCGCCGTGAGCATCTCCATGTCCATCACCGGATCCGCGAACCCGGCCTGCACGAGCAGGTCGCCCAGGTCGTGCATGTCGACGAACCGGCTGACGTGCGTGTGGCCGTCGACGCGCGCGAACGCGCGCGCGAGCTCCTTCAGCGTGTCGGGGCCGAACGTCGTGAACGTGAGGAGCCCGCCGACCTTGAGCACGCGCCGGAACTCGGCGAACGCGCGCGGCAGGTCGTCCACCCACTGGAGCATCAGGTTCGACCACACGAGGTCGACGCACACGCCCGCGAGCGGCAGCGCGGCCGCGTCGGCGCAGACGAACGCCGGCGCGGCGGGCGCGCGGCCGAGCGGGCCGAGCAGCCGCGAGAGGAGCGAGCGGCCCCGCATCGAGCGCGAGCGCGCCAGGACGAGCATCGGCAGCGCCGCATCGAGCGCGACCACCCGCGCCCCCGGATAGCGCGCCGAGAGCTCGCCGACCGCCTCGCCGGTGCCGCTGCCCGCGTCGAGGATCGTCGCCGGCGCGAGCTTCACGACGTCGAGCCGCCCGGCGAGCCGCGCGCCGACCTCGCGCTGCAGCGCCGCCGCCGCGTCGTAGGTCGCGGCGGCGCGCCCGAACGCGCGCCGGACCGCGCGCACGTCGACCTCGCGCGGGTCCGGGGCCGGGAAGCGCGGGTCAGCGGGCATCGAGGAATCCGTCGAGCGCGCGGTCGAACGCCTCGCGGTGCGAGAGGAACGGCGCGTGCGCCGCGCCGTCGATCCGCGCGAAGGTCGCGTGCGGCAGCGCGCCGGCGAGCCACTCGCCCGCCGCGGCCGGGGCGAGCGTGTCGCGCGCCCCCGCGATCACGAGCGTGCGAGCGCCGATCCGGGGCGCGTCGTCGCGCAGGTCGGCCGAGGCGAGCACGTCGAGCGCCTCCTGCAGCGCGCGCGGCGAGGGATCGCCTCGCGCGTGCAGCTGGTGGCGCATGAGCGCGAGCGTCGCCCGCCCCTCGTCGCTACCCTGCACCTGGAGCGTCAGGAAGCGCTGCAGCGTCGGCCGCCACGCGACTTCGAGCTCGTCGCCGAAGCGCCGCAGCGTGGCGGCGGACATCGCGTGCGGCCAGTCCGGCGCCGCGACGAAGCGCGGCGAGGTGGTCACGAGCACGAGCCGCGTCACGCGGGCGGGATCGCGCAGCGCCCAGCGCATCGCGACCAGCCCGCCGAACGACCAGCCGAGCAGCGCGAGCGGCTCGCGCTCGTCCGCGAGCGCGTCGGCGACCGCGTCGACGATCGCGTCGAGCGTGCAGGGGGACACGGGAGCGCTGCGGCCGTGCCCGGGCAGGTCGACGGCGTGGACGCGGCAGCGCCGCGCGAGCGCGGGCAGGAGCGGCGAGAACAGGCCCGCGTGCAGCCCCCAGCCGTGCAGCAGCACCAGCGGCGCGCCCGCGCCGACGCGCTCGACGTGGATCACCGCGCGTCCTTCGCGGCGTCCGCGAGCGCCGCGACCAGCGCGTCGACGTCGTCGTCCGTGTGCGCCGCCGACAGCGACACGCGCAGCCGCGAGGTCCCCTCCGGCACCGTCGGCGGCCGGATCGCGGGCACGAACACGCCGCGCTCCTCGAGCGCGCGCGAGAGGGCCGTCGCCGCGGCGGCCGCGCCGACGATCACCGGCTGGATCGGCGTGCGCGACGCGCCGAGGCGCCACGGCAGGCCCGCGGCGCCCGCGCGGAACCGGGCGACGTGGCGCGCGAGGCGGTCGCGGCGCCATCCGTCGGCGCGCACGCGATCGAGGCTCGCGCGAAGCGTCTCCGCGAGCATCGGCGGCGCCGCGGTCGTGTACAGGTACGGGCGGGCCGACTGCACGATCGTCTCGACGACCGCCGGGTGCGCGGCGACGAACGCGCCCGCCACGCCGGCGGCCTTGCCGAGCGTGCCCATCAGCACGATGCGCGGCGACGCGAGTCCGAGCTCCGCGAGCGTCCCGCGCCCGCCGCCCAGCACGCCGAAGCCGTGCGCGTCGTCGACGACGAGCCACGCGTCGTGCTCGTGCGCCAGCGCGACGAGCGCCGCGAGCGGCGCGACGTCGCCGTCCATGCTGAACACGGCGTCGGTCGCGACGATCCGGCGCGTCGCGCCGGAGCCCGCGAGCCGCGCCGCCGCCGCGGCGGCGTCGCCGTGCGCGTAGCGGACGAGCCGGGCGCGCGCGAGGAGCGCCCCGTCGTTGAGGCACGCGTGGTTCAGGCGGTCGGCGATCACGTCGGTGTCGCGGTCGGCGAGCGCGGAGACGATCGCGAGGTTGGCGAGGTAGCCGGTCGAGAACGTCGCCGCGCGGGCGCCCTCGCAGGGGCCCGCCCACCCGGCGATCTCGCGCTCGAGCGCCTCGTGCGCCGCGTAGTGGCCGCCCAGCAGGTGCGACGCCGTCGCGCCGACGCCCCAGCGCCGCGCCGCTTCGGCGGCGGCCAGCGCGAGGCCGGGCTCGCCCGCGAGCCCCAGGTAGTCGTTGCTCGCGAACGAGACGAGCTCGCGCCCGTCGACGACGGCTCGCGGCCCCGCGCGGGACCCGACGACGCGGCGGCGCCGCCCGAGGCCGGCCGCCGCGCGCGCGGCGAGCGACCGTTCGAGCGCGTCGATCAGCGGATCGTGCATCCGGAGGAGGCGCGCCCGCGCGGCGCGGCCGTCACGCGGGCCTGAGCCCGAGCTTCTCGAAGAGCTGCCGGTCGGCGTCGACGTCGGGATTGCCGGTGACGAGCAGCTTGTCGCCGTAGAAGATCGAGTTCGCGCCGGCGAGGAAGCACAGCGCCTGCACCGCCTCGCCCAGCTCGCGCCGGCCCGCCGAGAGCCGCACCATCGACGCGGGCATCGCGATGCGCGCCGCGGCGATCGTGCGCACGAACTCGAGCGGGTCGATCGCGCTCTCGCCGCGGAGCTTCGCGTGGAGCGGCGTGCCCTCGACCTGCACCAGGTGGTTGATCGGCACCGACTCGGGCGGCGGGTCGAGGCTCGCGAGCTCGGCGATCAGCGCGGCGCGCGCGCGGCGCGACTCGCCCATTCCGACGATGCCGCCGCAGCAGACGTGGATGCCCGCGCCGCGCACGCGCCCGAGCGTGTCGAGCCGGTCGCCCCGGCCGCGCGTCGTCACGATCTCGCCGTAGAAGTCGGCCGACGTGTCGAGGTTGTGGTTGTAGTAGTCGAGGCCCGCGTCGCGCAGCGCCTCGGCCTGCCCGTCCTTCAGCATGCCGAGCGTGCAGCAGGTCTCGAGGCCGAGCGCCTTCACGCCGCGCACCATGTCGAGCACCGGCGCGAGATCGCGGTCCTTCGGGCCGCGCCACGCGGCGCCCATGCAGAAGCGCGTCGCGCCCGCCTCCTTCGCCGCGCGGGCCGCGTCGAGGACGGCGTCGAGCCCGAGCATCGCCTCGTTGTCCACGCCGGCGTGGTGGCGCGCCGCCTGCGGGCAGTAGCCGCAGTCCTCGGGGCAGCCGCCGGTCTTGACCGACAGGAGCGACGACAGCTGCACGGCGTTCGCCGCATGGTGCGCCCGGTGCACCTGCTGCGCGCGGAAGAGGAGGTCGGAGAACGGGAGATCGAACAACGCGAGGACGGCGTCGGCCGTCCAGCGGGCGCTGCCCCGCTCGCCCGCGCTCGCGCGCCCGGCGGCGGGCGCGGGGCCGGGGCCTGCGGAAATCGGTTCGTCGAGCATCGGGTCCGGTATCGGTCGAACGTCGTATCGCCGCGCGCGGCGCGGCCCTCTACAATCGCGGCGAGTGTCGAGGGGCCCCGGTGCGCTTGTCAAATTGCGCGAACGCAACGCTTTACAAGTCGCGCACCGCCGCCGCCGCGGGCGTGCGCGCCATCGCGAGCTTCGCGCTGCCGCAGCGCTGCGCGCTGTGCGCGTCGGCGTCGGGCGACGAGTGCCTCTGCGCCCGCTGCGCCGGCGCGGCGGCGCCGCGCCGCGACACCTGCCCGCGCTGCGCGCTGCCCTCGCCCGGCGGCGCCGTCTGCGGCCGCTGCCTCGCGCACGCGCCGGCCTGGGACGCGGCCGTCGCCGCGGGCCTCTACGCGTTCCCGCTCGACCGCCTGGTGCAGCGGCTCAAGTACGGCGCCGACCTGCCGCTCGCCGCGGCGCTCGGCGCGCTGCTCGCGGACGCCGCGACCGTCGCGGGGGCGTCCTCGCGCGTCGACGCGATCGTGCCGATGCCGCTCGACGCCGCGCGCCAGCGCGAGCGCGGCTACAACCAGGCGCGCGAGCTCGCCCGCGCCGTGCGCCGGGCGACGGGCCTGCCGCTCCGGGACGGCCTCGTGCGCTCCCGCGCGACGGCGCCGCAGGCCTCGCTCGCGTGGCGCGAGCGCGCCCGCAACGTGCGCGGAGCCTTCGCCGCGACGCGGCCGTTCGCCGGCGCGCGCGTCGCGCTCGTCGACGACGTGATGACGAGCGGCGCCACCGCCGCCGCGGCGTCGGCGGCGTTGCGGCGGGGCGGCGCCGCGCGCATCGAGGTCTGGGTCGTCGCGCGCACGCCGGGCGCGAGGTGAGCGATGTTCGCGATCGTCCTCGTCGAGCCCGAGATCCCGCCCAACACCGGCAACGTGATCCGGCTCGCCGCGAACACCGCCGCCGAGCTCCACCTGGTCGAGCCGCTGGGCTTCGCGATGGAGGACCGGGAGCTCAGGCGCGCCGGGCTCGACTACCACGAGTACGCGCGCGTGCGGGTCCACCGCGATCTCGCGTCGTGCCGGGCGGCGCTCGACACGCCGCGGCGCAGACGCTGGTTCGCGTTCACGACGAAGGCGGCGCGCTCGCTCTACGAGGCCGCGTTCCTGCCCGGCGACGCGCTCGTGTTCGGCCGCGAGTCCGAGGGGCTGCCCGACGGCGTGCTCGATTCCTTCCCGGCCGACCGGCGGTTGCGCATCCCGATGCGCCCGGGCGTGCGCAGCCTCAACCTGTCCAACGCGGTCGCGGTGGCCGTCTACGAGGCGTGGCGCCAGAACGGATGCCGCGGCTCGATGCCCGGCGATCCGTGAACCGCGGCGTCAGCGCTCGTCCGCGCGCGGCTCGCGCCGCAGCAGCCCCTCGACGGCCTCCCGCGCGGGGAGCCCCTCGTCGAGGACCCGCGCGACGGCCTCGGTGATCGGCATCTCGATGCCGTGGCGGCGCGCGAGCATGCGGGCAGCGCGCGCCGCGTGGACGCCTTCCGCGACGTGGCCGAGCGACGCGAGGATCGCCTCGAGGCTCCGCCCCTGCGCGAGCCCGAGCCCCACCCGGCGGTTGCGCGACGCGTCGCCCGTGCAGGTCAGCACGAGATCGCCCAGCCCCGCGGACT
>WBZU01000913.1_pt1 | contig 23799 bp, 21 predicted proteins | sample 5204311 | NCBI WGS metagenome assembly WBZU01 (sample SAMN12344359, study PRJNA552823) | activated sludge metagenome | biome: Activated sludge suspended growth; feature: Nitrification reactor; material: Wastewater; isolation source: activated sludge from nitrification reactor of wastewater... | reverse complement strand
GCCTTTCGGTAACTCCGGTCCGCTCAACCTGCGAGACGGTCACCGCCGACGCCGGCGCGACCGACACGGCGCCGGTTGCTGGTCCCCTGCTTTACATCAGGCCCGCCCGCGATGCGGTGGTGCGGCTGACCCGGTTCGGCCCCGCCCCGGGAGCGCCCGCCTGGCTGGTGCCCGGAGGGCGGGCGAGCGGCTACCGGATCCCGGCCGATGATTCGGACCGGCCCTGGCGGATCGGTTTCCAGGGTCAGGGAGCGGTTACGGTCTGCGCGGCTTCACCGGCCCGGCGTTCCAGCTGAGCCCGGCGCTTCAACCGGGCTTCGCGCCTCGGCCGATCCTTCAGCCCGGGACCGGCGGAGCGAACCCGGAAGCGGAAGAACTCGTACTTCAGGTCTCCGGAAGGACCGGTCAGGGCGATGGTCGGGGTCTGCGGGGCTTGCGCGAAGTCGCCGCGCCCTTCGGGGATGTTGCGCCCGATCCGCATCATCAGCCCGTCCGCCGCGGTGGCGGCGATCAGGCGATAGGAGCCTCCCTCGACCACCGCCCGGCGCTCGGCCGGCCGGTAAAAGAATGACCTCAGCCTTTCCAGCCCGTGGACCTCGGCTCCGTGGATCTTCGCGATCACTACCTCGTTCGGGCCGGGCTTCGGCACCGGGACCGTTTCACCGAACCGGGACTCCACCACCCCGGCCGGGACCAGCGGGCCGCAGCGGTTGGCGGTGCGGGCCAGCACCTGCCAGCGTCCCGACTCGCCGATCGGCCTGAAGTTGCAGAGTTCCGCGATCGCCTGGCCGGGCGGGTCCCAGGCCATGAACCTTCCGTCGAGGCCGATCGTCGGCCCGAAGGGATTGTCACCGACATGCCGCAGGATTCGGCCGGGCCCGGTGGCCGACTCGATCGTGTCTGAATTCAGCTCATCCAGCGCCGAGGTGTAGGCGCTGTAGTTCTGGAAGACCGGGGCCGGGTGCCAATCGAGCTCGAAGGCCCAGGCGGCGGTGGTCTCCCAGGGCTCGACGCTGACGCTCTGGCCTTCGAGCTCGGCCAGCAGTTTCGGGTCGAGCTGGTAGTTGTGCCGGATTCCCTGGCGCCAGAAGTCGACGCCGGCCCGCTGACGGGCCGGGCTGAGGGCCGTCCTGCTTTCCTCGTAGAAACCCCTCAGGTTGGAAATCAGGTTCAGCCCGGGGGAAGGCACGCCGGTCGCCGCATAGATCGAAACCACACCCATGAAGGCCAGTCCGGCCAGCGAGATTCCGGCGAACCCCTGTCGCGGCGGGACGGCCAGCCAGAGCACGGCGATCAGGGCGAAGAACAGGGCGATGTGGGCGCTGTCGATCCGCACCACCGCCTGCTTGTAGAAGACGAAGATCACGATCGCCGCGACCAGGGCACCGGCGATCCGGGCCCGGCGGTCGGCGTAACCGCCGAACAGGGCCCAGGCGAAACAGAGCGCTCCGCCGGCGACGATGATCAGCGAGTACCAGCCGGACTGGCCGTAGACCGCCATCGCCTCCTGATAGCCGAGCACGATCTGGATCGAGTTGCCGATGAAGTCGGGCAGGTTCGAGAGGTCCTGGCCGGTCACGAACCAGCAGACCAGCATCGACCCGGCCAGGGTGCCGAGGTAGGCCGCGATCTCGCGGGTCCGCGCCCGCGCCCCGACCAGTCCGACCAGGAGGACCGCGGCGATCACCGGGCCGGTCGAAAGCTTGACCAGCATTTCGGTCCCGGCCAGCAATCCGGCACAGACCGCAAAGAAGAGCAGCTTGCGGCCGGCCGGGCGCCGCTCGATCATCAGCATCGCCGCCAGGATGCTGATCGCCACCTCCTGCTCGACCCACTCGAGCTGGACCACCACGAGCAGGGCGACCAGCATCGCCCAGAGCAGACCGACCCTTCTCCTCAGTGCCGCAACCAGGGCCGAGCTGAAACCGACATGCAGGATCGATGCGTAAACGAACGGGATCACCGCCAGCGCGCCCGGGTAGAGCAGCCAGGGGAAACGGAGGATTCCGAGCGGACCGTAGGTGAAGACGATCTCGGTCCCGAACTGCATCTGGTTGTGGGCCGCGAGGTAGAGACCGACCCACCAGCTCGAGTCGAGACCACCGAAGGGATGTGCGAAACCGACCGTCCAGCCGAGCAGGGCAATGATCAGCCCGGGAATCCAGCTGGGCGGATTCCACCTCCCGATCGCCTCCAGCCAGCTCCGAAGCTTGGACTCGAATCCGTTCACTGGGTCGGCAGCCTAACCGCTGCCCGCGGCGCCGAACGCCAGGGCCGGACCTTCATCCGGAAGAAGTCGAACCTGAGATCGCCGGAGGTGCCGGTCAGTTCGAGACGGCGAATCCGGGGAACCTGCGAGAAGCGCCCGGACGCGTCGGGGACCCCGGGTCCGGCCCGGAGCATCAGCCCGTCGCCGGCGGTCCCGGGAACCAGGCGGTAGGAGCCGCGCCCCGCCTGGACCCGCCGCTCCTTCGGCCGGAAGACCAGCGAGCGCAGGCGCTCCAGACCGTGGACCCCGGCCCCGTGAATCCGGACCAGCACCACCTCGCCGGGGCCGGGCGGCGGCACGGTCACGCTCTGGCCGAAGCTGGAATCCACGCTGCCCGCCGGGACCATCGGACCGCAGCGGTTGCCGGTCCTGGCCAGCACCTGCCACTCGAACGAGGTGGCGACCGGGCGGAAGTGACAGAAGGTCGCCACCGCCTGGGCCGGTGGATCCCAGGCCAGCAGGCGTTGATCGATCCCCCGTTCGGGGTAGTCGGGGTTCCGGCCGAAATGGCGAAGGATCCGCTCGGGCCCGGAATCCGAGCTGATCACCCCGGCGTTCAGCTGGTCCAGCTCCGAGGTGTAGGCGCTGTAGTTCTGGAAGACCGGAACCGGTGACCAGTTCAGGTCGTAGGCCCAGGCCGCCATCGTTTCCCACGGGGCGACGCTGACGGTTTGGTCCTCGAGCTCGGCCTTCAGGTCCGGCCTGAGACCGTAGAAATCCTCGAGTTGCTCCCTGCTCCGGTCAATCAGCCGCTCCTGCCGGCCGGGATCCAGGGCAGTACGGGCGTCGCTGACGAAGCTGCGCAGGTTCTCGATCGGGTTTAGACCCGGGGCCGGCTTCTCACTGGCCCAGTAGAGCGAGGCGACGATCGCAAAGATCGTCATCCCGACAAGGGAAACCGGCAGCAGCCCGCGGCGGGGAGGAATCGCCACCCAGAGCAGCGAGACGAGAGCGAAGAAGGCCGCCATGTGGAACCCGTCGATCCTGATCACGGCCTGCTTGTAGAAGGCAAAGGTGACGACCAGTGCGATCGCGCCGGCGGCGAGGTCGGCCCGCCGGTCCTTGTACCTGCCTTCCAGGGTCCAGACCACGGTTGCGATGGCGGTGACCACCACGAAGACGAGGTTGATGACCGGCGACTGGTCGTAAAGACTCATCGCGTCGCTGTAGCCGGTGACGATCGGAATCGAGTTGGAAACGAAGTCCGGCAGGTTTCCGATCGACTGCCCGGTCAGCAGCCAGCAACCGATCGAAGACGCAACCATGCTGGCGAAGAACGCGGCCAGCTGGGCCGGCCTGGCACGCGCCCCGATCAGCCCGATCAGCAGAACCACGACCACCACCGGGCCGGCCGAGAGCTTGGCCAGCATTTCCGCTCCGGCCAGAACTCCCCCGGCAATCGCGTAGATCATGAGCATCCGGTCGTTTGGCCGCCGCTCGATGATCAGGATCGAGGCGAACATGACGAGGGCGACCGTGGTTTCCGTCTGCTCGACCAGCAGAAGAATCAGGAGCGAGATCAGGGCGGCCGGAACCCAGCCAACCCTTCGCCGAAGCACCGCAACCAGGGCGATGCAGAATGCGGTGAAGATCACCGCGTCGTAGAGGTAGGGGATCAGGCTGAGCGAACCGGGAAAGAAGAGCCACGGCTCGCGCAGGATGCCGAGCGGTCCATAAGTGAAGACGATCTCGGTACCGAACTGCTTCCCGTCGTGGGCCGCCATGTACAGCCCCGCCCACCAGCTTTCGTCAAGACCGGGAATCGGGGTCTGGAAAGCGACCTGCCATCCCAGCAGGGCGACGATCGGCCCGATCAGCCAACTGCTCGGATTCCATTCCTCAGCCCGGCTGAGCCAGGCCCGGAATGTCGATCCGGTGCCGGTCAACCAGACCCTTCGGCCTTGCGGTAGTCGCCCCGGCTCAGGTGGTATTCGAGCCAGATGTAGAGCACGATGAACAGGTAGCGGCTGCCCATCTCCCGCATCGCCAGCTTCGCTTCGCCGCTGGTCCGGTTGGTCCAGGATGTGGGGACCACCTTGAAGCTGTGGCCGCGGGTCACCGCCTTGAGCGGCATCTCCACGGTCAGGTTGAAGTGCTTCGAGAGCAGCGGCCCGGTGGTCTCGATCACTTCGCGCCGGTAAGCCTTGAAGGCGTTGGTGGTGTCGTTGTACCCGAGCCGGAAGAGCACGTTGACGAAGGCGTTGGCCATCCGGTTGACCAGGAGCTTGAGCCGGGGGTAATCGGTCACCACCGCACCGGGCATGAACCTCGAGCCAAAGGCGCAATCCCAACCCTCGGCAAGGATGTGGTGGTACATGACCAGGTCCTCCGGATCATCGGAACAGTCGGCCATCATGATCGCCACCCCGTCACCCTCGAACTGCTCGAGGCCGGCCCGCACCGCCAGTCCGAACCCGCCGGAATAGGGCGAAGGGCGGCAGCGGATGTTGGCATTGCTCTCGCCGGCCGCCTCGACCAGCTTGCGGGTCGCGTCCTTGCTGCCGTCGTCGATCACCAGCACTTCGTACTCGAGTGATTCGCGCTCCATCACCTCGACCACGCCATCGACCGTCTTCATGATCGAGCCTTCTTCGTCCCGGGCGGGGATCACGACCGAGAGCCTCATCCCAGCACCGCCCCGACCCGTTCACGGTCCGAACCGATCCAGGTGTGGATGTCGGCCAGCACGCATTCGGCGTCGCGTTTCGGTCGCCACGAGGTATGGGCGAAGAGCCGGGAGCAATCCGAGATGTAAAGCGGCACGTCACCGTCGCGGTCTTCCGGCACGGCGCCGATCGCCAGCTCGTGACCGGTCAGGCGGCCACAGATTTCGGTCGCCTCGAGCAGCGAAAGGCTGACCTCCCGGCCCCCGCCGACGTTGAAGGTCTGCCCGGCCCAGTGATCCGGGTCAGCCAGCTGCTCCTCGATCAGTTCAACCAGGTCGTCGACGTGGAGCAGGTCCCGCACTTGCTTACCGCTGCCGCCGAAGCCAATGTAGGAGAGCGGCTTCTCGAATTCGTGGGCCAGCATCCAGTGGGTGAACACCCCCTGGTCGACCTTGCCCATCTGCCAGGGACCGGCGATCACCCCGCAGCGGTTGATCACCACCGGCACCCCGAACTGGGCCGCGAACTCGGCACAGAGGAACTCGGCCGAGAGTTTGGTCGTGCCATAGAAGGTGCGCGCACCCTCCAGCGGCATGCGCTCGGAGACTCCGGCCGAAGTCCATCCGGGTGAAGGCTGGTCCTCTGCCAGCTCAAACCGGGTCTCCCCCTCGACCAAGGCCGCTTCACGCAGCCCGACCATCGGATAGATCCGGCTGGTTGAAAGGAAGATGAACTGGCAACCGCTCTTCCGCGCCAGCTCCAGGCAGTTGTAGGCGCCGGTCAGATTCGTCTCATAGACATACGAAGTGTCACCGTCGGTCCCCGACATGACCGATGGTTCGGCCGAACATTCGATCAGGGCGTCGATGTCCTCGAAGGGTGCGAGGTCGGCCGGGTTCCGCACGTCACCCTTGACGAACTCGACCCCGGCCTGCCCCAGCCGGTCGAGGTTCAGCTCGGAGCCGCGGCGATAAAGGTTGTCCAGCGCGACGATCCGCCTGTCGGGATGCGACTCAGCCAGCGAGATCGCAAGGCTGGAACCGACAAAGCCGGCTCCGCCCGTAATCAAGATGGATTTCCCCCCGGGTAGCGCGTCCAGATTCACAATGGAATCCGGAGTTTTATCCGAAGGGCGGCTGGTAGAAGTCCTTGACGGTGGTGAGAGAGAAGGGAACCGAGGCCTGACCGCCGGAGTCGGCGAAGACCGAGCCCTTGAAGTTCCGACCGAGGCGGGTCCGCACGAAGCCCTGGAAAACGCCGCCGCTGCCGACCTTGATCCGCTTCAGGACGCGGCTGCCGGAGCCGTTCGGTGGCCGGAAGCGAATCACCGCCTTGCCTGACTTGCCACCGGGGTTGCGGCCCCAGAAGTAGATCCCGCCGGGACGACGGAAGGCGACCACCGGGAAGCGGAATGCCGTCAGGTTGCCCTTCGGTTGATCGTTTGAGAGCGAGTTGCTGCGCTGATAGAGACCCGACTCGAGGGTCCAGGCGTAGGGGTGCCCCTGGGTCCGCTCGATGTCCCGCAGCGAGAACCAGAAGAAGGCCGAGACGCCGGAGCGCCAGGCCTGGAACATCGCGTGGGCAGTCCAGCGCTTGAGCAGCGGCATCTTGACTCCGCCCGGATCCGGCGGGTTCGAATCCCAGCTGAACTCGGTCAGCCAGTAGGGAATGCTCTTAAAGGACGACCTGATCTTGCCGGCCTTGCGGGCCGCGCGTAGCAGCCGACTCATGCTCGAGAGATCGCCGAGCTGGATGTCATCAGGGTTGGTCGACTTGTGGGTGGGCCCGCCAGTCGTGTACGGGTTGGAGGCCCAGATGTCGAAGCGGGCCGTGCCGGAGCATCCCCGGATCGGGGTCGGCCTGCTCCGGCCCTGCATGCATAGAAGCTGCCGGGCGAAGGCGAGCGGGTGGTAGGAGTTGCCGCCGCCGAGCGGGGAAAGACCGCCGCCGACCACCAGGTTGGTGGGGTCCACGCCCTTGACCGCGGCTGCGAACCGGTTCAGCACCGACCGGTAAAGGACCGGGGACTGCTTGCCCGAGCTGCGCCTCTGCGGCAGAAAGTTCGATTCGAGGTTGGGCTCGTTAAGTGGCTCCCAGTAGCGGATCCGGGGCAGCCCTTCATAGGTGCCGCTGTATCGGGTCGCTGCCGCCCTGGCAAAACGAGCGAAGGCGACCGGATTCGGATTGCAGGTAGCCGTGGTGCTCTGGGTCTTGCAGCGTTCGGCCCATTTCGGCGCCCCATTGATCTGGACCAGCACCGTCAGCCCGGCGTTCACCGCGTTCTGGATCTGGGTGTCGTAGTGCCCCCAGCTGTAGGCCGGGTCGGCCGGGTCAGACGGATTTGCCGGAGCTTTCGAGCCGACCACGAGCGGCCAGGTGATGATCACCCGGGTCAGGGTGGCACCGGTGCTGCGAATCCGCTTGTAGCCGGCTTCGCTCGTATTGGTGAAGTCGATCACCGTGACTCCGGTCTTCAGCGGACGGGTTCCGGCCGAGGCCTCGCTCGTGAAATGACCGATCGCGAAAAGGGCGAGCAGGAGCGCACCGATCGCGCGGATCCGGTGTCCGGTGGCCTTCCTGTTTCCATCGGAGTTCATGGGACTGGGGATTATTTCAACAGGCATCGGGATCTATAAACCACGTCGACCGGATAAGTACCGCCGCTGTGAGATCCTGCGCCTATGCGCTCGACCGACCTGCTTCAGGAGCTGATCCGCTTCAACACGGTGAATCCGCCCGGGAACGAGGGCCCGGCGCTGGAACACATCATGAGCTTTCTCGACCCGGCCGGCTGGGACTGCAAGTTCCTGGCGAAGGTGCCGGAGCGGCCCAACCTGGTGGCGCGGCTCAAGGGCGTCGAACCGGGACCCAACCTCGCCCTGATCAGTCATGTGGACACCGTCCCGGCCGATCCGGAGGAGTGGTCGCATGACCCCTGGTCTGGCAATCTCGCCGACGGATACATATGGGGCCGCGGTGCGCTCGACATGAAAGATCAGGTCGCGGCCGAGGTCGCCGCCTGCGTCAACCTGGCTAGGTCCGGATGGCGGCCGGCCCGTGGTGACCTGATCCTGGTCGTCGCCGCCGACGAGGAGACCGGCGCCCATTTCGGGGCCAAGTGGCTCTGCGAGGAGCACCCGGATGAGGTCCGCTCGGACTGGGTCCTGAACGAAGGCGCCGGCGAACTGCTCGAATTCGACGGTCGCCGGCTCTTCACCCTCTCGATCGGCGAGAAGGGCACTTTCCGCTTCACCGTGATCACCGAAGGGGAGGCCGGCCACGGTTCGATCCCCCGGGTCGGTGACAACGCCCTGCTCAAGCTCGCCCCCGCGCTTTCGAACGCCCATCGCCAGCCGCCGCATGAGTCGACCCCGGACACCGACCTCTTCCTCGAAAGGCTGCTCGGCCATCCGGTCGAGGACACCGACGCCGCCCTGCGCGAGATCGAAGCGATCGACCCGCTGGTCGCCAAGCTTTTGGCCGACCCGATGCTCGGAGTGACGATCGCCCCGACCATGGCGAGCGCTTCCAGCCGCGAGAACGTGATCCCCTCCCGGGCCGAGCTGGTGATCGACTGCCGCACCCCGCCCGGCATGACCGAAGAGCAGGTCCGGGCCCGGATCGACCTCGTACTCGGTGACGGCGACTGGCGGATCGAGTTCAACGACCCCGTGGTCGGCAATCGCTCCGATTACGACGGACCGCTGGCCGAGGCGATCGAGGAGTGGGTCGGGTTGACCGAACCAGGGGCCGAGGTCCTGCCCCAGGTCATGCCCGGCTTCTCGGATTCCCACTGGTTCCGCAAGGCCTTCGGCGCCACCGTCTTCGGCTTCGCCCCCCAGCGCATGAGCATCGCCGAAACCAAGCCCCTCGTCCACGGCAAAGACGAACGAATCACCGTCGAGGACGTAGAGCTGATGGAAAACCTCTACACCTGGATCCCACCCCGCCTGCTCGGGACCGCGGAGTCCTGACCCGGCCCAGGCCGATCACGCCCCACAAGATTTTCGCTGCGGGAAACCGTGGATTAGGACGGTTTGGGTCGACGGGGCCTGCGATCGGCCGGGTCGACCCTCAGCTGCCAAGGTCGAGATTCGCGACCGACAAGCTCGCCAGTGAGGCAGTGAACGAGAAACAACGGGCGGAATTCATCTGTTGACGGTTGGTAATTCATTCGTCTTTCGGTTTCGTTTCCTTGGAAACCTGATCCTGTCCCGAATACTGAGGTGGCAACGGTGATGTGGGGTACGGCTCGCGCTTGGGCATCGGCCCAAAAAGCCACCGGGTGAACCGGCCAGCGCCGGAGAACAAGCCAGCGCCGTAGACCATGAAGACAATCATCGGCGCGAGCTCTTCGAGAAAAGATGCGTTCCACGGGTAGTGGATGTGGCTCGACATCAAAAAGACCGGGACGAACCCGAGGATCAGAAACAATCCAAATACGATCTGGTGGACGAGCCGGGACACCTCAAACTTTGGGCCATGATTCGTGAAGAGGCCCTTCCAGCCGAGCCTTTCGCTCCCCCTGGTCTCAGTCGATCCTTCGACTTTCTGCTCCATGGCCGGAGGATATCCGGCCTCGGCCGGATGGTGGGATAGGCCTCATCGCTAGGCTTGTCGCCTCATGTTCACTCGCATAGATCACATCGGTGTGGCTGTTGAGGATCTCGACGCCGCCATCAAGCTTTATGAGCGGAATTTCGAGATGGAGCTCGTTCACCGCGAAACCGTCGAATCGCAGGGAGTCGAGGCGGTCCTGCTCGACGTCGGCGACGGGCACGTCGAACTGTTGAGCGCCCTCGGCCCCGATACCCCGGTCGGCAAGTACATCGCGAAGAAGGGTCCCGGCCTCCACCATGTCGCCTATGCGGTCGAAGACATCGACGCCACGCTCGCCTCGCTCAAGGAGCAGGGCGTGAAGCTGATCGACCAGGAAGCCCGCACCGGCATCCGCCAGAGCCGGGTTGCCTTCCTGCACCCGGCCGCGACCGGCTCGGTCCTGACCGAAATCGTCCAGCCGGCGGAGGATCACTGATGGCCGCCGGCAAGACTTCGGTCGAGATCGGTTTCGACGGTGGCCAGGTGATCCCGGCCCGCCTCGACGAATCGCAGGTCAAGTCACTGAAGAAGGCGCTCGGCTCCGGGGACAGCCCGCATGAGATCGAGACCGACGAGGGAACCCTGCTGATCGACCTCGGCAAGGTCATCTTCGTCCGCATCTCCTCGGACGCCAAGACCGTCGGCTTCTAGCCCTTCCCGAGCAATTTCAGGTACTCGGCCCGGCGGACGAAGGTCTGCTTCATCTCGTCGGTGATCCGGTTGAGGAACTCCCGGCGGTAGAGGTCGTCGGTCAGCATCGAGATCGCAAAGTAAAGGCCGGTGAAGGAAGCGATCGCGACCGCGACCCGGAGCAGTTCCCTGGTCATCGCCGCCTCGCGCCCGGCCAGGTGGAACTCGAAGAGAACGTCGGCCGGGTGAGTGATCCAGCTGCTCACCGTGTCGGCGCCGATCGTCAGGAGGCCGAAGATCACGAAGAAGACAGCGACCGCGAGGGCCACCAGCAGCACCTGGAGTGATTGGCTGACGAAGAGGACCAGCCCGACGTTGAACCGCTGCCGCTGCCTGAGCGGCGGGCCTCCCCCGCCCGCCTCCTTTTCGAGGCTGGCCACCTCGTGGGGAATCCGGGCGATCAGGAAGGCCGAGCCGAGCAACATGAAGAGGGCGACCAGCAGCAGGAGCGACTGATCGGGCAGGGTCGCGAAGACCTGCCAGAGCTCCGGGGTCAGGAAGAGGATCAGAGAGAAGATCATCAAGAGCGGCACTGCCTTGACCAGCAGCCCGAGCGAACGGGAAAGCTCCCCGAGCAGGCGGGCCAGGGCCCAGTGGATGATCGAGATCACGCCGAAACCGACGACTCCGAGGATGACGAGGAGCAGGGCAAGGTTGAAGAGGGCCGTCAGGGCCGCGATTCCCCAGTGGCCGGAAATGATTCCCGGCAGGAGGGCCGGCACGATTACGAAGGCGGCGAGCTCGGGGCGTCCCACTTTGCGCGGCAGCGAGAAGAAGGCGCGGCCGCGCATCCGGTTCATCAGGCCGAGAGCGACCAGCATCAACAGCATCGCGGTCGCCACCGCGGCGACGTTGCCAAGGGTCGACCAGCTCTTGTTCAGAGGTCCGGTCACTTCCAGGACCAGGACCAGTCCAAGCAGCGGCACGGCCCGGTTGAAGATGTCCTCCGAAGCCGAGTAATTCTCGTTCAGGAGCGGCAGGCCGGCGCGGCGGAATTCCCGCTCGAACTCTTCTTCAGTCTGGGGTTCGGGACGATCCACGCCGCGATCATCGCGAATGGCCCCCTATTCTGCTCACTTCGTGAAGCAACTGGATTTGAAACTGCTGCGCTTCATGCGCACCCGCGGTCACGCCGCTCCGGTCGAGAAGTCGGCTCACCTGATCTCGAAGTCGGGCGAGAACGGCTACCTCTGGTTCGGGATCGGCCTGGCCGGCGCGGTTTTTGACGGAGAGCACCGCAAGGAGTGGCTGCTTGCTTCGCTGCTCGGCCCGGTGGCGATCGGCCTTAACTTCCTGGTCAAGCTGGTGGTAAGGCGTCCGCGGCCGGAGCTTGAAGGCCTGCCCCCGCTGGGCGGTGCGCCCTCTTCGCTTTCGTTCCCCTCCGCCCATGCCACGGCTTCGTTTGCCGCGGCTACGGCGATGAGCCGGATCCGCCCGGAATTGAAACTCGCCCTCTTCGGAGCCGCCGCCGTGATGGCGGTCAGCCGTCCCTACCTCGGCATGCACTACCCCAGCGACATCGCCGCTGGGGCGGTTCTTGGCACAGTCCTCGGAACCGCCGCCGGAAACTTCCTCGCCGGCCCCGAAGAAGACGAAAACTCGCCTTACAACTTCTAGCCACGGATCACCGAATGCCCACTTTGTGCCGGTATGTGGCGCAAAGTGGGATGTCGATGAATCCGAGGCGTGACCGCCCGGGTCGCTACTTCTTCCTGATCGAGAAGATCAGTCGGTCGGGGAGTCCGAGGGCGTACTGGAGGGAATCGCCCCTGATCTTCGTAACGCCCCGGGTGCCGTAGAGGCGGGCCCACATGACCCGCTTCGAAACCCCGGTCTGGGTGATCTTCACCGAGCGGAGGCGCCCGGCCAGGTAACTGCCGAGCAGGGAGTTCATCCGGGCCGGCGAGAAGCTGTAAGTCCAGCGGTAGTACGGCGAAACCTTGTCCCAGGGGTCGGCGACGCCCTGCAGGTACGGGATCGCCGCGCCGCCCCACATGTTCTGGATGCTCTCGGTGTGACCACCGGAAGATGCCGAGAAGAGGGCCATCGCAACCTTGCCGCCGTAAAAGAGGGCCTGGCTCGGAGTCTTCGCGCAGGCCCGGTTGGTCCGCGGGTACTCGGTCGAGATCCCGCCGTAGACCTGGCTGCGGGTGTCGGGATAGACGTCGAATCCGTCATGGGTTCCCTTCGAGGAAAGGCCGATCGAGCGGGCGGCCAGGGCGAAAGCCTTGAGGGTTTCCAGCGGCCAGGAGGGGATCACCTCGCCGGCCAGCACACCCCGGCAGTACTTGTTCAAAGGGACGTTGTTGATCAGGTAGAGCGAACCGCCGCCGCGTACTATCTCGACCCCGCCGCGGTAGGCGCCGAGCCCCTTGAAGACGACGTTGCCGCTGGCCTCGGTCCGGAGCCGGCCGCCGCACTTCTTCAACGGCTTGCCGCCGGCACCCCGGAGAAAGATGCCGTTGCGGCCGAGCGCCGCCCCGTAGGTGAGGCGTGGCTTCAGCTTGCGGCCGCAGGCCCAGCGGGCGCCACTGAAGTAAGGGGTCGCGTCAACGTCGAGCAGGACCTTGATGTTTCGCTTCGCCCTGAGCTTGCGAATCCGGATGCCGCGGTAGTAGTGGCGAAGGATCTGGCCGTACCTGTAGCCGTCCAGCCCCATCCCGTAGGCGCCGTAGGCGCTCATGCCGAGGCCATGACCGAATCCGCCACCGCGAACGGTCCAGGTCGCAGCCTGGGACTGGCCGGGTGAAGCCGCGGAAGGCAGCAGCAGAGCGGCAACGGTCAGCGCCAGCAACAGGAAGCGCGAACGCGGGAGAAGATTTGACGTTTCGTACAGACGGGGGGTCATGCCTTGTCACAACAGGTTCGAGGGGGGAAGGTCGCGGCCTGCCATTATCTTTGGAAGGAGTCTTGCCCCGGGGCCGGACCAGCCCCACAGATTGCCACATCGAAGGAGAAGCGAGTGGATCACAAGTTGCTGTTGGCAGGTGAATGGGTCGAAACCGGCGTCTGGGACGAAGTGCTCAGCCCCTGGGATCAGAGCCCGATCGCCCGCGTTGCCCAGGGTGACGAAGGCACCGTTGACAAAGCCGTCAAGGCCGCCCACAAGGTCTACACCGAGTCACCCATCCCCCAGTACGAGCGGGCCGAGATCCTCGACCGGGCCGCACATCTGATCCGGGAGCGGCAGGAAGACCTGGCCCAGACGATTTCAGCCGAAGCGGGCAAGCCGATCAAGACCGCCCGAGTCGAGGCTTCGCGGGCCGCCGACACGATGACCTTCTCCGCGGTCGAGGCCCGCAAGCTGACCGGTGGCACGGTGCCGATGGAAGCCTCCCCGGCCGGGGTCGGCAAGCTCGGTGTGATGCTGCGGGTGCCGCTCGGCGTGGTCGGCGCGATCAGCCCCTTCAACTTCCCCCTCAACCTGGTCTGCCACAAGCTCGGTCCGGCGATCGCCGCCGGCAATGCGGTGGTCCTCAAGCCGGCCGGACAGACCCCGGTCTCCTCGATCAAGCTGGCCGAGGTGCTGATCGACGCCGGCCTGCCCGCCGGCTGGCTCAGCGTCATCCCCGGCGGCGGTTCCCAGGTCGGCAACGCGATCGTCGAGCACGAACTGACCGCGGCGATCTCCTTCACCGGTTCGGCCCCGGTCGGCTGGGGGATCCGCAGCAAGGTCCCGCACAAGAAGGTCGGCCTCGAGCTCGGCTCGAACGCACCCCTGATCGTGAATGAAGACGGTGACTGGGAGACCGCCGCCGACAAGGCCCAGATTCACGCTTTCTCCCATGCTGGCCAGTCCTGCATTTCGATCCAGCGGATCCTCGTCCACGAAGCGGTGGCCGACCGGTTCATCGAGCGGCTGGTCGCCAACATCGAGAAGCTCAAGGTGGGTGATCCCTCGCTGGACGACACCGACGTCGGGCCGCTGATCACCCCCGGTGACCGGGACCGGGTGAAGGAATGGATCGACGAGGCGGCGGCCGGCGGGGCGAAGGTCCTGACCGGCGGCGAGCTGGTCGACGAGGGGCGCTGCCTGGCCCCGACCCTGATCGAAGGCCCTTCCCGCGAGGCCAGGGTCTGGTGTGAGGAGATCTTCGGTCCGGTGGCCACGGTCGACCGCTTCAGCGATTTCGACGAGGCGCTGGCCCGGGCCAATGACTCGAAGTTCGGCCTGCAGGCCGGTGTCTTCACCCGTGACGTCGGCAACGGACTGAAGGCCGGCAACACCCTCGAGTTCGGCGGCGTCCTGATCAACGAGGTGCCGACCTTCCGCGCCGACCAGCAGCCTTACGGCGGCGTCAAGGATTCCGGCAACACCCGCGAGGGTCCCGCCTACTCGATCATCGAGATGACCGAGGAACGCTTCGTCACCTTCCAGGCCGGCTGAGAACGCGACCGGGTTGAAGTTATTCGTCCCATGTGCGAATAACTTCAACCCAGAAGCGAACCGGCGTGAGCGCAACATCCGGGCTCCTGGCCGGTTTCTTCACATGGCGGTAACGTAGGCTCATTCCGTCCCCGTCCGGAGGAGACCGGACGAGTAGCCCCACACCACATGTGCCGGTTCGGGGAACCGGCCGCAAGGAGAATTGATGAACCGGTTCAGGACCAAAGTTGCTGCCGCTCTTGTGGCTGCCCTCGGCTTGCTCGGAGTTGCAGTCGCACAGGCAGCGACGGGCGACACGCTCGGTGTGACCACCGTGACCCAGCGGATCGTCCCCGACTCATCCGCCGGCTTCAACTTCCTGGCTGCCGGTCCCGGCGAGGCGTACACGGTCCGTGACGGCTCCGAAGAGGGCGGTGTAGCGCTCGGCAGCGCCGACGCCGGCCGCGCCGGCCGCCGCACCTCGATCTCCTACTTCGGGCAGCTCACCGACTTCCAGCTCGCCGACGAGGAGAGTCCGCTGCGGGTCGAGTTCCTCGACCCCCAGGGGGGCGCCTTCACCTCGGCCTGGCGGCCCGGCGAGGCGATGAACCCCCAGGAGGAAGACGCGATGATGCGCCAGTTCAACGCATTCGCGTCCAAGCCGCCGAACCTCGCAAAGAGCGGCGCCAAGCCGAAGATGGACTTCGTCGTCAACACCGGTGACATCTCCGACAACAACCAGTACAACGAGGCGCTCTGGAACCTGCAGATCGCCGAGGGCGGCACCGTGAACCCGGGCACCGGGGTTGATCCGGACCCGTACGTTGGCGAGCATCCGCTCTGCCCGGCCGGCATGAACGTGCTGAACGCCGACGACCCCACCGCCTACACCGGCGTGCAGGACCGCGACGAGTGGCCCGCCCCGACCATGGGCTACTTCTGGGATCCGGACCAGCCCGATCCGGGCCCGGTTGCCGTCAACCCCTTCGCCGACTGGCCTTCCTACCCGGGCCTGATGGACCGCTCCCAGCGTCCCTTCAACGCGACCGGACTGAAGGTCCCCTCCTACTTCGTCTTCGGCAATCACGACAACCTGGTCCAGGGCAACGCCTGGGGCAGCGGCATCTTCAACCAGATCGCGACCGGCTGCCTGAAGCCGATCAACGACGATGCCGCCAACAGCGGCCGTTCGTCGAACCCGCTGCTCAGCTTCGTGCTGAACCCGAACTTCACCGCCCAGGATTTCCTCGACATCCGGACCGGCGAACCCAAGTACTTCATGGAGGTCCCGCCGGATCCGGACCGCCACCTGGTCTCGAAGAAGGAAGCGATGAACCTTTACCGGAGCACCGGCAAGTCGAACGGTCACGGTTTCGGTTTCGTCGACCAGGCTTCCCGCACGGCCTCGAACGGCTACGCCTCCTACTACTCGTTCAGTCCCCGTCCCGGAATCCGCTACATCTCGCTCGACACCTCATCCGAGGGCGGCACGGTGCTGGTCTCGGACAAGGGCAACCTCGATGACCCGCAGTTCAAGTGGCTCGAAGCCCAGATCAAGAAGGCGACCGCCAACAACGAACTGGTCGTTCTTTTCTCGCATCACGCTTCGGGCAGCATGACCGCCAACGTTCCCGATGAGGCGGCCAAGTCCTGCACCGAGGTCGATGTCGATGTGGCACCCGGTTGTGACGGTGATCCCCGTGATTCGACGCCGATCCACCTCGGCTCCGACGTGGTCACCATGCTCCACAACTACCCGAACGTGATCGCCTGGGTGGCCGGCCACAGCCACGTCAATGACGTGACGCCCTTCCCGGCCCCGGATGGCAAGAGTGGTTTCTGGAGCATCCGCACCGCGGCCCTGGCCGACTGGCCGAAGCAGAACCGTCTGGTCGAGATCTTCGACAACCGCGACGGCAACCTGTCGATCTTCGGCACGGTGATCGATCACGCCGCCGGCGTGGACGCGCCTGCCGATGGCACCGACGCCGCCAACCTGGGCACCGATGACCTCGCCTCGATCTCAAGGGTGGTCGGTTACAACGAGAACCAGTCCGGGGCCGAGGCCTGTGGTTCCGAGAAGTGCGGTGAAGGCGAAGCCGAGGACCGCAACGTCGAACTGGTGATCAAGGATCCGCGAAAGTCGAAGGCGATGGTCAACAAGGTGACCGTGGCCCCGAAGAAGCGGAACCTGAAGGCCGGAAAGAAGTTCAAGCTCGTGGTCAAGGTGACCAACTTCATCACCGCCACCGCCGACGCGAAGAACGTCAAGGTGACCGTCAAGTCATCGAACAAGCGGGTCAAGGTGAAGAACGCGGTGATCAAGAAGATCACCCCCGGTGGCACCGCCACCGTGAAGATCCCGGTCCGCGCCCTTCGCACGGCCCGCGGAAAGTCAAAGATCACGGTGACCGCGGCAGGCAACAAGGCTTACTCGAACATCAAGGTGATCCCCAAAAAGAAGCGTCGCTAGGAGTTTATTCTGTTGACCAGCAGGATCACCAGCGACGAGAGCCCGAAGAAGAACCCGAGCAATGCGGCAATGGTGATAGGCCAGTCCGTCTCCGAATCCGTGGTCGCGTTTTCGGAGCTGGTCGGCGAAGCGTGTTCGTGAGCGACCTCGCTTTCGCCGCCGGCGTTTTGACGGGGAACTGAATCGGAAACGATCGTGACCGGGGCGGGATTTTCCGATTCCGGCATTCCGATCCATCGTGACTCCTCCCCGTTCGCGTAGTTCTGAATTGCCGCCCATTTGATCTCACCCAGCTTCTCCGGCGTTCCGGCCAGGAAGCTGAAACGCACCAGCCCGTCCGGGGCTGCCGTTCCGGTCCAGATCACCTGGTCCACCATCCCGTTCGGTTTCTTGACGAGTTTCCGCTTCCACCCGGGAGTCTCCTCGTAGGAAAACGGGTAAACGCCCGGAGGGACCTTCAACTTGACTTCGGAAGTTCCAGCGGCAGATTCGCCGGGAACCAGCAGGGTGAAGAGTGCCGCGTCTCCCGGAGCAACCTCCGTGGGTTCAACCTGAATGTGTGCTGCCGCGGGAACGGCTAGGACCAGGGCTGATCCGCCGATCAGGGCGCAGGCAATGAAACTGCTGACCCGCCTTGACAAGGGGCTACCTCACCCGGAAGCGCACGGTTCCCGACTGGTGGTGCCCGTCGAGCCCGACGATGCTCCAGGTCGCCCTGTAATAGCCGCCACGCAGATTCCGCAGTCCCACCCTCAGCGCGTTGATGTTGCGTGGGTCACGTCCTCCGCGGCCTTTGGACACGATCGCCCCGCTCGCGTTTCGGGCTCTCAGGGTTCCCCTCCTGATCGGGGCAGCGAAGAAAACCCGGAGCATCCTGCTGTTGGCGGAGGTCGATGTGACACCGGTGTGGGCCTCCGCCTGGCCGGCCGGCCCACCGAGGATCATTGCTGCCGCGACGATTGTGCCGGCGACCAGACCGCGGACCGTGTTGCTGCTGGTGATGCTGTCCATGTTCATTTCCTTGATTTGTGCTTGAAGGGATCCCAGAAGCGGGGGTCCTTGGAGTAATCGCGTTCGCTCAACGTCTTGAGGAAGGCGACGATGTCCTTCTTGTCCTGTTCACTGAGGTTGATTCCGGAGATCAACGGGTCCTTGTGAGGATTCGTCGCCCCGTCACCGGCGAATGGGCCTTCGGTGATGTTGCGGCCACCGCGGGCATAGATGTCGACCACATCCATGAGCGTCTTGACCGAGCCGTCATGCATGTAAGGGGCCGTTTTCGCCACGTTGAGGAGCGACGGTGCCCTGAAAGCACCCATGTCCTTCTTCTTGCCGGTGATTTCGTAGAGGCCGCGGTTGCCGGTGGGGTAGGCGCCGGTTCCACCGATGTTGTAGAGGCCGGTGTTGTGGAACTTGAGCTTCTCGAGCGGCCCGCCCGCGTAGGTCGCCTGGTCATCGAAGATGAAGCTGCCGTGACAGTGGTGACATTCACCCTCTTCGCCCATGAAGAGATTGAGGCCGCTTCGTTCCGAACCGCTGAGTTCGGCTTTGCCGCGCAGGAACCGGTTGTATTTCGAGGTCCCGGTGATGATGCTGCGCTGGAATGCGCTGATCGAGCGGACGATGTTGAACCAGTTGACAGGTTTCTTCGACCAGCGGAATGCCTTCGGGAAGCGCTTTCGGTACCACGGATCACTCTTGATCCTTCGAAGGATCTTGCCCTTGTTCCGGTCGTTTACGCCCATTTCGACCGGGCCGGTCCCGAAGAGCGGAACGTTCATCTGACTCTCGAGCGAGGTGAGCGCCGGGTTGGCCCAGGTAAAGGTCCGGTGGTAGGCCGAGTTGGCGACCGAAGGAGCGTTGCGGAGGAGGACGTCCCCGGTCGATCCGACCGAAGTCGTCTTGCCGTCGGTGAATGCAAGTTCGGGAAGGTGGCAGGAAGAGCAGGACTGGGTCTGGTTGCCCGACAGGCGGACGTCGTAGAAGAGGCGGTGACCGATGTTCACCTTCCCCTGGCTCATGGGGTTTCTGGCTGGCACCCGGGGCGTGGGGAAGTTCCGGGGCAGAGCCCAGCTCCAGTCATTGTTGGGCGCCTTCAAGGCGCCAGTGGCCTGAAGACCGAAGGCCGCGGCGCTGACGGCGAGGAATATCGCCGCCAGCGCCATGGCCCGGGTCGTGAACCGGCGCGGAACCGCAAAGCGGCCGTTGCTCTTGTTGCGGTCCCGCCCCACGACTACTTCCGGACGACTCGGAACGCGGTCTGGTTCGTCCTCTTGGTCGAACCGAGCTTCAACCCGAGCGTCTCGAAGAGCGGATCGCAATCGGGGGAGTCGGTGGCCGACATGCAGCCGCCCATCGCCATCATGCCGCCCATGTCCATGCCGTCGCCCATGTCCATGGACTCACCGGCGACGTTGACTCCACTGAACAGCTTCTTGAAGTCAATGGCGATCCTCTGGCCGGCCGGATTGAACTTCCTGAAGGTGATCAGGTTCTGGTTCGGCAGGTCACACTTCGCCTGCTCGCCCGCTGCCGGGTCCCCGGTGCAGTTGGTGCTGCCGAGGTGCAGGTAGTAGATCGGTGAAGCCCAATCCGGGGTGTCACCCTGACCGAGTTCGATCTTCATGAACTTGCGGCCGTACTGCCACGACCAGCCCATCGCTGTGTTGTTCAGCGGTGACGGCATCGCGGTCAGATCAGTGTGGCTGAGTGAATCGGGAACGCTGACGCTGTAGCGGACGCCAACGTACCTACCCTTGGGAACCGTTCCCCGGACAAACGCGTTGGTCGCCTTGGTCCCCTCGGCCGAACAGGCGCCAGCACCGTTCTCGAGGTCGATCAGGGTCACCGCGTCTTTGCCCTTGGTGTAGCTCCACTTTGAACCACCCTGCAACTTGACCCTGACGGCTCCACCGCCTTTGCGCAGAAGCTGTACGCCCGAGACGTAGAAACGAAGGTCAGTCAGCTTTGCGGTCCGGGAGGTCGTTCCCAGGCCGGTGATCGGCTTGCTGCAACTGACCGGCGTGTTGCCGTTCACTGCCTTGAAGCCGATCGCCACTTTTTGGGTTTTGCTCTTCTTTGCATGTCCGCCATGGGCGTTTGCCGTGACGGGGAGGGCGATTAGGCCGACCAAGCCAAGGGCCAGGGCGGCGAAAATCGCGCCAAGTTTCTTGCTGCTCTTCATGTTGTTCTCCAGTTGTTCGTCGACGATCACGCACCGGAAGTGCGCGATCGTCACGGGACCCGCCTGTGACGATCAAGCCGCAGCGAGTTCCCGCTTGATTGATGCCTCCTTCACCTTCAGGTGAAGAGGCCCTCAGTCACTACTGAAGTACCGGCGGCGGTCTGACCGCCAGAGCGAAAGCCAGGTCCAGGCCAACCGGCCTGGAAGAAAAAGGCAGCACGGGCGCCGCGATCGGAACGGGCCGGGACCATTCCCTCGGCCTCGAAACCAGTTCCCTCGCCTTGACGATCAACTGTTCCCCGGGGAAGAACCCGAGGCTCAAAACGAAGAAGAGCGCGAAGGCTGGAGCGGCGATCAGGGCGACGGTCACCGAAAGCGCTGCCACTGCCAGCCACGCGAGCAGCAGGACGACAGCGGTCGCCTTGCTTTCACGCGAAACGTGAGAAATCACACTCATCAGCTACTCAAACAGTACCGGGAGCCAAAAAGTTTCGTTCCCGCCTGTTACGCCGTGGGGTCGGGTGAGCATCGCCGGGACACGACACGCGCGGCATTCAGCCGCGCTGTCATTGAGCGTCCCGGCGACGCTCACCCGACCCCACGGCTACATCAACCCGGTCGAACTTCAGAGGTGCCGCACATCCAGCAGCATCACGCTGCAAAACGTGCGGCACCTCCGTTCAACGTGGACCACCCCCGCGCCGGGCCCTTCGACAAAACCGGTTGCGACTAGGCCGAATGGGGGTTGGCCATTTTGTGGTGATCGAGGGCTTCGTCGAGAACCTTTTCTTCGACCCCTTTTTCGATCGCCACCTCGCGGAGCGGTCGTCCTGAAGCGGCCGCTTCCTTGACGATCTCGCTGGCCTTGTCGTAGCCGATGTAGGGGTTGAGTGCGGTGGCCGTGGCGAGGGTGGCCTCGGCGTGCTTTTCGTGCTGAGCGTGGTTCGCCTCGATTCCGGAGACGCACTTCTCGTCGAGGAGGCGGGTGGCGCTGGCGAGGATGCGAATCGAGCCGAGCAGGTTGCGGGCGATCAGTGGCACCCTCACGTTCAGTTCGAACTGACCCTGTGAACCGGCCATGGTGATCGCCATGTCATTGCCGACCACCTGGGCGGCAACCTGGATCACTACTTCGGGGATCACCGGGTTGACCTTGCCGGGCATGATCGATGAACCCTTCTGAAGCTCGGGCAGGTGAAGCTCCGCGAGGCCGGTCCGCGGGCCGGAACCCATCAGGGCGAGATCATTGGCGATCTTGTTCAGCGAGACCGCGTAAACCTTGAGCGCACCGGAGAGTTCGACCAGCGAGTCGCGGTTGGCCTGGGCCTCGAAGCGGTCATGGGGCGGGGCGATTGCAAGACCGGACTCGGCTTCGAGCAGGCCTCGGACCTTGGCCGAGAATTCGGGGTGCGTATTGAGCCCGGTGCCAGTGGCGGTGCCGCCGAGCGGGATCTGACCGACCCGTTCGAGAGTGCCGCGGACCCGGTCGATTCCGTGACGGACCTGGGAGGCGTAGCCACCAAACTCCTGGCCGAGGGTGACCGGCACCGCGTCCATCAGGTGGGTGCGGCCGGCCTTGACCACGTCCCTGAATTCCTCGGCTTTGGCTTCGAGTGCAACCGCCAGCTGTTCCATCGCCGGCAGCAGGTCGTGGGTGACCTGGTCGAGGGCAGCGAGGTGAACGGCCGAGGGGAAGACGTCATTTGACGACTGGCCCATGTTCACGTGGTCGTTCTGGTGAACCCCTTCGCCGGCCAGGTTGGCGATCACCTCGTTCGCATTCATGTTCGAGGAGGTGCCGGAGCCGGTCTGGAAGATGTCGATCGGGAACTGGTCGTCATGCTTGCCCGCTCCGACCTCGTCCCCGGCCTTCGCGATCCGGTCGGCGATGTCGGTGTCGAGCAGTCCCAGTTCCGCATTCGCACGGGCTGCGTTGGCCTTGATCAGCCCCAGCCACTTGACCAGCGAGGGCGGAATCTTCTCGCCGGACACGGGGAAATTTTCGATCGCCTTGGTGGTTTCGCCACCCCAGAGTTGCTCGCTCACTTCTGTCCTTCCGGCTTTGACTGACTTGCTGCGGACAGTCTTTCAGCCCGGCACCGGAACGGCGTTCGCCTAGCCCTTCGCCTGGCCGGCCGCGTAACCCTTCTGGTAGGCGCCCTGAATCTGCTGGCTGGCCCCTTCGAGTCCGTTGGTGGCGGCGGCTTCGACCCGGTCGACCAGGGCGGCGTGAATTCCTTCGGTGTCTTCGGCCCCCTTCTCGATCGCCCCGACCAGGTAACCGGCCATCACCGCCGCCTGTTCGGAGGTGTCACCACCGGGCCCGCCCTTGTCGCCGCCCGCCTTTTCGCCGGCCTTGTAGAAGGCGGCCAGTTGGGTGGCCGTCTCTACCGCGGTCTTGCCGGTTTCTTCATGCTGGGCCGCGGATTGCCCCTTGGGCAGGCAGTCGCTGAGCGGCGTGACCCCTTCGAGCAGGACCTGATCCGGTGCCGAAGAAAGTGCCGTCAACCAGGTCGCGGAGGCGCTCAGACAGGCGGGCGGCGTCGCGACCTTGCGACCGTCGCTGCAGCCGGTGAAGGGCAGGGCGAGGGCGGGAAGGATCAGACTGATCACGAGAGTTCTGCGCACGGCACAATCCTGACAGGCCAGGACCTTCGCCCCACCCTTGCCTGCCGGTCCCGTACTCACCCGTTCACATATAGGCTGCGCCCATGCCTACCGTTCGCGAAGCGACCTTCGACCTTTTCCGCAAGCTGGGGATGACCACGATCTTCGGTAACCCGGGCTCGACCGAGCTGCCGATGCTGGCCGATTACCCCGATGACTTCGAGTACGTGCTGGGCCTGCAGGAGGCGGCCGTGGTGGGCATGGCCGACGGTCACGCCCAGGTCACCGGAAAGCCGACCCTGGTCAACCTCCACACCGCTCCGGGCCTCGGCAACGCGGTCGGCGCGCTCTTCAACGCGCAGGCCAACCACTCGCCGGTGGTGGTCACGGTCGGCCAGCAGGTTCGCGCCCAGGTCACGATGCAGGCGAACCTGACCAACCGCGACGCGATCCGCGTCGGGGACCCCTTCGTCAAGTACTCCTACGAACCGGCCCGCGCCGAAGACGTGCCGCTGGCGATTGCCCACGCGATTCACCTCGCGTCGCTTCCGCCGATGGGACCGGTCGTCGTTTCGATTCCGATGGACGACTGGGATGTCGAGATGAACGCCGCCGAGGCACAGCATGTGATCGCCCGGGCGGTGGTCGGACGATCGGGCGCCGACCCGGCCGTGGTCGCCGACCTCGCCGCCCGCCTCAAGCAGGCAGAGAACCCGGTCTTCGTGGCCGGACCCGACATTGACGCGGCCGGCGGCTGGGACGAAGCGATCGCCCTGGCCGAAGGCCAGAACCTGCCGGTCTGGGCCTCCCCCGCAACCGGTGGCGGCCGGCTTGGCTTCCCGGAAAGTCACCCGCATTGGCGCGGGGTGCTGCCGCCCGGCATTGCCGCGATCGCCGAGGTGCTGAAGGAACATGACCTGATCCTCGTGGTCGGCTCGTCCGTCTTTCCCTACTACCCGTACATGCCCGGCGACTTCCTCGGCGAGAACTCGAAGCTGGTCCAGA
>WBZU01000912.1_pt1 | contig 23808 bp, 27 predicted proteins | sample 5204311 | NCBI WGS metagenome assembly WBZU01 (sample SAMN12344359, study PRJNA552823) | activated sludge metagenome | biome: Activated sludge suspended growth; feature: Nitrification reactor; material: Wastewater; isolation source: activated sludge from nitrification reactor of wastewater... | reverse complement strand
CGTAGCAGGGGTTCGAGCGCAGGCCCGTCCTGGTGTAGCACTGCGGCGGGATCGAGGCCTCGACGTCGCCCGCGCGATCGCCGGCGGCGCGCGCGACGGCCAGCGGATCGAAGCGCTCGGCCGGCGAGGCGTTCGGCCGCGGCGCCGCGGCCTCCAGGGGAGATGGACCCGACAGCCCGATCTGCACGGCGACGAGGCCGAGCAGACCGAGCCCCAGCGCGAGGTGAAAGCCCTGACCGGCGAGGCGCTGCATGGTCGTCTCCTCTCTAGCGATTGCCCGGCCAGCGCGAGAAGACCTCCTCGCCGGGGTGCTGCACCGAATAGAACAGCGAGCGCATGTCGCTGCTGCCGCAGAAGTACTACCTGCGCTCCTACCAGGAGATGCAGAGGCTGCTGGACAACGTGCCCGGCGCCGTGGAGGCCAGCGTCGAGGTCGCCGACCGCTGCAACGCCCGCATCGAAACCGGCCGCACGTTCGAGCTGCTGCCGACCTTCCCGGTCCCTGAGGACTTCGTTCCTGCCGGCGAGCAGCCCGAAGGCATGGAAGACCACGTGTGGCGCGGCCAGTCCTACCTGCGCCATCTCGCCTGGGAGGGCCTGCACCGCCGCTACGGCGACCCGGTCCCCGCCGAGATGGCCGAGCGGGCCGAGTTCGAGCTCGGCGTCGTCAACGACATGGGCGTCACCGACTACTTCCTGATCGTCTGGGATCTCGTTCGCGCCGCCAACGAGCGCGGGCTGGTTGTCGGACCCGGCCGCGGCTCCGGCGCGGGCTCCATCCTGCTGTATGCGCTCAACGTGACTCAGCTGTGTCCGATTGAAAATGACCTGCTCTTCGAACGCTTCCTCAATCCGGATCGAGTCAGCATGCCCGACGTCGATTTGGACTGTTTTGACTGGGATCCGGTGCGCGAGTACATGATCGAGAAGTACGGCCAGGAGCACTGCGCGCAGATCATCACGTTCGGCAAGATCGGCTCGAAATCCGGGATCAAGCGGGCCGCCCAGGCCATGGGCCCCGAGTACTTCGACCTCGCCAACCGCATGAGCAAGGCCGTCCCCATGAACGGGCAGGTGCCCGTCGCCCTGGACGAGGCCCTCGAGACCGGCGTGGAGCTCAAGCAGATCATTGCCGGCAGCCGCGACGCCCAGAAGATCATCGAGTACGCCAAGTGGATGGAAGGCATGCTCCAGAACGAGTCCGTGCACGCGGCCGCGTTCGTGGTGTCGCCGGTTCCCGTGGACGAAGTCGTCCCCGTCCAGGTCTCGGACGCCGGCAAGGGCGTCGAGCTCACCGCATTCGACATGAAGGACGCCGAGGACGTCGGCCTGCTGAAGCTCGACTTCCTCGGGCTGCGCAACCTCGGCGTGATCTCGGAGACCGAGCGCCTCGTCGAGAAGCGCACCGGCGAGAAAATCGACGTCTGGCAGGTCCCCCGCGACGACGCCAAGACCTACGAGATGATGGCCGGCGGAGACAGCATCGGAGTCTTCCAGTTCGAGAGTTCCGGGATGCAGGAGTCCCTCAAGCTCGTCGGCGCTGACTGCTTCGAGGACCTGATCGCCATCGTCGCGCTCTACCGGCCCGGGCCGATGGCCAACATCCCCGTGTACGCCCGGCGCAAGAAGGGCCAGGAGCCGGTCACCTACGACGACGACCGCCTCAAGGAGATCCTGGACGTCACCATGGGCGTGATCGTCTACCAGGAGCAGAGCATGCGCATCAGCCGGGACCTGGCCGGGTTCACCCGCGGCGAAGCCGACACCCTGCGCAAGGCGATCGGCAAGAAAAACAAGGAGCTGATGGCGCAGCTCAAGCCCAAGTTCGTCGCTGGCTGCAAGGCCAACAAGGTCCCCGGCAAGGTCGCTGAGGCCTTGTGGGAGTCCAACGAGGCCTCGGCCGAGTACTCCTTCAACCGCTCCCACGCGGCCTGCTACGCGCTGATCAGCTACGTCACCGCCTACCTGAAGGCCAACTATCCGGTCGAGTACATGGCGGCGCTGCTGACGTCGGTGATCGACAAGAAGGACAAGGTGCCCTTCTACCTGTACGAGACCAAGCGCATGGGCATCAAGGTCCTGCCGCCCGACGTCAACGCATCCTTCAGCGACTTCGAGCCCGACGGCGGCCAGGCGATCCGGTTCGGCCTGACCGCCATCAAGGGGATCGGGCATCAGGCCGTCGAGACGATCGTCGCCGAGCGCGAGCGCAACGGGGAATTCAAGAGCCTGTGGGACTTCTGCCAGCGCGTCGCAGGCTCCAACAAGAAGGAAGTCGAGGCGCTCATCAAGGCCGGAGCGTTCGACAGCACCGGCGCCACCCGCAAGGGCCTGCTGGACGCCGCCCCTGACGCCCTCAAGCAGGCCAAGAACATCCGCGTGAAGAAGGACGCCGGCCAGGACAGCCTGTTCGACGCGATGGGATCCGCCGAGGACGCGTTCGGCGCCATCGACCTGATGTCCGCCCCGCAGATCAGCACGGAGGAGTTCACCCAGCAGGAGCTGTTCGCGCTCGAGCGCGAAGTCGCCGGCCTGTACGTCTCCGGCCATCCGCTGGACAGCGTGCATCGCGAATGGGCGCGCACCCGCGAAATCGGAATCGGCCAGGTCACGCCCGGCCACATCACCGACCGCAAGGACAAGGGCCACACGGTCGTTGGCATCATCACCGGCCGCCAGACGTTCTACACCAAGCGCGACGGCAAGAAGATGTACAAGCTCGTGTTCGAGGACCTCACCGGCTCTGAGGAAGTCATGGTGTTCTCCCGCGCCCTGGAGCAGAACCCGGACCTGGAGCGCATCACCGAGCCCGGCGAGCACATGGTGTGGATGCGCCTGAAAGTCGAGGAGGACACCCGCGGGTTCGGCAAGGGCCAGAGCGACGAAGGCGACGAAGACGGCGACGAATCCGCCGTGGCGCTGTCGTTCAGCACCGAGCTCATCAAGCCGTGGGATCCCGGGACCGTGCAGGTGGAGGAGTACTTCGAGGTGAAGGTCCCCCGGGAGGTTCTCCTGGACGCCACCAGCCGCGCCCGGATCCTCGCGAGCCTGCGCGAAGTGGCCGCCCAGCATCCCGGCCCGCAGCCGATGGCGCTGTCCAGCACCAAGGCCGACGGGTCCCCGTGGCAGCATCCGCTGAAGCTCAGCGTCGAAACCAGCACGCAGCTGAAAGCTGCAGTGCAGGCGATCGCCGCCGGCTGATCCCGGCGCCGGTCCTGCAGCAGGCGCCTTGGGGCGCTGAAATGCCGCCGGCTTCGGCGCGCGGCGCGGCATGGTGAGCCGCATGGAGCCCTTGGCGCTGCCGGCTTCGCCGCTGACCGACGGAGTCGTGATGATGCGGCTGTTCGAGGCCGCTGACGCCCGCCGGCTCGCGGAGATCCTGGCCGACCCCGCCATCCAGAGCCGCAACCATGTGGCTCCTCCAGGGGATCAGCCGGGGGCGCTGGCGTGGATCCAGGAGGGCCTGGATGACCTGCGCGCAGGCGTGCGCTGCGAATGGGCGGTGTGCGACGCCCGCACCGGGATGCTCGCCGGCAGAAGAGCCGTGAAGATCGAACGCGGCCGGCACCGCCGGGCCGGCACCGGGAGCTGGATGGCCGCCGAAGCGCGCGGCCGCCGGTTCGCGCCGCGCTCGGCGCGGCTGGCCGCCTCATGGGCCTTCCAGAAGTGGGGCGTGCAGCGGATCGCCGCCGAATGCGACGTGGACAACCTCTCGTCCTACCGGGCCTTGCAGGCCGCAGGGTTCGCCCATGACGGTGTCCTGCGCTCCTACGCCGTCGCCGCCGACGGCGGGCGCCGTGACCAGCACACGTTCAGCCTGCTGCCGGCGGACCTGACGCGGCCCGCTCCCTGGGAGCGGCCGGCCCAGCAGGCGGCTGCCGGCTAGGACCCGCCGGCGAAGCTGAACCGCCGGCGCCGGGCGGCCAGGTAGAGTCCTCCGGCATGACCCGCTGGCTTCTCAGCGCCGCTGCCGTGGCCGCCGTCCTTGCGGCTGCCGCGCCCGCGCCGGCGGGAGCCGCGTCGCGCTATCACGCGTGCCGGAAGATCTCAGTGGACGGACAGCCCGTCGGCGGAATAGACATCCGCATCGTCCGCGCGAAAGGCCTGTCATGCGCCCGTGCCCGGCGGGTGGCGCGCGCCTACGCGGTCGGGCCGTGCTCGCGCACGCAAGGCTTCTTCTGGCGGTCCCTGCCGGGGGTGCCGACCCGGTATCTGCTGTACCGCCGCGCGATGCGGATCTACCTGTCCGGGCTCGCCGGCGCTGACTTGCTCTGCGTCCAGTCCTGAGCCGGAGCGGCCAGCTCAAGGCCGGCGCGGGCGAGCACCGGCGCCACGAACGACGCGCAGATCCCGAGAGCCACCGGCTCGCCCTTGGCCTCCACGTACTCGTCCACGGCGTCGTCGCGGCCGGCAAAGCCCAGCGCGGCCTGCCCTTGCACGTCCTCGCCGGCCTGGCCGTCCCAGCGCTCCAGGACGTCGGCGGGGGCGTGAGCGCCGTCGACGTCGACCAGCCGGCCGCCGGGGGCGAGCGCCAGCCAGTGCAGGCCGCCGGCGCCCATCCCGGCCTCGTGCACGCAGGCGCGCTCCTGCGCGGGCCGGCCGTGCAGGCTGGCGCCGCTGGCGTCCCAGACGCAGTCGGCGTCGGCGACCTTCACCAGCGGCCAGCCGGTGGCGTCGTGAATGGCGATCGCCAGCCCCGCGCAGGCGCCGAAGCTGAACGCCCGCTGCGCGGCCCCGTCAAGCACTCCGGGAGTCAGGCTCAGGCTCACAGGGCATATCGTATCCGGCGGCCCGGGCCGGGGCGCCTGCGGCGGCCTCGCGGTAGGTTCGGGCATGGCGCAGCTCCCCAGCGTTCCGTCCCGGCCTCTGCGCGCCGCGGCCTTTGACTATGACCGCACGGTGTCGTTCTCCGACAACGTGCTGGCGATCGCCCTGACGCTGCTGGTGCTGTCGATCGGGCCTCCCAAGCATGCGGGCGCTGACCTGATGTCAGACGTGATCGGGCTGTGGCCGGAAGTGGCGTCCTACGCCGTCTCCTTCGTGGTGGTGGCGATGATGTGGGTGGCCCATCACCAGTTCTTCCGGTCGCTGGCGCGCATCGACGGGGCCATCACCGGGCTGAACCTGGCCTACCTGGGCTTCATCACCTTCCTGCCGTTTCCGACGTCCCTGCTGGGCGACTACGGCGACCGTCCCGGCATCGTGATCCTGTACGCCGCCGTGGTGTCCGTCATCGGCCTGCTGGAAGTGCTGCTGCGCGTCCACGCGCGGCGCGCCGGCCTGTACGCCGAAGGCACCGGGCCGAGGCCGGCCGCCTCGGCGATCCGCCGCGCCGCGGTCATGCCCGCGGTGTTCCTGGCGTCCGCGCCGCTGGCGTTCATCAGCCCGGCTGTGTGCCTGGCCTGCTGGGCGGGCTCGCTGGCGCTCCGGCTGTCCATGCGCCGCCGTGACAGCCGCCGCGAAGCTGCGCTGCCGCCGGCCCGGTAGGCGCCGCCGCCGGCGCAGGGGAGGAGGCGAACCCGGCCTCCCGCGCTCGCATCCGGCGGGCCGGCGCCCCTACGCTGAGTGCATGGACTCCCCTTCAGCGGCCGCGACGGCCCCTGCCGCCCCGGACGTGAATGACGTCCCCGGCCGGCTCGCGTGGCTGGCGCTGGCGATGGCCGGACTCGTGCACGCCGAGGACTGCCCGGCCGCTGAACGCCCCGGCGCGCAGTGCACGTGCCCGCGGATGCACGACCTGACCGCCTGACCTTGCAGCCGCGCACAGAAGGCGGCTAGCCTCGGGGTGTGAGCCTGAACCCTTCCCAGCTGGTGGCCCTGGCCGTTGCCGCTGACAGCATCAGCGGCCCGGACGTGCCCGTCAAGGCGCTCAAGCAGGCGCAGGCCGCCGTCGAAGTGGTCCAGCAGCAGGCGGCGCTGCTGAGCCCCGAGCCTCAGATGCTCGACGTGTACGCCTGATCGCGCCCGGATCCGCGCATCAGCTTCTGCCCGCCGGATGACCCCTGGCTGACGACGACCTGGACGCTGCCGGTGACCGGCCCGGCTTTCAGCTTCAGGGACGCCCCGGCGTCCAGCAGCTTCTGCAGGCCGGGCTTGACGGCGAGCAGGTCCGTGACGCTCGAGCTGAACCGGCCGTAGCGCGCGTGCACGAGCCGCTCGGCGGCCACCGCAGACTTCAGCGTGGCGCGAACTCCGTCGCGGTTGAAGTCCGAGCGGGCGATGGCGACGACGGTGGCGGCCAGCGCGACGACGCTGACCACGGCGGCGCGGCGGCCAATCCCCGGCTTGCGCGACACCACCATCCAGGCGGCGGCAAGCCCGAGGGCGGCGTACAAGGCGAGCGTCAGGATCAGGTAGAGGCTGGAAGTCATGGAAGAACGTACGGTCAGGCGGTCAGCAGCGGCGTGGCGCAGTCAGGGCACAGGCCGTGCCAGTCGGCGTAGCTTGGCCGGTCGCACGCCGGGCAGTGAATGACCGTCGGTGATTCCGGGGCTACCGGGACGGCCGGGGCCGCTTCAGCGGCGGCAGGAACGGGCGCGGCTTCAGCCGGGGCAGCTTCAGCTGCGGCAGGGATGGCTTCAGCGGGCGCTTCCGGCGCTGCGGGGCCGGCGTCGCCGCGGCCGCGGCGGGCCGGGCGCAGCGTCGCGAGCTCAGCGACAGTCATCGCCTGCGGCTGATGGCCGCCGCCGGCGCGCGTCGCCCACGGCTGCAGCTGCTCGCCGGCTTCGGGCTCCTGCGCTTCAGCGGCGGCGGGCTCCGGAGCTGGAAGCGGCGCGGCGGGAGCGGGCGGCCGGGCTCCCTGCGGCGCCGGGACATCGAACGCGGGAGGGCCGGGGGCAGGGGCGGGAGGCCGCGCCGGGGCCGGGGGAATGCCCGCCTCCGGCCTGGAAGCCGGGAAGTTGAACTCGAAATCGTCCTCGGAGCCGGGGGCAGGGCCTGCGGCATCGGCGGCGGCCGGACGCGACGCCCATTCCTCCGGGACGTCGAAGGCGGCGCGGGTGCCGTCGAAATCCTCCGGGAGGTCATAGTCGGGGCGGTAGTTGCGGGCGGTCAGCGCCGCCTGCAAGGCGAACGGGCCTGAGAACAGGCCGCCGATCAGGAACAGCAGCGGCTCATAGCCGCGGCGGCGCGCGACGAGCGCGGCCAGGAGGGCGCATAGCAGCCACAGGCCGCCGGCGGCTGCCACCGCGATATGCATGCTCAGGCCTCCGTCCCGCCCAGGCCGGCCCCGCAGAACACGCACGCGCCGTAATGGTCGGGCATCGCCGGCCGGCCGCATCCGGGGCAGCGCCCGGGCTGCGCCGGCGCCGGGGCAGGCGCCGGGGCCTCCGGCGCCGGAGAGGCGGCTTCGGGAGCCGGGGGCAGATCCTCATCCTCCCAGGTGTCCGGCAGCGGCACGACAGGCCCGGCGGCCGCGGCGTCCCAGCTGTCGTCCTCGAAGTCCAGGGACGGGGCCGGCAGATCGCCGCCGGACGGCGCGATCTCCTCCGGCGCAGGAATGTCAGGGGCCGGAGGGATCGGCTCGGCTTCGGGAATCGGGCTGGCCGGAGGGATCGGCCCGGCGGCAGGAACGTCGAACTCGGCGGGCGCGCCGAGCGGGTCGCCGGATCCCAGCGACGGGACGGCGCCGCTGGCCGGCCGGGGCCCGGCCGCGAGAGGATCGCCGGCCTGCGGCGCAGCCGGCGCCGGAGCAGCAGTGTCGGGAATGCCAGGGGCCGGCGAGGGAGCGGCCGCCTCGGGGGCGGCGGGCGCGGCGAGCAGCTCCTGCTCGGAGGCGGGCGTGAACGGCACGTGGCCGCCGGAGCCCAGGCCGTCCGGGGCTGCGTCCCAGCCTGCGGGCGCACTGACCTGCGGGGCCTCATCGGCAGCCGAGGGGGCGCTGGACAGCACCGCGGCGTCCTCGACGACCGGCTCGTCCGGCAGCTGCACGGGGGCGGCCGCGGACGCGTCCTTGGCAGGCTTGATCTTCCATTTCTCCGCCAGCCACGGGTTCGTCAGCCCGCAGCCCGCGCACACGCCGGACTTGCCATGCGGACGCTTCTCCCCGCAGGCCGGGCATGGCGCCTTGACGGACCCGAACAGCGGCTTCCCGGGCAGCCGCTTGGGCGCCGGGCCGGGATCGGCTGCCGGCAGCGCCGGCGCGGCCTGTGCGGCGGGCGGCCCCTGGGCGCCGGCGGAAACGGGCGCGGCCGGGGCAGGCTCATCAGGCCCTGAGGCGGCGGCGACGTCGATCAGGCGGGCTTCCCCGCCGATCGTGGACCAGATCAGCGCGGTGCGGGCCGCGAACGGGCCCTTGAAGCCGGCGGCCAGCAGGCCGGGCCGGTCCGGAAACCGCCGGGAGCGCGACAGCCAGAAGGCGAACGCCGCGCTGGACGCCCACATTCCGGCAAGGAAAACGGCAGCTGAAGTCATGCCAGGGTCAGTGTGCCGCGCGCCGCCGGGCGGCTCACGGATTTCGCCGGGGCTCCCCGGCGGCCAGGAACGCCCGCTCAGGCCGGATTTCCGCCGAGGGCGAGCAGCAGGCCGGCGGCGGTCGCGTAAAACGTCTCAGAGCCCATGCTGTTGCCGTGGTCATACCCGGCGAGGCCCTGATCGCGCAGCGACCGGATCGCCTGCTTGGCGGCGAGGCCTCCCAGCCATTCGGAAGCGGCGGTCTCGAAGCCGCGGGCAGGGACGGAGCCGGCGGCGGCCAGGCGCCCGAGCAGCAGGCTTTCGGCGGCGGTGAGCCCGTCCAGGCTGCGGACGCTGAGCAGCAGCTGCGGGGCATGGTCAGGGTAGGCGGCCATGAACTCAACGTACCCGCCCGGCGCCGGATCGCGCCGAGTTGCGCTGAAGGCTTGCCGGGGCGGCGTCCGGCGGCTTACCGTCACGGCATGCCCTTGCGCGCCTTCGCCCTGGCAGCCGGCTGCGCCGGCCTGCTGGCCGCCGTGCCGGCACCGGCGCCTGCCGCCCCGGTCCGGCATGTCGCCTGGGTGGTGTTCGAAAACCAGGCTCCTCGCAACCTTGAGCGCGCCGCCGTCTTCCAGGCGCTGAAGGCCCGTTACGGTGCCGCAGTGAACATGCACGGCATCACGCATCCGTCGCTGCCCAACTACCTGGCGCTGACGTCCGGGAGCCTGCACGGAGTCACCGACGACGCCGGCCCGCAGGAGCATCCGCTGCCGGGCCCCAGCATCTTCAGCCAGGCGCGCGGGTCCTGGCGGTCCCTGCAGGACGGCATGCCCGGCCGCTGCGTGCGCGCGGACGCCGGAGATTACGCCGTCCGTCACAACCCCGCCGTGTACTACACGGCCCTGGCCTCACAATGCGCGCGCCGGTCCGTGCCGCTGGACGTCCGCCGCCCGGACCTGTCAGCGAAGTTCACGTTCATCACGCCCAGCAGCTGCCACAGCATGCACTCAAACTCCTGCCCGGGCCATGAGGATCCGGTCCGCCAGGGCGACATCTGGCTCGGGCAGCTGATGGCCGGGATCCGCGCTTCCAGGCAGTGGCAGTCCGGGTCCCTGGCGGTGTTCGTCACATTCGACGAGGACGGCAGCCCGTTCACGGCCGCCAACCGGATCGTCACGCTGGCGGTCGCCCCGGGCGTGCGCCATGCCGTGCGCACCCGGCCGTTCACCCACTGCCATCTGCTGCGCGCCGCCGAGGACCTGCTCGGGTTCGCGCCGCTGGGCTGCGCCGCCTCCGCGCCCGGGCTCGCCGGCGCGTTCGGCCTGCGCCGAGCTTAGGAATCCTTAGCTGCCGCCCCTGGACCGCCGCCCGGCTGCCCTGGCATCCTCGAGGGCGAGAGAAGGAACGGCCCGCCGCCCGGCGGGCGTGACCATTGGAGATTCGTTGTGCGGATGCGCGTTGCGCGTCTGGCCCGGACCGCGTCAGCGGAAGGCCAGCGCCTGGTGCCTGTCATCGCCGTGGCATGCGCCATGGCCCTCATGAGCTACCCGGCCCCTGCCGCCGGGCAGCCCGCTTCGAGCTTCCCTCTCCCGGCGCGGCCCGGCCCTGGCCTGGCCTCGTCCGCCCGCTGACGGGCGGCCGGCGGCCCCGGACGGGCGTTCCTGGCTGCGCTCCGGGGTCGCACGCCCGGCCTGGGGCCCGCCGGCTGCCGGCGGCTCAGCGCTTGCAACGGTACGGCAGGCCCTGGTAGCGGACGCGGATCCGGTAGGACCCGTCGTTCTCGCTGGCGGACGGCTTGACGCACAGCAGGCCGCGCCATCGGTACGTCGCGTGGTCGCTGGGGCAGACGTGATGGGAATGGCAGCCGGACCGGTGCGCGGACCCGGCGGCGGGAGGCGCCAAGGCAGCCGCGGCCGCGGCCGCAAGGACGAAAGCTCGCATGGCCGGGGACTGTAGGGCGCCGGCCCGCGGCCCGCAACTGGCCGGGGCCGCCCGGCCCGGGCGTGCGCTCAGGAGTTCACGGCCTTCTTCAGCTGGGAGCCGGCGGAGAATTTCGGGACGGTCGCGGCCTGGATCGTCATCTCCTGCCCGGTGGCCGGGTTGCGGCCCTGGCGGGCGGCGCGGCGGCTGACGGTGAACTTGCCGAATCCCGGCAGCGTCACGTCCTGGCCGGCTTTCAGCTGCGCTTCGACCACTTCGGTGAATGACTCCAGGGCCTTCTGGGCGTCGGCCCGGGACAGCCCGGAGCTTTCGGCGATTGCGCTGACGGTCTCCTGCTTGTTCACTGGGGCCTCCTGGCCGGGCGGATGGCGGAACAGGGCGTGATCGTAGGCGGCCCCGCGGACAGCACCGGCCCGCGGTACGTTGCTTCATGCCTGAGAACCCCGCCGAGGACCCTGTCGAAGCCATCCGCCGCCGCGCCGGGGACGCCATCCGCGGCCCGTGGATCTGGGCGGGCAACACCGAGACCGGCCAGGTGAGCCTGGCGACCGCCGACCGCGGCCGCATTTTCATCCTGCGGCCGCATGCGGAGAAGGTCGCGCGCTGGCACACTCACGACGGCGACGGCCCGATCACCGACAGCGAGTACGCGGCGCTGGCGCCCCGCGACCGTGACCGCTACGAGCGGTTCGTGTCCGTGGACTCCGACCTGCTGTTCGCCGGCCGCGGCGGCGGCGGGGACCGCGAGCGGTTCGGCGGCAGGATGGTCAGCTTCCGCGAGATCGCCCGCTATGACGTCCTGGACGGCGCCACCCGCGAGGAAGCCGGCCTGAGCCCGGACGCCGGGCCGCGCAACAGCCGCCTGTACCGGGAGGACTTCCTTGCGCTGGACAGCCCCGAGGCGGAGTTCATCGCCCACGCCCGCGACGACGTCGACACGCTCCTGGCCGAAGTCGACCGGCTCCGCGCCGAGCTCGCCGCCCTGAAGCCGGCCGGCTGACCGGCTTTCAGCCGGCGGCGGCGGCCGCGGCGAGCACCAGCAGCGACCCGGCGGCGATCCACGGCGCGAACGGCACTCCGCGCCCGGGCGTGGCGCCGGTCAGGCCGGCGGCGCCGGCGGCCAGGCCCAGCAGCGCCGCGGCCATGCACATCAGCGCCGACCCCTGCGCCAGGCAGAACCCGCACACGGCCAGCAGCTTCGCGTCGCCCATCCCGAACCCGTAGGAGCCGCGGATCCGCACCATCGCCATCGCGCCGAACAGGATCCCCATGGCGGCTCCGGCAGCCAGATGCGCCTGCCAATGCCCGAACGCGGCGGCGCTCCAGGCCGCGCTGATGACGATCGCCGGGACGGTCACGGCGTTGGGGACGGTGCGGGTGCGCCAGTCATGCACGGCGCAGAACACGAGCACGGCGGCGAACGCCGCCAGGCCTGCCCACATCAGCCAGCCCAGGCCCGGGCGAGGCTCCAGGAAGTCCAGGAGCAGATGCAGCCGGCCGGCCATGGCCTACCCGGCGTGCAGCAGCGCCACGTCGGTGATCCAGTAGCGGCCGTCCTCGACGTGGATGGTGGCCTGGATCGCGACGTCGCGGCCGTCGGCTTCGCGGATCTCGGACGGCTCATGGTCGTCGGAGTGGCGGTAATGCTCCAGGCGGGAGCGGTCGGAGAAGAACTCGCTGACCACGTAGGTGTGGTCGTTGACGGGCTCGTCCACGCGGATCCGCGGCGCGTTGGCGCGCCGGCCCGGGAACGACCACAGCAGGTTGCGCGACCTCAGCAGGTCCAGATGCGCGAGGACCTGCTCCAGGGCGCGGCCGGACAGGCACTGGCGCAGCGTCTCGTCCGAGCCGGCCGTCAGGTACTCCATCGCGCCTTCATCCACCTGGCCGCGAAGCCAGTCCCACATCGTCGCGACGGACTGCTCGAGGGCGGCGCGCTCGGCGGCCTGCGCCTCGGATTCGTCGCGCTCGACCATCTTCGGGAGCTTGTCGAACAGGCCCATTACTGCTTCCTCCTCTGGCCGATGACGGCGCCGGCGAACCACGCCGGGTCGATGTGCACGCGCCGGCGGCGCGCCTTGCGGGCGACCTTGCCGTTCTCCTCCGGCCGGTTGTCAGTGACGAACTCCCCGGCGGGGCGGCCGTCCGGGCCGGAGGGGCCGCCCTGGCGGTCGAAGTAGAACAGGCGGTTGGTGGAGATCATGTCCTCGCGGCCGCCGAGGTTCTTCCAGTCCACTTCGGAAATGTCGCCGATGCGGTGCTTGCCGTCGTCGTCGCGCTCGATGATGACGACCAGGTCGATGGCGCGGCGGACCATGTCGGCGGCGACGCCCGGCGGGATCCCCGGCTCCTCGCGCAGGACGTGGCTGTGGACGCCTGACAGGGCCTGGCGGACGTCGCCGGCGTGGAAGGTGCTCATGGAGCCGTCCGCGCCGCTGCTCATCGCCCGCAGCATGTAGATCATGCCCTTGTCGTGGATTTCGCCGACGATCATGCGGTCCAGGCGGAAGTACAGGAGCGTGTCGATGACTTCGGGCAGGCCGCGGCGCACTCCGCGGTGGGTGCCGGGGTAGTAGGTGGCGCGGACCACGTCGGGCTTGTCGATGAACAGCTCCGGGACTTCCTCGACCAGGGCGAAGCGCTCGTTCTCGCCGATCTCCTGGGCCAGCAGGGCCAGAGTCGTGGAGTTGTGGGTGACGATGAAATCGTTCGTCACGAACAGCTTGTCGCCGGCATCAACGGTAATGCAGACCGCGTCGTCGGTGTCCACCGGCTCCACCGACACGATCGCACGGGTCGGCTGGTACTTCGCCGGCGCCGCGTACGAGTCGGCCTTGCGCTGCAGCCGGAACGGCCGCACCGACTCTGGGAGCCGGCAGAACACGCGGTAGGAAAGGCGGCCGATCTTCTTCTCGCCGTTGTGCGTGTAGGCGGGGCGGCGTTCGGTGATGCGGCAGCGGCCGCCAAGCGACTGCACCAGGAACTTCACTCCGTCTGCGAGGTCAGGGGATGTCGTCGAGTATTCGATGACGCCGCCGGATGCAGAGCCGTCGGTGTCCAGGAGTCCCTGCAGGAGGGCTAGGCGGTCACGTGCGGGCGCCCACAGGTACTGGCCGGGGATGTGCTTGTCCCAGGAGTGCGTTCCGAGAAGGCCCAGCGGCTCCAGGGCGGCGCGCATCACCGAGCGGCCTGCCGTCGCCCCGGAGAGCAGGTAGTTGCGAGGCGATGTCCGCTTCTGCCGCACCGCCACTCCGGCCGGGGCGGCAGCGCTGAGAGCATCCGCGAGCTCGGGGTCAGCGGTTGAGAAGCTGATTGCCTGGTCGGCGAAGCATCCGTCCCCAAGCAGAAGGCCCAGCAGGTACGGGTCGAGTGTCCGGGGCTTCTCGTGTTCGAAATCTCCTGGTTCGACCATCGGGATGAACCAGCGGGCGTTGCCAGCAGCGTCGTGAAGGCGCGTCCTGATCTCGCGGAGAGCAAGCACTTGGCTCTCGTTGCCACGCCACTTGCGCAGCGGGGTCTGCACTTCCCAGAGGTGGTCGTCCGAGCATTCCACGGATGCGCCGTCGGAGAAGGTGACCTTGAACAGCTGCAGCTTCCCCTGAGGGAAGACGCCGGTGACCTGGCACGGCTCGCCGCTGCGGCCTGTCACGGTGTCCCCGGGGCACAGTTCCCCGATCGGCTTCCATCCGCCAGGAGTGAGCACGGGAGTCGTCGCTCGGCAGCTCTTGCCCGCTCCCATTTCGCCGCACACCAGGATGTTGGCTTTCGCGCGCACGGCGGCCTGCAGGAAGCTGGCCATGTGACCGGTGAGGGTGCCGGCGGAGACGATGTCGTCCATCTTCCAGCCGCGGGCGACGACCTTGTGGATGGCGGCGTGGATGTAGTCGGTGACCGGCGGCAGCAGCAGCGCCATGCGGTCGCCGCCGGCCATGCGGATGACCGCGCGGCTTTCGTTCTGGATCTCCTGCAAGGTCAGGTCGGTTTCGGCCTGGCGGATCAGGTCGAACATGAACCGGTTGTATTCCTCCTCGGTGGAGAACTCCGCCGGCACTTGCACGCGCTCGCCGTTGACCTTGGCGAACAGCTTGTCCGGCGCGTCGAAATGCAGCTCCGAGCACTGCATGGAGCCGAAGAACTTCGTGATCGTCTCGATCGCCTGGCGGCTCATCGGCCCGTATTCCTTGGCGACGTTGAGGTCCACGGCGCGCTTGATGACGCCTTCGGGGGCCTGGTCGATGTCGATGAGCAGCCCGCGGTCGCGGCGGGTGCCCCATGCGTCGGCGCCGGCAGCGGCGGCCTGCTGCTCGCGGGCCTGGCGCTCGGCGCCGCGGGCGTGCTGGGCGGCGGCCTTGAAGTCGATCGGCGCCGCGCCGGAGGGCGCGGAGGCGTCCGGCGCCGGAGGCTGCCCGCCTTCCAGGGCGCGCTTGCGGGCGGCGGCGAGCTCCTCGGGCGTGGGCTCGCGGCCGCTCATGCCGCGCCTCCGGACAGGGCCTTCAGGACGGTCAGGGCGATCGGGGTGACGATCAGGATGGCAGTGGCGAACATGATGATCACAGTGGCCATCATGAACGACGTCTCCTTCTTCTTGATGAGTGTCGTCATGTTCTGCTCGTACAGGGTGTAGATGTGGGTGCTCATTTCCTCCAGGCTGCGGATCGTGGTCTCCGACCCTGACAGGTAGCCTTCGATGAGCAGCTCGACGAGGTCGTCGACTTCCTGGACGCCGATGCGTGCGGCGGCGTCGCGGTAGGCGTCCTCCATCGGGCGGGTGTGCTGGGACTGCTCAAGCCACGCCCGGCGAAACTCGGTGATCAGCACGTTGCGGCGGAGGCCGAGGTGCACGGTGGCGTCCGACAGGACGGTCTTGCGCATCACGTTGTTGAGCGGCTCGCCGCTTGACAGTCCCAGGATGAGCTCGTCCACGAACGCCGGCAGCTCCGAGAACGCCTGCTCCTGGCGCTCCTTCGCGGCGCCGGACAGCCGCGCGACCGGGAACGCGCAGGCCAGCAGCACCGCGGCGGCGTACAGGATGAACATGGCGGCCGACGGCTTGGCGCGGGCGAGCATGCCGCCCAGGACGATGACGCTGCCGGCCCGCAGGACGTACCAGCCGACCCAGTCGGTGGCGGTCATCCCCTTCGGGCGCCCGGCGGCTTCCAGGCGGCGGTCGATCAGCTCGAGGACCTGCAGGCCCGACACGCCCGACAGGGCGACGGACGAGAACGAGCGGCCCAGGCGCGAGACCAGGCCCGGCTGGGCGCCGGCGTCCGCGGATGCGGCCAGGCAGGCGCCGACGGCGTCGCGGGCCCCGGCCTGCTCGCGGAACTTCTCCAGGCGCTCGTTGAAGGCCTGGCGGCTGGCGTTCGTGCGGCCGCGCCGGGCCAGCCCGAAGTACAGGCAGAAGATCCCGAGGCTGAACAGCAGGCTGATGATGACCGGGCTGGCGAGCAGGCCCATCTCAGTTCTCCATCTTGCTTTCGACGTCGCGCACGGCGCGCTGCGTGAGCGTCAGCGCGAACATGACCAGGCCCACGGCGACGAACAGGGCGGCGATTCCCACGGCGCTGGAGAACAGGCTGCCGAACGTGGAGCCGCCGATCAGGAACAGGGCGGTGGGGATCAGGATCGCGAAGATCAGAATGATGAGCTGCTGGCCCCGGAACTGGCCGAGGTCGCCCATCAGGCGGTTGCGCAGCAGGATCTTGGAGTTAATCCGGTTCACGTTCTTGGCGAGGACCTCGGACAGGCTGCCGCCGGACTGGCTGAACGCCTGCATGCTGGCGACGAACTGCGCCCACGCCCGCAGCGGGATCGCCTCCACGGAGGAGGCGATCACCGTGTCGAAGTCCTCTCCGACCTGCAGGCTGCGCAGCTGCTCGCGCAGCACCCAGGACAGCAGCGCGTCCTCGGTGATCGCGACTTCGAACGCGCGCTGGGGCGTGATGCCGGCGGCGATCTGGGACTGGATCTTGCGGAACGCCGGGACCATCCGGCCGGTGAGCTTCTCCCGCCAGCGGCGGGAGCGGCGGTCAAGGTCAAACCAGGCGGCCAGCGGCACCAGGAACGCGAGCACGAGGCCGCCGGCGACGCCGCCGGCGACGAACCCGACAACCGCCATGACTCCGGCGCCGGCGAGCATCCCGGACAGGACCATGCCGGCGGACACGTGCGTGATGCCGGCCTGGCGCAGGCGCAGCTCGATGGTGTCCTTCAGCGAGTCCGACGATCCGGGCGCGAACACGGTGCCGGGCGGGCGCACGGCGCCCATGGCGATCAGGAAGATCCCGACCGCGAACAGGAACGCGATGGCGAACGGGGACAGCATCACCGCACAGGATGCGCTGGCGCGGGCCTCCGATGCCGGGTTTCAGGCAGCGGCGGCTGCCCGGCCGGCCGGGCGGAGGCTCGAGCGGGAGTGACGGGCGGGCAGGCCGGTCGCCGGGGCTGACCACAGTTCCCTGACGGCCAGCGGGCCGCCGAGCTCCACGCCGGCGGCGGGGCGGTGGCGCCCGAGATCTGAGGCGGTCAGCAGCTGCCAGGCCCCGGAGATGATCTCCCCGCCGGCGGGGCCGTGCACGGCGACCAGCACGCCCGCGCAGGCGTCGTAGAGCTCGCGGGTGTCCTGGGGCTGCAGGCGCCCCCATTCGCCTCCGGCCTGGCGGGCCAGATGCACCAGGCGGCCCGGCAGGGCCTGCGGGCTGCACGAGAACGGCACGCTGAAGATGGCGCGGCGGCCTTCGGACAGGGCGTCCAGCAGCGGCGCCGCCTCCGCCCAGCACACTTCGTTCCAGACGATCCACGCGCCCGGCCAGGACCGCAGCATCCGCATCCGCTCCAGCGGGTCGTCCAGCGGCCCGACTGCCGCGTTCAGCGCGCTCAGATGCGGCAGCGGGAACGCCAGGCCGCCGGCGGCGACGCGATGATCGGCGGGGATCAGCTGCGCGGCGGCTTCCAGGACCTGCTGCTTGGCCGGGGACGGCGCCCCGGACACGATCACGGTCAGGCCGTCCTGAACCCAGCGGCGCAGGTCATGCAGGAAGCCGGGGGTGGCAATCGGAGGCGCCCAGGTCATCCCCGCCAGGATGCCGCCGGGGCGCGGCCGCCGGCAGGGTCTCGGCTTGCAGGGTTGACTCGCCGGCCGGCGCGGGCACGATGAAGGCATGACCTCCTTCCGCCGCGTCCTCGTTCCTGCGCTCGCTTCCCTGTCCGTCCTGGCCGCCTGCGCCCCGGCGGCCAGCGCCGGCGCCTACGACAGCCAGTTCTCAGCCCGCCAGCTCAGCGCCTGCAAGGCCAGGTTCGGCGCGGCCCGCTGCGACACGGTCGCGGTGAACCTCGGCCGCGGCCGCGGCTGCCGCAAGGGCCAGTTCCGCGTCGAGTACCGGCTGGTCGGCTACGCCGGCAAGGCAGAAGGCCAGCTGCGCACCATCGTGGTGGCGCGCAAGGCCGTGTGCCTGTACGCCTGACCTGCTCAGCGCACTTCGCCGCCGGCCAGGCCCCGCAGCCGCTGCAGCCGGCCGTCAGGCCCCGTGCCCCAGAGGCGGCGCATGATCAGCCGGCCCGGGTACAGCTCCCGGCCGCCGTCGCGCAGGTCATCGCCGGATTCGTAGCGGGGCGGGAACAGCACCTGCTCGACGGAGGTGACGACCCGCCGGCCGTCGTCGAGCTTGCGGATCTGCACGACGATGTCGACGGTCTGGGCGATGTTGCGCTGAATGGACGATTCGGACGGGCTGTCGTCGCTTTCCATGGCCATCCCTTCGATCCGGGTGATCGCGTCCAGGGGGCTGCCGGCGTGCAGGGTGGTGATCCCCGGATGTCCGGTGTTCATGCCTTTGAGCATGTCCAGGGCCTCCATGCCGCGGACTTCGCCGATGATCAGCCAGTCCGGCGATAGCCGCAGCCCCATCTTCACGAGGCTCTGCATGGTGATGTCCTTGTCGTCCTGCTGGCCGGCGCGGGCGGCCTTGCCGACCGTGAAGTACGCCGACAGGTGCGGATGCTTGATGTTGAGCTCCGGGGTGTCCTCCAGGGTGACGATCCGCTTGGACGGCGCGATCAGGCTGGCGACGAAGTTCGTGAACGTGGTCTTGCCCGATCCGGTGGCGCCGGAGATGATCAGGCTGCGGCCCTGCGCCAGCCATTCCTGGATTTCGGCGAACAGCTCCACCGGGGCGATCCCGGTGGCGATGTACTCCTCTGCGGACTGGAACAGGTCGGGCTTGTGCTTGCGGAACGTGAACCCGGCGTGCGGGGCGATCGGCGGCATCCACGCGAACACGCGGGTGCCGTCGCGCAGCTGGCCGTTCTCGGCGGGATTTGACCGGTTGAATTCCTTGTCCTGGCCCTTGGCCTGGGCCTGGAACACTTTCGTGTTCAGGTAGCTGATGATCTCCCCGTCGGAGCTGAACGGGCTGGCGGCCGGCTCGAACTGGCCGCCGCGGCGGATGTGCACCTGGCGGAAGCTGTCGACCATGATGTCCTCCACCTCGGGGTCGTCCAGCCACACCTGCAGCGGCCCGTACCCGAACGCGTCCGCGCGCAGGTGGTAGCGCAACGCCGCGAAGTCGCTCTCCTTGATGCTGAACTCCGCCCGGCGCTCAGCCGCCAGCGCGGAGACGAACTCGCTGAATGCGCCGTCGGCCTGCAGCTTGGCCATCGCCTGAGGGTCCTTGCCCAGCGCCGATTTCAGGGCTTCGCGGAACGCCTGCAGGATCTTCGGCCATTCCGCGAAGCGCTGGTGCGGCAGCGCGCCGTCAGTGCCGGTGGCCGGCGCGAACCGCCGGGCGGGGGCGGCTCCCGGCCGGGCGCCGGCGGGGCCGGCGGGCTGCTGGCGGATGCGTTCCCGGGGTGCGTCCATCTCCCCGGCAGCCTGCCACCGGCCCGCCCGGGCAGGCGGATTCCCCGCGGAAACGCTTGCCGGAGCCTGGCGCCCGGGCATCCTGTCAGGCATGAGCCGGATGCCTGACGCGTTCATCGGCGACCTGCCGTTCTCCGCCCTGTACCCAAACTGGGAGGAGATCCTCGACGAGCTGATCCCCGCGGTCAAGGCCGAGGAGGCGCACACGCCGCCGGAGTACCTGTCAGACCGCGAGCGGTTCTACAACTTCTTCCACGGGTGGGCGCTGGCCAGCCCGCACCTGCAGATCGAGGAGACCTCGATCAATGACGTGTTCCCGTTCGCGCATGACGAATGCTACGGGATGGGGCTGCTGCGGGTGTGGCTGGACGACCCCGACGTGGAGGACATCATCATGTACTCCAGCGAGCAGATCGACGTCATCAAGGGCGGCGCCAAGCAGGCGTTCCGCAGCCCGTTCGCTGACGACGAGGCCGCGATCCGCTGGATGAAGCAGGTCATGGAACTGCACGGGCAGGGCAGCCTGTCAGCGCACAACTGCCTGGAGAACGGCCAGCTGCCCGACGGCAGCCGCATCATCTGCACGATCCCGCCGGTGGCGCGCCGGCCGGGCTTCACCATCCGCAAGCACCGCGTGGAGCGCTTCAACCAGGACGCCTACCGGTCCTCGGGGGTGGCGCCCGCGGAGTTCTTCGACGATCTGACCCGGTGGGTGCAGACCCGCGAGAACATGCTGATCACCGGCGCGACGTCGTCCGGCAAGACGACGATGATCAACTACTGCGGCGCGCTGATCGACCCGGAAGACCGGATCGTGGTGATCGAGGACACCCCGGAGCTGCAATTCCAGCACACCCGCGCCTACCCGATGGCGGCGCGCGGGTCCGCGACCAGGCTGGGCAGCCACGAGGCCGGCGACGTCACGATCGCCCATCTGGTCGCCGCGTCGCTGCGGATGACCCCGGACCGGATCATCCTCGGGGAGGTCCGCGGCCCGGAGGCCTTCGACATGCTCAACGCGATGAACACCGGCCATGACGGCGGCATGACCAGCCTGCACGCCAACAGCCCCGCCGAGGCGGTGCTGCGGCTGGAGTCCCTGGCCTCCCAGGCGCGGTCGAACATGCCGCTGTGGGCGCTGCAGGACCTGATCGCCAACACCGTCGGGATCATCGTGCAGATGCGAAAGCGCCACGGCACCAGCGAGCGCAAGGTCGTGGAAGCCAGCCAGATCTTCCATCCGATGCAGGCCGACCCCGGCCGCCTGGACGACCCCGCCAACGTGCGCCTGCGCGAGAACCTGATCGTCCGGCGCCTGTGGCTGTGGAACAAGCAGGCTGACCGGCTCGAGAACGTCGCGCCGATGGCGGCGCTCCTGGACGACTACTTCTAGGCCGCGGTACGGTTGCAGCATGGCCTGCACATCTGACAGCCCTGCCTGGCCTGACGGCCTGGCCGCCGAGCTGGAAGCGGAGCTGCTGCGGATGGCCGAGGAGGACCCTGGCCTGCCGGTGCGGATCCTGGATTTCTCCGATGCGTCCCTGCCGGGGGCGCGCCTGCTCGCGGACGCCCGGTTCATGGAGCCGGCCTCCATGCGGCTCGTCGCCGAGTCCGTCCGGGCGTGGCGGCAGATGAAGCCCGGCGAGTTCGAGGAGCTCGCCGGCCGCCTGTAAGCGCGCTTCAGGCCGCCGGCACGGATACGTTGAGGTCATGAGCAGGCATTCCAGCTTCCCGCCGGGCGAGGATCCCGGGCAGCTGCACGGGACCGCCGGCCCCGGCGCGGAGATCCTCGGCGTCGCGCCTGACGCCGATGATCCCCGCGGCGAGGCTGAAAGCGCCGCCGCGGATCCTCTCGCCGGCCTGGACGCCTGGGCTGAGCGGCAGGTCAGCCCCCGCCCGAACCTGACGGTGCACGCCCCGGAGGAGCTGTTCCGCCCAGTCGCCGACGCTGTCGGCGCGGAGATGGCGCGGCGCTGGTTCGGCGCGCCGTGCGCGCAGCTGAACGGCCGCACGCCGGCGTCGCTGATGCGCAGCGATCCCGGCCGGGTCGCCCGGGCAGCCCGTGAGCTGGCTGCGTCCGCCGGCCGGCCGTAGCTTCGCGCCTGCCTAAATGCCGCCGGCTGCGCGCCCCGGCAAGCGGCCGCTTTTGCGCAGGAGCCTGCCGGGAAGGCAGCGCCCCCGGCGGTCAGGCGCGGCGGCCGTCGGCTTCGTAGTCTTCGAGGCTGGAGCGCACGATCGGCGTGATCGAGTCGGCGTACTCGGGGAACTCCAGGGCGAGCAGCTCGCCGGCGGACGCCGCTGCGACGGACTCCGCGTAGAAGTCCGGGATGAAGAACGCGCGGTCCGGCGGGATGTAGCTGAACACGCTGGAGATGACCTCGCGGGGGTCCATGCCTTCCACGGCGACGTCGGCGCGGATCATCACGGCCCGGCAGCGGTCGTAGCTGAGCAGGTCGGCGTCCTTGGCGCGCTCCACGTACACGCCGGCCTTGTGCAGGCAGGTGAGCTCGGGCTCGACCATCAGGAACACCTGGCGGGCGAAGTACATCCACGCGCAGTTGGTGTGCTCGGTGATCTGGGTGCCGGCGTCAAAGACGATGACCTGGTAGTGGCGGGCGAACAGGTCGCGCAGCTGCTCGAGGTCCTGCTGGGTGATCTGGTCAAGCACTTCGGGGTTGTCGGGGGCGGCGAGCACGTCGAGGTTCGGCAGGCCTTCGGGCGCCAGCACGAACGGGGCGATGTCAGTGCGGAAGTCGCTGAGCTCGCGGCCTTCCTCGGCGCGGACCTTGTCCATGTGATTGAGCAGGTCCAGCATGTTGGGCTCGATGCGCTTGGCCAGGCGCAGCGCAAGGATGCCGTTGGCGACGTCGCCGTCGACCAGCAGCACCCGGACGCTGGATTCCAGCCCGCCGCGGCGGGCTGACTCGGCGACGTACGCGGCGTAGTTCGCGGCGGTCGTGGACTTGCCCGATCCGCCTTTCGGGCTGGTGAACGTGACGATCAGCGGGTCGCCGTCTCGGAAGTGAACGCCGGAGACCGGCCACAGGTCCGGGCCGCCGCGGCGCTTGCTCTTCTTGCCTTTGCGCCCGGATCCCTGCGCGGACCGTTCCAGGCCGGCGCGGGCTTGCTCGCGCATGCTGGTCAGCGCGACTTCCTGCTGGAGCTCAAGGGCGCCGGTGCCGCCTTCTGAGGCGCTGGCGGCCGCGAGCAGGTCCATCGGGACGATCCCGTCGAACGGGCCGGCGGCGCCGGCGGCACCGGCGGCGTGCGCTGCAGGCTCCGGCGGGTGATGAGGGAACGGGCCGCCAGGAGCGGGACCGGACGGGAACGGGCCGCCGGGGGCAGGTTCGGACGGGAACGGGCCGGCGGGGGCAGGTTCGGACGGGAACGGGCCGGCGGGAGCGGCGGGAGGCTCCGCGGAGCCGGGCGGCCCGGCGCCGGCGGGGTCCCAGGCCGGGACGGCCGGCGAAGGCTGCGCCGCGTCGATCGGCGGCAGGCCGAGGCTGCCGCCGGGCGGCTCAGGGAACGCTGGCAGCTCCGCCGGGCCGGGCTCGGGCTCGGGCGAAGCGGCCGTGAAGCCTTGCGGGCCTGACGGGAACGGCGCGGCCGGCGGGCCGGCATCCCCGGCGGGCGGGCCCGGCTGGGCGCCCGGGAAAGGCGGAAGAGCGGCGGACGGGCCGGGCTCGGGCTCGGGCTGGGCCCCCGGGAAGGGAGGCAGCGCGGCGGACGGGCCGGGCTCGGGCTGGCCCCCCGGGAAAGGAGGCAGCGCGGCGGGTTCATCTGCTTCCGGCGCGGCGGGCTCCTGAGGCCCGGATTCGGCCGGCACGGTGATCGGCGCCCAGTCGTCGGCGGATCCGGCCTTGGCGGCGCCGGCGTCCGGGGTCAGCTGCACGGGCCCTCCGGCCAGGATCAGGCTTTCGAGGGTGTCCATCTGCTCGCGCACGGACGCGAGCTTGTCCATCTGCTCGCGCATGGACGCGAGCTGCTGGAGGACTTCCTCGCGGGTGAAGCCGGCGGCGGGGCCGGGCTCCTCAGGGGCCGGGGCGGCGAGGTCCTCCAGGCTGGAGCCAGGCGGCGGCAGGTCAGGCAGGTCGTCTGATCCGAGGCTGAACGGAGAGCCGTCGCTCATCAGGTCAGTTCCCCTGGGTGCTCTCCACCGGGCTGGGCGGCAGCGCCTGGCCGTCTGTGCCGGCCCCGGTCGTGCCGGTCGTGCCGGTCCCGGTCGTGCCGGTCGTGCCGGTCCCGGTCGTGCCGGCTCCGGCTGCGGCCGGGCTCTTGGCGGCGGGCTTGGCGGCGGCGGCCGGGGCGTTGCAGGCCCGGGAGCCGACCTGGCAGATGTTGCCGTTGATCCCGAACGTCAGGTGCGGGTTGAGCGTCATGCTGACGGCCTGTCCGGCGGCGATGATCCGGGAGGCGGTCTCCAGGTCGACGGCCAGGACGATGATCAGCCCGGCGCTCTGCTGGCCGGAGTCCTTGGCGCCCTTGGTGCTGTCCTTGCCCGACGGGGGCGTGATGCCCGCGGCGGCGGCGGCGCCGGCGCCGACGCCGAGCACCTTGACGTTGCGGGCCAGCAGCGCGGTGTCTGAGGATCCGGACTGCCCGGAGCCGGATTGGACGGC
>WBZU01000815.1_pt2 | contig 23811 bp, 17 predicted proteins | sample 5204311 | NCBI WGS metagenome assembly WBZU01 (sample SAMN12344359, study PRJNA552823) | activated sludge metagenome | biome: Activated sludge suspended growth; feature: Nitrification reactor; material: Wastewater; isolation source: activated sludge from nitrification reactor of wastewater... | reverse complement strand
CCACGCGTTCCGAGCCCTGCCCGCCTACCCTGGCGGAGTCATTGATCCCAAACTGCCGACTCTCGCGGGCACCTTTCAAAAGGCAGGCTACTTCACCGCATATTCCGGCAAGTGGCACAACGATGGTCACCCGCTGCAACGTGGCTACACCATCACCAGCGGCCTCTACGCCGCCGGAGGCGCCAAAGGAAAGGAGCAGCCAGCCGTGGACAGCAGAGGGCACCCGCTGACAGGCTATCGTGGATGGACGTTCAAAGATGCGGACAACAATCCCGAACTCGACAAGGGCATCGGCTTGATGCCGGACAACAGCAAACACATCGCGGATGGTGCCATCGCAGCACTTCGGTCGGCACCCGCAGGCAAACCTTTTCTGCTGCATGTCAATTTCGCCTTCCCGCACGATCCAAGGCAATGGCCTGTCGGCATGGTTGATCGTTATTCGCCAGAGCACACCTCGTTGCCCGCAAGTTTTGCACCGCAGCATCCATTCGATCACGGCAACATCAATGGGAGGGACGAATTGCTGCTTCCGCGCCCGCTTGATGCGACAGCTGTGAAAGAGGAACTGGCAATCTACCACGCCATGATTGCCGATGTGGACGCCAATGTGGGCCGCATCCTGCAGGCTTTGCGCGAGGCCGGTCACGAAGAGGACACGATCATCGTATTCACCAGCGATCAAGGGCTTGCACTGGGCAGCCACGGGTTGCTGGGCAAACAGAACCAATACGAGCACAGCATACGCAGCCCGCTGATCATCACAGGTCCTGGCCTGCCCGCGAACAAGCGCACGGAAGCACTCGCCTGCTTGAACGACATTTTTCCGACTCTGTGCGACCTGACACATATGCCTGTTCCATCCTCAGTGGAGGGCGTCAGCCTCGTTCCGCTTCTACGTCATCAGCAAGGGGCGGCGGTGCACGAATATGTCATCGGCTGTTTCACTGACTCGCAGCGCATGATCTGCGATCAGCATTGGAAGCTCATCGAGTATCCGCTAATCGGCAGGCAGCAGCTTTTTGATCTGAGCACCGACCCAGATGAACTGCACGATTTGATTGCCGATGATCGTCACGGTGCCGAACGCCGCCGATTGCACGAGCAACTTTCCGCCTGGCTGCGAGAGCATCACGATCCGAATCTCAAATGATGCGGCGCATCCCGGGCAGTCATGCGATTGCAGCCATTACGTCCCGCATGATGCCGAGTCCTCGTTGAGCTTCTTCGCGGGAAATGTTCAATGGCGGCAGCCATCGAATGACGGATGGTCCTGCGGGAACAGTCATCAGTCCCGCGTCCAGCAGCTTACCAGCGAGGTAAATCGATGCTGCCTTGCCGTTGGAATTCTTTTCGATTTTTGCAGCATCGAGTTCGAAACCAATGAACAGGCCAAACTGGCGAACGGTTGTGATCAGTGAGCCGTGCCATCCGCGAACTTCGCTGGCGATGTCGCTGCCAATCGACTTCGCATGTGCGCAGAGATCATCAGCCAGGATGGTCCTGATCGTCGCCAATCCCACCGCGCAGGCCAAAGGCGAGCCTCCGTAAGTCGTGCCATGACTGCCCGGACCAAGAAGGGATGCGACTTCGCCATCACGCGCCCAGAAGGCGCCTAGCGGATAGCCGCTGCCAATCGCCTTCGCCCAGCTCACAGCGTGCGGCTGGATTTCATTACCGGGCACGATCGACCGCCAGCCGGCCATTTCCCCGGCCCTGCCGAAGCTGCACTGCACTTCATCCAGCAGCAGCAGCAGATCATGCTTCCGGCAAAGGGCCTGCGCGGTGCGCAGAAACTCCGCTGTCACAGGATTGACGCCGCTTTCACCTTGGATGGGTTCCAGCATGATCGCGACCACGTCGTCGCTGATCGCGGCTTCCAGCGCAGCGCAGTCGTTAAAGGGCACATACACGTTGCCCAGGTCTTCAGGCCGCAAACCGAAACCGCCCCAGATCTTTTCCTGAGCGGTGGCGAACATGGCTCCAAGCGTCCGCCCGTGGAACGATCCTGTGAAGCTAATCACTTTGCGTCTCGGAGAACCATCCGCCTTGGGCTTTTGCGCACCATAGCGGCGTGCGAGTTTAAGCATGCCCTCGTTCGCCTCGGCGCCACTGTTGCAGAAGAACACTTTTCCCGGCTGCCGCACCACCTCGGTGACGAGGAGTTCCGCGAGGTCGGCCTGGCCTTCGATGCAATACCAGTTCGACACGTGGATCAGCGTTTGCGCCTGCCGCGTAATCGCCTGCACGATGTTTGGATGGCAATGACCGACAGGGCACACCGCAACGCCTCCGGCAAAATCCAGATACTCCTTGCCATCCCGATCCCACACACGGGCTCCCTCTCCGCGAACCGGCCAAATCGGATAGCGGCCATAGTTGCCCAGCACGTAGGTGGCGAGTTTTTGATCGGAGGTCATGATGGAATCAAAGGCAGTGTCGAAGAATGAATGAGATGGGATTCTAGAGCCGGCTTACTCCAATACGATTTCAGTTCCGATGCCACGGTCGGTAAACAGTTCCAGCACCAGGGCGTGAGGGATGCGTCCGTCGATAAGATGCACCTTGCCGACCCCGCCGTGCAGGGACTCCAGCGCGCTGTCGACCTTGGGAATCATGCCGCCGGAGATGATGCCCTCCGCCTTGAGCCGGGTGATGCTCGCTTCATTCAGGCTGGGAATGAGCGTGGCCGGATCCTTCGGATCACGCATCACCCCAAGAACATCGCTGATGAAGATGAGCTTGTGCGCCTTAAGCTTCTTGGCCAGAGCGCAGGCCGCGAGATCGGCGTTCACATTCAGGGTTCGGCCGCTGGTTTGATCGCGCGCAACGGGAGACACGCACGGAACAAACTCGCCCGCTACTGCTGCCTCGATCAAGCCAGTGCTGCAATTCGTGACGTGCCCGACAAAGCCAATGTCCACAGGCTGCCCGGTGGCCGGATCAGTGCCGGGCATCTTTTCACCGGTGAACACTTCCGTGCCCGGCAGCCCCACTGCCTTTCCGCCGAAGGCGTTGATCTTGTCCACGATTTCGGGGTTGATCACACGCGCGAGCGTCTGCTCCACAATACCGATGGTCGCTGCATCCGTGACTCGCATGCCGCCGATGAACCGCGCCTCCAGGCCGGCTTCCTTCATGGCTGCCGAGATGGCCTTGCCGCCGCCGTGCACGAGGACCGGATTGATGCCGACTGCTTCCAAGAACACGATGTCACGCAGGAAGCCATCGACGAGTTTCTTGTCTTCCATGGCGCTGCCTCCCACTTTGATCAGCAGCGTGCGGCCGCGGAAACTTTGGATGTGCGGGAGTGCTTCGATGAGGACGGATGCGATTTCTTCGGCGGAGTCTGGCATGGTCTGATGGAGTCGGTGAGATCGGCGTAGGTTTTGTATAACGGCGCTCGCTATTCAGCTGTCGCGCGGACGGAATGCAACCGTGGACCTGCCTGATTGCGATCGCCCCGCACATGCACCGAAGCAAGAAGCCCGACAGTCCCGGATGGCCCGCTCACGCCAGACCTTTTTGGCGTTTGGCATGAACTGCCGCGGAATACTCGGACGAATTGAAGTCCACATACGCCTCGGACAGGTCCGTGGTGTAAACGTGGTAGCTCGCCGTGCCGAGATTGAGATCGATGGTTACGGTGAAGCGCGGCTCTTTGACCACCGCTTCCAGTTCCGACAAGGGTGTGCTGGCGGCGAGTCCGCCCTTCGCAGCGATCTTGCCGTTAAAGAAGATATCCACCAGTTGCTCCTGGATACGCGCGCCGGAATAGCCCACGGCGTGGATGATGCGCCCCCAGTTCGGGTCGCTGCCGTGGAAGGAGCACTTCACCAGCAAGGACTTGCCCACTGCCTCTGCCACGCGCTTGGCATCGGCATAGGTGCGCGCGTTGCGCACGCGGATCTCCACGAATTTCGTCACGCGCTCGCCATCGCCGACGATCATCTTTGCCAGACTGCACATGACTTTTTGCAAAGCATTGCGGAATAGCTCGGCTTCCGGTGTCCCGCGCTTGATGGCAGGCGCATCGCTCTGTCCGTTGGCGATGACGATCACTGTGTCGTTCGTGCTCGTGTCGCCATCGATCGTGATGCGGTTGAACGTGTGCTCGACACCGTGGCGCAGAGACTTGCGCAACTCAGCGTGGCTGATCCTGGCATCCGTGGTGATGAAGCACAGCATCGTTGCCATGTTGGGGCAGATCATGCCTGCGCCCTTCGCGATGCCCCCCACACGAAAACTCGTGCCCTTACCGCACGGCACCTCGATTGCGAAGCTCTTTGGCTTCGTGTCGCTCGTCATGATCGCGTGTGCTGCGCGGTCCGATCCATCCGCGCAAAGCCCCGCGACCAGTTCGCCGATCTTCGGCGTGATGCGTTCGATCGCCATCGGCATTCCGATAATGCCGGTGCTGCCGACCAGAACTTGCTTGGGCTTCAATTTCAGCGCCTCGGCTGCATGCGACACCATGGCTTTTGCATGCTCCAGTCCGACGATACCCGTGCAGGCATTCGCATTCCCGCTGTTGGCGATGATTGCGCGCACATCATGGCCGCGCCGGAGGTGTTCCTGCGACAAACGCACGGGTGCAGCGCGCACGGCATTCGTGGTGAAAACGGCATCCGCCACCGCGGGCGCGTCCGACACGATGAGCGCGAGATCAAGCCGTTCCAGCTTTGGATTCTTCACGCGTGCGCTGACCGCGTGGGCACGAAAGCCTCGTGCGGCGGTGACGCCGCCAGGTATCTCGGTAAAAGGAACGCGCTGGAGTGCCTGCGCGGCGCAATCAATGGCGGGAGTGTCCATGGTAGAATTAAACAGCGAGCAATCCGGCGGTCTCATCAAACCCGCAAACCAGGTTCATGTTTTGCACCGCCTGGCCAGCAGCGCCTTTGCCGATGTTGTCTTCGGCACTCATGAGAATGAGCCGGCCAGCGCGCGGATCGAGCGCCCAGCCGATGTCGATAAAATTGGTGCGCACGACGTGCTTGGTGTCCGGGCACTGGTTCTTGCCCAGCAGGCGCACGAACGGCTTGGCCGCATAAGCCTCCTGATAGGCGGCCTCGATTTGCTCCAGGGACGCCCCCTTTACCGGCGTGGCGAAGATGGTGGTGCAGATGCCGCAATGCACCGGGATAAGATGCGGCACGAAGCTGAGCGACACACTACGCCCGGCGGCAATCGCGAGTTCCTGTGAGATTTCGCTCAAGTGGCGATGGATGGGCACGCTATAGCTGCGAGCACTTTCATTCACTTCGCAAAACAGCCAGGGCACCGTGGTGGTTTTGCCACCTCCGCTCGCGCCACTCATGCTGGAGACCGCGATCGGATCGGCAGCGATCAGTCCAGCGCGCAACAGCGGGATCAGAGGCAGCAGAATACTTGTCGGGTAGCAGCCCGGACACGCGATCAATCGCGCCTGCTTGATGGCATCAGCGCGCACTTCGGGAAGCGCATAAACAGCTTCGGACAGAAGGTTAGGCGCTGCATGCTCATGCTGGTAATACTCTTTATACACTGCGGCATCACGCAGGCGGAAGTCGGCACTGAGGTCGATGACTTTGATGCCCAGGTCGAGCAGAGGCTGCGCATACTCGACAGAAACACCGTGTGGCAGCGCGAGAAAGGCGATCTCGGTCCCAGCCTCCTTAAGCGATCCCGCATCGGGAGCCGTGAAAGCAAGAGAGTCAGCTCCGCCACTACGGCGGAATCGGGGGAACTCGGAGGTCAGAGCTTTTCCAGCCAGCGTGCGAGAGGTGACTGCCACCAGCTCCACATGCGGATGCACAAGGAGATAGCGGAGCAGTTCCATGCCGGAATATCCGCTCGCGCCGACGACAGCGACTTTGATCTTGCGATTCATCAAAAGGGGGCGCGATTGTGGAGAGCCACGCCAGTGCTGGCAAGGGGCTTTTGTTCACACGCTCACCTTTGGCTCACGCTGTATTTACAGTCAGCGCTGGATGGTAAATCCGCGGGCGCCTGCGGGAGGCGCGATGATGCGCACTTCGCGCTCTTTGATGAATCCGGCCAGATCGCTTTCGTCCACCGCGGCGAGGAAACCGGCAAGCTCCTCGTCATCACTCGCCATGGCCAGCATTTCCACGCGTCCATCGGAAAGATTTCGCACCCAGCCGGTCACTTCGAAGCCTTCGGCGATGCGCTTGATCGATGCGCGGAATCCGACGCCCTGAACACGCCCGCTGTAATACACTTGTCTCGCAGTCATTCTGGGGCGCGTCCTAGCGTGTGATCTGCACTTCGTCTCCTATTTTGACGATGCCGAACCACTTCTTCACCTTGTCATAGGGCAGGCGGATGCAGCCGTGTGAAGCTGGCGAGCCGGTGACGTAACCTGCATGCAATCCGATCGCGCTGCAGTTCAAGCGCATGAAGTAGGGCATCTCGACGTGGTATAGGTTCGACGTCCAGCTCGTGTGTTTGTCTGTCACCACGTAGCGGCCTTCAGGTGTGGCATAGCCTTCGCGCCCCGTTGAAACCGTGGTCTTGTCAATGACTTCACCCTGCTTCGACAAATAGGCACGCTGCTCAGAGAGGTCCACGCGCACCAGCACATCGGGCTCGGAGTCTGCAGGCCTGCCCAGCAGAAGACGCATGATAAAAAGATACCCCTGCTCGGCGGCGAAGTTGATGGGATAGGCATAGCGACGTTTCGTCGGCTGGTCTGGTTTCGCGCCATGTTCCAGAAGCGCGATCGTGCCCTCCACATCGCCGCGCGCTGCGACCGCCATCAGCGCCGTGACGCCCCGATCGTATTGCAGGCTGTCCTTCAGATCCGGGAACGGCACGAGCTTCAGCAGCGAATCGGGAACCGGCGAGCTATAGATGGTGTTCGCATCCGCTCCGGCCTTTAGCAGGGCGGGTATGACACGCTCCGTGCGCAGCAGACAGGCGAGCCCCAGAGGGGTCTGGCCATCACGGCCTTCCTGATTCGGATCGGCACCGCGCAGCACCAGCAACTCCACCGCGGTCGTGTTGCGGGCCTTCACTGCCGCGCACAAAGCGGTGTCTCCGCCCGGCGTGAGTTCATTGACTGCAAAGCCCGCGTCCAGCAATTGCTTCAGCCACTCGTTGTCACCCAGCAGCACGGCCTGATAAACCATCGGGATAGGGACTGCGGCGGGTGGTGCGCCCCGTAGCGAATCGAGCATCGAACCGCCGAAAGGTTCTGATGGAGCCGTTTGCGGAGAGGTCAAAGAAGCAAGCACAGGCCCGGGCTCGGCCCAGTCACGCGCTGAGTCGTTGTTCACAAGATCCACGCCAGTCCGAATCGCCAGCTGCGCGATCGGAGGAGGCAGCCGCTGTAGAGCGTCCGTTGCGGGAACCGCCTCAGGCGGCGTATCCGCCACCGGCTTCGTGAGCGATATAGGGAGGGCTTTGGTCACCGGAGGTTCATCTTCAGTTTCAGAAACTTCACGCACGGGCAAAGTCGAGACCACCGCTTGCTGATCAGCAGGCGTTAGTTCCGCGATACGGACTGCGACAGCCGGCTGAACTCTGGCCTCGCTGACGGGCCGGCTTTGCAAAGCGACCGTCCGTCCGTCCAAATCAATGATCGGAGCAGGAGCCTGCGTGCTGATGGCCATGCGGACCTCCGCCGCACCGACATGGTTCGCCGGGGAATCGCCGGTCCCTGAGCGATGCAGCGCGACAGCCAGCAGCACCGCTCCGCTGGTCGCGGAGAGAAACAGCAGTGAGAGCTTGAGAATCTGGGCGCCCGGAGAGTTCACCAGATGCATTGGTTAGCTAATCGCGGCCCAAACGTCCAGCACGAAAGTGACGCGTGGTCGCCAGCGGCCGAGCGTTTCGCCCGCAGGACAAGCGCGCTGCACGTAATGATGCGATGCTTGCACATGAGTCTGCCTAACGTTGCCATGCAGCCACTTGAGCTGCGGCAGAATGGATGGTTTTCTGAATGTCCTCGTTCACGGAATCCGCAGCCGCCGGGCGTGAGTTGAACAGCGCGATCCAGTCAAAGCCATTCCCGAGCCGGACCGCGATGCTCTTGGTTCCTGGCAGTCCTCCGATGTGCCAGATGTTTGGCCGTCCCGCCTGACCGGCCGGACGCACGAGCCAGCCCAGGCCGTAGTGCGCGCCATTCTCGCCGGATCCTGGCGCAGCACTGGCATACAATGCCTGCAATGTGTCCCGCCCCAGGAGCGGCTTCCGCGCTTGTTCGTCCATCGCGGTCAGGAAGTGCAAATATTCCTCCGCCGTGGACACCCATCCGCCGTTCGCATCATTTGCCTCCAGCGAGAACGTTCCATAAGGCCATGCCACGCGCGCTGGCAGACCTGGATACACACTCTGACCGAGCGAATCATCGCAGTTATAGTAGGTGACCTCGTCCCGCATCGCCCGCAAACTGCGACCAACCACCATGCCGCCAGCGGCGCATGGCGACAGCACGAGCCTGCGCACTGCAGCCTCGTAGTCTGAACCCGTCACGGCTTCGATCAGACGACCGAGCACACAATACCCGAAGTTCGAATAGGAGTAGTCAGACCCTGGCTCGAAATCCATGCGCCTGCCCAGCATCCAGCGCACTGTCGTGCGTGCGTCGGCCGGCCCCTCGATGCCCGCGTCCCGACAGATCTCAGGGCTCTTGAACATGGGATCGCCACTTCTCTCCTTCCGCCACCCGCCGGAATGCTGCAGCAGATGGCGCACCGTGACGTGTTCCCAGCGCCCGTCACCGATGCTGCCGCTGAGCGGTTCAAGTTTGAGCCGGGGCAGCACCGGCTCGTCCAGTCCGAGTTTGCCCTGCTCCACCAGTCGGAGAACGGCCGCTGACGTAAGGGGCTTGGACACACTGGCCAGACGAAAGCGCGAATCCGCCTGCACAGGGATGCCGCTTTCCTTGTTCGCCAGCCCGAACCCGCGCACATAGGCAATGCGGCCGCCACGCGCGATTCCCAATGCGCCACCAGGAATATCGTGCCGTTGAAGCAATGATTGCATCGCCGAGTCCAGCACCGCAGTATCTTCGTTCGCCCCGCGCACAATCGCCGGAAAGCCAAGCAACGCGGCGGGCAATGACTGGATGAGAGACCGTCTTTTCACCCGGCTGCCATATCACAACCGTCAGGCGAACGACCAGAGATATTCGTCCCAGTGGCCGGCTTTTTCATGCCGCTGGGGCGAAGTTAGTCGATTGCGCGAAACGACAGGTGGTTCATGGTTCGGGTATCACTCACGTGTCTGATTTCGATGCCATCCTCCAACAGCCCCGGCCCGTGCTGGCGCTCGCCCCCATGCAGGCGGTGACCGACCTGCCTTTCTGGCGCCTGATGGCGCGTTATGGTGGTGCCGATCTCTACTTCACGGAATTCTTTCGCGTGCATCCCGACTCCCATCTCGACCGAACCATTCTGCGATCGATTGATGAGAACCCGACCGGACGTCCTGCAATCGCGCAGATGATCGGGAATGACATCCCTTCACTCGTTCGCAGCGCACGCGAGCTGATGCAGCATCCTGTCGCCGGGATCGATCTCAATCTCGGCTGCCCGGCTCCGATTGTTTACAAGAAGTGCGCTGGCGGCGGCCTGCTCCGACAGCCGGAACTGATCGACCGTATACTCGGGGCTCTGCGTGAGGTCGTGACAACGCGCTTCACGGTCAAAACCCGCATCGGTTTCGATGACCCGGCGGCATTCGATACACTTCTGCCCATCTTCGCGAAACACTCACTCGATTTGTTGACGGTTCATGGCCGCACCGTCACACAAATGTATCGGGATGGGGTTCGCTACGATCTGATCGCGCGCGCTGCGGCTGAACTCCCCTGCCCTGTCCTCGCCAATGGCAATGTCGCGTCCGCCGGGGATGCCGCGCGTATTCTTGCGGAGACCAAGGCCCGCGGGCTCATGATCGGCCGTGGAGCCATTCGCAATCCATGGCTCTTCTCCCAGGCGCGCGCGCATTTGTGCGGCCAACCCTTCAGCCTGCCGCGTGGCCGGGATGTGCTCGCCTACATCCATGAACTCTATGAGTGCGCCACCTCGCCCGATGCCAGCGAGGTTCAGCAGGTGCATCGGCTGAAGAAGCACATGAACTACCTCGGACCCGGGCTCGCTGATGCGGAGAGCTTTCTTCATGACATTCGCCGCGCGACCACACGCAGCGGGTTCTTCGGAATCTGCGCGCGGCATCTCGATCACGATGAAGCAATCGATCTAGCCACGTCACCTTCGCCCAAGCGCATGGCCGCTTGATGCGCGCCGCAGTCCGTGGCATTCACATCCCTGCTGATGACTCCCGATCTCGCCACCATCCTAGTTGTCGATGATGAAAAGCCCACGCGTGATGGCTTGCGCCTGGCGCTTGAGGATGACTTCGACGTTTATGTCGCCGCGGATGCCGCGCAGGCGATGGAGGTGCTCAAAAACGAGCAGGTGGACGTCATGCTCACCGATCTCCGCCTGGGCGCCGACGATGGCATGAAGCTGCTCGAACAGGCCCAGCGCCTGCCCAAGCCGCCAGTGTGCATCATGATGACGGCCTACGGCAGCGTGGACACGGCGGTCGAGGCCATGCGCCGGGGTGCATTCCACTTTGTCACCAAGCCGCTGAATCTGGATGAAGTCGATCTGCTGGTAAAACGTGCGCTGCGCAGCCGGAAACTGGAGGTGGAGAACGTGGCGCTCAAGAAGCAGGTTGAGCGCAAATTCAACATCCAGGGTATCTTAGGCCAGTCGGACCTGATGAAGCCGGTCCTGCAAACGATCGAACAGGTCGCGCCGACGCGTGCGACCGTCTTGATCGAAGGCGAGAGCGGCACTGGCAAGGAACTCGTCGCGCGCGCGATCCATGCACTCAGCGGACGCCCGGCGTCCAAGCTGATCATCGTTCACTGCGCCGCGCTTTCACCGCAACTGCTCGAGAGCGAGCTGTTCGGACACGAGAAGGGAGCCTTCACCGGTGCCAGCGACAAACGCATTGGCCGGTTCGAGCTGGCGGACGGCGGCACGCTGGTGCTGGACGAAATCGGCGAGATTGATGCAGCCACTCAGGTGAAGCTGCTGCGTGCGCTCGGCGAGCAGACCATCGAACGCGTGGGCAGCAACAAGCCGATCAAGATCGATGTGCGCGTGGTAGCAGCCACAAACAAGGATCTGGCCCGCATGGTGGAAGAAGGCAAGTTTCGCGAGGATCTCTACTGGCGTCTGCGCGTCGTCACCCTGCACATGCCGCCGCTGCGCGAGCGCAAGAGCGACATCCCCGTCCTGGTGGAACACTTTCTCAAAGACCTGGCCGAGGCAAACGGCAAGCCATTCAAGCCGCTCGATCCGGCCGCATTGCCTGCCCTGATGGCGTATCACTGGCCAGGCAATGTGCGCGAGCTGCGAACGGTGATCGAGCATGGCATCGTCATGAGCAATACGAAGACCGTGCAGCTCAAACAACTGCCCGGATATCTCTTCGGCAGCGGCTCCGCGGCTCCGCGCAGTCCGGGACAGAATCAGGGAAATTCACCGCCTGCGGACGTTCTGCCGATGGACCTGAATCTCGAGCACATGGAGCGCCGGTTCATTGAAGAAGCGCTGCGAAGAACTGGCAACAATCGCACGGAGGCAGCTGAACTGCTGGGCATCAGCCGCCGCACCATGCAGCGCAAGATGGCCGAGATGAATATGCTGATCCGCAAGCGAAAGCCCGCGGACTCCTGAACGGACCAACGCATCAACTGCGCTTGTAACCCTTCGTCTTGGGCAGCGACTCACGCGCGGGCGGCGGCGATGGCTTCACGCCGTTCGCCAGCAGCACGGTGCTGATCGCCTCGATGGTAGATGCGCTTGGTTTGAAATTGCCCGGGCGAAAGCCCTGCGCGATCAGCAGCGGCGTCCAGCCATTCGCATTCTTTTGATTCCAGACCGGAACGCTGGCTCCGTGGGCGGCAAGGAGCCGGACTACCTTTGGCAGGCTCTTGTAGGCTGCTCCGTGCATGGCCGTCTCTCCATGTCTATCCACTGCATTCACATCAGCGCCCTTGCTGATCAAATACTCGCATGCCTCCACGCACTCATCCTCCGTTCCGGCCTCCTCATCCGGCGCGCGACAGCCAAGGCCCGCCGCCACCATCAGCGGCGTCGAGCCATCGGCATTCGGACGCAAGGGATCAGCCCCGAGTTCCACGAGGAGTTTCATCAACGGCACATCAGCCGTTTTGCAGGCCAGCAGAAAAGGTGTGGCACCTTTCAAGCCCAGGCCTGCGGCTCCAAGCGCTCTCCCCTGCTTCCCGATCGCGAGATTCACGTCCCCGCCTGCCTTCACGAGTTCGCGGATGAAATCCATGCTGCTCAGCCGGCCATGTGTCTCCGGCGGAGGCTGCCCAGCTTCATCATCTCCACGTGGAGGCTTGCGCACCCAGGCCATGGTGTGCAAGGCGGAACAGCCGCTGCGCATGTCATTTGGATCCGCGCCTCGCTCGATCAGTTCAAGAGCCAGCTCAAAGTGTCCATTTTCCAAGGCGAGAAGCATGGCGCTCATCCCCTCGGGAGCATCGCGTCCGCCGGTTTTTCCTGCGCCAGCGACGGCATCATGGATGTCGGCACCGTTGTCCAGCAGCACACGCGCAGCTCCGCTCTTCCCTTCGCGCGCGGCGAAAAGCAAAGCGGTGAAGCCGGACTTGAGCCGGTGATTCACGTCCGCGCCGTTTTGCAGCAGCACTTCGAGTGTTTGTTCGTGGCCTGCCGCTGCAGCCCACATGAGCGCCGTCTGACCGCTGCGATCCTGGGCGTTCACTTTCGCTCCCTTCTCGATCAAGGCCCGCACAGGTCCTGGCCTGCCGGTGCGCGCGGCAACCATCAACGCCGTCTCACCACCGCGTTGCACTGCATTGGCATTCGCACCCGCTTTGAGCAAAGCACGCACGATCGGATCGCTGCCGTTCTCACAGGCCAGCAGCAGTGGGGTGATGCCGTAACGGTTTGCCAAATCCGCACGCGCACCCGCGGCGAGCAGAGCTTCCACCATGTCTGCTTTGTCGTGATAGGCTGCCCAATGCAATGCACAGGCGCCGTCGGCCTGAACGACGTTCAAATCCTTGCCAGCCTGGATCTGCGCGGTGACATCCGGCCAGTTCTGTTTCTCGGCGGCTGAGGGCAGATCAACCGCCAGCGCGGCAGCAGGAAGCGCAACAATAATCCATGCGACGACCGGCTTCATGCGTCAGAGCACTTCGATCACTCCGCTGCTGTCGCCGAACTTGTCGATCTTGATACCGGCCTTATCCAGCAGCGTGAGATGCAGGTTGGACAGCGGCACGGGCTTGTCATACCGCAAATGCCGGTTGCCCCGCACGCCGGCGGCAGCACCGCCTGCCACGATGACCGGCAGATTCGTGTGATCGTGCACGTTCGGATTTCCCATCCCGCTGCCATACAGCAGCAGGGTGCTGTCGAGAAGCGTTCCCTCGCCCTCGCGAATCGCGGCAAGCTTGCCAACATATTCGGCGAACAGGCTGACGTGAAACGCGTTGATCTTCGAGAGGCGTTCGATCTTTGCCGGATCGTTGCCGTGATGCGACAACGGATGATGCGGATCGCTGACGCCGATCTCGGGGTAGGTGCGGTTGCTGGTTTCGCGCGCGAGCTGAAAGGTGATCACGCGGGTGACATCACCCTGCAGCGCCAGCATCTGCAAATCGAACATGAGTCGCGCATGATCCGCATAAGCCGCAGGCACGCCCGCCGGACGCGAAAGGTCCGGAAGTTCATTCGCCGCCACAGCGGCCTCGGCCAGTTCGATCCGGCGCTCAATCTCTCTCACGCTGTCCAGGTAGTGATCCACACGTTCGCGGTCGGCAGGCCCAAGCTGCCTGGCGAGACGTGTCAGGTCGTCTTTGACAAAATCCAGCAAACTCGCGCGGCGCTTCAGAGTGGCCATGCGGTCCGCTTTGTTCCCACCATCGCCGAACAGCTGCTCAAACACCATGCGGGGATGCGCCTCCGCAGGCAACGGCGTGGTGGGAGACGACCACGACAGATTATTCTGATACACGCAGGCGTAGCCATTGTCGCACTGACCAACCACCTGCATCAGATCCATGGCAAGTTCGAGCGACGGCAGCTGCGTCCCCTGCCCGATGTGCCGGGCCGCTATTTGATCGGCGGTGACGCCATTGCAGTAGTCGCTGCTCTCCGTGTGCTTCACGCGCGCGGCGCTGAGGAATGAGGCATTCGATGTGGCGTGGGTTCCCGGATAGGCAGGCTCCAGTTCCAGGTTCGACAGCACCGTGCAATGCTGTTTCACGGGCTCGAGCGACTGCAAGATCGGCGAGAGCGCATCCAGCGTGTCGCCTCCGCCAGGAGTCCAGCGCGATTGATCGCAGCCCATCGGGATAAACACATAACCGAGCCGCTTCGCCGGCCGCCGCAGGCGATTCGCGGCCGTGGCTGCCGGCACCATGGCCTCCAGCACCGGCAGGGAGAGCGTCGCGCCCACGCCACGCAGGAGCGTGCGCCGCGACAGGGCTTTGCGGGTGGTGAAGGTTGGCATGGCCGGTTCAAACGCCGAAGCCAAGGTCAATCTGGCATTTCTTGGCTTTCCCCGTGCAGGATCAGTGCAGGCATGACTTTTGCCCCTGGCTGCTCTACGGGTGCGTTCATGCATCCCGTCCCCCGATTCCTGCTGCGTGACGTTCCGGCGCTGGCTCTGCTCTGGTGCCTGGGACTCGCGGCCTGCATCACTCTGCGCGCAGATGAACTGCGCGTGCTCTCCGAGGGGCCGGACGCGTGGCAGACACGTGTTGAATTGATCCGTTCGGCGCGAAAAACGATCGATGTGGCGATCTTCATCTGGCGGGACGACGCCACCGGGCTGCAAATGGCGGGGCTCCTGCACGAAGCCACGCAACGCGGCGTGCGTGTGCGGGTGATTGCGGACGGTCTCGCACGAGTCTTGCCAGACAATGTCACCGCCGCGCTGGACGACGTGCAAATCCTGCGCCTGAACGACTACCACCCCCTTCTGCTGCACCGCCCCAGTTGGGCTAATCAGCGCCTGCACGACAAGCTGATCATCGTGGATGACAAACAGATGATCATCGGCGGGCGCAATTTCACCGACCGATACTACGATCGCGGAGCAAACTGGAACTACATCGATCTCGACCTCCTCGTAAGCGGCGCGGTGTGCGCGGAGGCTCGCACCTATTTTGATCTGCTCTGGCATAGTGATGAACTGCGCACGGCACCGCTGAAGCCCATCATCTCACCGCTGAACGGGGGACGCTTCGTGGCACGAACGGGAAAAGATCTGGCTGCCGATCAGCGCGCAGGCCTTCGCCAGCTTCAAGATGCGATGCGCGCAATGGGTTCATTCGACCGCAGCCGAGAGCGCGAAACCGTTGCGATGCATGCGGGGCAAATGCATTTCATTCACGAGGCCGTTCCACGGACCGCCGACCAGTCGGATTGCGTGACACACGTGGAAGAGCTTCTGCGCGGTGCGAAGCACGAAGTCTGGATCAGCACGCCATGGCTGGTGACGACGAAGCGCACCGGCCAGTTGCTGCAAGGCTGCCTCGATCGCGGTGTGAAGCTGCACATTCTGACCAACAGCCTGAATGCCTGCCAGGATTTCATGGTCTTCGCCGCTCACCGCACGACTTGCAAGGACCTCGCCGCGCGAGGTGCCTGCATTCACCTGCAACCCGGTCCGGACAGCCTGCACTCGAAGACGATTGTCGTGGATGGCAGCACGGCACTGGCCGGCACCTTGAATTTCGATCCGCGCTCGGAGTTTTGGAACACCGAGAGCATGGTCATGATCAGGAACAAGCAGGCCGCGCGCGAGCTGCTCGATGCAATACGCGAACAGACGCGTCACTCGTATGTGCTCGATCCCGCGAAGCCTGATTTCATCGGCACGAATACCCCTTCCCCACTCGTCCGGCTGAAGGCCGCAACTCTGCCCGTGCTGCGCCTGTTTTCTCCTCTGATCCGAGGGCTGCTGTGATTGCAGGCCCGGGACATCCGGCCCGCCGGCTGCTCATGGCGCTGTGCCTCGCATCGTGAACGGCACGCTGGTGACGATCCCCGCAATGATCTCCGAAAAGCGCCAGTCGTGGTCTCTCGCGCGTCTGACGATCTGCCGCACAGCAGGCGCATCGCCTGGAGTGAGACCGCGTCCGAGTGCATACGTCATCAGCTTCTCGGTCAATGTCGCTGCAAACTTGTCCGGCTTCTTGAGCATCCAGTCTTCCAGTCCCGCGATACCCTTGCATCTGCCGCCATCAGGCATGTTCCCCGTGGCATCGATCATCTGACCATTGGCCACCTCACGCCATCGGCCAATCGCATCATAATTCTCCAGGGCAAAACCCACCGGATCCATCGTGGCATGGCAGGTGGCGCAGGCCGCATTCTGCCGATGCAGCGCCAGGCGCTCGCGAACCGGAAGAGATTCTGGAATCACGCCATCCAGTGCAGGCACATTCGGCGGAGGCGGAGGAGGAGGAGAACCGAGGATGTTTTTCAGCACCCAGTGCCCTCGTATTACTGGCGACGTGCGCGTGGCGTAACTGGTGAGCGTGAGGATGCTTCCCTGTCGAAGCAATCCTCCCCTCTGCCAGCCGGGCTCTGCGGCGACCTCCCGGAAACGGCTGCCGTATATGTGCGGGATGCCGTAGTGGGCAGCCAGTCGTTCATCCAACCAAGTGCGATCCGTGCGCAGCAGATCCAGCACGCTGCGATCATGCTCGATGACATCCTGCACGAGATGACTCGTCTCGGTGCGCAGCGATTCGCGCAGGTTATGATCGAAGTCTGGAAACAGACGTGCATCCGGGGTGATTGATTCCAGGTTGCGCAGGTAGAGCCACTGATCGGCGAAGTTGTCGACCAGAGCACTGGCGCGGGAATCCCGAAGCATGCGCCGCGCCTGGGCTTCAGCGTCCAGGCCTCCATGCAGCGCCGCCGCGAGCAGTGTTTCATCGGGCAGGCTGCTCCACAAAAAGAACGAGAGCCGCGAGGCCAGCTCGACATCGGCAATACGTTGCAAAGTCTCTGACGGCGCGATTTCGGTGCGAAACAGAAACTCGCGGCTCACGAGTATGGCGGCGATGGCTGATTCGATGCCGCTCTCGAAGTCGTCAGCCGCATCGACTATTGTCAACATGCGCGCCAGATCAGCTTCCGTGATCTCACGCCGCCAGGCACGCCGGAGCAGCGATCCAAGAATGCGACGGGCATCCTTCGATCCGTCATCGCCGAACACCATCCGACGCGAGGGTGTGTCACCGGGACCTTTCGCGTTGAACGGCCCGGTGATGGTGACTTGATACACGGCCGGCGACAGGCGTGGGTGACGATGCAGATTGAAGCTGGCCTTGTAGGGCTGGCGCAGCCGTTCCAGCACCGATGCGCCGTCTTCAGGGAACGTGACCCCCAGTTTGTGGCTGCCGCTGCTGATGTGCATTCGCGTTTTCAGATGGGCATCGATCTTCTCGTAGTCCTTGTCCTTCGCCGGCTTCACGGTGAACTCGGCCATCGGTGCGCGATCCAGCAGCACGACCACTTGATGCGGCCCGTGCATGCCCTCCACCTGCTCGTTGCGATCGCGCGTCAATCGGACCTGCACGTCGTATTCCCCCTCCTGATTGAACGTATGCGCGATCATGACGCCGCCGCGTGTGCCAAAGGGCAGTCCCTCCACCCGATATTCCTGCGTGATATCAGGCCGGACGCGAACGGCGAGGATTTGCGGGCCGTCTTCCCGACCAATCGCCGCCCGGGCGATCTTCTGCGCGGCAGTGATGTAGCGATCGAGCAGCGACGGCGGCAGATCGCCAACCGTGATGTTGTCGAAGCCGTTGCTGATCTCGTCGATCGGGAAAAAGGCGCGAGCATCGAAATCGACAGCGAGAAGATCTCGCACCGCATTGCGATACTCCGTCCGCGTCAGACGCCTGAGTGTGGGCGCTTTTCCCGGTGTCGGGTGCCGGGCCGCCTCGGCATCCAGTGACTGGATGAGCAGCGCGATCGCGGCCTGCCGGGTGGTCTCGTCGGGTTGCCGCTTCCCTGCCGGAGGCATCTGCATGCCGTCCATCTGTTTAACCACCTGCTCCCAGGTTGCCGTATGCGATTCGATCTCGTCGCGCAACAGGGACTCGAGATCGATCTCTCCCTTTCGGGTGTCAGCATCATGACACTCAATGCAAAACTGCTCGACCATTGCACGCGGCGGCGAGACCGCTGCGCACATCTGGACGCTGGAAAGCAACAAGATGAGCAGCAGCAATGGCCGGCACGCGTGCATGGGACCCGTTCAGCCGACGCTGATTTTGCCCTCGTGCACGCCCGCACCCAGCGTCACGGGTGCGTCCGTGTGATTGTGAATTACGGTGTCTCCCTTGAACACGGCACCAGCCCGGCACTCCACCGGTCCATGCACGAGCAGACTCCGGCAATGTAACAGGCCCGGCGTGTGTGGGAAATTCTTATCCAGACCGTCCACGAGCTTGCAGAGCTTTTGGTCCAGATGCAGGTGCGGCGGCTGACCGTTCCGGCTGGGGTGCAGGCGCAGGCAGAAATCTTCGGTGAGTTCATACGCATCGGAACGCACACAGAGCAAATCGTTCGTGGTCTTTACCGGAGCAAAGCGCACGCGGGAAACTTCAATGGCACCCGCGCCGTCGAAGCACTCGATGGCCGCACCCATCGCGGTCTCCAGTTGAATCACCGCAGACGACGAGGAGTCCCTGGGATCCACTGTCTTCTTGTTCATGATCGGCGGCAGAGGAATCAGGCCGTCGTTCGCGTCTAGCGTTTCGCGCAGAGCGTCCAGGTCGATCCACAGATTGTTGGTGTTGAAGTAACGATGGCGATCGATGTCCTGGAAATGGTGTTCATCCTCTTTCGGACACTGCGCGGATTCGCGCAGGAGCATGCGTCCGTCTCGCAGACGCACCGCGAGATGGCCGCCCTTCTTGTCCGACTCCGTGCGGCGCGTAACCTCCATGGCGAACGGCATGCGGCTGTCCGCAAACCAAGCGAGGATGGCCGGATCGAGCGTGGCTCCGAGATTGTCCGAATTGGATACGAAAGCATAGCGCACGCCTCTGCTGCGCAGCCGCTCCAGCCAGCCTGAGCCAGCCAGGCACGCATAGATGTCGCCGTGACCGGGCGGACACCATTCCTGGTCAGGATTCGATGGCCAGACAGCCGGTGCGAGCGAGCCTGCCAACACCTTCGGCACCTTGTTTTGCATCAGCTCCCAGGTGCTGCTGTCTCCAAGCTGGGGAAACCGCCGCGCCAGATGCTCCACGGTATCCGCCGAGGTGCTGAAGCTGTTCATCAGCATGAAAGCCGGAACTTCGCCGCCCGTCTGCGCACGCAGCCGCAACACCTGACGCGCGATCAGATCCAGGAACGTGTCTTCCCCGCGGACAGGCAGCAGCGATTTCGCTTTCTCCAATCCCATGCCCGTGCCCAGGCCTCCATTGAGTTTGATGAGCACCGTCTGCTTCAACAGCCCTGCGGCGCGCTCCATCGACGGTGGCGTGAGCGAATCCGCACATGGCAGGCCGGATGCTGGCGCGATGGTTGCCTCAGGAATCATGCCGGTCTCACCTGCAACGAGCGCCGTGTAGCTGGCCTGGAAGGCGCGAATCGCGGATTCGCTCAAGCCTGCGGCCTGCATCTTTTGCCGGAAGCTTTCGAAGGCGGATTCGCCACGGACGGGACTGGGTGCGGGTTCACTCATGCGGGCGAAGGCTAGGTGCGGCGCAGGCGGAGGCAAATGTTGATTGTGACACCGCGTGAGAAATCCGGCCCGGGGTCGCACACCATCATGCCGCGGTGAACGGCCCGCCGCCTGCTGCGGAGAGAGCCTCGCGCACCTTGACGCCATCGAGGGCCGCAATGTCGATCTTTGTCCGCACGCTCATGGCGGCGGCGATGCCTGCCGCCTCACCCATCGCCATGGCGGTGGCCGTTACCCGGGTGGATGCGTGTGCACCGCGAGTCGCGCTGTGGCAGCGTCCGGCCACGAGCAGGTTGCCAAGCTTCTGTGGCACCAGCGAGCGATACGGAATGTCGTAAGGCTCCGGCTGCACTTTCTTGGGATCGAAATCGTTGGCGCTTCCGATCACGGTCTTGTTCGGGTGAAGGTCCAGATACCAGCATCCCGTGGCGATCGCGTCATCGAACCGCCTCGATTTCATCAAATCATCCTCGTTCAAGACATGCTGGCCAATGATGCGCCGTGACTCGCGAACGCCAATCCACGGATACGCCTCCATGAAGTAGGCATCTTTGAAAGCCGGCACATCCTGCTTCCAGGCGCGGAACATCGCATGCGCATCGGCCCTCCCCTGCATCTCGGCACGCGTGAGGTCGGTTGCATCAGTGGGATTCGCCGGCACGCGCACGCCGTGCACATAGATTTCGTTCCTGCCAAACATGAACATCACGCCGGGACCATAGTAATAAGGCAGTTCCCCGCGCTCCTGCGCTGCTTTGAGCGATGCCCGGCAGGCGCTGCCGACGGTCGCATCCGCTGCAACGTTGTTGATGCGGAAATGCAGAGTGAGCGGCTGAACCTCGGCGTTCTGCTCGAACGGCGCTCCCGCCCATGCCGCGACATCGGCATCGCCCGAGCAATCGACGACAACCTGCGGCATCACCGTGACGAGGCCGTCCTTGTTGGCGAGCGTCACGCTCGCCACTCGTCCGCCATCGCCATGCGCATCACAGACAAAGCTGTTGAACAACACGGTGAGGTTTTTCGATTGCTCACGGAAGAGGCGGTCGAGCAGCAGTTTAAATTCGAACGTGTTGGGAATCGTTGGATTGTGGCGCGTCAGAGTCATGGCGTCCGGCGAGCAGACGCCGGACTTCGATAGCAACTCCAGAGCGATGCCGCGCACGACGATGCGCTTTGTCGAGATGTGTGCGATGCCGTCGAAATACGGCAGCCCCACGCTGGTGATGATGCCGCCGGCGAAGGGCGCCTTTTCCACGAGCAAGGTTCTGGCCCCTGCTCGTGCGGCGGCCAGAGCGGCAGCGCTGCCGGCACAGCCTCCACCGCACACCAGCACATCCGTTTCAATGGTCCGTCTCGCTGCGCCACGCGGCCCCGGCCCGGCCGCACGCGATGGCATCGCCGCCGTTGTGCCGGCTGCCGCTGCGGACTGCAGGAAAGTGCGTCTGCTGTGTCTGGTGCGGCGAATCATAACATCGGACCGGAGACCGGCATCAAGCGTTACTTCTTCGCGACGCCCCGGATCGCGAAATCATCGTAGTCCACATCGATCCGATTGGTCGTGAGACTCACCACGGTCTTATGATCGTGGCCCGCTCCCGGTGATTGGAATGAGCCGACGACTTTCCCATCGATGCTCGCTTCCACGGTGTCGCCATGAGTGCGCACCAGCAGCGTATGCCACTCCTTTCGAGAGATCGTGGCTGGCATGGATTTGGTCCACTTGAGTAAATTGGCCTTGTCTTCGGCGGTCAGCGTCGGCGGCACAGCCTTCTTGCGCTCGTAGATGTCGTTGCTGAAAGTGCCGGTCTTCGCATCGGCCACCACGACCGCCTTCGGATTGACTGAGATGCTGCAAATGTGCCCTGCGTGTGAGCCTTTGTAGTCTTTGTCATCCAGCCACACGTTGAATCCGTTCGCCTTGTCGCTGATGAACAGGAACCTCACGGACACTTCGATATCCTGCTCGGGGGCAATTCGGATGACATCCACGGCCGGGTGATCGGACTCGGGTGCGGTGATCCCGTGCAGCACGCCGTCCTTCACGATGCTTGAACTCTTGTAGTGTCCCCACGCCTTGCCGAAGCCATCGGCAGTGAAGTCATCGGCAAAGATGACACGAGAGTAGTCTTCGGCGACGAGCGCGGAGGCAACGACAGAGCTGACAAGGAATGCGGCAACGAGTTTCATGGAGCAGCAATAACGCAAATGCGGCCGCGATCCCTTCATCCGACATCACACTGCACAGTTGCTGCGGCACGATGCGCCGCTGAACGAGGCGTCACTTGCTCTTCCCGCCCGAAATGAATTCCTCTCGCGAAACGAACCCGTCCTTGTTCGCATCGAACTTGGTGAAGCGTTCCCTGGCCTCGGCTTCGTTTGACTGGCGCGCGAGATACTCGTCCAGCGTGAGTCTCGCTTTGCCGGGATAGAGCCTGTCGTATCGCACATCACGCGGCTCGTCCGCTGCGGCAGATTTGGTCTTGGCCGCCTTTCCTTTTGCCGAAGCTTTGACGCCCGTCCCTGCGGCTGATCCCACCGGCGGCAGGTGCTGTGCGAGTGATTGGATCAAAGCTTTGTGCTCGGGCTTGTCAGCGAGACTCACGGTTTCATTCGGATCAGCCTGCTCATCGTAGAGTTCCGTGGCGATGATCTTCTCCCCGGCGCGCAGCCGCCAGAATGTGCAGCGATAGCGATCAGTGCGAATGCTATAGCCCATGACGGCACCTTCTGGGCTGCTGCGCGGATACTGGCTCATCGCGACCTTGGTCGCGGAGGCGGAGGGGCTTTCGATCAATGGTTTCAAGCTCGCGCCTGGCAGCCCCGCAGGAGCCGGAAGACCGCAGAGATCGGCGAGCGTGGGATACACATCGATAAACTCGACAGGTGCTGCGACCTTTTGCCCGGCCGTGGCGGACTTCGGCACGCTGATCAGCAGCGGCGCTCGCGCGGCGATCTCGAAGTTCGTGTGTTTGTGCCACAGGCCGTGATCACCGAGCTGCCAGCCGTGATCTCCCCAGAGCACGATGATCGTGTTGTCGGCCAGACCTTCTTTATCGAGTGCATCGAGCACTTTGCCGATCTGCGCATCGGTGTAGCTGATGCAGGCATAGTAGCCGTGGCGCAGCGTTCTGGCGAAGTCCGCAGGAATCGGATTCTCCTTCGGCACGCCGGGATAATTGTGCAGTTCACTGTTGTTGTGGCCCGCGAATTCCGGGCAACCCGACGGCAGATGATCGATAGCGGGCAGGGGTATCTCATCCGGATTGTAGAGATCCCAATACTTCTTCGGCGCCACGAACGGCAGATGTGGTTTGAGGAATCCCACCGCGAAAAAGAACGGCTCTCCCCTCTCCTTCAGCGCGTGCAGCCGCCGCACAGCCTCGTTGGCCGTGGCACCATCGGGCAGTTGATCATCGGATTTCGGGCTGACTTCAAAGGCAGGCCCGGCTTTGGCCTTCTTTCCGCGGGCAGGTTCATCATTTGAACCCGAGGTCGAATACTCCCGCACACCACCCTCGAATCGCTTGGTAAAGCGCTTGGTCCAGTCCACCGGATCCGTATCGATCGTCTCACCGCTCGGATACCAATGTGGCTCATTCCAGGAGCGTCCGTCCTCGAATCCATGATGGTAGATCTTGCTGAGCGCCGAGCAATAGTAGCCATTCGCCTTGAAGTGCTGCGGCAACGTGATGCAATCCGGCTGTGCGACGCGAAAGTGTGTTTCGAGATCCCATACCTTCGTCGTATCAGGACGCAGCCCGGTCATGATCGCCGTTCGCGATGGGCTGCATACCGCTTGCGCGCAGTAGGCATGATCGAAAACGATGCCACGAGCAGCAAGCTGGTCGATGTTCGGCGACTTGATGATTCTATTGCCGTAGCAGCCAAGCTCCGGCCGCATGTCATCGACTGCGATGAACAGGACATTCGGCCTGGCCGCAAGACCTGTTAGCGACAGGGACAGAAGTGGAAGGATGATACTAAATACAGACTTCATGGGATGGAATGGGTGCATGCCTGGCAGGCGACGAACGTGACGCGATGGGAGGCCTTTCGTGATTTGCGCGATTC
>WBZU01000911.1_pt1 | contig 23813 bp, 19 predicted proteins | sample 5204311 | NCBI WGS metagenome assembly WBZU01 (sample SAMN12344359, study PRJNA552823) | activated sludge metagenome | biome: Activated sludge suspended growth; feature: Nitrification reactor; material: Wastewater; isolation source: activated sludge from nitrification reactor of wastewater... | reverse complement strand
CGAGGTGCGCGTAAAGCTCCGAAATCAGCGCGACGTGGGTTTCCAGCAGCAATTTTCGATAATCCGGAATGCAACAGACATCCCACAAAAGACTCACGGATTCTTTGCCCGTGGCGCGTTGCCGGATCCACGGATCTTTCGCCAATCGTTCGAGTGCCAACGAATCTTCGGCGCCGGTTTGCAAGTGCAGCGCGCGGTGATGCGGCGCGCGTTTGAGCGACTGGATCAAGTCGTCGACGGAGGTCATCGCCAGATCGCTGCTTCGCCACACGAGTTTTCCCACGGACGAAAATCGATGCGTTTCGACGGCATTCGCGAGGCCCGGCGGGATGCTCAGCGGCGTGAGCGCTCCGAACGAACCGTCCGTCGTGTAACGTCCGGCGCGACCGGCGATCTGACCGATTTCGGACGGATCGAGCTCGCGAGCTTCACGTCCGTCGAACTTGCGCAACGCGGCGAAGGCGACGTGTTTGACGTCGAGGTTGAGGCCCATGCCGATCGCGTCGGTGGCGACGAGATAATCCACGTCTCCAGCCTGAAACATGGCCACTTGCGCGTTGCGGGTTCGTGGGGACAAAGCGCCGAGGACCACGGCTGCGCCTCCGCGTTGCGCGCGTAAACGTTCCGCCACTTCGTACACGTCTTGCATCGAAAAGGCGACGACGGCGCTGCGGACGGGCAGGTGCGTGAGTTTGTCCGAGCCGGTGAACTTGAGGCGACTCAGGCGCGGATGTTCGGCGATTTTCGCCGCGGGCAAGAGCCCCGAGATCATGGGTTTCATCGACGCGGCGCCGAGAAACCACGTCTCCTTTTTTCCCCGCATCTCGAGCAGCCGTTCGGTGAACACGTGACCACGTTGCGGATGCGCGGCGAGCTGTATCTCATCGACCGCGACGAAATCGACTTCGCGCTGTTTCGGCATCGCCTCGGTCGTGCAGATCCAATAATCCGGCCGACGCGGGATTCGTTTTTCCTCGCCCGTGACGAGCGCCACGCGAGCTTCGCCGATCCGCGCCGTCACCTTGTCGTAGACCTCGCGCGCCAAAAGACGCAGCGGCAGGCCCATCATCCCCGACTCGTGTTCGAGCATTCGCTCGATTGCGCGGTGTGTCTTGCCGGTGTTCGTCGGACCGAGCACCGCGGTGACCATTGCGCCGACCATTTTCCGCGGCCAAGACTAGCGCGGACGTGGACGGATGCACGAGCGAACCTGTGCGGCGTGAATTTTCGTGTTTTCGTGGTGTGCAGAGCCGGCGGTCGCGGGACAAACAGGCGGGATTAGACCACGACAAACGGATCGCGATCTTCCGTGCTGAGCGAAATTTCGAGATTGGGCAGAGCTGCCGCCAAGCGATCTCGAATGCGGGAAAGAGCGGCACGTTCGCTATTCGAATGCAAGGCGCAAACAACGGTCATTCCGGCTTTGGCGGCGCGCAGCGCGTCGTGATGGCGCATTTCGCCGGTCAGGTACAGATCGGCTTTTTGGGCGAGAGCGTCATCGACCATATTTCCGGCTGCGCCTGCGCTGGCCGCGACTTTTTGTGCCGATCCATCGACGGGTCCCGAGACGAGCAATGCGGAAATGCCCAAGCCTTTTTTGATTCTTTCGAACAATTCCGAGCGGGACGTGGGTTGGTCCAGCATTCCAATGCGTCCGAGCCCCAGCTTTTCGCCTTCGGGTGCCGGGCCAAACTTTGCTCCCGGGGCGCGCATGGGTTGACGGGCGGCAAGTCCCAAGACATCGGCTAGAAAATCGTTTGTCCCGCCTTCGGCCACATCGAGGGCGGTGTGGTGAGAAAAAATCGCAATGCCATCGCGAGCGGCTTCATAAATACCGCCGCCGGCGACGAACCGCTTCATTCCCTCGAAAATGGCCGGATGGTAGGCCACGACGAGGTCGATTTTCTTGGCGCGGGTTTCGGCGGCGACGGCCGGCGTGTAATCGATGCACAATAGGATTCGCTCGATATTCGCGGCCGGGTCGCCCACCAAGAGGCCGACATTGTCCCAGCCTTCGGCAAGTTTGAGCGGCGCAATGGAATCGAGCACGACGAGGATGTCGGATAAACGCATGCGGCGAGGTTACCAGGTTTTCGTCGGATTGTATAGGCCGTCGAAAAAGAGGCTATTTCAACGGGCGATGGGTCTATCCCCGATTCGGTTTGTTGCTCGGGGACGGTTCGTCGTTTCGATTGGCCAGGCGTAAAGCACCGAGCGCCATGCGGACGTTGGCGAAAGTTTTCCAATGGCCAATATCGATTCCCATTTGGGTCATCAGCGCCGCTGTTTGGCCGGAAATACCTGAGAACAAACAATCACCGCCCAAGAGCCGCACCGCTCGGTGCATCTGTTCGAGATGGTCGATGGATGTGCCATCCATGGTCGCCACGCCGGTCAAATCGAGAATGACTGCATGCAGTGCGCGTGAGACGACGACGTCCAAGAGCTTTTCCGTTATTTGTTTGGCGCGGTCATCGCCCAGATGCCCGATGATTGGCAGGACAACCACGCCTTTGGAGACTTCCACGATCGGCGAGGACAAGGCTTCGAGTTCGCGCCGTTGTTCTTCCGCTATCGTGAATTGCTGTTCGAGCGACCATTTGTCCCGCAAATTGGCGTACATGAACCCCGTAGTCGCGGCCGCATATTGCAAAATTCGAATGTGCTCCGTCGCGAATGCGCTCGGGGTTGCACTTGCCAAACCAATGGCCCCCACGGCTTTTCCGTCGGCAACGACGGGCAACCACAACCGCGATCGTACATGGATACTGCGTTTGCTTGTTTGGGTACGATTGTCCAAAGCGGTGTCCGGAACGTGCAGCATTTGTTGGTTTCGAATGACCCAGCCGGGATGGCGGTCCCACGCCGTTCGTAATGCCTCTTCGCGCTCCTGTGGCGAAAAACCTTTGGATTGAAGCATGAGCAGCTCGCCCGTACCAAAATCGATCAAGAAAAACCCCAAGTATTCGACATCGATGGTGTCCTCGACGATTTGATGTATCGCTGCGGCGAGCGTATCGAGCGACCGAATCGTCGATAACAATTCAGTGATGCCGGTCAGACGATCCAGTATTGTTTGTCGGGGTTCCGTACTCATCCGTATGGACCTGGCGCGTGTGGCGACGCGTTCGTCTTTTCTGATCCTGCGTTCCGTTTTGACACGATTCACACTCGTTCGTAAACACGAAAGTTCGTCATGTAAGTCGTGATTTCCCTGCCGACGCAATATCGCCGACGCATGATTGACCTACGCGTGGATATTCTCTATGCTACGCATCGCAGATGACCGTGGACCAATACACTCCACAATGGAACGAAGCGTTGCGTCGCGTACTGGACGCAGCGCGTGGGGGCGAGGCCGTTTCGGACCGTATCTTCGATCAGCTTTTTCCCGAGCCTGTGCGTCGCGTTTCGTCGCGTTTTTGGACGCCGGTCAATGTGGCGCGAAAAGCGGCGAAAATCCTTGCTGCAAATCCGGGACCCGTGCTCGACGTCGGCGCCGGCGTGGGCAAGTTTTGCATTGTCGGTGCACTCAGTACGGATGCCGAGTTTCACGGGTTGGAACATCGCCCGGAGCTTGTCGATATTGCCAATGGAGTCATCGCCGCGCTTGGTTTGTCCGAGCGGGCCAAGGTTTTTTGTGGAACGCTCGATGATGTGCAGTGGGGTCAATATCGTTCGTTCTATTTTTGCAATCCATTCGAGGAGAACATTTTTCCGGAACATCGTCGGTATGACGATTGTGTTGAGCTGAGTAAAACGCGTTTCGAGGCTGATACGGCGCGGGTCGAACGGGAACTCGATATGGCGCCCGTGGGAACGAGAATCGTCACGTTTCATGGTCTTGGGGCGCGCGTGCCCGCGACGTATCGCCAATGCATTGAAGAGACGCGCGGAAATCCGCTCTTGCATGCCTGGATCAAGGTACATGAAGGAAGTGCGGAAGGAAAAGGCACGTTCGACGGTTGGATCGACGAGCGATCGCGGATAGAGTAAAAAAACATGGAGACATCGAAGCACAAGCCGCTCGTGGCCGAAGGGCTGGTCAAGCATTTTGGCGACAAAATTGCGGTGGTCCGGCTGGACCTCGACGTGGGGGCGGGGGAGGTCGTGGGGCTTTTGGGGCCGAATGGGGCGGGAAAAACCACGGCGTTGCGGATGCTCGCGGGTATTCTCAAGCCTACGCAGGGCCGAGTCTTGGTCGGTGGCGTCGATTTGGCCGAAAAGCCGCTCGAAGGAAAAGCACAGATTGGTTTTCTATCGGGGGATACGCAGCTTTACCAACGTTTGTCTCCGCGCGAAACGTTGACGTATTTCGGTCGATTGTATGGTTTGGCGGAAAATCACCTTTCGGCGCGGATCGAAGCGCTCGTTCACGACCTCGAGATGAAAAGTTTTGCCGATCAACCTTGCGGCACATTGTCCGCCGGACAGAAGCAACGCGCCAATATCGCGCGGGCGTTTTTGCATGAGCCGGCCGTGCTCATTTTGGACGAACCCACGAACGCTCTCGATATTCTCTCCGGCCGGTTCATCGTCGAATCGATTCGCAAGCAACGAGCGGCGGGACGCGCCATTTTATTTTCGACGCACATCATGAGCGAAGCTGAATACCTTTGCGATCGAATTGCTTTCATTCACGAAGGACGCGTCGTCGATGTCGGTGATGTCGCGGCTCTTCGTGAACGCGCGGCAGGCGCGAAGAACCTCACGGATGCATTCTTGTATCATGTGGAAAAAGGCGGCGCGGCGCATGCGGGAGGTGCATCATGAGGTTGTCGTTCGCCCTCGTTGTTTTTCGCAAAGAAATGCTCGAAACGCTCCGCGACAAACGGACGCTGATCAGCCTCGTTTTCGTGCCGATGTTATTGTATCCGCTGTTCGCGCTGCTCATGACGCGTATGGCCGATTCCGATATGCAGCAGCTCGAATCACGGCCATCGCGCGTGGCCGTGTGGGGCACGCTCACGCCGGAGATCGAAGGTTTTCTCACGGAAGACAAGAAAATCGAATTGGCGCCGTGGTTCGGCGCTCCTGCGGATCTGCGTTCGGCGCTCGAAAAAGGCGAAATCGCTCCACCCGAACCGCCGCCTCCGGCTGATCCCGAACCGTCGGCAAAACGCAAAGGCATTACGGCGGCGCCGAAAATGGAGCGTCCGGACGAACGAGTCATAACGGCGACACAAAAAATCATCAATGGTCGGGACATCGATGCGGTGGTCGTGCCGTATCACGGGTTTGCGACGGCGGTTGACGAGGGCAAACTGGGGCGTATTGGGATTTATTACGACTCGGTATGGCTCGACTCCGATTTTGCCGAATCGCGCTTGACGCATGCGTTCGACAAGGCGCGCGAGAAATTGCTCGTTACGCGGGAAAAAACGCGACAATTGCCGGAAGGATTCACGGCGGGGTTTTCGGCGGCCTCGCGTAACGTTGCTCCGGACGAACGGCGGGTCGGCAAGTTTCTAGGGGCGCTCATGCCGATGATGCTGATCATGATGTCGCTGCTGGGCGGGTTTTTGCGCGCGGCGGATATGACGGCGGGCGAAAAAGAGCGCGGCACGATGCAAACGTTGTTATGCGCGCCGCTCTTGCCCATTGAAATCATCACGGGGAAGTTCCTCACGGTGTTTGTCGTGTCGTTGATTACGGCCTTGGTGAACGTCGTGAGTATGGGTCTGACGATTCATCGAATTTTGCCGAATGAAATGGAAGTGCCCTTCGGCGTTCATGCGCTGACGTTCACGCTGCTCGTGCCCGTGACGTTCTTGTTTTCGGCCTTGTTTTTGGCTGTGGCGTCGTTTGCCCGGGACTTCAAAGACGCGCAGAACCTGCTCACGCCGCTGTATTTGCCCGTGATGCTCTTGTCGATGTTGACGTCATTGCCCGGAATGGAGCTGACGGCGGCGACGTCGTTTGTCCCGTTGCTCAACGTGGCTTTGCTCATCAAAGCCATTTACTTGGGCGACGCTCCGTCGGACTTGGTTTTGTTCACCTTGGGTTCGTCCACTTTGTACGCGGCGATGGCGCTGATGTTTGCCGCGCGTGTATTCGAGCGTGAGGATTTGCTCGTCGGCAGCGGGCGGGCGTCATTGCGGCAGTTGTTTACGTGGAAACGGCAAAAGGGCGGGACGCCGTCCATTGATTTGGCGGTATTCGGTTTTGCGGTGATTCTCGTCGTGGTGTTTTACGCGAGCATCATCTTCGAGAAGATGACGAACAAGACGGCGCAGCTCTTGGGAACGCAATACGGTCTCATGCTATTGCCGCCGCTCTTGATTCTTGGGTTGTCTGGAGCATCCATTCGCGAGACGTTCGCGTTGCGTTTGCCCAAGCTGCGGTCCATTTTGGGGGCGGTGCTCATCGGGATATCGGCGGGCGTCGTGGTGAGTGCATTGGCATTGCGTTTGGTGCCCGTGCCCAAGGCGTTTTCGGAGAACTTGGGTGAAGCGCTGATGCTGAATGGTCAGCCTTTGTGGGTGCTGCTCTTTGCGGTGGCTTTGACACCGGCGATTTGTGAAGAATCGCTGTTTCGCGGGTTTTTGTTTTCAGGTTTGTCGAAGGCCGGGCCGTGGGTTGCGCTCGTGGCGTCATCTCTGCTTTTTGGTTTGGCGCACGGATCCATTTATCGATTGATTCCGACGGCGACGCTCGGCTTCATCATCGGATTGGCGCGATGGCGGACGAATTCGCTCATTCCCGGCGTCATCGTGCATTTTCTCAACAATGGCATCGCGTTGACGCTGCTTTATTACCGTCCACCTCAAGTCGATGCATACGTGCACGGCGACCAAATTCCGCTATGGCTGGGCGGTGTGGCGGCGGTGGTTTTGGCGCTGGGATTGGCGCTCGTGTGGGAGCGAAAAGAGCCCGCGCAGCAGGCAGTGGGATCGGCGGGATGAGCGAGCCGTCATGACGCGGGCGTGGATTCGTTGGCCGCAGCTTTGGGCGATTGGGCTGAAGCATCAACATCGACGTTTTTGCGCGCCATGAAACTCGCGAATGCGCCCGCCGTGAAATACATGATCAAGCTGTAAATGGCGGCGGGGATCGACATCGTGGTGTTGTTGAGCAGCATGGGACTCGACGCAATGGTAATGGCCAGGGTTCCGTTGTGAATGCCCACTTCCATGCCGATCGCGGTGGCTTGGCGTTGCGGCAGTCGCAAAATGATGGGCACGACGTATCCGACGGCCATGCTCGTGAGATTGAAGACGAGGCAGGCGAGGCCCACTTGTTGAAAAGACTCTGCCAAATTGGCTCGTTCTTTGATGACGGCGGCGATGATGATGAGGACCAAGAAGAGCGTCGAAGCAATTTTGACGGGGCGTTCGAGCTTCTGCGCGACAGCGGGTTTTTTTGCGTGCACGAGCATTCCGATGCTCACGGGGACCAACACAAGGGCAAACACCTGCAAGATCTTATCGAATTGCAACGGGATGGATTTGCCCGCGCCATAAAATGCTTCCAATGAATAATTGACGACGAAGGGCAGGGTAAACAGGCTCAGCAAACAGTTTGTCGCGGTAAGGGTAATGTTCAACGCCACGTCGCCTTTGGCCAAATGACTGAAGAGATTTGCCGTCGGACCTCCCGGAGACGCCGCGAGCAGCATGAGGCCCACGCCGAGCGCCGGGGGCAAACCAAATCCTCGAGCAATGCCGTAACACGTAATCGGCAAAAGTATTGCTTGACAAAGGAGACCCACGACGACCGCTTTCGGGTAGACGACGACGCGCCGAAAATCGGCAATCGTCAGGCTCATACCCAAGCCGAGCATGATGACGGCCAGGGCGATGGGTAAAAATATCGAGAAGATCGGGCTGGGTTGCATAATGGATGCAGCATCGCAGTTTGCCCGAAAGAACGCAAGCGGCGGCTTTGTTCGGGCGAGTGTTTTGCGAGGCATCGAGGGGTCGCAACTTCAAGTCATGAAGATCGTTCGGGTTTCACCAAGTTGAACTCGAAGCTTTTCTTTGCGAACGATTTGGAGTATGTCCGCGCTCATGAAGACTCGATGGGTGCCAAACCGATTTGCTGTTTTGCTGTTTGCCGCAGGATGTGGCGGCGCTTCCGGAGGCGGAGGGGATACGCCGAAAGATCCGTACACCGCGGCGTACGAAGATTGTATGCAATACGGCGGAGCCACGCCGGCGGTGTGTGAAACCGTTGCTCGTCAAAAAGCCGGTCCGCAACAAAAAGCCAATTCCGAAGAGCAATGGGCGACGCTCGAAAAAGCCGCGGATGAAAAGGTTCGGACAAACGGGGCGACGGACGTCGGTAAGCCGGTTCGTCTGAGCAAAACGGGATTTTACGTCGAGCATCCCATATCCGTGACGGCGGGGCATTGTTACGATGTTGCCGTGACCTGGGCGAGCGGGTGGAAGACGTCCGGCGCGGTGATGTTCGTTCCCGGTCCCGATGGAAAATCGCCGAACGAAAACCTTGGCGGGAAAAACCTATCGTTTGAAACCTCGGGCGGGATGATCTCGTTTTGTGCCGACAACGCAGGCGTTGCGAATTTGTCGCTCAGCGGCGTGGGAAACAACGGCGCCATGCTCAACAATGAATTGCTGGAATACGTCGTTTCCGTGGGGACGCGCAAGGAATCAGCCGATCAGGCTGCGGCTCGCCGAAAAGAGGAAGCCAAAGCGGCAGACCAAGGACGTTCGCAGATCGAAGTGAATTTGTACAGTTCCGAAGAAAGGCAATATGGTCCGGCTGTTGCCGGGGCTTGTATGCGGTGTCGAAAGCAATATCGAAATTGCTACGACGACCAAAAGAAAGCCGCGGGCGGCAAAGATCCCAGCAAAGAAGCCGTCGAGCGATGTTTCTTGTCGTTTGAAACGTGCGGACAAGGCGTCGGCATGGACGCTCGCGGACGCATTCTGTGCAGCTCACCGCCGTGATGTCGTCGATTTGCAGGTTGCGATTTCCTTTGCTTCGTTTCGCATCGCCGTCTTCTCCTTGACGGCGCGAACGAACCTGCGGTAAGAATCGAATGCCCACCCCTGAACTCGTGGGGCGCGATTTTCGGCCGCAATACGGCGTCATCGAAAGTAGGTTCATCGCCATGACTCCGCGACTCATCGTCGAAGTTCGTTATGGAAAACTCGCCGGGACGAAAAAAGTCATCGAGCCGCAAAAGACGCTGCGTGTAGGCCGTACCGATTTGTCGGACCTCGTCATTGCCCATGACGGCAACATGTCGGGCATTCATTTCGAGCTGCAATGGGACGGTCAACGCTGCTTTTTGCGGGACGCGAAAAGCGCCTCGGGGACGCGCGTGGGCGGCCTCGACGTGAAAGAAAGCGAAGTTCAGCACGGCGGCTGGATTCAAGCCGGCGAGACGGATTTCATGGTGTACGTCGAAGGGAAAACCCCACCCAATCGCCGGACGTTCGACGAAAACGAAAAGGTGCAGGAAGCGAAGCGCCTCGCCGCGGCGGAGGAAGCATTGCGACGTTTACGCGCGGCGGCGCAAAAGTCATCCTTGTATGCGGTTGTCGACGGCGCGCGGGATCGCCGAATCGTCGAATTGGCGCGGCAGCACGTCGAAGCTCATCAATCGCTGTACGAAGGTCCGGGCGGCGAAAACTTCGAAGACATGGCGCCTTTTTTGATTGGTCCCATGCGAGCCAATTCCGGGCTGCTCGATCGGTTGGTCTTGGAAGGCTGGGGCAAACGCTGGGGGATCTATTGCACGTCGTCCAATCGTTTCGCCGAGGTTCGTCGACACTTTCGCCGATTCTTGATGGTGGACCTGGAATCGAGCGGCGAAAAGGTTTACTTCCGATTCTATGATCCCGGCGTGATGCGCGTGTTTTGGCCGTCGTGCGTGACGGCGCAAAAGCGCGAAGTCTCCGAAGGGCTCGAAGAGATCTTCGTGGAAGAGCAAAACCTGGCGTTGGTCGGACTCGTCGCCGCCGACCGCGCAGCGAAAAAGGCGTGAGGCCGAGCCGCGAATCGTTTGTCTCGGCAAATCAGCTTTTCGCCGCGTTTCCCTTCTCCGGCGCCATGGACCGATCCACGTAGGTCACCGTGCCGATCGCCAGCGCGCGTAAGGATTCCCGACGCGTCTCGTATTGATCCTGCCAGGGATGCAATTCCGCAATGATGCGCGCCCGAAATCGGCGAAACATCGGCAGCTTCTTGGCTGTGTCCATGGGTGCGTACCCGACAAACGGCTGACCGTCCTGCGACAATCGCAAAAGCATACGCAGGTAGGTTCCGCCGAGCACATCCCGCTTCTGATAATGCCGTCCGCCCAGCAAGGCTCGTTCCGCTTGCACGTCCAGCGCGTCCGCCGGCAAACTCTTCTTTTCGCGGACAAACGCATCGCGAATCCGGTTCGACAAACCTTCCGGCACCACGGGCGCGTACGACGCGTTGCCTCGACTCAAGAACTTCTCCGCTGCTTCGACAGCGTTTTTCAACATTTCGTCGGTCGGTCCCACCAATGGCGCAGCGGCCGTCGACAACGCGCGCAGAACTTCCATTTCGTCAAATGGCATTTCCACTTCGCAACCCAACAAGATGATCGGCGTGACGAATTTGCCGTCTTCGAGGATGGCTTCGTCCATCAATTCGCCGATACGAGGTTCGTCGGCGCGAGCGCCTTTGGCGATGATCTCGAAAATTTCGCGACGATCTTCGATTTCCCACGCTTCTTTGCCTGCCAATACATCGTCGACGCCTTTGTCCGGACCACGTTCGGCCAAGTCCTCGAGGATCTCTTTCCAAGCGTCGACGCGACGAATACGCGGCACAAATGACGGATCGAACCAGACGAGATGCAACAGTTCGCGACTGACCGTCGGTTTGTCCGGGGCCAGCTCGTCGGCGGCGATGAGCGACCGCAGCTCCCGACGCGGGGCGCTCCACGGACGAACCCCGGCCGCTTCGTTGGATGCGGCGAGTGCACCTCCGTCCGAAGGCGGCTCTTTGGGCGTATTGAGCGCGGCAGCGGCCGCAGCGGCGGCTTGCGTGCCCAGCGTCTCGCGTTGCGCCGGGGTGTTCGAACCGCCACCCGCCCAGGGACTGCCGACCGAACCACCGCCTTCGATATGCGATCCGGACAAATGCATCTGGGGAGCCATGATGTGGGCGGGCGGGGCCACCACGGGCGGCGGAGGCGGAGCGGCGGGAGTCGGCGCGGCAGGGATCGGCGGAGCAGGTGGGACAAACGGCGGTGCGGCATGAGAAACCGGAGGCGCTCCGGGGACAGGCGCGACTGGTGTTCCCGGTAAAACAGGCCGTGGCGCCGACGGCACACCTGAGGAGGACGCGCTCGACGGCGGAATGCCCGGCGGTTTGATGGTCGGAACCCGCGGAGCCGCTTGCGCCGTCGTCGACGACCATGACGGGCGTGGCGCCGGAGGCGCCGGCGGAGGTGCTGGGGCGTTTGGCGCGTGAAACGGAAGATCGTGCGCCGAACGCATGGGTTCTCGCGACCCCGGTGCAGGCTCGGGCTCGTGCTTCGCCGCAAAAGGCAAAGCCGCTCCCGCAGGAAGAAGCGAACCCGTCGTCGTGATCGTCTCCATGACGTGATCGTCGGTATCGTCATCGACGGGGCCCATATTCAAAGCTCGGGCGAGCGCACCCCACGTCATTTCGAGCCCCGGCGCTTCCATGCCCACGAGAATGCGTCCGGGTTCGTCCGGGTGCGCCAATGGCACCTGCACCCGCCACGTCAGCGTCGCAATGCCGCGATCGGTATCAATCCACAATGCATCCGCGCGAGGTTGCACGCGATGCGCGGGTCCTCGGCCGCGGTCGACGAATATCGCGGGACGAAATCCCGGCAAACTCGTCACCAACCGGGCATGTTCGGGATGTAAATTCTCGAGCACGATTCGCTCGTTGTCGCGCAGAACGGACAACAATTGATCGGACGGGGCGGCGTTGTAATACGCGGCGCTCGGACCATCGAGCCCTTCGGCGACGGCTTGCGGAGCCCGGGCAATCAAGTCGGCTCGCGACGGCCACGTCGCCGCAACCGGCCCGAATCCGGTCGGCGGAACGAATTCGTCGACATTCGACAGGTGCATTCCCACCGGCTGAAGGTTTGGCACGGTACGCCGCCCGTACGAATCGCGTGCGTCGTGACGAACTCCGACCGGATTGTTCGTCTGGGGACCTCCGCCCGCTCGTTCCCATGTCAGGCGCATCCGTGAAAATCGCGCCCCTTCTTGTAACGTTCCATCGGGCAAAAACGTTCGATCACAAAAGACTTCGATCGACTTGTCGACATCACCCACGACCAAACGGGCCACAAGCGACCGCACGACTTGCTTGTTCGGCGCGTACGCATACCCGACGAGCGTGACTTCCGGCCGCATTTTCGTCGGCATCAGATCACTCGGCGCACGCACGCTTCGATTGGGATCATCATCCCAATGATCGTCCGCTTCGGTAATCGCTTCTTGTTCCGGCGCGACGACCGCTTCTCCCGGCCTGAGCCAGAACGTCGTTTTGCAAACGACGGTGAGAATGAAGGTGCCACGTTGTTGCCAGACGCAAGATGCCGTGCGTACGGGACCAACCGAGAGAATCTGCATCGCGCGCAGAGTACCTCAAAGCACTTCGAAGTGATCGACAATCGTCGGAGAAAGTTTTGTGTTCGAAGGATGTTTCAGGATGTTCGCATGCGCGTGGCCAGGTCGATCAGTCCGCGCGCGGTTCCGCCATTACCGAGAGCTTGATTGATGCCGCGGCATGCGGTCCAACAACGCTGGCATTGCGAGATTTCGGCCTGTTTCTTTTGCAAACGCGCGTAAAGCTCCGGCAGTCGCGCTTCGCGAACATTACCGACGGATTCGTCGATTCGTTCGATACACGGGGACACATTGCCGACGTGATCGATATTGAATCCGGTTTTACCCGCGCTGCATGTCGGCATGGGGCCTTCGTTCAGGAAATCGTCGATGCGGGCGAAGTAATCGCGAAAATAACGCAAATGCGGATACTTGTTCCACAAACCGAGCACGTGGTCGGCGACTCCCGTCGGCGGCATTTGATCGGGTCCGTCTTTGCCGCGGCGATAGCCGGAAATCGATAACAACGTCAATTGATGGCCCACGCCGTGTTCGTGGCTTTGTTTCAACAGAGCTTCCAGGTCGCGCCAATTGTTTTCCATGAGGACCGTCATCACGTGGACTTGTTTGCCCCCGCGCGGCGCCGTTTGTCGCAAAATATCAACCGCTTTCCAGGCGCGATCCGTGGCTCCGGCCAAGCGTCGTTTTCCATCGTGGCGGGGCGCATCCGGATAATCGATCGATACATTTCCATGCACGAGCCCCGCGTCCCACAGCGCTTTGGCTTTTTCTTCCGTGACAAACCAGCCGTTGGTAAAAAGCGCGGTAATGTGCTTCTTCGACAAAACGCGGACGATGTCCACGATGTCCGGTCTCGCCAAGGGTTCGCCACCTTCGACCGAAATGACGAAACAACCGAGCTCGGCGAGCTCATCGGCGAGGCGTGTGTATTCGGTGAGCGACAATTCCTGCTTTGGCGGAGCGGGATGTGGCCAGAAGTCGCAAAAGCTGCACTCCATGTTGCAGCGATTGGTGACTTGAATCAAACACGAGAATGGTTTTTTCTGAAAAATGCTCGAGGCAAAAATGGCGTCTTTCTTGAGCTGCGCGAGACTCATCCGAACCTCCATCCGCCCACGGCCTGTTTTCCAAGCCGTTCCGTCGCATCGCGAACGATCGGTGCGACCTCTCTATATTGATCCAAAAGTTTTCCGATTTTCTCCACCACGGTATCGATTTCTTCATCCGTGACCGTGAGCGGCGGTTCGAGCTTCAGTACGTTCCATTGTTGGCTCGCCGGTTGCGCGATCACGCCGTCTTCGAGGAGCCGCACGGCGAGCCATTGACCGAAAATATGCCGCGACACCGCTTCGACGACCTTCGGCAACGCTCGGTGCAAAATGCCGCCCTTTTCCGTAGGACCGAGTTCGATTCCGACAAACAATCCGCGCCCGCGAATGTCCCGCACGAGCGGATGACCGGACAAACGCGCGTGGAGCTTCTGCGTAAGTCGTTGTCCCTTCGTTTTGCTCGCGTCGGTCAGTTTTTCCTGGTCCATGATCTCCAAGACCGCGGACGCCGTGCGGCAGGAAAACGAATTGCCGGCGTAGGTCGAACCGTGCAGATCAAATCGTTCCATCGTGCCAAACGCTCGCTTTTGGATTTCCGGCGTCGTGAGCGTCGCGGAAATCGCGGTCATTCCGGCCCCGAGCGCTTTGCCGAGGACCAGTACATCCGGGAAAAACCCTTCGGCCTCGCAAGCAAAGAAAGTCCCCGTACGACCGATCCCCGTTTGCACTTCGTCCAAAATGAAGAGCGCGCCGTATTTGCGACACAAATCGTGAGCCGCTCGGAGATAACCGCTGGGAGCAATGACCATTCCGCCTTCGGCTTGAATGGGTTCGACGAGAAATGCCGCCGCCTGACGTTTGGAAAGTACGCGTTCCAGGGCGGAGAGATCGCCGAATGGAATTTGTTCGCACGCGGGCAAGAGCGGCTCGAAAAGTTCACGCATCCGCGCGACTCCGTCGACCGACAGGGTTCCCAGGTTCAAACCGTGATAACCATTTTGACAAAAAATGAGCGTCTTTTTTCCGGTGGCGGCGCGAGCCAATTTCAGGGCCGCTTCGACGGCATCCGAGCCGGTGCACGAAAATAAACACGACGTGAGCGGGCCGGTGCGCCGCGCGAGTTGTTCGGCAAGCTCGGCCGCATGAACCGGAGGCCCGACGTGCACCAGGTTGGGGACGTCGTCGAGCAGAAATTCGCGCATTTTTTCCCGCAACACGGGGTGATTGTGTCCCGTGTTGTGCGCTCCGAATCCGGCGAGAAAATCGAGGTACTCGCGGCCTTCGTGATCCCATAAGCGCGAGCCCGACGCGCGCACGAATACGCGTCCGTAGCCGAATGCGCCGAGCAGCTTGACGAAGGCCGGATTGATATGACGCGCGTATTTGTCGACAGCCGGATGATCCGAAACGGGTAAAGCCATGGGCGGGGTAGGTGTAAGCGAAATTTTCGGCGAATGCAAGCGAAGAATCGGCAGCTCGCATAACCCCGCAACGACGATTTATCCGGAGCGCCCCGTTTTGCGTAAATCAGTCGCGTCGATTTCGCGTGCCGCGCGGTTCGGCCGAGTGGTCGCAAGCCCGTCCGCCAACGAACGCTTGACCGTGATTCCCGAGAAATTCTCGTCGGACGCGGCCAGCACGCGGGCCAGGTCCGAACGAATACCCGTCACAATCGGCTCGGCTCCAAGAAGCGATATCGCCCCAACCAGTCGGCGCAAAAATGTCAGATTCGCCGTTTCAACCGAAACGACGCCGGTGATATCCAGGATGACCCGCTTGATCCCGCGGCTCGAAACGGTTTGCAGCAATTTGGAGGTGATTTCCGCCGATCGCAATTCGTCGATGCGCCCGATGAGAGGCAAAGCAAGCGTGCGCGCACCGACGTCGAGCAAGGGCGTGGATAATTCGAGGATTTCCCGTTGCTGTTCCCGAAGCTTTTCCAAATGCGCCTGGACCAATCGTTCGGCCTGGATACGCTCCGTAATGTCGAAATGTTGTATGAGCACACTCATCTCGCCCGTCACCGGATCGCGTAAAGCATGGGCCGTGATGCCGTGGGTTCGCTGCCCGTTCACCGTATTCACGTCGAGCTGCGTCGTAATGGTTTTGCCGCTCAAAACCTCTTGGAACAACGCGAAGGCCGCTTCACGATTCACGATCCATTCGTGCCACGTCTGCGAGCGTCCGAATTCAAATATCGAACCCGCATTTTGCGCGAGAATTTGTCCCCGGGCGTCGACGAACACCATGCCGGCTTGAGCATGGCGGATCATCGCCAACGTGCGCACGGTCTCATTCGAGGCCCCTTCGTCGATATTCACGACTTGATTGAGCATCGCCAGGCGACCGTCGGGAAGCTCGATGCGGCGCAGGTGCAGCATCACCGGCAATGGTTTGCCCTTGGGGAAAAATGTCCAATCTTCGTGAAATGGTTTGCCCAGGTGCAGCCGCGCGATGGTTTGTCGAAGACGAACCAATACCGCTTCGGGAGCCGTATTCAGCATGTCTCGGGATGTCAGTTCCTCGAGCGTCGAAGCGCGCCAGAATTCGAGCGCCACCGGATTGGCCCAGGCGACACGAATGGTCTCGATATCCAAAATCCAAATGGGAATTGGTGAGGCATTAAACGCGTCTTCGCAGCGGGTGAGTTGCAACGTCGAGGTTGACATTTCGATCCAACGAGGGGCGCGCCAAGCCGCCGGGGATGGGCGTTTCTCCAGAGAATCGGATGGCCCAATGATTGTCAAGCCCGGTCGATGATATTTTCTCCAGATTGTTCACGTAATCGGGACGCATGCGTTTGCCATGATACGACAAGGCTATTTGAGCACGCCGGCCTTGGGCTTGTGCAATGGTGGTAAGTCGGTTTCGCCAAGTCGTTGACGTAGGTTCACTTCGATCATGGTGGACAACGACGACAGCGGCAGGTCATTCGGATCCGTACCAAAAGGATTCTCGATTTCGTCACCGATGGCATCCAAGCCGTAAAATGCATACGCGACGATGCCGACCACGACGGGGGTGAAGGCTCCGACGGTTTTCACAATGCCAAACGGCAACGCGACGCAATAAATGGCCACGATTTGATGGATGAGCGAGGTGTATGAAAACGGAATGGGCGTGCTCTTGATTCGCTCGCAGCCGCCTTGAATATCCGTCAGTGTCGTCAAACTCTGCTCCAGGATCGGGATATGCTGCGCATGAATCCATCCCCGACGATACGCGTCTCGAAACCGATCCCCAAGACGTTGCAGGATCGCTATCGGGCGATTGAGTTCGCTGCGCAATCCGTTGACTTCTTCGCTCGAAATCAGATGCGCCAAATCATCGACCCGATCTTGATCCCGCAGATGATGCTTCAGCGCATGGACATAAGCGATGATTCGACGCACCATTTCCCGATGAAATGCCCGAACTCCCTCATCCGCCGCAGGAGATTCCGACGGTTCGTCAACGAGGGTCAGGATTTGGCGTGTAATCGTGCGGCTCGTGTTGACCAAGCTCCCCCATAACTTGCGTGCCTCCCAAAATCGATCGTAACTCGTGTTGTTGCGAAACCCGAGAAAGATACCCAGCGCCAAACCCATCAACGTAAACGGAATGGTCGTGAGATCGGCGTGAAAGTAACCGATTTTCAAGTCGACGAACGTGACGACGACCGCCAACATCGTCGTCACGATGAAGCGACCACGCATTCGCGCGAGCGCCGTGCCGCGATATCGAAATAACAGCCGCAGCCACGAATAACGTTTTTCCTGGACCATCATGATGACGCACCCTCGGACGCGGCTTTAGCACAAATCGTACGTGTACAAAGGAAAATCACGCCTGTCCCCGGGGAATCGATACCATCCGATCGTACGCGCTCGCGAGACGTTTATCCGCAGCCTGCAGCCGTTCGCGTAGTTCGTCGAGGCGTTGTGGCATTGCGGCCAGCAACGTCGGCAACCGATCGGCAGGCCCGAGAGCATCCAGCTGTGCGTGGGCGTCGCCAAGCCTCATCCAAGCCTTGTCGAGCGCCTCGCGCGCCGTTTGCAGAAACGACATCGACCACGCCGGGTGTTCGGAATTTTCGGTGCGCGCGAGCCATTCATCCGCAAAACCAACCTGCTCGGCTGCGTCCCGCAGCGCGGAAAAGAGTTCGTCCAGGTATTGAATGCCCGCCAAGACGCCTCGATTCAGGATGCCGACGGAGTTTCTTTCGACAACCCGTGCGCAAACGCATCGCGAACTTCATGGGCAATTCGCCGAGTCGCATCGCGCGCGGCCGTACATACGCCACCCATCGAGGCAAACCCATGAATCAACGAACGAAAGCAATGGTGGCGTACGGGAATCGCGGATTCCTCGAGGCGCTTGGCATAAGCGATTCCTTCGTCGCGGAGCGGATCGAATCCGGCGGTGTACACGAGCGCCGGGGGCAAACCCGAAAAATCCGTTTCAAAAAGCGGCGAGACATCGGGACGCTTTCGCGCGGCGAATTCTTCGCCGACATAACAACGGTAAAACCAATCGATTTCTTCGGCGGTCAATACCCATCCGTCGGCGAAAAGCTTGTGGGACTCCATGGCGCACGTTCCATCCACGGCCGGATAAATGAGCACCTGCAATGCCGGGCGAATCGCATCTTCTCTCGTTTTGTGAGCAACCACCGCCGATAGATTTCCTCCGGCGCTGTCGCCCATCACGGCGATCCGCGACGGATCCATGTCGAATTCTTTCGCCCGACGTGCGACAACACGAAATGCCGCCAATCCATCCTCGGCCGCCGACGGATACATGTTTTCCGGCGCCAAGCGATAATCAATGGCGATGAGCCGCGCTTCGGCGTCGCGCGCGATGCGTTGACACGTCCGGTCGTGCGAGTTCAAATCACCCAAGACAAACCCGCCGCCATGATAATAAACGATCCCCGGCGAATTCGGTGCAAGCCCCCGAGGTTCGTAGAGCCGCGCGTGCAGTCGCGCTTCACCGTTCATGAGGATCCGATCGCATACGCGCACATCCTCACACGGTTCGTCCTCGACCATCATCGTCGACTCCAACATTTCCGCTCGCGCAGTCGTGGGTTCGCGGGACCTCCTTTTCGTCGCTCCAATGATGTCGCCAATGCCGAGCAACATGGCCAACTGCTCGTCACAGAGCTGACCGTCGACAGGCTTTGCGCGCCACCCCAAAAGACGCTCGCGAAACGCCGACGTTTGCAGGATACGCGGGCCGAATTGACGCATGAGGTGCGCGCGGGAACGGGCGAGAAACGACAGTTGCATGGTGAGACATTAACCAAGTCGAGCGCGATTGACCACTCTTCTTTTTCTAGTGTGGAGGGTGGGGGTGCGACCCGGGCGGCTTCATTTCATTGCGCGAGGCGGCTCCGTTCGGGCCCGGCGAAGGACCGCCGGTTGGTATTCCCCGACAAACTATCTCGCGTCGCTACCGGTCATCGAGCGATCTGCAAACGAATACTCGTCATAGAGGCCGCCGCAGATCGGCCTGTTTGTCGGGGCCCTTCGCGGACGCGTCCTTTCTCGACGGGTTCCTGCGGACGGTGATTGGGCTCATGTTTGTTGGAATTTGCGTGTCGAGAGAGTGACATTCTCCGGGCCACGACGTCGTGGTTTGACGGTGGAGTCGCCCAATGACTTGTTTCACACGCCTGTTGCAAATGCCGAACGGGAATATCACGAATGACACGAATTTGTCACGCAGCCGTGCGCGTCTTGCCTACGACATTCGTTCTACTGCCCGCATGTTCGATTCGATGAAGACGACAGGTTTCCGTTCGATTTCATGGTTGACGCTCGGTTTGGCGACGTTGTTGGGTTCGTCGTCCGCGGCCGCGCAACAACCTTCGCCCCCGCCCAAGGCGCTCAATACCGGTTCACCCGGGTCATTCTTCGAGTATTCCCCGCGGGCATACCTCGATTATTCCGACGGCACGTTTTTTTTGCGCAGCGCCAACGACAATCTGCTGATCGCGACCGGCGGTCGAGCGCATATCGACACGTATACATTTGCCGGGCCCAACGTTTCGGACTATCGTCGAGGTAACGGCAGCGCGCTCGGAACGTATATGTTTTTCCGCAGGTTCGTCTTGGAAACCGGCGGCATTATTCGCAAGCATTGGTTTTATTGGCTCGGCGGCAATTTCGCGGCGACGGGTGTCGATCAGAATCAAGCGGTCCTCAATCCGGGCAACGTGTACGACGGATTTATTGGTTATCAAGCCAATCCTCATTTGCAGGTTTACGTCGGTCAATACAACATTCCCGTGACGATGGAGAACGTAACGAGTTCACGTTGGCCGGACTTCATGGAGCGGGCGTTGAATGTCCGAACAATCGCTGCTCCGTACAACAAGGACCTCGGCGTTTTGTTTTGGGGCGCGACGCGCGAAGGCGCGGCTCCCTTCGAATACCAAGTCGGCGTATTCGGCGGCGATGGAATGAATCGTCCCAATGTCGATACTCGATTCGACGGTATGGCCCGTATGCTCGTTCGTCCGCTAGCGGGCCGAAAAGGGGCGCTCGAACGATTTCACATCGGCGTGAGCGGTCGATATGGTTCACGCGATGGTTCGGCGGTGAATTACGACGCCCCGACATTATCGACGCCCGGTGGTTACGCATTTTGGTCGCCTGTTTACACCACGGCCGACAAAACCGAAGTGCATATCATTCCTTCGGGGACGCAAGCGGTTGCGGCGGGCGAGTTTTACCTGCCCTTCGAGCGCATCGATGTGAAGAGCGAATTCGTGTATGCGTATGAAGAAATGCGCGAAGCAGCGTCGACGGCGCGCAAGGCGACGCTTCGCCAAGGGGCGCTCGAAGGTTGGGGTGGGTATGTTCAGCTTTCCGCTTGGCCCCTGGGCAAACCGCGGGTGAACGGCAATCCGGCCGGGCGCTATTTCGGTTTGCGTCCGCCGAAAGACCGCGGCGCGGAAGCTCCGCATGGTTTGCAACTCGTTGCGCGAGCCGAAACCATGCAATACCAATACGATGGCAATCGCCGGTCTCCTTCGATCGCCGATGGAGAGATCTCGGCGACCACGACGAACATCCGTGCGTTCTCGTTCCAATTCGCCACGACGTACTGGGCGACGAAACATATTCGTTTGACCGGGGAATATTCATTGTATTCGTTCCCGGGCAATCCCCCATCCAGCGGCGCTGCGGCGTCCAATCAAGCGGCGGCACCGGGCGCCAAAGCCCGTACGCCCGATACGACCGCCGACAAACTCCACGAAATCTCGTTCCGCGTCGGTTTGGCATTGTAAAAGAGCAAAATTGTGCTCGGACCGACGCGGGGCTTGAATCCATCGTCGAACCTCGGGTATCGTCGGGTTCGACATGGAACGAAGCTATGCATCGATCGAAGGCCCCGACGTCCTGCGTTGGGTTCTGGTCGGCACGGTCTCCGTGGATGATGTGCAGCGTCTTTTCGCCGAAGAGCTGGAGTTCTGTCGAGACAAACGTTTCATCTACGTCCTCGTCGATATGCGGCGCATGGTGCACATCGACTCGGCCGCGCGACGGGCCGCCGGACGTTCGCCTCTCTTGAACGGCAAACCCTTGCCTGTCGACGGAATCGCCATTGTCGGGGGAAGTCAGAGCTTGCGGCTCCTGGGAAAAATGATCAACAAAGCAGCTGCGTTGCTGAAAAACAAGCCCGAAGCGTCGCTCGAGTTTTTCGACGAATATGAACGCGCGATGTCGTGGTTCGACGCGCGCCGATCCATGAAAAAATGAGGTGTTTTGTGCGCAGGTCGATTCTTGTGTCGACTTTCCAGTGGACGCCGCTCCATGATCTGCGATACCGTCGAATCCAATGGCATTCCGGACAATATCGCTATGGTGCTGTGCGCTTGGTTTGACGCTCGCTGCCGCGTGCACCCGCGAATCTCCTTCGCCTCCTGCCGTGCAATCGGTTGCGTCCGTGTCCCCTTCAGCCACGGCCGCGCCTTCCGCTTCCGCCACATCGGCCGCGACTTCCGAACCTGCCAAAACCGAGCATCATGGCGCTCCGTGGTTTCATGGTTCGCCCGAACAAGCGTTTGCCCAGGCCAAACGAGATGGCACGCCCGTGTTTCTTTATTGGGGTGCCGTCTGGTGTCCGCCCTGCAATGAATTGAAGGCGCAAGTTTTCAACAAGCCAAACTTTCCGGACCTCGTGCGCGAGTTCATCCCGGTGTACCTGGATGGAGATACCCCGGATGCTCAGCGTCTCGGCGAAACCTTCGCCATTTCGGGATATCCGACGATTCTCATTTTGAGTCCCGAAAAAGAAGAATTGTTGCGTTTGGGTGGAAGTCTCGACGCCGAAGAAGTCGCGCGGGCGCTCGCAGCCGTGCGTTCGCGCGGTCAAACCTTTCGCGCGGCGCTCGAACGAGTCGAAACGAAAAAGGCGACCGATGCCGATTGCGGCTTATTGGCTCATGCTGCATGGGAATTGCTTCCCGAAGAACAATGGCCGCCGGCGAAAATCATGAAATCGGTGGCTGCGACCATCGATGCTTGTCCGGAAAAACTCGAACGAGAACGTTCGCTCTTGGCTTCCACGCTCGTGGGCATGGCGGCGGTGGGGCGGGAAGATGCTGCGGCGAAGGTGATCGTCGATGACGTGAAGAAAAAAATCCAGACGTATTTCGACATTATGTTCGCAAATGCAAATACCGCCTGGGCCGCTCGATCGTTCGTGAACAATCGGGCGGGCGATGTCGCTCAATGGCTGGAAGGGAAAAAGCCCACGCCGATGAGTACACCCTGGAAAGTGAAATGGATCGAATCGACGAAATGGATTCGCGAGCACAAGGACGCGTCGGTGGACACGCGGCTTTCGTCGCATGTGCCGCTCCTCGAATTCGAAGAGCACGTTCAAGCGGACAAAAGCATTTCCGAAGAAACAAAGAAAATCATCGTTGCGGCGGCCGAAAAGGCGGACGCCGAAGCAACGAGTCCTTACGATCGGCACGCGGTCGTCACGGGCATTGCGTATCTTTTGCGTAAAGTCGGATATGCCGATCGGGCCAAAGCGATGTTGCTCGCGGAAGCGGAAAAGACCGACACGCCGTTTTATTATTACAGCAGCTTGGCGGCTCAAGAAAAAGCGCTCGGGCATCCGGATGAAGCGCGCAAGTGGTCGCGCAAGGCGCGCGAGAGCTCGAATGGACGGGCGACGCGATTGCAATGGATTGCGCAAGACGTTCAAATGAATGCCAAACCGGCGAATGCGGAGGAACGAAAATATTTGCTGGGATTGGCGGATGAATTTTATGCTTTGGCGACGACGCTCGACGATGGGTTTTTGGGGAGAAACAAAACGCGCGCCGGGCAAATTCGCAAAGCGCTCGATGCATTGCCGGATGGCAACGAAGTCAAGGAACTTTACGCCAAACACAAAGTTGCTTGTGACAAACTATCTGCGGCGCCGAAAGATGCCTGCCGAAAACACTTTGAATGAGAGCAGCCATGGGAAATGATCCGAATCGCAAAGCGGATGACGACGACGGCGACGTAGCGGTCAAACGCGAACGTAAAGTCGCCAAGGCCAAACGCTACCAAGTCGTTTTCTACAACGACCATTACACGACGAAATGGTTTGTCGTCGATGTGCTCGAACGGTTTTTTCACATGAACGAAACGTCGGCGATGTCGTTCATGATGGCCGTGCACACGATGGGCAAAGGTGTGGCCGGCGTGTACACGAAAGACATCGCCGAATCCAAAGTCGAAGCCGTTCACGATTATGCTCGGGAAAACGGGATGCCGCTGAAGTTATCGGCGGAACCGGAGGAATGAGCGGTTTGCTTATTTCTTATTCCCCGCCAAACCCGCCCCACCCAATATCGCTTCCAGAGCTCCTCCGACGCTGCCGATCATTTCGCCGAATTTGCCCAATGCCGCACCCGTGACTTTATCGACCGCGCCCATGGCTTTATCCATGGTCTTGTCCATCGCCCCGGTCACTTTGTCGACAGCTCCCGTGGCTGTATCGAGCGTTTTATCCACGACGCCCATGGCTTTGCCTACGGTTTTATCCATGGCCCCGGTGACTTTATCGACCGCGCCAATCGCCTTATCGAGCGTTTTATCGACCACGCCCGTGACCTTGTCGACCGCACCCATGGCTTTGTCGACCGCGCCCAGTCCCTTGTCGAGCGTCTTTTCCGCCGCACCCGCGACCTTATCCACCGCGCCCAACCCTT
>WBZU01000910.1_pt1 | contig 23829 bp, 21 predicted proteins | sample 5204311 | NCBI WGS metagenome assembly WBZU01 (sample SAMN12344359, study PRJNA552823) | activated sludge metagenome | biome: Activated sludge suspended growth; feature: Nitrification reactor; material: Wastewater; isolation source: activated sludge from nitrification reactor of wastewater... | reverse complement strand
TCCAAAAAAACAAAACTGGCATCAAAAAACAGACACCATCAAAAAATGGCATCAAACAAATTTGTCACACACTATCGAGTTCTCAAAGAACACACACCCCGTGGCGTAACCGCAGTGCGGTTCGTTTCACGAAGCTTCCCCAGGGCGCAGTCAAGGACCACGACCTTGTTCTCGGGGTTTGCGCCGCTTGATCCGTTTCCCGTTGCCGGTACCGGTCTCAGCGACTCGGAATACCGACTGTACCAGGCGCGGTGACTCTCTCCAAATCGCTTGTGCGGCTTGGAGATTGTTGCTCGCTGCGGTGCGATACGTAAGTTACACACCCGTCAGCGCGGAGGTCAAATCGGCTGGTCAGCGGCGTGTTGCTGCGGGCCGAAGCGTGCGCCGGCGAATGTCTTCTTGCCGCGTCGCAGCACCAACCATCGCCCATGCAACAGGTCTCCGACGCCCGGGACCCAGGTTTCATCGTCGATCTTGGCGTTGTTGACGTACGCGCCGCCTTCGCCGATGGCACGTCGAGCAGCCTTGTTGGAGTCCACCAGGCCGCTGTCCACGAGCAGTTCCACGATGGTCGGTCCTGCGCCTTCTGCGTATGCGGCGATCGTGGTCTCCCCCAATGCCGCAGCCAACGTGGGTTCGTCGAGGCCGGCGAGTTCGCCTCGCCCGAACAGCGCGCCGCTGGCCTCCTGCACCGCGCGCGTCTGCTCCTCGCCGTGGATCATTGTCGTCATCTCGGCCGCCAACCGCTTTTGGGCCAACCGCAGGTGCGGCTTCTCCTCGGTGGCGACGGCGAGTTCGTCGATCTCCTCGGCGCTCAGGAAGGTGAACCACTTGAGGTAGCGCACCACGTCGGCGTCGGCAGTGTTCACGAAGTACTGGTACCAGGCGTATGGCGGCGTCATCTCTGGGTCAAGCCAGAGACTTCCGCCCCCGGTCGACTTGCCGAACTTCTTACCGTCGGCCGAGGTGACGAGTGGGACGGTCAGCGCGTGGAGCGACGTCCCGTCGAGTCGGCGCGCGAGATCCACGCCGCCGATGATGTTGCCCCACTGATCCGAACCACCGATTTGCAGCGTGGCGCCGTGGCGGCGGTTCAACTCAACGAAGTCGTTGGACTGCAGGAGCAGGTAACTGAACTCCGTGTAGCTGATGCCGTCGCTCTCCAGACGCCGCTTCACGGTCTCGCGGGCGAGCATCACGTTCACCGAGAAGTGCTTGCCGATGTCGCGCAGGAAGTCCAGCGCGCTCAGCTCGCCGGTCCACTCAATGTTGTTGACGACGATCGCACCGTTGTTCCCGCCGATGTCACCAGCGTCGCCGCCCTCGGGGTTCAGGCGGACGAACCTACTCAGCTGTCCGCCGATCCGATCGGCCCAGGCGGCGACTGTGTCCTGCGCGTTCATCGTCCGCTCGCCGACGTCGCGTGGATCGCCGATGAGTCCGGTGGCCCCGCCGGCGAGGACGATCGGCCGGTGCCCCGCCTCTTGGAAGCGACGCAGCGTCAGCAGCGGCACGAGGTGACCCGCGTGCAGGCTCGCCGCCGTCGGGTCAAACCCGGCGTAAAGGGTCACCATGCCCGCGTCGAGGTGCTTGCGAAGCTCGTCGAGGTCGGTCGACGCGGCGATCAGTCCTCGCCACTCGAGCTCGTCGACGATGTCGATCCGGGTCACCGCTCCGCACCGGCGAGGATCGCCTTGTGCTGTGCCTCGTCGACTGCGCGCGCCTCGTCGGCGAGCATCACCGGGATGCCGTCGGCGTCGATGCGGTACGCGACACGCAGTCGCGGGTTGTACAGCTCGTCCCCGGCGTCGAGGAGCGGTCCGTGGTCGGTCGGGCAGACGAGCCGCTCACGGACGATCGGATCGATTTCAGCAGCTCGAGACATGGGTGGAACCCTACTACCTACTCCCAGCGCCGATCCACCGCGACGGCCTTGGTGAACCGCCGGTAGCGCCCCTCGGGATCCCGGTACCAGACGCGGGCACCCGGCTTCGGTACCCCCGCGGCCGCGAGGTCGCCGCTCAGCGGGCGGTAGGCCTCGCTGAGCTGGATCTCGTCGACGATCTGGATGAGGTGCGGACGCTGTGCCGCAGGCAATCCGCCCAGGGCGGCACGCAGCGTCGTCACAGTGATCGCATCGGCGGCATCGGGACGGGTGGTGATGGCCGCCACGGCCAAATCGTCACCGCCGGCTTCGCGGCCGCCGCCCACCTGGACCCGGTACACCACGACCTGGTCGACGCCGCGGGCGAGCGACAGCGCCTCCTCGATCGGCGGGCGGAAGATCATCCCGTCGGCGGAACCGATGACCGACGGGATGGAACCCATGTACCAGAGGTCGCCGTCGGAGTCGGTGCGGAACAGGTGGTTGGACAACTCCCAACGGTCGTGGGGGCTGAACACGTTGGTCAGGACCGGACCGTTCGTGGCGAAGCGCTGGCGCGCACTCGACAGCAGCACGCCCACGTCCTCGACGCCCGCCTCGACGATGAACCCGCCCGGGCCCTCTCGCAGGGCCTCCTTGTCCCTGTCGATCCCGGCGATCTTCACCTCGGAGGTCTCGGGAAGCGGCCGGCCCATGGCGCCCAGCTTGGCGCCGGACACGTTCGACAGGATGGCCGAGCCGTCCGCGGTCGCGAAGAACTCCAACACGCTGGCGTGCGGGAAGGAGTCCAGAACCTCCGACCACAGCCCCGTCGGCATGCCCGACCCCATGAACAGGCGGATCGGATTGTGCTCGTTGATCTCGAAGCCCGGCGCGCGGACCACCTCGCGCATCATCGTCCACGTGTAGGACACGACGGTGACGCCATAGCGGAGGACCTCGGCGCTGAACGTCTCGGCGTCCACGCCATTGGACAGCGCGATGCGCGACCGGCCCACCACGGTGGCGCCCAGTGTCGTCACCAGGCCCGACGGGTGCGCCAGCGGCGGCAGGCAGTACACCGTGTCGTTGTTGCTCAGGCCCGCCGCCGAGGCCGCGCCGAAGGCCGAGATGGCGAAGCGGTGGTTGGTGACCGGCCACGGCGTCAGGTCAAAGGTGGCCCCACGGGTGAACAGGATGAAGGCGAGATCGCCGGCCAGCCCCGGGTCGGGCCGGTACCAGGCCGGCAGGTCGACCGCGGCAGGGTCGATCTTCTCCATGTCGATCACGGTCTCGCCGTCGGCCGCCTCGATCACGCGCTTGTCGCCACTACCGCCGCCGAGGACCAGGACCCGGTTGGAGTGTTGACGGGCCAGATCGAGGTGGTTGGGGTCGGTGACGACGACGCGGGCGTCGGTGAGCTGGACCCCCGCGGAGATGTCGAGGTCGGTGGTCAGCAGAACGCCGACGGCTCCGAGGCGCGACAGCGCCGCGACGACGACCAGCGCACTGGGGCGGGTGTCCATCAGGACGCCGACGCGCTGACCGGGTCGGACGCCGCACTGGATCAGACCGGCAACGACGTTGTCGATACGGGTGTTGACCTGCTCGTGGGTCAGCACGCGGTCCTCGAAGAGGAAGAGTTCCTTCTTGCGCGCACGTCGGTTGTTCTCCGACATCAGTTTGCCCAGCGAGATACGGGTGCTCGGCTGGATCTGACCGAGGCGCAGCAGGCGCGGTACGGTGCGCACCGATTCGGCGGCGATCGCGCGGCCCGTGCGCTGTACGGCAACCGCGGAGTCGACGATGTCCTTACCGGCGGACACGCTCGCCTCGGCGACGGCGTTCACCCCGTGCTGCACCCGCGACGCGAGCGTCACACCGGTACCCGTCCCGATCGGGCCGTCGGCCATCGGCTCGATCTCCTCCGGCTTGTCCCCCAGCCCGGCCTGCCAGCGGATCCACTCCGAGGTGGTCGGCCAGGTGTGCGCGGCCGACGTCGAGCCGACGACGAGGCCGAAGTGGCCCGCAGCGAGCCTGGACTCGTAGACGTCGGCCTTCGGCGCGGCACGCAGAATGCCGCGCACCGCGGCGGGCTGCCCGATGTCGTCGGCGGTGCCGACGAACGCCAGGACCGGACACGTGATCTCGGCGAGGGTCACGAGGTCACCGTTGATGACGAAGCCGCCCGACATCATGCGGTTGTGCGAGACGAACTGCCGCAGAAGTTCGGCGATCGCCGGGCCCGACCACGCGACCCAGCCGTCATCCTCGAGGAAGCGGCGCTGGTCCTCGCGCTTGAGGAGCCGGTCGCGGTCGTGGAGCTGCATCAGGAAGTCAAGGCGGCTACGTGCGGTCTTGACCGGGTCGAGCATCTGGAAGCCGGTCCGCGCCAGCCAGCCGGGGATGTAGATGTGCGGGATGACCTTGTCGGCGAGGAACTCCGCGCCGGGCGCGGCGATACCCGCGGGCAGCCCGAGGGGCAGCGCGGCGAGCACGTCGACCGGCGAGCCGTAGGTGATGACGCTGGCGATGCCTTTGGAGCGGCGCAGCGCGGCGGTCTGGTAGACCCACATCCCGCCCTGGGAGTAGCCGGCCAGGTGGACGTCGCGCCCGGTGGTCTCGATGACGATGTCGATGACGCGCGAGAGGGCGACGATGTGGTCGGCGAGGGTCCGCTCCATCCCGCCTTCCTCACGGTCGGGCGATCCGAAGTCGACCACCCACGGGGTGATGCCGTGGTTGTGCAGGATCGTCACCGCACCCTTGTCCTCGGTGACGTCGTAGATGTTCGCCGACACCATCATCGGGTGCACGAGGATCACATCGGGGCCGGTGCCCTCGGTGTCGGGGAAGTACCGGCGCAGCCGGAACATCTTCTCGGTCTCAACGACCTGGTAGGGCGCCGGCTGGGTGCCCGTGTCCAACCCACCGAAACGCAGGACTTCCAGCCCGTTTTGCGCCGTCGCCAGCACGCGGTTAACCGCTCCACCGATTCCCATCTGAGAATTCCCATCCTTCACTGATCACAGGTATGGGCACGCGGTGCGAGGCGCGCGAACCCTTCGGTCTGAACTCTATTGCCACCGTTGCGCGCGGGTGGTCAGATCGCGACGGACGCCATCCAGTTGGACGGCAACCGCCGACGACGCAGTGCCGCCGTGCGCGTTGCGCGACTCGATCGAGCCGCGCACGGTGAGGACTTCACGGACCTCACCGGTGAGATCCGGGTTGATCGCGGCCAGCGTCGCATCGTCGAGACCGGCCAGATCGGTGCCGGCCTCCTCGGCTGCGCGCACGCACGCACCGGCCGCCTCGTGGGCGACGCGGAACGGCACGCCACGACGCACCAGCCACTCGGCGATGTCGGTGGCCAGCGTGAAACCTGCAGGAGCCAGCTCCGCCATCCGATCGGCGTGGAAGGTCAGCGTGCCGACCATCCCGGCGATCGCCGGCAACAGCATCTCCAGCTGTGCCACGGAGTCGAAGACCGGTTCCTTGTCCTCTTGCAGGTCGCGGTTGTAGGCCAGCGGCTGTGCCTTGAGTGTCGCCAGCAGGCCGGTCAGGTTCCCGATCAATCGGCCGCTCTTGCCGCGGGTCAGCTCCGCAACGTCGGGGTTCTTCTTCTGCGGCATGATCGAGCTGCCCGTCGACCAGGCATCGGCCAGGGTGACGTAACCGAACTCGGGAGTGCTCCAGGCGATGACCTCCTCGGCCAGCCGGGACAGGTCGACGGCGATCATGGCGAACACCCATGCCGCCTCGGCGGCGAAATCCCGCGAGGAGGTGGCGTCGATCGAATTGGCCATCGGGCCGTCGAATCCGAGATCAGCGGCAATCGCCGCCGGATCGAGTCCGAGCGACGAGCCGGCGAGTGCGCCGGAGCCGTAGGGCGAGACGGCCGTGCGCCGATCGGCGTCGGCGAGCCGGTCCAAGTCACGCAGCAACGGGTGCACATGGGCGAGCAGTTGGTGGCTCAACAGCACCGGCTGGGCGGCCTGCAGGTGCGTCTTGCCCGGCATGACGACGTCGGAATTGGCGGCGGCCTGGTCGACGAGGGCCTGCGCGACGTCGGCAACACCGGCAGCCACACGCCGGAACGCCCCGCGCAGCCACATGCGGAAAAGCGTGGCGACCTGATCGTTGCGCGAGCGCCCGGCCCGCAGCCGCCCGCCCAACTCTGGGCCGACACGGTCGATCAGCCCGCGTTCGAGCGCGCCGTGCACGTCCTCGTCGGACTCCGCCGGCGCGAACGAACCGTCGGCGACGTCGGCGTCGAGCCGATCGAGGCCCTCGAGCATCGCAGCGAGGTCGGCGTCGGTCAACAACCCCGCGCGGTTGAGCACGCGCGCGTGCGCCCGCGACGCCTCGATGTCGTAGGGCGCCAGGACCCAGTCGAAGTGGGTGGACCGGCTCAGCGCGGCCATCGCCTCGGCGGGGCCGTCGGCGAACCGACCGCCCCACAGGGCACCGGAGTTGGTGGCCTCGTCCTTACCCGTGGTCACTTCGAATCCCCGCCACCGGTCACTGCGCGGCGTCGCGCTGCTGGCCGATGTTGCCCAGGTCGCGCCGCGCGGCGATCTTCGACGAGAGCCCGTGCAACTGCACGAAGCCCTTCGCGTTGGACTGATCGAAGGTGTCGCCCTCGTCGTAGGTGGCCAGGTTGAAGTCGTAGAGCGACTCCGAGGACCGGCGGCCGTTGACGATGATCGCCCCACCGTTCAGCACCAACCGGATGTCGCCGGACACGTGCTCGTTCGTGTGGTCGATGAAGGTGTCCAGCGCGGTCTTGAGCGGGGAGAACCAGAGGCCGTCGTAGACCAGCTCGGCCCACTTCTGGTCGATGTGGCGCTTGTAGCGACCCAACTCGCGCTCCAGCGTCACGTGCTCGAGCTCTTCGTGGGCGGTGATCAGGACCATCGCGCCGGGCGCCTCGTAGATCTCGCGGCTCTTGATCCCGACGAGCCGGTCCTCCACGACGTCCAGCCGGCCCACGCCCTGCGCACCGGCGCGGCGGTTGAGCTCCTCGATGGCCCCGAGCACCGTCACCGGCTTGCCGTCGATGGCGACCGGACGCCCCTTGTCAAAGCTGATGATCAGCTCGTCGGGAGCGTTGAAGTTGATCGTCGGGTCCTCTGTGTAGTCGTAGACGTCCTTGGTCGGGGCGTTCCACAGATCCTCGAGGAAGCCGGTCTCGACGGCACGGCCCCACACGTTCTGATCGATCGAGAACGGGGAGCGCTTGGTGACGTTGATCGGGATTGCGTTTTCCTCGGCAAAGGCGATCGCCTTTTCCCGGGTCCACGCGTAGTCGCGGACCGGGGCGAGGACCTCCAGCTCCGGTGCAAGGGTGTTGAAGCCGACCTCGAAGCGGACCTGGTCGTTGCCCTTACCGGTGCAGCCGTGGGCGACGACGGTGCCGCCGTGGTTGCGTGCCGCGGTCACCAGATGCTTGACGATGAGCGGACGGCTGATCGCCGAGACCAGCGGGTAGCGGTCCATGTAGAGCCCGTTGGCGGTGATGGTCGGGAGGCAGTACTCATCGGCGAACTCGTCGCGCGCGTCGACGACGACGGCTTCGACGGCGCCGCAGTCGATCGCGCGCTGGCGCACGACCTCCATGTCCTCGCCGCCCTGGCCGAGGTCGATGGCGACGGCGACGACCTCTTTGCCGGTCTCCTTACCGATCCAACTGATAGCGACGGAGGTGTCGAGACCCCCGGAATATGCCAGGATGACGCGTTCGGCCATGGCTGTGTGTGCTCCTCGATGTGTCTTGATGTCGGTTCTATTCTTGCTGGGCGCCGCCGCTGCGCGGCACCCGGGTCGTCAGACCAGGTTCTCCAAGTGTTTCGCCAGGTCGGCGCCGGTCATCGGCTCCCTGGCGAGGACGAAGATCGTGTCATCACCCGCGATGGTGCCAGCGACCTCGGGCAGGCTCGCGCGGTCCAAAGCGCTGGCCAGGTAGCCCGCGGCACCGGGAGGGGTGCGCAGGACGGCGGTGTTGCCCGACGCATCGGTGCCGACGAGGAGTTCGCCGAGCATGCGCACCAGGCGGTCGGTGCCGCCGACGACGCCGCGCACCGGCGATCCGTCCTCGGGCACGACGTAGGCCCACGGTCCCCCGTCGGCGCCGCGCAGCTTGACCGCACCCAGTTCCTCGAGGTCGCGCGACAGTGTCGCCTGGGTGACCTCGACGCCCTCGTCGGCGAGGATCGCAGCCAGGTCGGTCTGGGAGCCGACCACACGATTGGAGAGGATCTCGACGATGCGCGCGTGGCGGCCCGCCCGCGTCGTCACCCGGGCGTCGGAGTGCGACGTGCTCACTGCCCGTCCTGATTGGCCAGCAGCCACACGAGTAGCGCCTTCTGCGCGTGCAGCCGGTTCTCCGCTTCGTCGAACACGACGCTGGCCGGGCCGTCCATCACCTCGTCGGTGATCTCCTCCCCACGATGTGCGGGCAGGCAGTGCAGCACGATGGCGCCTTCGGCCGCGTGGGCGAGCAGCTCGTCGTTGATCTGGTAGGGCCTAAACGGTGCGACGCGGTCCTTCCCGTCGTCCTCCTGGCCCATCGAGACCCAGGTGTCGGTGACGAGCACGTCGGCGCCGCGCACCGCTTCGACCGGATCGGAGATCACCGTCGCCGACCCGCCGGTGAGTCGCGCCCGCTCCACGCTGGCGGCCAGCACCGAGGGATCCGGGGTGAAGCCGTCGGGACCGCTGACGCGCACGTGCATGCCCGCGGTAACCCCGCCGAGCATCAACGAGTGCGCCATGTTGTTGGCGCCGTCGCCGAGGTAGGCCATGGTCAGGCCCGCCGCAGTGCCCTTGTGTTCGATGATCGTCTGCAAGTCCGCGAGCACCTGGCACGGGTGGAACCCGTCGGAGAGCGCGTTCACGACCGGCACCGACGAGAAGGCGGCCAGCTCGTCGAGGCGCTCCTGCCCGTAGGTCCGCCACACGATGGCGTCGACGAAGCGCGAGAGGACTCGCGCGGTGTCGGCGAGCGTCTCGTCGCGGCCCATCTGCGTCGACCCGGTGTCGACGACGACGGCATGCCCGCCGAGTTGGGCGACCCCCACATCGAAGGAGAAGCGGGTGCGTGTGGAGTTCTTGTCGAACAGCACGGCGACGCCGCGTGGGCCGGCGAGCGGCTGCTGCGAGAACGGCGCAGCCTTGAGCTCCGCAGCCAAGGCCAGCACTTGGGCCTGCTCATCGGGGGTCAGGTCGTCGTCGCGAAGGAAGTGGCGCGTCATGGTTGTTCTCCTTGCGCGGTGTCGAGGATGGCGGGCAGGGCGTCGATGAAGGACTGTGCCTGTTCGTCGGTGAGGACCAGCGGGGGTGCCAGCCGCAGGATGTTCGTGTCGGGGGCGTTGACGAGGAAACCGGCGTCGCGGGCGGCGGCCTCGGCTGCCTTGGCGACGTCGGCGCGCAGCACCACGCCCAAGAGCAGGCCGGAGCCACGCACGTGGTCGATCAGCGGATGGTCGAGGTCCTCGATACCGGCGGCCAGGGATTTGCCGAGGGTGGCGACGCGCTCGACGAGCCCCTCGTCGTCGATCGTCGTGAGCACTGCCAGCGCGGCGGCCGCACTGTAGGGATTGCCGCCGAAAGTCGTTCCATGCATGCCCGGGCCGAACAGGTCCGCGGCCCGTGGGCCGGTGATCACTGCTCCGATCGGGAAGCCGCCGCCGAGCCCCTTGGCCAGCGTCATCACATCCGGCACGACACCGGCGGCCTGGTGGGCGAAGAACGTGCCGGTCCGGGCGATCCCGGTCTGCACCTCGTCGAAGATGAGCAGCGCACCGCGTTCGGCGGTGATCGCCCGGGCGCGGGCGAGGTAGTCGGCGGGCGGCACGATGACGCCGCTCTCCCCCATGATCGGTTCCAGGATGACCGCGGCGGTGTTCTCGTCGACGGCAGCGTCGAGCGCATCGGCGTCGCCGTAGGGCACGAAGCGCACTCCCTCCGGCATCGGTTCGAACGGTGCCCGCTTGGCCGGTTGACCGGTCATGGCGAGCGAGCCCATCGTCCGGCCGTGGAAGGCCTTCTCGGCCGCGACGATCTCCGGGCGGCCGGTGAGTCGGGCGAGTTTGAACGCCGCCTCGTTGGCCTCGGTACCCGAGTTGCAGAAGAACACCCGCGAGCCGTCGACGCCGAAACGGGCGAGCAGTTTCTCGGCCAGTTCCACCGCGGGCGGAGAGATGTAGAGATTCGACGTGTGGCCCAGCGTTGCCAGCTGCTCGGTCACCGCGGCCGTGATCGCCGGGTGGCCGTGGCCGAGGGCGTTCACGGCGATGCCGCCGAGCAGGTCGAGGTACTCACGGCCGTCGGCATCGGTGACGACCGCGCCCGACCCGCCGGTCAGCGCGACCGCCGGGGTGCCGTAGTTGTTGGTCATCGACGCGGCCCAGCGCGCCTGCCAGTCGGCGGTGCTGTGGGCGGAATTGTCGGTCATCAGAGCTCCTCACCGGGTTCGACGGTGGTGCCGAGCGACTCGTGCTCGCCCGGCGACAGCAGCCGGGCCAGCACGGCGTGCGGCTCACGGCCGTCGATCACATGGGCGGCGGAGACCCCACCGCGGACCGCGCGCAGGCAGGCCTCCATCTTGGGGATCATCCCGGCGTCCAGCGACGGCAATAGTGCCGCGACTTCGTCGGTGCTGATGCGCGTCGCCAGCGACGAGCGGTCCGGCCAGGCGGTGTAGAGGCCCGGCACGTCGGTGAGCATCACCAGCCGGGCCGCGCCGAGTGCCTCGGCCAGTGCACCGGCGGCGGTGTCGGCGTTGATGTTGTGGGCGACGCCGTCGCGGTCAGGGGCGATCGTGGAGACGACGGGGATCCGTCCGGCCGCGATGAGGTCGTCGACGGCCGAGGTGTTCACCGACGTGATGTCGCCGACCAGGCCGATGTCGGTCTCCTCGCCGTCGACGACGACCGTCCGCCGGGTGGCGGTGAACAGGTGCGCGTCCTCCCCGGTGATGCCCACCGCGTAGGGACCGTGGCTGTTGATGAGGCCGACGAGTTCACGCCCGACCTGGCCGAACAGGACCATCCGCACGACGTCCATCACCTCGGGGGTGGTGACACGGAACCCGCCGCGGAACTCGCCTTCCAAGCCGACGCGCTTCAGCATCGCCGAGATCTGCGGACCGCCGCCATGCACGACGACGGGGTGGATACCGCAGGCGCGCAGCAGCACCATGTCGTCGGCGAACGCGGCCTTGAGGGCGTCGTCGACCATGGCGTTGCCGCCGTACTTCACGACGACGGTCCGCCCGTGCAGCTCCTGCAGGGCGGGCAGGGACTCGGCGAGCAGCCGGGCCCGCTCGAATGCCGTGCTATCGGGCGCAGCGCTCATGATGAATAGGCCGAGTTCTCTTCGACGTAGGCGTGCGACAGGTCCGACGTTCGGATCGACGCCCCGCCGGTGCCGATGCCCAAGTCGACGAGCAGGTGGATGTCCTGCCCAGACAGGTCGACCTCACGCGCACCCGCGACTCCCACACCGTCGCGGCAGACCTCGTTGCCGTTGAAGGACACGGCGATCTTGTCGGGGTCGAGCTCGATCGGGGCGATGCCGACTGCCGCCAGGATCCGGCCCCAGTTGGGATCGGAGCCGAACAACGCGGTCTTGACCAGCGAGTCCCGGGCGATCGTGCGCGCGCCTGCGAGGGCCTGATCATCGTCGACGGCCCCGGTGACCTCGACGAGGACGCGCTTGGTGACGCCCTCGGCGTCGGCCAGCAGTTGGGCGGCGAGGTCGTCGCACGCGGCGAAGACAGCGGCGTCAAGGTCTGCCTGGTCGACGCGGAGCTGGCTGGCACCCGAGGACAGCAGTAGGACGGTGTCGTTGGTCGACGTGGCGCCGTCGACGTCGAGCCGGTCGAAGGTCAGCGCGGTGGCCCGTCGCAGCGCCAGATCGAGCTGCTCGGCGTCGACGAGGGCGTCAGTGGTGAGGACGACGAGCATGGTGGCCAACGACGGTGCCAGCATGCCGGCGCCCTTCGCCATGCCGCCGACGTTCCAGCCGTCGCGGTGGTGCACCGCGATCTGCTTGGGGACGGTGTCGGTGGTCATGATCGCCCACGCCGCGTCGGTGCCGCCGGACAGGCCCCCGGCCATGTCGTGGACGATCTCGGTGACGCCGGGCAACAGTTTATCCATCGGTAGGCGGTCACCGATGAGGCCGGTCGAGCAGACGGCCACCTCGATCGCCCCCGTCTCGGTCCCCCAGTTAGACAGCGCTTCCGCCACTGCCTCGGCGGTCGCGTGGGTGTCGGCGAAACCGCCGGGGCCGGTGCACGCATTGGCGCCGCCGGAGTTGAGGACGACCGCGCGCAGGTGGTGCGACTCGAGGACCTTCTGGCTCCACAGGACCGGCGCTGCCTTGACCTTATTGCGGGTGAACACGGCGGCCGCCGCGTACTCGGGACCCTCGTTGAAAACGAGTGCCAGGTCGAGGTTGCCGCTGGCCTTGATGCCGGCCGCGAGGCCCGCCGCACGAAAGCCCAGCGGGGCGGTCACCCCCTGCGTGCGCATCAACCGGTGTTCGGCATTGCCAGTGGTCACGGGCTGGTCGGTCACGGTGCGACTCCCACGGTGGTCAGGCCCTCGGTTTCGGCGAAGCCGAGGGCAAGGTTCATCGATTGGACGGCGGCACCACCGGTGCCTTTGGTCAGGTTGTCCACGGCACCGACCGCGACAAGGGTGCCCGCACGCTCGTCGACGGTGACCGCGATCTGGACGGCGTTGGAACCGATTACCGACGAGGTCGCCGGCAATTGTCCCGCGGGCAACAGGTGGATGAACGGCTCATCGTCGTAGGCCTTCTCATACACGGCCCGTATTTCCGATTCCGACGCTGAGGTCCGCGCCGTACAGGTGGCGAGGATGCCCCGCGACATCGGCGCGAGGACCGGGGTGAACGACACCGCCACGGGCGATTGTGCGGCTTCGGAGAGTGCCTGCGAGATCTCCGGGGTGTGCCGATGGGTGCCGCCGACGCCGTAGGCGCGCGCGGAGCCGATGACCTCCGAGGCGAGTAGGTCGACCTTGAGGGAGCGTCCCGCGCCCGACGTGCCGCTGACGGCGACGATGGTCACGTGCGGGTCCACGAGGCCGCTGGCCAGGGCGGGCAGCAGCGAGAGGATCGACACCGTCGGGTAGCAGCCAGGGACGGCGATCCGGCTGGCGTCGGCGAGCTTCTCCCGGTTGCCGGGCAGCTCGGGCAGGCCGTAGGGCCAGGTACCCGCGTGCTCGCCGCCGTAGTAGATCTCCCAGTCGTGGGAGTCGGTGAGGCGGAAGTCGGCACCGCAGTCGATGATCAGGGTCGTCGGGGGCAGAGCGTCGGCGATTTGCGCCGACGTGCCGTGCGGCAGGCCGAGGAACACGACGTCGTGCCCTGCGAGGATCTCCGGTGTCGTCTCGTCCAGGATGCGGTCGGCAAGCGGCAGCAAATTCGGATGGTGCCCGCCCAGCGTCGTCCCGGCGTTGCCGCCAGCGGTGAGCGCACCGATCACCACCTCCCCTGATTGCACGCGGGGGTGACCGAGAAGCAGGCGCAGGATCTCGCCGCCCGCGTACCCGGAGGCACCGGCGACCGCAACGGAAATCGTCATAGGATCATTATGCACACCAATGCAAACCTATTCAGTCCGACCCCGTTGAGTCAGACTAATCCGATTGACCGGCGCAGGGTGCCGCCGTTTCCAATCGTGCACCCGGGATGACCGTCGCGCGCAAGAGGACCCGCCCCTGACAACGCGTCGTCGCCACGACAACCTGGCCCGCGAGGTTCACGATGGCCATTCGTTCGCTGTTGGGCCACGGTGCCCGCGTAAGTACCAGCCGCCCGTTCTGGTTGGTCACCGACACCCGTACCCCGGCGAACGAACCGACTTCACGGGCGGACGGCCCCGTAACGGCACGCACCTCGAGCGAACCGACCGCTGGCGGTACCGCCGATGCCCCTGCGGGAACCATGGCTGCGGCCGTGGCGAACAGCAACGCGAGTACTGACGATCTCCCGGTCATCGGCGAAGCCTAACGCTTGGTGGGTGGCGTTAACTCCCGATCAGCGCAGGCGCGCGCCGACGGTGCTTCCCGCATGCGCGACCGCCGCCATCTTCGCGGCGCTCGCTTCGTCCTCGGTGAGGGTGCGGTCGGGGGCGCGGAACCGCAGCGCGAATGCCAGCGACTTGTTGCCCTCCCCGACCTGGTCGCCGGTGTAGACGTCGAACAGCTCCAGCGACTCGAGTAGCTCACCGGCACCGTGGCGCAGCGCGGCTGCGACGTCGGTCGCGGGCACCGAAGCCTCGACGACCACTGCGACGTCCTGCAGGACGGCGGGATAGGCCGAGAGGGTCGGCGTGGGGTAGTTGGCGCCCAGCGGCAACGCGTCGATCGAGAGTTCCAGGACGCACGTGCGCTTGGGGAGGTCGGCGCGCGCACACACGGCGGGGTGCAGCTCGCCGGCCCAGCCGATGGTAACCGGCTCGCCCGCCTCGTCGATGGCGACGACCCGGGCACAGCGGCCCGGGTGCCACGGCAGCTTGTCGTCGGCGACAAGCTCGACGTCGATACCCGCGGCGCGGCCGATGGACCGGGCGGCCTCGAAGGCGTCCGTCGCGTCGGCGGGCCGACCGCGACCCCACGGCCCGGCCGGCTCGAACAGCCCCGTCAGCACGGCGGCGACGTGCACCGGCTGGTCGGGGAGGCTGGCGTCCAGGCGCGCCAGCTCTTCGTCGGAGGGCCGTCGGGTGACGTCGAGTGCGGTGATGTCCTCGCCGCTGCCAGTACCACCGAGAACCACCTGGCCGATGGTGAACAGCGACAGGTCGCGCTGGCCGCGGGCCAGGTTGCGCACGACCATCTCCAGCAGGCCGGGCAGCAACGTCGTGTTGAGCTCAGGACGGTCGGACTCCAGCGGGTTGAGGACGCTGACCGTCGTGCGCCGCGGATCGTCGTCGGGAAGCCCCCACACGTCGAAGACGCCTGCAGGCATGAACGGGTACGGCAGGACCTCGACGTAACCGTCGAGGGCCAGCGTCCGCCCGATGCTGCGACGCCGGCGCTGCACCGGGGTGAGTCCCTGCCCGCCGGGTGCGCGGGGCACGACGGCGGGGATGGCCTCCAGACCTTCCAGTCGCAGGACCTCTTCGACGAGGTCGGCCGACTCGCGCAGATCGGGGCGCCATGACGGCGGCCGGACCGTAAGTCCGTCGATGTGCTCGTCGACGGTGCAGCCAACCTCGCGCAGGCGCCGCCCCGACGTCCCCGCCGGGTAGTAGACGCCGGCGGTGTCATCGGGCGCATTGGGCGCGAACTTGATGGCCGGCACCGGGTCGGTCGCGATCCGCACGTCGGTCCACGCGTCGGCCTGGGTGCCGCCGGCGATCTCGACGATGAGCTGAGCCGCACGCGCCGAAGCGATCGCGGTGATCTCCGGGTCGACGGTCCGCTCGAACCGCTTGGCGGCCTCTGAGGACAGCTTGTGGCGCTTGCCGGTCCGGAAGACTCGCACCGGATCGAACGTCGCCGACTCGAGCAGAACGCGCGTCGTCTCCGCGCTGACCTCGGTCGTCGCACCGCCCATGACACCGGCCATGGCGATGGCACCGGACTCGTCGGCAATGACGACGTCCTCCGCGTCGAGGGTGCGCTCGACACCGTCGAGGGTCAGCAGCTTCTCCCCCGCCTCGGCATTGCGCACCGCGACGGTGCCCCTAACCCGGTCGGCATCGAAGGCGTGCAGCGGTTGGCCGAGCTCGATCATGACGTAGTTGGTGACGTCGACGACGGCCGAGATCGGCCGGATGCCCGCCACCAGCAGGCGCTTGCGCAACCACCACGGCGAGACTGCCGTCGGGTCGACGCCCTCGATGACCCGCGCGGTGTAGCGCGTCGCACCTGTCGCGGCGGCGATCGAGACCGGCCAGCCGTCACCCGGGGTGCCCGGGTCGACATCGGCACCTGGCTCGATGAATTGTGCGTCCAGGGCGCCGGCCAGTTCGCGACCCAGGCCGCGCATGGAGAACGCATAGCCGCGGTCGGGGGTGACGTTCACGTCGATCGCGGTGTCGGGCAGGCCGAGCAGCTCGTTGGCATCGTCACCGGGCTCGGCGGACCCTTCGGGAAGGACGAGGATGCCGGTGTGGTCGTCACCGACGCCGAGTTCGGCGACCGAGCAGATCATGCCGTCCGACGTCTTGCCGTAGGTCTTGCGCGACGCGATTTGGAATCCACCGGGCAGGGTGGTCCCGGGCAGCGCGACGACGACGAGGTCGCCCTCGGTGAAGTTGCGGGCGCCGCAGACGATTTCCTGCGGTGCGTCCTTGCCGACGGCGACGAGGCAGAAGCGGATCGGCTTCTTGAAGTCGGTCAGCTCCTCAATGCTCTCGACCCGGCCAACGACAAAGGGGCCCTCGACATCGCCGAAGGGCTCGACGTCCTCGATCTCGAACCCGACGCGGACGAACGCCGCGTCGATCTGCTCTGCGGTCGGGGCGGCCTCGCCGTCGGCGAGATCGAGAACGTCGGTCAACCAGGACTGTGGGAGACGCACGGTAGTTGCTGCTTTCGAATCGGGGTCGGTGGCCGGGTGCGGCAGTGTGTCAGGCGGCGGGTCCGAAGGGCACGGTGAAGCGGATGTCGCCCTCCACCATGTCGCGCATATCGGGCAGGTCGTTGCGGAACTGCAGGGTGCGTTCCAGGCCCATGCCGAAGGCGAAGCCGCTGTAGACGTCGGGATCGATGCCGCTGGCGCGCAACACATTGGGGTTGACCATGCCGCAGCCACCCCACTCCACCCATCCGGCGCCGCCCTTCTTGGCGGGGAACCAAACGTCGACCTCGGCCGACGGCTCGGTGAACGGGAAGTACGACGGCCGCATCCGCGTCGTCGTGTCGGGGCCGAACAGGGCATGCGCCAGCGTTTCGAGCGCACCGCGCAGGTTTGCCATGGTGAGGCTCCTGTCGATGGCCAAGCCCTCGATCTGGTGGAAGACCGGCGTGTGCGTGGCGTCGAGTTCGTCGGTGCGGAAGGTACGCCCCGGGCAGGCGACGTAGATCGGCAGCTCACGGTTCAGCATGGTGCGGACCTGCACCGGCGAGGTGTGGGTGCGCAGCACCTGCCGCGAGCCCTCCGGCGCGACGTAAAAGGTGTCCTGCATGGAGCGTGCCGGGTGATCGGGCAGGAAGTTGAGGGCGTCGAAGTTGTAGTGCTCGGTCTCGACCTCGGGGCCCTCGGCGATCTCCCAGCCCATGCCGACGAACACGTCGGCGATCTGCTCGCCGATCACGGTGATCGGGTGGCGGGCACCGACTCGGCGGCGACCACTGGGCAGCGTCACGTCGATGGTCTCGGCCTCCAGGACCAGGGCGTCGCGCTGCGCCTCGAGCTCGGCGATGCGGGTTTCCAACGCCTCGGACACGCGGGTCCGCGCGGCGTTGACGGCCTTGCCGGCGGCGGCGCGCTGCTCGCCGGGCAGACCGCCCAGCGAACGTCGGGCCAGGGAGATGGCAGCCTTCTCGCCGAGATGCTCGACCTTGGCCGACGCCAGGGACTCCAGGTCGGAAACAGCGGCGAACGCTTTCACAGCGGCTTCCGCCGCGGCGTCGAGCGCCTCGGATTCCAGCGCTGACGTGTCGATCTCGGTGTTGTCGTTCTGCTTGGCCACGAGGGACAAGACTAGTCGATCCGCCCTGGTCGATCCCATGCGGTTTCCCGGTGCTACGACTAACCCCGCACGGTTTCGTCAAACCAGCGTCAGTCGTTGCTGGATTGACGAAACGGGGTGGGGTCGACGCCTCAGCCCTGTGCACGCGCGCTCTCGTACAGACAAATCGCGGCGGCGGTGGCGAGGTTCAGGCTCTCCGCGCGCCCCTTGATGGGGATTGACACCCGATGGTCCGCGGCGGCCGCCAGGTCGTCGGTCAGGCCGTGGGCCTCGTTACCGAACAACCACGCCGTCGGCCGGGCGAGTATCTCACCGGCGGTGATCAGCGGCGTCTCACCGTCGGCGGTCGTGGCCAGGATGGTGAGCCCCGCTGAACGCAGAGCTGCCAGACCCTCGTCGACCGAACGCTCCCGCACGATCGGCAGGTGGAAGACGCTGCCGGCACTCGCACGAACACATTTGCCGTTGTGTGGGTCGACGGCGTCACCGAGGACCACGACGCCGTCGGCACCCATCGCGTCGGCGCAGCGGATTATCGTGCCGAGGTTCCCCGGCTCACGCGGTTCGACGGCGACGGCCAGCAGCTGCGGCGCGCTTGTCAGCACCTCGTCGAGAGCGACGTCGAGTAAGCCGCACACGGCGAAGATGCCCGGCGGCGTCGTCGCGTCAGCAAGTTTGGCCACAGCGCGTGCGGTCACTTCGAGGACGCCGACTCCCCGATCGGCGGCGACGGCGAGAACGTCGCGATGCCGATCGACGTCGTCCTCCCCGACCAACACCACCTGAGCTTGGCCGGCGTCCAGCGCAGCCTCCACCGCATTGGGCCCCTCGACGAGGAACTGCCCCTGGTCACGTCGAGCCGAGGCGCGGTGAAGCTTGGCAAACGAAACAACCCGCGATGAGCGTTCGGTGAGAACTTCCATCGCGGGTTGCGTCGGCGTTTATGCGGCCGCGGTCAGGCGGCAGGCGCGTTGACGTCGTCCGGGAGCGCCTTGCGGGCCACCTCGACGAGGCCGGTGAAGGCCTGCGGGTCGCTCACGGCGATCTCGGCGAGCACCTTGCGGTCCACCTCGACACCAGCGGCCTTGAGGCCCTGGATGAAGCGGTTGTAGGTGATGTCGTTGAGACGCGCCGCAGCGTTGATGCGCGAGATCCACAGCTTGCGGAACTCGCCCTTGCGCGCACGACGATCGCGGTAGGCGTAGGTCATCGAGTGGAGCTGCTGCTCCTTGGCCTTGCGGTACAGGCGCGAGCGCTGCCCGCGGTAGCCCTTCGACGCCTCCAGGGTCGTCCGACGCTTCTTCTGGGCGTTTACCGCCCTCTTCACGCGTGCCATGTCTGGTCCTCTTCTACTTCAGTCTGGTTGATCGTTGAGCGGGCTGCGATTAGCCGTTGCCGTTGAGCAGGCGCTTGATGCGCGGGGCATCGTTTTCGGAGACGACGGTGGTTCCGTCGAGGCGGCGCTTGCGGTGCGACGACTTGTGCTCCAGGAGGTGGCGCTTGTTGGCCTTCTGGCGCATGATCTTGCCGCTGCCGGTCACCTTGAATCGCTTCGCGGTGCCCTTGTGGGTCTTTGCCTTTGGCATGGGTACTTCCTGTTCATCCAACCGGGCCTGGGCCCGGAATCGTCGGCCCCGTCGGTGTGACGGAACCGGGAAATGGTCTGTGTTCGGCGGCTATTCCGACTCGGCGGGCTTGGGCTCCGCCTTCGCGCCGCGGCCCGAGTCCTGTGCAGCCTTGGCGCGGGTCTTGGCTCCCTTGTGCGGGGCCAGGACCATCGTCATGTTGCGTCCGTCCTGCTTCGCCGAGGTCTCGACGAAGCCGTACTCGGCGACATCGGTGCCGAGTCGCTGCAACAGCCGGTAACCGAGTTCGGGACGCGACTGCTCGCGTCCGCGGAACATGATCGTGACCTTGACCTTCGATCCGGCTTCCAGGAAGCGGATGACGTGACCCTTCTTGGTCTCGTAGTCGTGGTCGTCGATCTTCGGGCGGAGCTTCTGCTCCTTGATGACGGTCATCTGCTGGTTACGACGCGACTCACGCTGTTTCTGCGCGGCCTCGTACTTGAATTTGCCGTAGTCCATGATCTTGCAGACCGGCGGCCGGGCATCCGGCGCCACCTCCACTAGATCGAGATCGGCTTCCTCGGCCAGACGGAGCGCATTCTCAACACGCACGATGCCCACCTGCTCACCGTTCGGGCCGACAAGTCGGACCTCGGGGACGCGGATGCGCTCGTTGATGCGAGTCTCAGTGCTGATGGGGCCTCCTCAGTAGGTTGTTCTCCGGGTCGACCGCCGTGTGGAACGCGGGGACGGAAAGCAGGAAGCGCTGCCCCAACAAGAAAGCCCCGCCGGGTATTGGCTGCGAAACCAATGCCCGAGGGGCTCCGATGCCGACCAACAAGCGCACAGCACGACGAGAAGATTCCCGTCGAGGGCGCGTGTCGGACCGTGAAACTGCTGCGCATTGCTGCTGTCGCGTCGCACGGTGGGAGCGGAACTCCACTTGCCTGCCCCGGTAACCCGGAGCGGTCGCACTGTGACAGTCTAACAGTCATGTCCGAGAACACCTATTCGACGCCGGGCCCCTCCGACGACGCGGACGCGCAGGTCCGCGAGCTGGGCGACATCCCCGCGATCGAGGTCATCACCCGAGCCGTCGTCATGCTGATGAGCTCGGCCGCCGAGAAGCTCGGCTTGGCCGAGGGGGCCACCGACGACGACGTGGATCTCGACGAGGCGCGCAAACTGATCACCGCTCTGGCCGGCCTCTTCGACGCCGCTCGTGGCGACCTCGGTCTGCACGCCACCCCCATCCGCGACGGCGTGAAGGGCCTGCAAGCCGCATTCCGTGAAGCGAGCGCCATTCCCGACGCCCCGGGTGAGGGGCCGGGCGAGAAACTGGTCTGACCCGGCCCCGCCCGTCACTCCTCCCGGTGCAACCGGTCCAGGAGGACGGCCAACCCGGCGGCCTCGCCGAGGTCACCACCGCGCGGCCGGATGGTTCCGTTCTCGCAGATCTGCGCCCGCATCCCCCGCGGGTTCGGGCGTCGCTCCCGTTGGCGCGGCTTGGCCGGCTCCGGCAGCGCCGCCTCGAGGTCCGTGCGGGGAACCCCTGCCCAGTGGGCCGCCATGTGGACCCAGTGGCGGCAGAGTCCGCACCCGCACCGCTTGTCGCCGCGCGCCTTGTGGCCCGCCGTGCGGGCCGCCACGATCGCCACCGCGAACCGCATTTTGCCGTTGCTCACCATTTTCTGTTTCCTCCATCTCCCTGTGGGTACACGTCTCCTGTGAGACGTCCTTAGGGCGGGGAATTGTCAGGTCAGGTGGTGTGCAAGGCGGGTTTCCTTTCGGTGGGTGCAAACGGTTGTCGGCTGCGCCGGGCGAAACGTTACGGGCCCTCCAAGGCCGCGGCCTCGGCGCGCACCCGCTCCGCACCGTCAACATCACCGAGACCGTCGAGGATCTCGGCGAGGATGCTCATCGCCGACGCCAGATCCGACTTCGCGACCGCGACATCGGGATGCGCCGCGTACGAGTCCCCGGCGAGTAAGACCGCCTCCTCGATCATCGCCCGCGCAGCTGCCGAGTCACCGCGCTCTCGTTGGACGATGGCAATATTCGTCAGCGCGCTGACGACCGCCTCCACCGCGCCGACCGACCCCGGTTGTGCTTGGGCCAGTTCCCGGAACAGTTCCAGCGCCTCCTCGAACGCGGCCAGCGCGCCCTCGAGATCACCCCGCGACCGTCGCACGCTACCGATCCAGCCCAACGCAACACCCAGATCGTGTCGAGCCCTGACCGACCCCGGCTGCACACTCACCAGCGCGCGATCCAGTACCAACATCTCTTCAAACGCGGCCTGTGCGCCATCGAGATCACCGCTCGCTTGCCGTACGCCACCAATCCGATTCAGCGCGACGACGAGATCGCTTTGCGCCTGCACCGAGGCCGGCTGCGCCAACGCCAACCCACGCGCCAGCTCGAGCGACTCTTGATAGGCCGAGAGCGCACCGTCGGCATCACCACGCACTCGCCGCACTGCCCCGACCCGGTTCAATGCCACACTCAGCTCACGTCGGGCCTGTGCCAGGTCAGGCTCCGCGCGCACCAACCCGCGACGCAGTTCGAGCGTCTCCTCGAATGCGGCTTGCGCACCCTCAAGATCACCCCGAGCCTCTCGGACGTCACCGATCCCATTGAGCGCGACGCCCAGGTCGCTCTTGGCCTGCTCCGATCCCGGCTGCTCCGTCATCAATCTCCGGGCAAACTTCAGCGCCCGATCGAACGCCCCACCGGCACCGTCGAGATCACCGACGACGAGATTGTCGGCGCCCAGGTTGTTGCACGCCGCGGCAGCCTGGCGATCTCGTGTCCCGGTCTCACCGGCAAGTGCCAGGTCGAGCACGGCAAGACTCAGATCCACGCGGGCCGCTGGCCGCAAGTACCGCCGATCGACTGCACGGGGCGCCTCGAGAAAGAACGCCATCCCCTCATCACTCAGCATTGAACGGTCCAGGCGATCGATGAGTGCGATTCCCGGCCCGGGATATGCGTCCAGGGCGCGCATGAGGACGAGATCCCCACCGTGTGGACGGTGATTGGCAGCACGGGCAAGGACTCCGACGAGACTCCCGGAAGCTGGTTCCCCGGTTTCCGTGCTGGCCGAAACCGTGTGCCAGATGACATCCAGGGCATTGGTGTCATCCCATACGGTGTCACCGGCGAGGACATCGACGATGCGGGTGTGCACGTCGGTCCCGACCCTGCTTGCGGCGTGCTGCTGCACGATCGTGTGGGCGAAGGTCAGCCGACCCGCGGCGTCGGTGCTGCGCAGTTGGTCGCCCAACACACGCTGCAGAACAGCGACCTTGAGGCTGGAATCCGGGTCATCCGGCAACAAGACCGCCAGATCGACGGGAGCCAATCCTGACCGCGCCGTAGCCAAGGCTCCCAGCAGCAACTCGGCTGGCCCCTCGCCTATCCGATCCGCGACACGATCCAGGAACACACCCGCGAGATCGGCCGCGTCGGACGGCAGTCTCCGAGCCCCCTGAAGCAGCAACCCTTCAATCGCAGAGGCCTGATCGGGCGCTGCGGCGATCGACGTGAAGTCCCCCGCGTCCAAGTCGGCCAACAAATCCACCGCTAACCGCACCCACAACGGTGACCTGGGGGCGGTTCCAATGATTGCCAACACCGATGCCGGCAGCGCCCGACCGGTCTGACCCGCCCACGACCGCGCAGCCTCCACCGCCGTCGCCGGTGACAGTTCGCCGACGTCGATACGGTCGCCGCCGACACCTTCCAAGACCGCCGCCTGATCGGGGCTCGTCGTCGAACACAACAACCCGATCGACGGCGGCACCACCCGCGCCGGCCACACATCGGACCGGGCGCGATCATCGGCCAACGCATCCAACGCATCGACCACCACGACCAACCGACCCCCGATGACCGTCTGCGCCTCGGTCAACACATCTCGCCACCACTGGATGAACGCATCCTCATCCGCATCGGTTGGTGCGCTCAGTTCGTGGCCGATCAACGGCTGCAACTGCTCGACCAGCCGCAACACCACATCTCTACCCGACACCCCCGTCCCCGACGCCCCCAACAGCACGGACACCACCGTCACACTCTCGGTGCCATGAAGACTCTCCTCGACCGCGCACAGGATCGTCGACTTCCCCGTCCCCGACTCGCCGACCAGCACCACCCGATCACCAGCAATCAGTCGAGCGGTGAGATCGCCGACCAGAGCCTCACGGCCAACCGCCACGGTGTGGTCGTCCCGGAACAAGCGTTCCACGCCTTCGCGGCCAGCTCCGGAAGCGACGATCACCTCCTCCGCACGACGACGCACTGGAGCCGTCAGCGCGGTGACCATCAAATCCTCGAACGAAACCCGCTCGTTCTCGGCGACTACCGATTCGAGGTCAACGGTTTGTGCTCCTTCGGCGACGGCGGCCGTGTAGCGCCGCGCCGTCACGCGCTTGACTGCAGCCCTCACCACCACTTCGTTGCGAAACGCCATCACCCGATCTGAGTCTGGATCCGCCCATCCGTCCGGCACCAGACCGACCAGATCCCGGAACACCACCAAGTGCTCACCGTCAGGTGCCGAATCCCACAACATCCCGAACCCGAACTCCAGTTCGGTCACCGACTGTCGGCTCCGGTCGAAAAGTGAGCAGGTAGTTCCGGTCGAAAAGTGAGCACCCTTCAATGTTTGGAGAGTGATCACTGTGGAGGATTGGGCGGAGATTCGCCGGCTGTAT
>WBZU01000908.1_pt1 | contig 23865 bp, 22 predicted proteins | sample 5204311 | NCBI WGS metagenome assembly WBZU01 (sample SAMN12344359, study PRJNA552823) | activated sludge metagenome | biome: Activated sludge suspended growth; feature: Nitrification reactor; material: Wastewater; isolation source: activated sludge from nitrification reactor of wastewater... | reverse complement strand
CAAGTGGGACCGTGCGGCGCGGCCAGCTCGTCGCCTACGTCGGCGACAGCGGCAACGCCGAGTCCGTCGGCTCGCACCTGCACTTCGAGATCCGCAAGCCCAACACCCGGTGGTACTGGGCCCAGGCCGTGAACCCGGCGCCGTCGCTCGACGCCGCCGACCCCGCGGTCCGCCTCCCCTCGGGCGCCGGGGCCACCGCCCCCACCACGACCTCGACGACGACCACCACCACGACCCCCGCCCCGGCCGCGTCGCCGTTCGCCCCCTTCACCACCGCCGGCGCCTTCGCCGACCGCCAGTCGCGCGACTTCCTGGCCAAGGCGCCCTCGGCGGCGTGGACCGCCGCCGCCGTCCGCCAGCTCTCGGGCGGCACCACCCCGGACGCCTTCGTCGCCGGGCTCGTCGGCGACCCGGCGATCACGCGGGTGGTCAACCCGGTGATCCGCCTCTACCAGGCGTACTTCGGCGGGGTGCCGTCCTACGAGGGCGTCGCCTACTGGGCCGGCGTCGTCCGGGGCGGCACCTCGCTCGACCGGGCCTCGGCGATGCTCGCCTCGTCGAGCAAGTTCATCGATCGCTGGGGGGCGCTCGGCGACGACGCGTTCGCCCGGCAGATCTACGTCAACCTGTACGCCGCCGAGCCCTCGGCGAAGGTCCGCGCCGAGCTCACCTCGATGCTCGCCCTCGGGCTGGCCCGCGGCGCCCTCGTCCGAGCGATGTGCGAGACCGAGCAGTACCGCGCGCTGAGCGCGCAGGCCACGCGGGTCACCGCCGTGTACCACGCCATGTTGCGCCGGGCCCCGGCCACGATCTGGCGTGATCGGTGGGCCGCCCACGACCGGGCCAGCAGGACCGGCCTCGTCGACCTGATCGCCTCGATCCGCACCGGCGCCGAGTACGCCCGCCGCTTCGCCTGAGGCCGTCCCCGGCGGAAGGGGCCCGGGCGGGCCTGCGCGAGACTGCGCCGATGCCCCAGCCCGCAGATCCCGAGCTGCTCGACGCCGCGGTGCGCTTCCTCCGCCAGGCGGGAGAGCTCACCCTCCAGCACTTCCGCAACCCGGAGCTCGCCATCGACCGCAAGGGCGACGGCACGCCGGTGACCGTCGCCGATCGCGGGGCGGAGCGCCGGCTGCGCGAGCTGATCGGCGCCGCCTACCCCGACGACGGCATCCTCGGCGAGGAGGAGCCCGAGACCCCGGGCACCTCCGGCCGCCGCTGGATCATCGACCCGATCGACGGCACCAAGGCGTTCACGCACGGGGTGCCCCTCTACACGAACCTCCTGGCCATCGAGGACGCCGACGGCATCGCCATCGGGGTGATCAACGTGCCCGCGCTCGGCGAGACCGTCTACGCCGGCCGCGGCCTCGGCTGCTTCGACAACGGCGCGCCGTGCTCGGTCAACGACCGCGAGGGCATCCACGACGCCTACCTCACCTCGAGCGGCCTGAGCCCGTGGGACGACGCCTGCCTGCTCCGGGCCAAGGCGGCCCGACTCAACCTGCGCACCTGGGGCGACGGGTACGGCTACGTGCTGGTGGCCACCGGCCGGGTCGAGGCGATGTTCGACCCGAAGGCCGAGCTGTACGACCTGGCGCCGATGCCGGTGATCCTCGAGGAGGCCGGCGGGCGCTTCACCGACCTCGCCGGCGTCGTCGACCCCGGCGGCGGGAGCGGCCTGGCCACCAACGGCCGCATCCACGACGAGCTGCTGGCCATCCTGCGGGGCTGAGCTCCCCGCCGGGTCGACCGGTTCGCCTCAGCCCGGCCGGACGGTCGGCTCGTCGTCGTCGTCGGCCAGCCCGCCGGCGGCCATCCCGGCCAGCAGGTCGGCCCGCGCCCGCGCCACGCGGGAGCGGATCGTGCCGATCGGACACCCGCACACCGCGGCCGCCTCGGCGTAGCCGTAGCCGAGGAGCTGGGTCAGCACGAACGCCGTCCGTCGATCCGGGTCGAGGTCGGCCACCAGCGCGTCCAGCTCGGCGGTCGGCTCGGGCGCGACCGACGCCCCGTCCACCGCCACCGCCCGCATCCGCGCCTCGCGCGCCCGCTCCCGGGTGCGGCGCCGGATCGTGTCCGCGCAGGTGCGGCGGGCGATGGTGAGGAGCCAGGTCCGCGCCGATGCCTCGCCGCGGAACGAGCGCAACGATCGCAAGGCCCGCTCGAAGGTCTCCTGGGTCACATCGTCCGCCGCGCCGCGGTCGACCAGGTGGGCGGCCAGGCGCCACACGTCACCCTGGCCGGCTCGCACGAAGGCGGCGGCGGCGGCGCCGTCGCCGTCCCGGGCGGCCAGCGCCAGGTGGGTCAGGTCGTCCACCGCCCCAGCATGGCCGGGCCGCACCGACGCCGGCCAACCTCGCCGGGCCGGTCGACCTCGGCTCCGGGAACCCCGATCCCGGCCCCGACGACTACCCCGCCGTGCTCGATGGATCGCGTCGCCGGCGGCGAGCGCCCGGCCGACCTCGTCGCACGACGCTCGCCGCCGGCCTCGCGGCCGCGGCCCTCCTCCTGACCCCCACGCCGGTGGCCGCCGACCCGGCGCGGCCCACCGACTACCGCTCCCGGATCCTCACGATCGACCCGCCGCTGCCGGCCGGCGCGCGCCTCGCGGTGGTCGGCGGCGACGCGTTCCTCGAGCTGTCGGTCCCGCGGGGCACGACCGCCGAGGTCCCCGACTACGACCAGGGCGACGACGAGCCGGCGCCCTACCTCCGCGTCCTGGCCGACGGGACCGTCGAGCGCAACCGGCGGGCGGCGGCCACCGTGCTGAACGCCTCGCGCTACGGCACCTCGACCGGCGATCTCGACCTCGGCGGAACCCCGAGCTGGGAGGTCGTCGCCCACGACGGCACCTACGCGTGGCACGACCACCGGATCCACTGGATGCTCCCGACCCCGCCGGCCGAGGTGGGGGCCGACGGCCGGGTCGAACTCGACGGACCCGACGGCACCTGGCAGGTCACCCTCGTCGTCGATGGCACGACCCACCTCGTCACCGGCGAGCTGCTCCTGCTCGATCCGCCGTCGCCGGCCTGGTGGTCCGTCGTGGCGGTGGGGGGCGGCGCCGCCCTGCTGCTCGGCGGCGTCGGGCGCCGGCGCCGCCCCGTCGCCCTGGCGGCGGCGCTCGCCGCGCTGGCCGCGGCGGCCGTCGCGGTCGGCATCGCCGCCTATCGGGCGGCACCGGCCGAAGCCGGGGCGTCGCCGATCAGCCTGGCCGTCCCGGCCGTCGGCGCCGCCGCCGCCCTCGTCGCCGCCACCCGCCCGGGTCGGGCTCGCCGCGCCGGCCTGGCCGCGGTGGCCGCCGCCCTCGGGAGCTGGGCGTGGCTGCGCCGCGCCGTGATCGACCACGCGGTGCTCCCCACCACCTGGCCGCCGGCGCTCGACCGCACCGTGACCGCGCTGGCCCTCGGCGCCGCCGCCGCCACGGTCGTGCTGCTGGTCTGGCGCCCGCCGGGGACCGTCAGAGCCAGCCGACCCGACGGAACCGTCGGTACAGCACCACCACCACCAGGACCATGAGCCCGAGGGCGACCGGATAGCCGAGGTACCACGCCAGCTCGGGCATGTGGGTGAAGTTCATGCCCCACACGCCGGCCAGGAGCGTGGGCGCCGCGATCAGGGCCGCCCAGCCCGAGATCGTCCGCATGTCGTCGTTCTGGCGCACCGCCACCTGGGCCAGGTTGGCGTTCAGCGCGTCGGTCAGCAGGTCGCGGACCAGTTCGGCCCGGCTCAGCACCCGGCGGAGATGGTCGGCCACGTCACGGAAGTAGGCGGTCAGGTCGTCGGCGGCCACCGTGGCGTCCCGACCCTCGAGGCGACTCAGCACGTCGCCGATCGGCATCAGGTTGCGCAGCAGCTCCATCACCTGGCGCTTGAGCCGGTAGATCCGGGCGGTCGGGTTGGTGCGGGCCTCGCCGAACACCAGGGCCTCGGCCTCGTCCACGTCGATCTCGAGCTCGTCGACCACCGGGCCGTAGTCGTCCACCAGGTGGTCGGCCACCGCGTAGAGCACCGCCGCCGGGCCGTGGCCGGCGAGCTCCGGGTCGGCGTCGATCCGGGCCCGCACCGAGGCGAGCGGCGGGGCGTGGCCGTGGCGCACGGTCAGGACGAACCGAGCCCCGAGCACCACCTGCACCTCGCCGATCTCGATCGTGTCCGGCGCGGTGTAGGCGGCGGTCTTGAACACCGCCAGGTCCACGTCGCCGTGGCGCTCCAACTTGGCCCGCTGGTGGGCCTTGAGGATGTCCTCCACCAGCAGCTCGTGCAGGCCCAGGTGATCGGCGATGGCCCGCACCTCGTGGTGGTCGGGGTCGGCCACGCCGATCCAGGCGAAGCCGCCGTCCTCCAGGGCCCCGGCCAGGTCGTGCACGTCGGGGACGCTGCGGCGCTCGCCGTTCCGGTACACCGCGCTGTCGATGATCACCCGGGTCTCCTTCGCCGGCCACCGCCGAGGGGGCCGACCCGCAGTCTGGCCGCCGACGGCCATGCAGATCGGCCATGAACGGGTGAATCGACCTCGGAACGCTTGACCACGCCGCGTGACCGCCGATGGAGCAGGAGCATGGAGCAGATCGCCACCATCGTCGAGCGCGAAGGCGAGCTCCTCGACGTCCTCCTCTTCAAACTGGTCGAGACGCGCCTGCTCCTGGAGCAGGACGAGCACCGGTTCCTGTCGCGGGCGACCCGGGAGGTCGAGCGGGCCCACCGCCGCGCCCGGGAGGCGGACCTGGTCCGCGCCGCCACGGTGGCCGACCGCTGCCCCGGCGCCACCTTGCGCGAGCTGGCGCGACGGGCGATCGGGCCGTGGCCGGCGATCCTGCGCGATCACCACGAGCGCCTCAGCGCCCTGGTGGCCGAGATCGAGGCCACCGCCCATCGCAACGCGGCGGTGGCCCGCCTCGGCCTCGAGAGCCTCCACCCGGCGGCGGCCAGCTCCGGCCAGCGCACGACCGTCGGGGTCCGCGACGACCTCGAGCTCACCCGGCTGGCCCTCGGCGCCTCGCTCGACGCGGTGCTCGGCTCGGCCAGCCGCCTGCGCATGCCCGACCTGCTCGACTTCCTGCGCTGAACGACGCTCGCCGGACCGGCGGCGCACGATCGAGCCGAGCCCCGGACCGCCCGGGGACCGGCGGTCGATGTTGCACCCGCTCGCCCCGACCGCCGGAACACCACCGAGGTGGGCCCGGACGCGGCTCCGCCCCGGCACGGGGCCGGGGCGGAGGCGAAACGCTCGGAGGCGGCGGGTTCAGGCGGTGGCGACGGCGTCGATGCGCTCGTGCCAGGCACTGGCGTCGGCGATCGCGCTGGCGTAGCCGGCCTTGCGGCGGGCAACCCGGCCCTGGGGCTCGGCCCCGGTCAGGTCGAGGTCGTCCTCGAACTGGGCGCTGATGCCCTCGCGGAGCATCTCGAGCGCCTCGGAGCGCAGCTGGGAGATCCGCGACTCGGTCACGCCGAGGAACGTGGCCAGCTCCTGAGACTTGCGCCCCTCGAGGAAGTAGCCGACCACCACGAGGCGGTGGCGCTCGGGCAGCAGGTGGACCGCGTCCCGGAGGTAGGCGTGCAGCTCCCGGTTCTCGAGCTCCTCGCACGGCTCCAGGGTGCTGTCGTCGGTGAGCACCTCGACGAGGGTGAGGTCCTCCTCGCCGTCGTTGATGTCGTACTCGAGGGCGAGGACCACCGACCGGAACATCTTGTCCTGGAGGCGGCGCAGCTCGTCCTGGCTGATGCCCAGGGCGTCGGCGGTCTCCTCGGAGGAGGGCATGCGGCCGAGGCTGCTGGCCAGGCGCTGCTCGATCGACTCGAGGCGGCGGGCGAGGTTCCGCACCGAGCGGGGCGCCCAGTCGGCGGCCCGCACCGCATCGAGGATCGCGCCCCGGATGCGCTGGGCGGCGAAGCGGTCGAAGGGGACCCCCCGCTCGGCGTCGTAGCGACGGGCCGCTTCGACCAGGCCGAGGGCGCCGGCGGTGGCCAGCTCCTCCCGATCGACGTGACGGGGAAAGTTCACCGCCACCTGGAACACCACGTGCCGCACCAGCGGGAGGTGCTGCTCGATGAGCTCTTGGGTGATCGGATCGGTGCCTGCTCGCATCATCGCTCTGCTTCCGTTGTGCCCCGTCGTCCAGTGGGGAGTGGTTCGGACTTCGGACCTTCGCCCTCGGGACTTGAGGAAAAGTGCCACGAAATTTCCCCCGCGTCGCCATTTTGGGCCCGAAATGAGCCCAACGGCCCACGTGGGGTCCCCGTCCGACCACGCTGCGTGTGGTAGTCCGGTCGACCCGGTCGCGCCGTGGTCGAGCCACCATCCGGCCCACCGGGCCGGCGGTCAGCCGAAGCGGGCGGCCTTGACCCCGCGGCGGGCCAGCTCGGCCAGGAACGGGCCCGGCTCGACCAGCTCGGCCAGGCCGGCGGCGCCGAGGCGGCGGGCCCGGCCGGCGCCGAGCTCCACCGCGGTGAGCGCGGCCACCGCGCCCCCGGCCACGCCGGGGCGGTCCATCGCCCCGAGCACCTCGACCTGGATGCCGTCCTCGGCCCGGCCCCGCACCTCGACCCGCACCGCCCCCAGCCCCGCCTCCGGGTGGGGCCGGCGCAGCATCGGCAGGCGCGAGGTGAGCCGATCCCGCCGGGTGGCGGCCAGGCGGGCGGTCACCCGACCGACCCCCGGAAAGGCCGGCACCAGCAGGAGCGCGTCGGGGAGCGCGGCGCGGTAGCAGTCGGCGGCGCCGATCGGATCCGGGAACCAGCTCAGCTCCCGTCCCGACCCCGCCGGCCGGCGGTGCCAGCCGCCGTCCCGCCAGTCGACCGCGGTGCCGGCGAGGGCCCGGTGGTGCTGGCGCGCGCAGGCCGGTCCGCCGGTGCCGAGGCGGGCGACGTGGATCTCGTCGACCGTGTCCATCCGATCGGCGGCGAAGCGGGCCAGCACGCAGGTCAGCCCGGGCGAGAACCCCGCGCCCACCGCCACGGTGGTCCCCCGGGCCTCCGCCTCGGGGCCGAGGTCGAGCAGGGCGGAGGTGGCCGAGATCGAGTCCGCCGTGGCCACGACCGGGGTGCCCCGCCGCACGAGCTCCTGGGCGATCTCCACCTGGAGGTCCGACGGCGTGGCCACCACGACCACGTCGGCCTCCGGCGGGCCGGCGTAGGGGCCGGCCTCGCCACGGGCCCGGGACCCGAGCGACGCCGCCACCTCCTCCACCCGGGGCGACCGTTCGTCGCGCAGCACGATCTCCTCCACCGCGTCGGTCGAGGCGAGCTGGCGAGCGGCCCGGGTGCCGACGGCCCCGAGGCCGATGACCGCGACGCGCATCTAGCGGAGCTCGTCGGCGGAGAGCTCGCGCCAACCCCCGCGCTGGGGTGGCGTGCCGCCGCTGCCTCGCAGCCGGAGCACCGCCGCCACGCCCCCGGCCACCCCAAGGGCGACCAGCGCCCGGCGGATCAAGGTCACGGGGACTCCCGGAGGTAGCGGGCGGATGTCTCGTGGGGCTAGCTGGAATCGAACCAGCGACCTCACCCTTATCAGGGGTGCGCTCTAACCAACTGAGCTATAGCCCCGAGCGGCTGCCGACGGTAGCGGTCGCGGCCGACGGCGTGCGAACCGTTCCGGCTCAGCGCGGCCGACGAGGGGGCGGGGCGACGTCTTCCTCGATGACCACGAGGCGGATCCCGCCGGTCATCTCGCTGATCACGTTGACCAGCGCCGCGGTCAGCACGGTGACGACGGTCCCGGCGAGGACCAGCACCGCCCCGATCGCCGCGCAGGCCCGGAACATCTGGTCGCCGTAGAAGCGGAAGTTCTCGAGGCCCACGTCGGCCAGGAACTCCTGGAGGTTCTCGATCTGGCCGCTCGAGTAGGCGATGCCCCAGATGGCGGCCAGGCTCAGCAGGAGCGCCACGTAGAGGCAGGTGAACAGGACCAGGCTCAGCTTGAGCACCGACCAGAGCTCGACGCGGCGGACCACCCGCTTGACGCGGCGGCCGACCCGGCGAGGCCGGTCGGACACCTCGCTGCGGCGAGGCACCGGCGAGGCGACCGACGGCGTGACCACGGTGCGAGGACTCGCGGCCGGGCCGCCGAGATCGAGCGCGGGGTCGGCCACCGGCGGCCACGGCGTGACGCGGTCGGTGACCGAGGTCGGCTCGGTCAGGTCGGTCTCCGGCTCGTCGATGCCGATCGCGGAGACGCCGATCGGATCGGGCGCCTCGGCCACCGAGCCGACCGGCCCTCTCGACGCGGGCGCGGGCGGGCGCTTGGGGCCGCGTGACCGCCGCTCCCGCGGCTGCGGGTCGGCGGTTCCGTCGTGACCGTCACCGGATCCCGCTGCTGGCACGCCGGCGAGTGTACGGGATCACGGCCCGGCGCCTCCCGTCGGCGCCGCGCCCCAGCGAGCCCTGGCCGACGCCCGGACCCCCGACCGCACGACGGTCACGACCACGTCGACGCCCTGCTCCTCGTAGGCGACGAGGCGCGCCCCGTTGGCGACGGCGATCGACTCGGCCGCGTCCCGGCCATCGGCGGCACCGGCCAGCGCCGCTGCGTCGGCGGCCGCCTGGGCCCGTTCGGTCTTCGCCGAGGCGACGGCGATGCGGGCCAGGCCGAGGGCGGCGACCCCGGCGAGGAGCAGGCCGACGGCCAGCAACGGGACGACCTGGCCCCGTTCGGAGCGCGGACGGCGATGGGACATGGGAGACCTCCACGATCGATGGGCACGAGGCCCGGCTACCGGATCGGGAAGGTCTGGGGAAGGAGGGGAAGGTGGAGGGGACGAGGTCGGGCGGGCCGGCCGAGGCCGGCCCGCCGGCTCAGGCCTCGTCGCCGGGGGTGAGCACCGGGGCGACCGAGGCCACCTGGCGATCGCCGTCGACCGCCATGACCCGCACGCCGGTGGCGTCGCGACCCTGCGAGGAGATGTCCCGCACCGGCATGCGGATGACCACGCCGTCGGAGGCGATCACGAAGATCTCATCGTCGATGCCGACCATGAAGGCCGCCACCACGAAGCCCTTGCGGGCGGTGAGCTTGATGCCCCGCACGCCCTGGCCGCCGCGGCCCTGGAGGTTGAAGCGGTCGAGCTGGGTGCGCTTGCCGTACCCGCCGTCGGTGACGATCAGGATCGCGGTGTCGTCCCGGGCGACGTCGCAGGACACCACCTCGTCGCCCGGCTTGAGCTTCATCCCCCGCACCCCGGCCGTGGAGCGGCCCATCGGCCGCACGTCGTCCTGGGCGTAGCGGATCGTCATGCCGCTGCGGCTGACCATGAAGATCTGGTCGTCGTCGTTGACCGGGATCACCTTCACCAGCTGGTCGCCGTCGCGCAGGTTGATGGCGATCAGGCCCGCCCGCAGCGACGAGTCGTACTCGCTGAACCGGGTCTTCTTCACCTGGCCGTTCTGGGTGGCGAAGAACAGGTACTGGTTGGTCTCGTAGTCCCGGGTGTCGATCACCGTCTGGATCCGCTCGTCGGGCTGGAGCGGCAGGAGGTTGACGATCGCGGTCCCCCGCGCCGTGCGCTCCTTCATCGGGATCTCGTGGGCCTTGAGCCGGTACACCCGGCCCAGGTTCGAGAAGAACAGCAGGTACGCGTGGGCGGTCGTGGTGATGATGTGGGCGATGTAGTCCTCGTCGCGGAGCTTCGCCCCAGCGACGCCGCGCCCGCCGCGGCCCTGGCTGCGGAAGGCGTCGACCGACACGGTCTTGACGTAGCCCTTGGCCGACATCGTGACCACGAGGTCCTCGTCGTCGATCAGGTCTTCGATGTCCATGTCGCCGGCGTCGAAGGTCACCTTCGACTTGCGGGGCGTGGCGAACTTCTCCCGCAGCTCGCCCAGCTCGGTCTTGATCACGCCGAACAGCACGTCGCGGTCGGCGAGGATCGCCTCGAGCTCGGCGATCGTCTTGCGCAGCTCCTCCATCTCGGCCTCGAGGGTGGCCCGGCCGAGGCGAGTGAGGCGGTGGAGCTGCATGTCGAGGATGTACTCGGCCTGCACCTCGGAGAACTCGAAGGGCGCCGCCTGGAGCGCGGTCCGGGCCGCGTCCTTGTCCTCCGAGGCCCGGATGGTGGCGATGATCTCGTCGATCAGGTCGAGCGCCTTGAGCAAGCCCTCGACGATGTGGGCCCGGTCGCGGGCCTTGCGCAGCCGGTACTCCGAGCGCCGGGTGATCACCTCGACCTGGTGGTCGAGGTAGTGAACCAGCGCGTCGCGCAGGCTCAGCGTGCGGGGCACCCCGTCCACCAGCGCCACCGTGTTGACCCCGAAGGAGGTCTGGAGGTCGGTGCGCTTGTAGAGGTTGTTCAGGATGATCAGCGCCGGCGCGTCGCGCTTGAGGGTGATCACGATGCGGGTCTTGCCGCCGGAGGACTCGTCGTTGGCGTCGGCGATCCCCTCGAGCTCCTTGGCCGCCACCAGCTCGCTGATCTTGGCGAGGACCTTGCGGGGCCCGACCTGGTAGGGCAGCTCGGTGATCACGATGCGGTCGCCGCCCCGCTTGGCCTCCTCGATCTCGGCCACCGCCCGCATGCGGATCGACCCGCGGCCCGTGCGGTAGGCGTCCATGATCCCGGCGCGGCCCATGATCAGCGCGCCGGTCGGGAAGTCGGGCCCCTTGACGTGGGCCATCAGGTCGTCGGAGGTGGCCTCCGGGTGGTCCATCAGGTGGACGGTGGCGTCGATCACCTCGCCCAGGTTGTGGGGCGGGATGTTGGTGGCCATGCCGACCGCGATGCCCTGGCCCCCGTTCACCAGCAGGTTCGGGAAGCGCGACGGCAGGACCGACGGCTCCTGGAACTCGCCCGAGTAGTTGTCGACGAAGTCGACGGTCTCCTCGCCGATGTCCTGGAGCATCGCCATCGCCAGCGGGTCGAGCCGGCACTCGGTGTAGCGGGCGGCGGCCGGCCCGTCGTCGGGGGAGCCGAAGTTGCCGTGGCCCTGCACCAGCGGGTGGCGCAGCGAGTGGGGCTGGGCCATGCGGACGAGGGCGTCGTAGATCGCGCCGTCGCCGTGGGGGTGGTACTTGCCCATGACGTCGCCGGTGACGCGGGCGCACTTCATGAACGTGCGGTCCGGGCGGGCGCCGACGTCGAGCATCCCCCACAGGATCCGGCGGTGGACCGGCTTGAGCCCGTCGCGCGCGTCGGGCAGGGCCCGGGACACGATGACCGACATCGAGTAGTCGAGGAACGAACGTTCCATCTCCTCTTCGATCTCGATCGGTTCGATCAGCCCGTAGGCGGTCACGGTGGGATCGGAGCCCTCGTCGTCGATCGGGGGCAGGTCGTCGTCGGCCATCGGTGGCGCTCTCTCGTGGGTCTCGGTCGGGGGGGTCGGGCGCGGCGCGCTCAGATGTCGATGAAGCGCGCGTCCTTGGCGTTGCTCTTGATGAACTCCTTGCGGACCTCGACGTCGTCGCCCATCAGCGTGGAGATCACCCGGTCCGCGTTGGCCGCCTGCTCGACCGACACCTGGAGCAGGGTCCGGGAGGCGGCGTCCATCGTGGTGGCCTTCAGCTCCTCCCAGTCCATCTCGCCGAGGCCCTTCAGCCGGGCGAACTCCTTGCGGTGGTTGGGGTGCTCGGCCAGGAAGACCGCCTTGGCCGCGTCGTCCTTCAGGTACACCTTCTCCTTGCCCACCACCGTGGAGTACAGCGGCGGCTGGGCGATGTACACGTGCTTGTCCTCCACCAGCTGCTTCATGTGGCGGAAGAAGAAGGTGAGCAGGAGCGTGCGGATGTGGCTGCCGTCCACGTCGGCGTCGCACAGCAGGATCACCCGGTCGTAGCGGGCCTTGGAGAGGTCGAACTCCTCGGCGCCGAACCCGGCGCCGATCGCCGCGATCAGGGCCTGGACCTCGGTGTTCTTGAGCATCTTGTCGAGCCGGGCCCGTTCGACGTTGAGGATCTTCCCGCGGATCGGCAGGATCGCCTGCACCTTGGGATCGCGGGCCGAGGTGGCCGAGCCGCCGGCCGAGTCGCCCTCGACGATGAACAGCTCGCACTCCTCGCGGTTGCGGCTCGAGCAGTCGCGCAGCTTGTCGGGCATGCCGGCGCCGTCGAGCGCGCTCTTGCGCCGCGTGGCGTCCCGGGCGTTGCGGGCCGCGGCCCGGGCCCGCTGGGCGGTGATGCCCTTCTTGACGATCTTGTTGGCCTCGGTGGGGTGCTCCTCGAACCAGTCGGCCAGCTTCTCGTTGGTGGCCTTCTGCACCAGGGTCTTGATCTCGGGGTTGCCGAGCTTGTCCTTGGTCTGGCCCTCGAACTGCGGCTCGCCGAGGCGCACCGAGATGATGGCGGTCAGGCCCTCCCGCACGTCTTCGCCGGCGAGGTTGGGATCCTTCTCCTTGAGCAGGCCCTTGGCCTTCGCGTACTTGTTGATCACCGTGGTGAGGGCGCTGCGGAAGCCCTCCTCGTGGGTGCCGCCGCCGATGGTGGCGATGCCGTTGGCGAAGCTGTGCAGCCCGTCGGACTGGTAGCCGTCGTTCCACTGGAAGGCCAGCTCGACCTCGGCCTCCTCCTCGATCTGCTCGAAGTACCCGACCCGGCTGAACAGCGGTGACTTGGTGGCGTTGACGTGCTTGACGAAGTCGATGATGCCGCCGGCGTACTTGTAGACGACCGGCTCGGCGTCGTGTTCGGGGCGCTCGTCCTTGAAGCGGATCTCGAGGCCCTTGTTGAGGAACGCCATCATCTGGAACCGCTCGAGCATCGTCCGGGCCACGAACTCGGTGGTCTCGAACAGGCCCCGGTCCGGCCAGAAGGTGACGGTGGTGCCGGTGCGCCCCCGAGGCGCGTCGCCCACCACCTCGAGCTTGGTCTTCTTCGAGCCGCCCTCGGCGAACTCGATGCGGTGGTGCTGGCCCCGCTGGTCCACCTCGACGATCACCCGCTCCGACATGGCGTTGACCACCGAGACGCCCACGCCGTGGAGGCCGCCGGAGACCTTGTAGCCGCCGCCGCCGAACTTGCCACCGCCGCCGAGCTTGGTCAGCGCGATCTCGACGCCGGTGAGCTTGAACTCCTTGTGGACGTCGGTGGGGATGCCGCGGCCGTTGTCGGCCACGCGGCAGCCGCCGTCGGCCAGCAGCGTGACGTCGATCCGATCGCAGTAGCCGGCCATCGCCTCGTCGACCGAGTTGTCCACCACCTCCCAGACGAGGTGGTGCAGGCCGGAGATGCCGGTCCCGCCGATGTACATGCCGGGGCGCTTGCGCACGTGCGCGAGGCCCTCGAGGATCGTCATGCTCGAGGCGTCGTAGGTGGTGTCGACAGCGGTCAACGCGCGACCTTTCCGGTGCGGTGGGAGGAGCGGTGAGCGACCGCCCGAGGGGCCGCCCGGCGACGGGCGGACGGCGGTTCGGGGCGCTGCACGGTGTCGATCAGGATACCACGCGGGGGTGACGACGAGGCGCACCCGGGACCCCGTGCTGCCGGCGAAGATCGTTGCCACACAAGGCTTTCGGGGGAGCGAGCGACGGCGGCTCGAGGTCAGCGCGCGGGCGACCGCCGCCGCTCGACCGAGACCGCCACCGAGGTCACCGCGTCGGGCCCGATCAGCGCCGCGAGCGCGGCGAGCAGGTCGGCCTCGACCCACCGCAGGTGGCTGGCCCAGCCGGGCCCGTCGACCACGACCCGGAGCCGCCCGTCGACGATCCCGACCGGTCGGGCGTGGGCTGCCACCTCGGCGCCGACCAGGTCCTCCCAGCGCTCGTGGACGAGGACGACGGCGTCGACGCCGGGGGCGCCGAGCGCCCGGACGACCGCCCCGAGGGCGTCGGCCACCGGCACCGGCTCGCCGCCGCCGCGGGCGTCGGGGGTCGGCAGGGGGGCCCAGGGCACGACCCGAGCTTCGCGCGCGGTCAGCCGGGGCCGACCGCCCCGTCGCGCACCCGCAGCACCAGGCCGGGCACCGCGCCCTCCGGCAGGTCGGTGGCGGTCGACAGGATCGTCTGGCCGGCGGGCAGCGAGCGCAGGAGCGCGGCGCTCCGGCCGGCGTCGAGCTCGGAGAACACGTCGTCGAGCAACAGGACCGGTGGCGTCTCGGTCTGTCCGGTCACCACGTGGTGCGATGCCAGCCGAAGGGCCAGGGCCAACGACCGCTGCTCCCCCTGGGAGGCGTGGGTCCGGGCCGGCAACCCGTCGAGCACCAGCTCCAGCTCGTCCCGGTGGGGCCCGACGGTGGTGACCCCGCGACGCAGGTCGTCGCGTCGGGCCGCGGCGAGCGCCGACGCCAGGCCCTCGGCCCGCCACGGCGGGTCGTAGGCCACCTCGACGCGGGCGGGGACCTGGGCCACCGCCCCGTAGGCGTCGGCCAGCACCGGGCCCAGCTCGGTCACCAGCTCGGCTCGGGCCCGGCCGAGGGCCTCGCCCACGTCGGCCAGCTTGGCGTCGAACACGTCCAGGGTCAGCTCGACCTCGGCGCTCAACCGCCCGCCCGACTGCTTCAGCAGGGCCGCCCGCTGGCGCAGCACTCGTTCGAGGTCGGTCCGGAGCTGGTCGTTGCGCAGGTGGAGCGTGGCCAGGATGTCGTCGAGGAACCCGCGGCGATCACCGGGGCTGCCCTTGACCAGGCGCAGGTCGTCCGGCGAGAAGACGGTCACCCGCAGCGCCCCGAGGAGGTCGCGCGCCCGCCGCAGCGGCTGGCGGTTGAGCTGGGCCCGGTTCCGGCCGTTGCGCAGCACCTCGGCCTCGAGCAGCAGCTCCCGGCCGTCCCGCTCCGCCTCGGCCCGGATCACGGCCCGCTCGGCGCCCACCCGGACCAGCGCGTCCACCGGCGAGCCCCGGAACGACGCCAGCGTGGCGAGGTACCCGACCGCCTCCAGCAGGTTGGTCTTGCCGTGGCCGTTGGGCCCGAGCACCGCGGTCAGGCCCGGGTCGAAAGACACCTCGGCCTCGTGGTAGCCCCGGAAGTCGGTCAGCCAGAGGCGTCGCAGCTGCACCTCAGTGGGCGGCGCGAGCCGGTCAGGAGACCCGGACCGGCATCAGGAGGTACAGGAAGTCCCCCGAGCCCGCCGAGCGGATCACCGCCGGCTTCTGCGCGTCCACCGTGTCCAGCGTGATCTCGTCGCCGGTGGTGACGTCCACCCCGCTGAGCAGGTAGTCCGGGTTGAAGGCCACCGTGAGCTCCTCCCCCGCGTACCCGGCGTCGAGCTGCTCGTGGGCCTGGCCGACGTCCTGGGTGATCGCCACCAGCTCCAGGCCGTCGGCGCTCATGGCGAGGCGCACCGGGGTGTTCGGCTCGCGGGCCATCAGCTTCACGCGCCGGACCGCCTCGGCCAGCGCCTCGCGCCCGACGGTGAGGCGGTTCGGGTGGTTGGCGGGGATGAGGCCCCGGTAGTTCGGGAACTCGCCCTCGATCAGGCGGGTGGTCAGCCGCACGGTGCCGACCTCGAAGGTGGCCTCCCGGTCGCCGAGCCGCAGCGTGACCTCGCCCTCGGCACCGAGGAGACGCTCGAGCTCCTTGAGCGCCCGCGACGGGACGAGCACGCTCTGGCCCTCGGCGAGCACCGAGGTCCCCGGCAGGTCCCGCACCGCCAGCCGGTAGGAGTCGGTGGCCACCAGGCGCAGGCCCCCCTCCTCGGCGGCCATGAGCACGCCGGTCAGGATCGGGCGGGCGTCGTCGGCGCTGGCCGCCGGCACCACCTGGTGCAGCGCCTCGGCGAACGCTCCGGCCTCCAGGGTCACCGCGTCCTCCGACGGCAGGGCCAGCCGCGGGAACTCGTCGGCCGGCAGCAGCCGCAGCGACGACGAGAAGCGCCCGGCGGTGATGTGGGCCTCGTCGCCCTCCACGCTGATCTCGACCCGGGGATCGCCCAGGGACCGGACGAGGTCGGTGGCGATCTTGGACGGCAGCACCGCGACGCCGTCGACGTCGCCGGCCACCTCGAGCTCCTTGGCGATCGTCAGCTCGAGGTCGCTGCCGGTCAGCTTGAGCCGGTTGCCGGTCAGCTCGGCCCGGACCCCGGCGAGGACGGGCAGCGCCCCGCCTCGGTTGGCGACGGCCCGCCCGGCGGCGGTGAGGGCGTCGACCAGCTGGTCTCGCTCGCAGCGGAACTTCACGGGGTCGGCTCGCTTTCTCCGGCGGGGAGGTGGATCGAAGGGAGGTGGTGGTGGTGGGGCCTGTGGATTGTGGACGACGGGGCGTCGGCGCAGGCCAGGGCGGGTGTCGGCCGTCCACGGGGGATCCCCAATGTCCCACAGGTCCGGCCCGCGGTGGCGCATCGCCGGTGGACGACGCCCCGGCTGTCCACCGGATGGCCCCCCGTCGTCCCCGGGATGTCCGGGCCGGATCCACAGCCTGATCCCCGGCGAACGCGGGAGTTCTGCCCAGGTTCCTGTGGACGACGGTGGAAAACCGCTGTGACCGGGGACACCGGAACGGACGAGCGGGACACCGTCGGGGTCAGTTCCCGGTGCGGATCTGCTGCACGAGCTCGGTGACCTGGTTGTAGATCTGGCGCCGCTCGCCCATCAGCGCCTTGATCTTCTCGACCGCGTGGATGACCGTCGTGTGATCACGGCCCCCGAACTCGCGGGCGATCGCCGGGTAGGACAGGTCGGTCAGCTCGCGGAACACGTACATCGCCACCTGGCGGGCGGTGACGAGGGGGCGCTGGCGGCTCTTGCCCTTGATCTCCTCGATGCTGAACCCGAACATCGTGGCGGTGTGCTCGAGGATCACCTGCGGGGTGATCGGGCGAGGCTGGCGGTCGCCGAGGATGTCCTGGAGGTGCTTCTCGGCCTCTTCCAGGGTCAGCGGGGCCTTGACGAGCTTGGCGAGCGCCGACACCCGGTTGAGCGCCCCCTCCAGCTCACGGATGTTGTCGGTGATGTTGGTGGCGATGAACTCGAGGACGTCGTCGGGGATCGGCACCCGCTCGCCCTCGGCCTTCTTGCGCAGGATGGCCAGCCGGGTCTCGAGGTCGGGCGGCTGGATGTCGGTCATCAGGCCCATCTTGAACCGGGTGATCAGCCGGTTCTCGAGGGTGGGGATGGCGTCCGGGGGGCGATCGGAGGACAGCACGAGCTGGCGGCGGCCCTCGTGGAGGGCGTTGAAGGTGTGGAAGAACTCCTCCTGGGTCTCCTTGCGGTTCTCCAGGAACTGGATGTCGTCCACCAGCAGCACGTCCACCTCGCGGTAGCGGCGCTTGAACTGGGCGGAGGTGTTGAGCCGGATCGACTCGATGAACTGGTTGAGGAAGGTCTCGCTGGTGACGTACCGGACCACGTAGTCCGGGTAGTTCTCCTGGACGTAGTGGCGGATGGCCTGGAGCAGGTGGGTCTTGCCGAGGCCGGCGTCGCCGTAGATGAACAGCGGGTTGTAGGACCGGCCCGGGGTCTCCGCCACCGCCAGCGCGGCGGCGTGGGCGAAGCGGTTCGACGTGCCGGTCACGAAGGCGTCGAAGGTCAGGCCGCGGTTGTCCACATCCCCGGCCGGTGCCGCGCCGGGCCGAGGGCGGGGCTCCTCGACCGGGGCGGGGGCCGCGCCCAGGTGCTGGTCGCGGGGGTCGGCCACCGGCGCGGCCTCGGCGGCGCGGGTGCGGACCTCGAGCAGCACGTCGATCGGTTCGCCCTGCTGGTCGTGCAGCAGGTCGGTGATCAGGGAGAGGTAGCGGCTCTCGAGGCGGTCCTTGACCATCGTGCTGGGGACGGCGAGCCGCAGGACGCCGTCGACCAGGTCGATGGCCCGGATCTCCTGGAACGTGGAACTCCAGACCACCTCGGAGAGGTGGCTCTGGAGCGACGCCTCGCACTGGTTCCACAGGTCGTGTGCGTCTGCCACCTGCTGGTTCCGTCCCGTCGGTGCGGGGGGCGTTCCACAGTTGGGTCCACACGCTGTGGAAAACGCACCCGTGGCCCCGGTGGCCGCAGGGCGGGCCGGGGTGCTGGAGTGATCCTCGTGGTCGCCGCCACGAGGGGTTCCCGGGGCGTCGGGGCCCGCAACGTAGCACCGGCCGTGCCGCGCTGCGCAAGGACCGCGCGGGCCGGGGCATCCTCCCTGCTCAGGTCGTCGCGGCCGACCGGAGCGGCCGCGGTTGCTCGTCGCGGACGGGGGCGCCTAGCGTGGTCCGACGCCCGGAGGCGCCTCGTCGGCGGCCGGGGGTTTCGTTCGGCGCCGTCGCCGACACGGCCGCCCACCGGTGCGGCCCCGAGGAGGATCCCAGTGAAGCGCACGTTCCAACCCAACGTCCGGAAGCGGGCCAAGAACCACGGGTTCCGCGCCCGCATGTCCACCCGTGCCGGGCGCGCCATCCTGCGCAGCCGCCGCGCCAAGGGCCGGGCCCGGCTGTCGGCCTGATCCGCCCCATCCGGGACCGCGGGACCTTCCTGGCGTTGCGGGCCCACGGCGTGCGAGTGCGGCGTGGCCGGCTCTCGGCCTCGCACCTCCCCGCCGAGGCGGGTGCGGTCGAGGTCCGCCTGGCCTTCGCCATCCCCCGCCGGGTCGGCGGTGCGGTCGTCCGCAACCGCCTCCGCCGGCGGCTGCGGGCCACCTGCGCCGAGGTCCACCGCCACGGTCCCGGCCTGCCCGCCGGCGCCCTGCTCATCGCCGCCGGTCCGGACGCGGTGGGCACCACCTCCGAGGAGCTCAGGAACGACGTGATCCGCCTGGTCGACGCACTCGCCTCCCGCACGGGGACGACGCGATGAGCCCGATCGCGCGCGCGCTGCGGGCGGTGGTCCGGGCCTACCAGGCGATCCGAGCCGGTCGCCCCTCGCCCTGCCGGTACCAGCCGACCTGCTCGTCCTACGCCGTCGAGGCGCTCGAGGTCCACGGTGCCGCTCGTGGCTCGTGGCTCGCCGTGCGGCGCCTGGCCCGGTGCGCCCCCTGGGGCGGCCACGGCTGGGACCCGGTCCCCCTCCCCCACGACGCCCCCGTCGCCCCTGACCACCAGCACGATCGGACGGTCGCCTGATGTACACGGTCATCGCCAAGCCGCTCGAGTTCTTCTACGAGCTCTGGCCCAACTACGCGGGCGCCATCGCCCTGCTGACCATCACGATCATGGTCCTGTTGTTGCCCCTCACCCTGAAGGGCACCCGCTCGATGCTGGCGATGCAGAAGCTCCAGCCCGAGCTCAAGAAGCTCCAGAACAAGCATCGCGACGATCGGCAGAAGCTGAACGAAGAGGTGATGAAGTTCTACAAGGAGAACAACATCAACCCGATGTCGGGGTGCCTGCCGCTGCTGTTGCAGATGCCGGTGTTCTTCGTCTTGTACCGCACGCTCTACCAGCTCCTGAACCGGGCGCCCTACGGCTACGACATGGGCGCCGCGGTGGGCCGGGCCGCCGGCGGCAAGGTCTACGAGCAGTTCGGCTACTTCCGGCCCAAGCACCTCGATCTCAGCTCGGCCCTGTACAAGGACCTGAGCCACACCAACGAGATGCGCTCGTTCGGCATCAACCTGGCGGAATCGGCCCAGAAGGCGTTCGGCCACGGCCTCGGCTCGGCGCTGCCGTTCATCGTCCTGGTGCTGGCGGTCACCGCCACCAGCTACTACCAGCAGCGCCAGATCGCCGGCCGCAACCCGCAGGCCGCCGCGGCCAACCCCCAGCAGGCGATGTTGATGAAGATCATGCCGCTGTTCTTCGCCTTCATCTCGCTGACGCTGCCCGCCGGCATCGTCGTGTACTTCCTGGTGTCGAACCTGTTCCGGATCGGCCAGCAGGAGTTCATCACCCGGACCATGTACCGCGACGGCGGCGGGGCCCTGGAGACCACCGGCCGCGAGTCCGCCGACGCCGACGCCGAGCCGCCCAAGGGCATCTTCGCCCAGCTCAAAGAGGCGAGTCGGCCGAACCCCGCCCAGGCCCGCGAGCAGGCCCGCCAGGCCAAGGAGGCCAAGGGCAAGACGGCCTCCGCCACCAAGTCGCCGAAGGCCTCGGCCGCGGCGCCGGCCAGGTCGTCGGCCAAGGGGTCCGGCGCCGGGGCGCGACCGAGTCGCGAGGCGCCGTCGGCGGCCAACCGTTCCAAGTCGAAGAAGAAGAGGAAGTGACGTCCATGCAGTGGGTGGAGACCACCGGCCCCACGGTCGAGGCGGCCAAGGAGGCGGCGCTCGACCAGCTCGGCGTCGATCACGCCGAGGCCGAGTTCGAGGTGCTCGAGGAGCCCAAGACCGGGCTGTTCGGCCGGGTGCGGGGCACGGCCCGGGTCCGGGCCCGGGTGAGCCCGCGGGCGCCGCGGCCCAAGCAGGAGCGCCGGCCCCGCCGCCAGCGGGCCCGTCGTGAGGACGAGCGTCCCTCGGGCGGCTCGTCGCGCTCCTCGGAGGCCCGGTCCGACGGCGACGCGGCGCCCAAGGCATCCGGCGGCCGGAGCCGGGGCAACGGTTCGGGCGGTCGATCCGGCGGACGGTCCGCCGATCAGCAGGGAGGCAACGAGATGACCGACGACATCGTCGACGTGGATGCGCAGGCCGACATCATCAGCGGGTTCCTGACGGGCCTGCTGGAGGCGATCGACGCCGAGGGGACCGTCGAGCGGACCAAGGTGGACGACGACACGATCGAGCTCAGCGTCCAGGGCGACGACCTCGGCCTGCTGATCGGCCCGAAGGGCCAGACGCTCACCGCCGTGCACGAGCTGTCGCGCACCGTGCTCCAGCGCACCGCCACCGGTCGCCACGACGGTCGGGTGCGCATCGACATCGGTGGCTACCGCCAGCGTCGCCAGGAGGCCCTGGCCCGCTTCGTGCGCCAGCAGGCCGAGCTCGTCCTGGAGGGCGGCGTGGCTCGCGCCCTCGAGCCGATGAACTCCGTCGACCGCAAGGTCGTCCACGACACGGTCAACGAGATCGAGGGCGTCTCCACCGTCTCGGAGGGCGTCGATCCCGATCGTCGGGTCGTGCTCGTGCCCGAGGGTGCCGAGGGGTGACCCGCTCGCTGCTGGAGCTCCTCGCCGAGTCCCAGCAGCTGGGCTTCCTCGGCCCGGGGCCGGTGGACGCCCACATCCCCCACGCGCTGGCCTACGCCGACGCGACCCCACCCCCCGCCCGCGCCCTCGACCTGGGCGCGGGCGGTGGCGTTCCCGGGCTCGTCCTGGCCACGTCGGTGTGGCCCGAGACCCGGTGGACCTTCCTGGACGCCCAGCGCCGCCGGATCGACTTCCTCGAGGATGCGATCGAGGCACTCGGCCTGGCCGATCGGGTCGACGCCCAGCTCGGGCGGGCCGAGGAGGCGGCGCGTCTCGACGACCGGCGCGGCCGCTTCGACCTCGTGGTGGCCCGGAGCTTCGGCGCGCCGGCGGTGGCCGCCGAGTGCGCGGCGCCGTTCCTCGCGGTCGGCGGGGCCCTGGTGGTCAGTGAGCCACCGGCCGCCGCCGTCGAGGGGCGCTGGCCGGCGGGACCCCTGGCCGAGCTCGGGTTCGGCCCTCCGGACCCGGTCGAGGCCCGCGGCGTCCACCTGGTCCGCCTTCGGCTGGTGGCGCCCTGCCCGGATCGCTACCCCCGACGCACCGGGATCCCCGCGAAACGCCCGCTGTTCGGCCGAGGCTGAGGCGTCAGCAACTGACGCTTCGTCAGTAGACGGCCGGCGGCGCTCCCCCACGAACCTCGTGCCGACGTCGTTCCGTGGGTGTGGATCCTGCACGACGTTCGACGGCGCGGCGCCGGTGGACGGTCGTCACCCGAGCGCGATCGGCGTGAGCCCGGCCGGCTTCGTCACCGCGGCCCCCGCATCCACGGCCGGCGTCCTGGCGATCGGGCCGAGGGGCGTTCGGCGTCATGGCTTCGGAGACACACCAACCCCTCGCCGAAGCGGCGGGCGTGCTGGCTCGGGGACGACACGGGCAGGTCGATCTGCTGACGGTCGGGCGTTGCCGCGATCCTGCGGGACGACGAGGCAGGATGCCCCACCCGGGCAGGTCACACCTCCAAGGCCCAACACGGTCCTGTGCTTCCTCGGCGTGGTCGCCGGCCGGGCGGCCGCCCGAAACCAGCTGATCTTGGGGGGTGTTGGGCGGCTTCGCCGCTCTGCGACGGTCGTCCGGACGACCGGGCTGCCCGCGCCTTCACCATCACGGCGCAGACATGGCCGTTGCCTGCGAGCGCCATCGGGACGGTAGGGCTCACCCGATACCGTCCATCGGACGGCCCCGGGTGCCGGGCGACCCACACCCGATCCGGCTCGTCGGGGCGGTCGAGCCGTGCCCAGGAGGTCCGCCCCCGGGACGGGAACCTGGTTGACCGAGGCCTGTCGGGCGCATCGCCGCTCTGCGATGGTCTGCGAGTGCCACTGGGACGGGATCGCTCCGCGAGGTCGTCCATGGGACGCCCCGGGTGCCGGTCGGCCCTCACACCGGCCCGGCTCGTCGGGGCGGTCGAGCCTTCCCGTGGAGGCCTGCCCCGCGACGCCCGGGAGCATGCTTCACGTGGAACGCGCCAGCTCCGAGCGCACAGATCGGGCGATCCCCCGGCCTGGGGCCAGAGAGCGCCACCTGGGCGGAGGTCGTCTCGAGGTGGTGGCGGCGCTGATCGACCGGCCGGCCATCCCGGTGATGCCCGGCCAGACCGTGCACCCGGATCCGCGCTCCGTCGGCTGGGCGCCAATCCGAAGGGACGGCCGCGACCGTCGGCGGCAACGTTCGACTCGTCCGCCTCCCGCGACCCCGAACCCGCGGCGAGGTGGTCGAGCGGAGAGCCCGAAGCGGCCGACGACGATCCGCTGGACCCGGCCGGCGCTCGTGCTCGAGAGGTGTGCGGGTCGACGCAGGGAGACGGTGAGGGCCCGCCGCCGGTGTGGCGCCACCGGAGCGTCGTGCGCGCCGTGGGCGCCTGCCCTCACGGACACGAGTGCTGGGCTCCGGGGCGATGGCGGGGCCGGACGGCCGCATGACCTGGCTCGCCCGCAGTCAGGCCTCGCTCCGGGGTGGACGGGCCGCTCGTCGGCCCAGGCCGAGTCTGCGGGTCCAGGGTCTCTGCACAACCGGGCTAGTGGTGCGTCGTCGACTCAATCCGGTGGGTGACCGCTGGGCGTTCCCGCAGGCCAGGGCGTCGCGGACCTGCCGCATCAAGTCCGCGACGGACCACTAGGCCCCGCAACGCGTCGGCGCCCGGCATCGAGGCGACGCCCACTCCCCCGCCGATCCGTCCGCCGCCAGGGCAACGAGGACCGACCGGCCGGGCCCGGATCCAACGTCGGTGGCCTGGGTCCCGCCGCCGATGGCGGAGGGAAGGGGCCGCCGGCCGGATCGGCCACCACGCTGACGCTCGTGCCCGGGCCGGGGCGGTCCCTACGACCGCGCTCCCCCGAGTTCTGCGCGCGCGGGAAACGAGCGCGAAGCGCGCCGGGTCCGATGGCTGCCCCTCCTCGTCCCCGACCTTGACGGTCCCCCTGCCCAGCGACACTCAGGCACCGCGCGGCGGTCGTGCGGCTATCGGCGGGGCCGGGCGCTCCGCCCGCCAGAGCCCCTGCCTGCGCCCTGCTGCGGGCCGGAAGGGATCGGCGGGCCCACGAACCGCAGCGAGGCGGTGGAGCACCGCCGAGGGCGGAGCGGCGCCGATCACCGATTGACGATGGCCGGATCGAGGCAGCAGCTCGCCAGCGCGGATCTCCCGATGTTGTCGCGGGGAACACGGCGACGCGCCCGCTTGCCCGGCCAGCCTTCCTACGCCGGCCGTCGGTCTCCTTGGCTGGTGGGCCGAATCTGGGGAGAACGGGCCCGCTGGACGATTGGCCTGCGAACGAGGAGCCGGTGCAGAACGAGCCGGGCCGCACGAGTTCGCATCTCGCGTTGGGCCCGCGTGGGCGCGGCGCACCACTCGAGGACCGACGCCCGCCGAGGCGGGGGGCGGGCCGCTCGACGCGCCGATGCCTGGTCGCCGCCCGCGCCTGCGGATGGCGGGCGGCCGGGCGGTGTGCACGCCCACGGCGTACCGTCGACCTGCTGCCCGG
>WBZU01000907.1_pt1 | contig 23894 bp, 20 predicted proteins | sample 5204311 | NCBI WGS metagenome assembly WBZU01 (sample SAMN12344359, study PRJNA552823) | activated sludge metagenome | biome: Activated sludge suspended growth; feature: Nitrification reactor; material: Wastewater; isolation source: activated sludge from nitrification reactor of wastewater... | reverse complement strand
GAGTTCGCCGGCGCCGCTGTTCCAGGTGGTGTCGTCGTAGCCGGGGGCGTTCCAGGTGCCGGTGGGGGCGTCGGCCGCGTACCACCAGCGCCACGTGCTCCCGAAGGCCAGCAGCTTGGGGTCGGCCTGGGGCGCCGCGGGCGTGAAGGTGACCGTGGCGGACGGGGTCTGGTTGCCGCTGGTGTCGAACGCGGTCACCACGTACTGGTGGGCCGTCGTGAGGTCGACCCCCTGGTCGACGAACCGGCTCTCGGTCGGGGTGGTGGCGGCCAAGACGGTGCCGTCGCGGCTGATGAGGTAGCCGCCGAGCGAGGCGTCGGTGGCCGGCGTCCAGGTGATGTCCATTCCGGCGGGCGACGCGATCGGGGCGATGGTGGCCACCGGGGCGGTGGGCGGCGTGGTGTCGCCGTTCTTGCCGAGGAGGGTGGCTTGGAGGTCGAAGAAGACCTTGCCGCTGCCGTTGCGCCAGCCGTGGACTTCGGCGGTGAGGGTGTTGGTGCCGGTGGTGAGGAGGGTGGGGGGTGCTTTGAAGGGTTTGGGGGTGGTGTCGGTGGTGCCGCCGACGTAGGCGGTGGCGGTGGTGGTGTTGGTGATGGTGCCGGTGGGCATGTTCCAGCGGCCGATTTCGGTGCCGTTGAGGTAGAGGACGGCGCCTTGGGTGAACTTGGCGGCGATGTCGACGATGCCGATCTGGGTGGGGTCGGTGACGTTGAAGGTGGTGCGGAAGTAGGTGGTGGTGGGTTTGGTGGCGCCGATGGTGGTGGTCTGGCCGCCGCCCCAGCCGAGGGTGGCGGGGCCGGTGGGCCAGGTGGTGTCGTTGTAGGTGGGGCTGGTCCAGCCTGCTCCGGGGTCGGTGCCGGTGTCTTGGTAGCGCCAGGTGGTGCCGTAGGGGATGGGGGTGGAGATGGTGGTGGCGGGGCCGGTGAGTTGGATGGGGGCGGGCGAGGCGCTGCGGTTGCCTCGGGCGTCGGCGGCGCGGACGGTGTAGGAGAGGTTGCCGGTGGCGCCGTTGTCGATGGTGTCGGTGTAGGTGTTGGCGTAGGTGGTGGCGATGACGCGGTCGTTGCGGTAGATGTCGTATTGGACGGTGCCGCTGGCGTCGTTGCTGTAGTTCCAGGAGAGGTTGACCGTGGAGCCTGAGGCGGTGGCCTTGAAGTTGCCGGGCGTGGTGGGCGGCGTGGAGTCCTCCGCACAGAACCGCGCGAACCCGCTCAGCCAGTCGCGGGCGGCGTCACCGGAGTACGCCCCCCGGTCGAGCGCCCCGCCCACCCACAGGCAGCCGTTCTGGTCCATCGAGGTCGACCAGACGCCCTCGTCGTAGGTGGCGTCGAGCGCGCTCGGGTACCAGGAGGTGTCGTACTCGAAGGTGGCCTCGTTCCACCGGCCGACCAGCCGGATCGGGTTGATCGACCGGAAGCCGGAGGGGCTCGACCAGTTGTTGGTGCCCTGGTACAGCCAGTCGGAGCAGTGGCAGGCGGCGTACACGTATCCGCCGGCGATCTCGATCGACTGGGTGTCGCCGCCCTGCTTGGTGATGTGGGAGTCGATCAGCGTGGTGCGGGTCGAGTTGTACATCTGGAGGTCGTGCTCGGAGCCGCCGACGAGCAGGTTGCCGGCCGCTGTCTCCGCCACCGCCTGCTGGTACTTCGCGGTGCTGCCGCCGGAGGGCTGCCAGGCCCCGAGCCCCGGGACGACCGCACCGGTCGTGCTGTCGACGATCCCGTAGTAGCCGGCGCTGGTGTCGCCGTTGATCGAGTTGAAGTACCCGGCCAGGTAGACGCGGGTCCCGTCGTTGGAGACCCGGAGGCGCACGGTGCTGGCGTGGGTGACGGGGCGCCAGTTGCCGGGGCCGCCGTCGGAGACCCGGACGTTGGCGGTGTTCGACACGCTGATCTCGGCCGACGTGCCGCCCTTGAGCTTGGTGAAGCGGCCCGCGGCGTAGATCCACTGGCCGCGGACGTCGAGCGCCCGGACGATCAGGCGACCGCCCTCGGTGCGTCGCACGCTGGCCTTCCACGAGGTGATGACGTCGCCGGTGGTCGGGTCGAGGGCCACCATGCCCGCCGTGTCCGGCAGGCCGTTGACCGAGGTGAAGTCGCCGGCGACGATCAGCTTGCCGTCGGGCGTCATGACCATGTCCCAGACCCGGCCGGCGAAGGTGGGCCGGAACGTGGAGATCCAGTTGCCGGCGAGGTCGAAGGCGGCCAGCGAGCCCTGGGCCACCGGGGTGGCCGACGGGCCCTGCTGCACGCCGGTGAACCGGCCGCCCACGTACACCCGGCTGCCGTAGGCCTTGAGCACGTTGACCGTGGTGCTCCACGGGGTGGTGGACTCCTCGCCGTCGTGGTTGAGGCCGACGACGCCGAACGGCGCCACCTCCGAGCGGTTCTTCAGCGTGGCCATCATCGGCTCGGCCGGGTACCCGGCGGCGGGGATCGCCGTGAACCCGGCGCTGCCGTTGGCGATCTGCGGGCGGATCCACACGCGGGTGAACGCGAGCGCGGTGGTCTTGACCGTGCCGCTGCCGTAGCCGAAGCCCCGGGTGTTGTTGGTGGTCAGCCGGCGGACGTCGGTCACGCCGGCGAGGCCGTTGACGCTCTGGCCGTAGGCCGCCGCGCTGGTGTCCGCGGTGTTCGATCCCTGGTAGGTGGTCCCGTCGATCACCACCTTGGACAGGAGCTGGCCGGCCGAGAAGCTCCAGGTCCAGACCCGCGAGGTCGGGAACACCCGGTAGTCCTGGCTGGCGCTGCCGACGGCCCGCTCGAGGCGGACGCCGTCGGTGAGGGCGTTGAGGGCCCCGCCGTTGAGCAGGCCGGTGATGGCGGCGGTGCTGAGCGCCGCCGGGCTGGTGCCGTTGGGGTCGGTGCGGATGCTGGCCGGGCTGCCCTGGCCGTCGGGGTCGAAGCTCCACCCGGTCTGGCCGCGGGCCACCTCGACCCAACCGCCGCCGGAGGTGGTCATGTCGCACACCACCTGGATGGGCCGCTGGAGGGCGGCGGTGGACACCCAGTAGGTGCCGTTGACGCTCGACGGGTACTGCTGCTTGATGCCCCAGCAGGACGCGCCGGCGGAGGCCGAGGTGGTGCCGTCGCCGGCCTGGGCGGCGGCGGCGCCGGCGGTGTCTCGCGTCAGCGACGCGGTGATCGGCACGAGGCCGAGCAGGCCGAGGACGGCGGCGCCGATCAGCGCCCAGCGGCGGTTGGTCTTGGTCATCGGATCGTCGACCTCTCGTGGTCATGGCGGCGCCGGTGGGAGTGTGCCCCTCGCAAGGCTACGGGATGCGCTGAGATGTCACCACCCCGAGTGGTGGAGTACCCATCGCCACTACGGAGGGTGGAAGCCCGGCCGGGCCGCCGCACGCTCAGCCGGCGGCGAGCGTCCGCCGGGCCTTGGCCAGCGAACGAGCGGCGAAGGCCAGGTTCAAGACCAGCAGGCCCGCGTAGGACCACGCGAACGCCGACGGGAACCCGAGGAGGCAGAAGGACAGGCATAGGACGCCGTAGTCCATCGGCAGCAGGGCCAACGATTTGACCAGGCCGTTCGACCCATCGCCCGTCCCTGCGGCCGGCTTCCCGCCGAGCTGGTCGCGCAGCATCATCCCGAAGAAGAACGTGATGTTGACGATGCCGAAGGCCAGGGGGACCAGGAGCCACTCGTGGCGCTCGAGCGGGGGCCAGCGGAACCAGGAGACCACGACCGCGGCGTGGAGGGAGGCGGTCTTGGCCACGTCGACCACGTGATCGAGCCACTCGCCGGCGCGGCTGCCGCCGCCGCGGAGGCGGGAGAGCTGGCCGTCGGCGGAGTCGAAGGCGTAGCCGACCAGGAGGCAGGCGGCGACGCCGAGGCCCACCAGCGGGGTGGGCCTCGCCGCGGCGATGGCGGCGATGCCGAGCAACGACCACGCCGCGCTGACCGCGGTGAGCTGATCGGGGGTGCGGCCCAGGGCGTAGCCGACCGAGGCGATCCAGCCGCCGAGGCGACGGTTGACGTAGCGGAGGTAGGCGGGCACGCCGGCCTTCGACTTCTGGGCCCCGCCCAGCCGGGCCCGAGCCTCGGCGAAGCGTTCGGACGCGGAGCCGGCACCTGCGCTCGAGCCCGTGTCCATCCGCCGGAGCCTACGGGTCGTCCATGGTCCGCCGGGCGACCCGGCAGGGCGTTCGGTCGGTCGCTCTCAGCGGTTCTCGAGGACGGCCTGGAGGACCTCGCGCAGCATCGAGCTCGACGTCCGCTGGGTGTAGGGGAGGTAGGCCACCTCGACGCCGACCTCGGCGAAGTCGGCCTCGAGCTTGTCGCCCTTGTCCGTGCCCCGCCAGTCGTCGCCCTTGATGATCACGTCGAAGCGCAGCCGCTCCCACATCTCGAGCTTGTGCGGGACGTCCTCGGCCACCGCCTCGTCCACGTACCGGATCGCGGAGACGATCTCGAGGCGCTCGGCCAGCGGGATGATCGGGACGACGCCCTTGGTGCGCTGCACCATCTCGTCGGTGAGCACGCCGGCGATCAGGTGATCGCAGAACTGGCGGGACGAGCGGAAGATGTTGAGGTGCCCGACGTGGAACAGGTCGTACACGCCGGGGGCATAGCCGATGCGGGGGGCCACGGTCAGCTCCAGACCACCTCGGCGATGGCGACGCCGGCCTCCTGGAGGGACCGGACCGCGTCCACCACGCCGTTGCCGTTGGTGTGGTCCACCACCACGGTGGTCTTGGTCACCCACGGTCCGAGGGCGGCGGCCGCGGCGTTGCGGGTGGGCGTGCCGGCCACGAAGACCACCGCCTCGAACCCCTCGCGGGCCGCCCGGGTGACGAGCGCCTCGACCACCGCGCGCCGCAGCAGGCCCGAGCTCTCGGTCGAGCCGCGGGGCTGGAGCCAGGCCACCGCGGGGGCGGCGGGCGAGGTGGAGCCGGGCTCGCCGGCCCGCTCGGGCAGCCGGCCGGGCCCGGTGACCGACGGCCCGGTGATCAGGTCGGTGAAGGAGGCGATCCGGACCACGCCGGACACCTCGCGCTCGCTCGACCCGGCGATCACGAACAGGGCGGGGATCCCGGCGAAGGTGAGGCTGGCGGCCAGCTCCTCGGCCAGCGCCAGCGGCGGCTCGATCTCGGTGCCGACCACCAGCACCGAGTTGGCGCGCCCGCGCCCGCCCTGCCCGGCCAGCTCGACCGCGAGGCGGTCGATCGCCGCGTCGATCTCGGCGGGGCTCGGCGCGCGGCCGGTGGCGGTGGGCAGGATGCGGATGTTGGCCGACGGCACGAGCTGTGCCACCGCCCGGCGGCCGCCGCCGAGGCTGTCGCGGCGGTCCACGAGGAGGGCGAGGGCCAGCCCGGCGAAGAGGCAGAGCCCGAACACGCCGACGCCCTTGCCGACCGCCATCTTGGACAGCACGGTGGCCGGCAGCGGGGCCTTGCGGACCATCGCTCCGACGCTGCTGGTGTCGATCCCGGCGAGGTCGGTCAGCGCGCTGTTCAGGTTGGACAGCTTGGACTGGGCCGACTGGAGGGCGGCGTTGGCCGCCGCCCGCTCGGTGGTGTTCGGCTCGGTGGCCTGGACCTCCTGGGCCGCATCGCTCACCGCGGCGTTGGCGTCGGTGATCTGGTCGTTCAGGCGGGCGGTGGTGGTGGCGAGGGTGGCGTCCGCGCTCTTCTTGCGCTCGGCGAGGTAGGCGGCGGCCACCGCGTTGGCGACGTCTCGGGCCTTGGTGGCCTTGGTGGACGACGCGGTGATCTCGAGGACCCGGGAGTCCTCCTGGCTGGCGATCGAGACCGCCTTGAAGAGGCTGCGGTTGTCGCCGTCGAGGCCGAGCTGGGCCCGCACGGCGTCGCCCACCGCGTCCGACTTCACGAGGTCTCGTTCGGTGGCGAGGTCCACCTGGTCGCCCCCGCCCCCCGAGCCGGAGCCCTGCGAGAGCTGGTCCGGGAGCCGGTTGACCTGCACCCGCGCCGTGGCGTTGAAGTTCGGCGGGGCCGAGGCGAACACGAGGAAGCCGGCGACCAACCCGACCAGGCCGGCGACGACCATGATCGGGAAGCGCCGCCGCAGGAGGTCGACCACCTCGCCGATGCGGAAGCCAGATTCGAGCTCGGTCATGCGGATCCTCGGAGGAGCGGGCGTGCGGGGGCGGCCGGTGCCTGGCGACGGAGGCCGGCCCACCAGAGATCGAGGTGCAGCGCCGAGCGGGCCCGCCAGAGGCCCGCGGCGTACAGGGACGTGCCGAGACTACCGGCCACCAGGAGCGCGCCCAGGTCATCGCCGAGCACCAGGCGGACCCCCACGGCGACCACGCCGAGGGTGGACGCGGCGAGCGCCACCGCCAGGAGCGCCGGGCGTCCCCACGTGGTGACGCCGAGCGTACGGTGGGCCTGCCAGGCGGGCTGGAGGGCGCCGACGAGGATCGTGGCCGCCCACACCGCCCCGGCCGCGGTGATGCCGTGGTGCTCGACGAAGAGCAGGTTGCCGCCGATGTTGACCACGAGGGCCACCAGCGTGTTCACCATCGCCTGGCGGCTCCGACCGCCCATGAGGATCACCGCCGCCGACGGGCCGAGCGGCGTCACCACCAGCATCGCCAGCGCCAGCCAGCGCAGAGCGTCGGTGGCCTGGAGGACCTCGTGGCCGAAGATGGCGAGCAGCGGGTGGGGGAAGGCCAGGACGATGACGTAGATCGGCCAGACCACGACGGTCTGCCAGCCGCCGACGAGCTGGGCCAGGCGCGACGCCTCGTGCTGCTCACCGGTGGCCATCAGGCCGCTCAGGCGGGGGGAGGACACCTGCATCAGCGCCTCGGAGGCGAACATGCCGGGCTGGAGGTACCGGGTGCCCGACGCGTAGATGCCGGCCGGCGTGGTGCCGAGCAGGGCGCCCACGAGGATCGTGTCGAACCAGTTGATCGCCACCTCGGAGGTCTGGCCGACGGCGCGGGGGGCGGTGAAGGCCCAGAACTCGCGGCGGGTGGCGCGGTCGAGGCGGGCGGCCGGGCGCCCGCTGGCGGCCACGAGCGCGCGGGTGCGGCGGTGCATCGTCAGGCCCGAGAGGGCGAGTCCGACCACGTTGGTGGCGGCCCAGGCTGCGCCCACCGGCCGCGGGCCACCCCCGGCGAGGGCGACGATGCCGACGACGAGCGGCAGGGCCATCGCCCGGCCGATCCGCTCGATGGCGACGAGCGGCTTCATGGTGTCGAAGCCGCGGGTGCCCTGGATGACGACGAAGTGCAGGGCGGCGAAGGGGAGGAACGGGGCCATCCACCGGAGGGTGGACGCCGCCTCGGCGGTGCGCTGGCCGTGGGCGATCAGATCGGTGAGCGCGGTGGCCAGCACCCAGAGCACGACGGCGGTCACGACGCTGGTCACCGCCACCGGGGTGAGGGCGGCTCGGAGCGTGGCCGGCACCCGTTCGGGCTCGTCGGTGGCCCGGAGCCGGCTGATCGTGCGGACCAGCCCGGTGGACGCGCCCAGGGCGCAGACCACCGCGGCGACGTTGAACACCGCGATCGCCACCACCACCACGCCGGCCCGGGCGATGCCGAGGCCGCGGTTCAGGACGATCAGGAGGAGGAAGTTGGAGGCGCCGTAGACCAGCGCACCCACGAGGTTGGCCGAGCCGCCGCGAGCCACCGCGGCGCCGGCGGCCGCGGCGCGGGCGTCGGGGCGCGCCGAGGCGTCGGCGGGGGTCCCGTCGTCGCTCAGCCGCCCGTCGGCGCCCGTGGTGGTCATGGGTTGGCTCGCTCCTCGGTGGGATCTCGCTGCGCCCCGAACCGTCGGCGGTCGGGCGCCCTTCTTGAGTCTCGGCTCCTGCCGCCGACGGAACGGTGATGGTCCCAGACCCCCGCTAGCGTCGGTGGACCGGGCCGATGTCCCCTGTGCGAACGAGGAGCGAACGTGGATCCGGGTGCTGACGGCCGATACGACCTCAGCGTGGTGATCTCCACCCACGACCGGCCGGTCCTGTTGCGCCAGGCGATCGATGCCGTGCGGGCCCAGACCCACCCCGGTCCGATCGAGATCGTCGTCGTCTGGGACAAGGCCGACCCGGACCCTTCGCTGGCCGACGACGACCCGCTCCGGACCGTGCGGGTGATGCGCAACGACGGCACCCCCGGGCTGCCCGGTGGGCGCAACGCGGGGGCGGCGGCCACCACCGGACCGATCATCGGCTTCTGCGACGACGACGACCTGTGGCGACCGGAGAAGGTGGCCCGCCAGCTCGCCCGCATGGCCGAATCCGGGGCCGACACCTGCGTCACCGGCATCGAGATCACCACCGAGGACCGCTCCACCGTCCACGGCCACGAGCCGATCCTCCGCCACGAGGACCTGCTGCGCACCCGGCGAGTCGAGGGGAGCATGCAGTCGGTGCTCGTCCGGCGCGCGGCCTTCTTCGGGCCCATCGGCCCGCTCGACGCCGACATCCCCGGCGGCTACGCCGAGGACTACGAGTGGGTGCTCCGGGCCGCCCGCCACCAGGACATCGTCGTCGTCCCCGAACCGCTGGTGGAGATGCGCTGGATCGCCGCCTCGCACTTCCGCCAGCGCTGGCCCGACTGGGAGGCGGCGCTCGGCCTCGTCCTCGAACGCAACCCGGAGTTCGCCACCGTGCCGGCCGGCCGGGCTCGCATCGAGGGCCAGATCGCCTTCGCCGTCGCCGGCCAGGGCCGCCGGCGCGAGGCGCTGGCGCGCGCCCGCGACGCGTGGCGGCTCTCGTGGCGCGAGCCCCGGGCGTACCTCGCCGTCGCCGTGGCGTTGGGCCTGTCGCCGGGCGTCATCGTCCGCACGCTCAACAAGCGCGGCCGCGGGATCTGATGGCCGTTCCGGCCCGCGCCGACACCATCCGGCTCCGTCCGCTCTTCGAGCGCCGCGCCGGCCACACCGGCCTGCACTGGCGGCCGCCGGGGCGGGCATGGCCGCTGTGGGTGATCACCGCCGGGATGCCGTTCATGTTCCTGCTCGGCCTCCAGGGCCTGGCGTGGGCCGCGCCCGGCGCGGTGTTCGGCCTGACCGTGTTCACCTCGAAGGCCCGCTTCCCCCGCCGCGCCGGGTGGCTCGCCCTGTTCCTCGTGTGGATGGTCCTGGCCGCCACGATGCTGACCCCGGCCGAGTGGCCGCTGTTCGCCTACCGGTCGTTGCTGTTCGGCGGGGCGCTGGCCTGCCTCGGCTGGATCGCCAACGAACCGGAGGAGCGCACGCCCACGCCGGTGATCGTGAGCTGGTTGGCCTCGCTGTGGATCGTCTGCATCGCCTGCGGCTACCTCGCCCTCGTCCTGCCGTCGCTGAACGCGCTGTCGCCGTTCCAGCGGCTCACCGGCGGGTTCGGCCGCATCCAGTTCATCGACGACATCTCCCGCTGGCGGTTCACCCAATACGAGACCGGCCGCGGCCTGCGCCTCCCGCGGCCCTCGGCGCCGTTCGCCTTCACCAACGGCTGGGGCGCTGCGGTCGCCCTGCTCACCCCCTACTTCGCCTGGAGCTGGCTGGTGGCGGCGCGGGGCCGGCGTCGCAAGGTCGGCATGCTGCTGATGGTCCTGGCCGTCCCGCCGGTGATGGTCTCCGGCAACCGCGGCGTGTGGATCTCGGTCTGCGCCGCCCTCCTGTACTGGACGGCGCGCCAGGCCCTGCGACGCGACTTCCGGCCCCTCGGCGCGCTGGTGGCGATGGCCGTGGTGGTCGCCGTGATCTTCGTGGTCACCCCGGCGGGCACGCTGTTCAGCGAACGGCTCAAGACCAGCGATCGCTCGACGGAATCGCGCGGCTCGATCTACGAGGCGGCGTGGCAGGGGACGCTGCGCTCGCCGCTGCTCGGCAACGCCAAGCCGGAGCAGATCACCGACTCCACGCTGCCGCCGATCGGCACCCACGGCCTGCTCTGGTACCTGATGTACGTGCACGGCTTCGTCGGGCTCGGCCTCTTCCTGCTGTGGCTCGGATCGGAGGTGGTGCACTCGGGCCGGCGCATCACCACCCCGGACCGATGGTGGGCCCACCTGCCCCTCGTGATCGCGGCGATCCAGATGCCGTACTACGGGATGCAGCCCCAGGTGGTGCTGTTCGGCGTGGCCGCCGGCATCGCCATCCGGGTGCGAGCCCCGGCGGCGGAGGCGGCATCGGCCGAGGCCGAGGCCGACGCCCGCGCCTCTGGGCCGGCGACCGAGGCGACCGCCCCGGCCTGATCCGCGGTCGGGTCCTGAGGTCCCGGTGGGGCCCGCAGCATCGAACGGCCCGGCCGCCCGGCCGCGGCCGATCGACGGTCGGGACCGGGATGGTCCTGGCGGGATCAGTCCGGGCAGATCTGGCCGGCGGGGAGGCCCGCCGGGCGCTGCCAGAGCTGGATCGAGATGCCCCGCTTGCGCTGGCTGACCTCGGTCCAGCAGGACCGGACCTCGGCGGCGAGGTCCATGCCCCGCTCGGGGACCGGCTGCCACTTCGACCGGTTGGGGTAGCCGATGATCCACACGCGGTCGCGGGTGACGAGGGCGGCGCGGATGGCGTCTTCGTCGAGCGGCGGCGAGAACAGGCGGCCCTCGGCCCGAGCCGAGGTCGACGGGTCGCGTGAGAGGTCCTGGGGGCCGTCGACGGCGTCGGCGGCAGCCGGGTGCTCGACGAGGTACCAGCGCATCCCGGCCTCGGCCCAGGTGGGGGCGTAGAGGATGGCGTCGCCGGGCTCGTCGTGGGCGAGGAGGTAGCGGGAGGCGGCCCGCAGGTCCTCCGACTTCGGCGCGGGCCGGAGCGCGCCCTGGAGGACCGAGGCGGCGATCAGCCCGATCAGCCCGGCCACCAGCACGATGGTGGCGTCGGCGGTGGTGGTCCGGCCGTGGCGGGCCCGCCAGGCGTCGAGCACCGCGTCGGTGGCCACGCCGAGCAGCACGGCGCCGGCCAGGACCGACGGCAGCACGTAGCGGGGCAGCAGGGACGGCTTCGAGGCCAACGAGTAGGCCAGCATGATGATCGAGGGGCCGGCCAGCCAGCCGCCCAGGACCAGCAGGTCGAGGCGGGTGGCCCGGGCGAGGACGAGCCGGCCCGGCCCGGCAGCGGCGCCCTCGACCGGATCGGGGGCGGGCGGGCGGGGCTCGCCGCCGCTGCGGGCCAACGCCCACCCCGCCAGCAGGAGGGCGCCGGCGAGGACGGCCATGCCCGGGGTGAAGGTGTCCGCGGCGACGTTGGCGATCTCCTTGGGGCCCGGCTTGGCGATCCAGGACTGGAGGACGGTGGCCCGCGAGGTCAGCGCGTACATGCCCACCGCGGCGATCCCCGGTGGGACGAGCCACGCGACGCGCCGCCGATCGGCCCGCGCCGAGGCCAGGATCCAGAGGGAGATGGCGGCCACCGGCAGGACGATCAGGAAGTGCATCGTGATCGCCGCGGTGGCGGTCAGGCAGAACGTGGGCCCGACGAAGCGCCGCTCGCCGTCCGCGGCGCGCCGGGCGGCGAGGGCGGCGAGGGCCACGAGGCCCGAGCCGAGGGCGTAGCCCCGGGCCTCGACGCCGTAGAAGGGCACGAACGTGGGGTGCAGGGCCAAGAGGACGGCGGTGATCGGCCCCGCCCAGCGCACGCCGAGGCGGCCGGCCAGCAGGCCCGACGCCACGATGGCCACGAAGGCGCCGAGCAGCGAGGGCACCCGCAGCCACCCCTCCCCGGCGCCGAAGACCGAGACCCAGGCGTGGATGAAGACCTCGTAGCCGGCGAAGCCGCCCTCGGCCTTGGGCAGGAGGCGGAACAGGTCGGACCAGGACCGGATGGCGACGGTGGCGGTGGCCGCCTCGTCCCGCCAGAAGCCGCGGGTCAGGCCCGGGACGACCGCGGCGCACGCCGCCGCGGCGGCGGCCACCACCAGCCCGACCCGCACGCGTTCGCCTCGCACCTGTCCTCCTCGTCCGGCGGGGCACCGTAGCCCGGCTCTCGACCGGTTCCATCGGCCCCGATCACAGGTCGATGAGCGACCGCCGGCCCCCCGTTCAGGCGGGATCGACCACCGTCCACGAGGGGAAGGCGACGTGGGCCACCCCGAGGTGGTCGGCGATCCGCCCCTTGGTGGCCAGGCGGTCGAGGCACCGGCGAGCCGCCGCCGGCCCGCCCACCATCAGCACGTACTCGGGCACCGGGAGGAGGAGCGGGCCGTCGGCATCGCCGTCCCGCACGATCGCGTCCAGCTCGAGGACGGGCGTGCACGGCCTGGCGGGGACGACGCAGTGGCAGTGGTAGATCACCCGCTCGAACACCGACAGCGCACGGATCTTCACCGTCGCCGCCTGCCGTGCCCGGACACGCCGATAGGTTCGCCGCCGTGGACGCCCCCGTCGAGTCCGGCGCGACCACCCCGGACGACCCGGCCGATCTCGCCGCCCTGGCCGCCCACGCCGTGCGCCTCGCTGACGGGGTGGCCGCCGCCCTCGGCCCGTGGGTGCGGCGGTCGGTGGCCGAGACCGCCGATCGCTGGCGACCCGGCTCGTCGCATGCGCTGGCCGACGCGGCGGGAGCGGCGGCGGACGCCGCGGTGGCCGAGGTGGCGCCCCGCGTGCGGGCGCTGCTCGACCTCGACGTGGACCGGCAGGCGACGGGACCGCTCGCCATCGTGCGCGAGGCGGTCCGCCATCCCACCGAGGTGCTGGCCCGCGCGGGCGTGCCGCCGGTGGAGCGGGACGAGTTCGCGGTGCGGGCCTTCCCCGAGGACCGCTACGGCCTGGCGCCGGCCGCGTTCGAAGACCTCGATCCGGCGCTCCGGGACCTCGGCTTGGTGTGGGGGGCGGCCAAGGCCCACGTGGTCCTGCGCCGCCGCCGGGCCGAGGGCCGTCGCTGAGCCGGACGGCGGGCAACCACCGCCGGTCAGCGGGAGCGCCAGGCGTCCTCGTCCTCGGCCAGCGCGTCGATCGCCGCCGGCAGCGCACCGTCGCGGAGGTCGGCCAGGGTGACCTGCTCGAGGACGGCCCGCAGGTTGGCCCGCACCGCGATCCAGGTGCGCTGGAGGGCGTCGAGCTCGCCGGGGTAGGCGAGCTGCTCGGGGCGCTCGCCGCGCACGTCGGCGAGGGGGCCCTCCGCGGCGCGGATCAGGTCGGCCACCGAGATCGCCTCCGGCGGGCGGTGGAGCCAGTACCCGCCGTCGGCGCCTCGCACGCTGCCCACCAGCCGGCTCCGCTTGAGGTCGGCGAGGATGTGCTCGAGGAACTTCGAGGGGATGGCCTGGGCGTCGGCGATCGCCTGGCGGGTCAGCGGGGTGGGCCGGCCGCCGTCGGCGGGGTAGGCACGGGCGAGCTCGATGCCGGCGCGGACGGCGTAGTCGACCTTGGCGGTGATCCGCATCCGGTCTAGGGCTCGTCGAACCGGCGCCAGCCGGCGTCGGTGATCGAGCGGGGTTCGAAGAACAGGCAGAACTCGGGGCAGGCGAACGGGGCCTTGTCGTTGGCGTCCACGCGACAGCGCTGCACCTGCTCCCGGGTGGGGGTGGTGCGGGTGGAGTAGTGGCGGCAGTCCTGGCGCACGGCCATGGCCGGGAGTCTCCCACGGCGACGGGTAGGGTCCGCGGCCATGGCCCAGCGGCTCGTGGTGGTCGGCGGGGACGCCGCCGGGATGTCGGCGGCCACCAACGCCCGCCGCGGCCGGCCCGACCTCGAGATCGTGGCCCTGGAGCGGGGCCGGCACACCTCGTACTCGGCCTGCGGGATCCCCTACGTGGTGGGCGGCGCGGTGGACGACCTCGACGATCTCGTCGTGCGCACGCCCCAGGAGTTGCGGGACCAGCACCGCATCGACGTGCGGCTCCGCCACGAGGTGGTCGGCATCGACCTCGACGCCCGGCGCCTCGAGGTGCGGGCGCTCGACCAGCACCGCACGATCCACCTCGGCTTCGACCTGCTGCACCTCGCCACCGGTGCGACGCCGATCCGGCCCGACGTGCCCGGCGTGGACGCCCCGTGGATTCGAGGCGTCCAGCACCTCGAGGACGCCCGGGCCCTGCTCGACCTCGTGGCCGCCGGGCCCTGCCGGGACGTCGTGGTGGTCGGCGCCGGCTACATCGGCCTCGAGATGGCCGAGGCCTTCGTCGACCGGGGGGCGCGGGTCACGCTGGTGGACGGCGCGCCCCGACCGTTGCGGGGCGTGGACGACGAGGTGGCCGACCGCGTGGCCGAGGTGCTGGTCCGGTACGGCGTCACGCTCCGGCTCGGCGCCCGGGTGGAGGGCTTCGGCGACCACGTGGTCCACCTGGCCGACGGGGACCTGCGGGCCGACCTCGTGATCCTGGGCACCGGCGTGCGGCCGGCCTCGGCGCTGGCCGCCGACGCCGGCCTGGACCTCGGCGCCCGTGACGCCATCGCCGTCGACCACCGCCAGCGGACGAGCGCCGAGGGCGTGTACGCGGCGGGCGACTGCGCCGACGTGTTCCACCTGGTCACCAAGCGGCGGGTCCACGTCGCCCTCGGCACGGTCGCCAACAAGACCGGTGCGGTGGCCGGGACGAACCTGGGTGGCGGCTACGCCACCTTCCCGGGCGTCCTCGGCACCGCCATCACCCGCATCTGCGAGGTGGAGATCGGTCGGACGGGCGTCAGCTCGCGAGAGGCGGCCGACGCCGGCATCGAGGTGGAGGTCACCGACGTCGAGGCCACCAGCCGGGCCGGCTACTTCCCCGGCGCCGAGCCGGTGCTCGCCCGCCTGCTCACCGAACGGGGCACCGGCCGGCTGGTCGGCGGCCAGATCGTCGGCGCGGATCGCGTCGGGAAGCAGGTCGACGTGGTGGCGGTGGCGATCACCGCCGGCTGGACCGCCGCGGAGCTGGCCCAAGCCGACCTCGGCTACGCCCCGTCGGTCACCCCGATGTGGAGCCCGTTCCACGCCGCCGCCCGCTCGGCCGCCCACCGGGCGGCGTCGAGCCGCTGATCGGGCCAGTTCACACGCGCGTCACGTTGGCGTGCCGGTTGCCGAAACGCGCCGACGGCAGGGTGCCGGCGGCATGATCAGCGTCGATCCCACCCGCCGGAGCGAGCCCCGATGACCCTGGCCGAACGCCGCGCCGCCCTCCTCGCCGACCGCTCCCTGCGGGGCCGGTCCTTCGCCGACGCCTGGCGGGCCGAGGTCGACGCCTGGCTGGTCGGGCGCTACGCCGAGGTCACCGGGACCGACCCCGGGGGGCCGACCCCCGGCCTCGCGCTGGTCGCGGTCGGCGGCTACGGCCGTGGCGACCTGGCGCCGGCGTCGGACCTCGACCTGCTCCTCCTGCACGACCGCAAGGTGGACCCGGCCGACGCCGCCCGCATCTGGTACCCGATCTGGGACGAGGGCCTGAAGCTCGGCCACTCGGTCCGCACGGTGGCCGGCGCCGTCGAGTTCGCCGCCGACGACCTCGACACCGCCACGTCGCTGCTGACGATCCGGCCGCTCGCCGGCGACGAGGCGCTCGTCGACGAGCTCGAGGTGGCCGCCTCGGAGCAGTGGCGCAAGAAGGCCCGGCGCTCGCTCGGCGCCCTCCGCCGGTCGGTGCTGGCCCGCCAGGCCCAGTACGGCGAGGTCGCCTTCCTCCTCGAACCCGACCTGAAGGAGGGCCGGGGCGGCCTGCGCGACGTCCACGCCCTGCGCTGGGCCGAGCGGGCCCGCGCCGTGCTCGAACCCGGCGACGCCGAGGCGCTCGAGGCGGCCGAGGACGTGCTGTTCTCGGCGCGCGTCGAGCTGCACCGGGCCACCGGGCGGGCGTCGGACCAGCTCTCCCTCCAGGACCAAGACGCGGTGGCCGAGGCGCTGGGCCAGACCGCCGACGAGCTGATGGCCGACATCGCCCGGTCGGCCCGGCGGGTGGCGTGGATCGCGGACGAGACCTGGGACCGCGCGGGCGCCTCGCTGTCCACCTCGCCGAGCCTCCTCGGCTGGCGGAGCCGGGAGCGGGCGCCGGGCCTGGTGGTGCGCGACGGCCAGGTCCACCTCGAGACCAGCGCCGACCCGGCCGCCCAGCCGCTGCTCCTGCTCGACGCCGCCGTCCTCGCGGCGCGCAAGCGGGCCCGGATCTCGCGCCCCGCCCTCGAGCGGTTCGGTGCCCGGAGCCCGCTCCCGGGCAACCCGTGGAGCATCGAGGAGCGCACCCGGTTCGTCGAGCTGCTGGCCGAGGGCCACGACGCCATCCCGGTGATCGAGGCGCTCGACCACACCGAGCTGTGGGAGCGCTACCTGCCCGAGTGGACGCCGGTGCGCAACCGGCCGCAGCGCAACGCCTACCACCGCTTCACCGTCGATCGTCACCTACTGGAGGCGGCGGCCAACGCCGCGGGGCTCGTCGACCGAGTCGACCGGCCCGACCTGCTCCTGGTCGGCACGCTGCTCCACGACATCGGCAAGGGCCGGCCGGGCGACCACACCGAGGTCGGGATGGAGCTGATCGCCGAGATCGGCCCGCGGCTGGGCTTCGACGCGGCGGACACCGCCGTGTTGGTCGACCTCTGCCGGCTGCACCTGCTGCTGCCCGACGTGGCCACCCGCCGGGACCTGTCCGACCCCACGACGATCGCCGCGGTGGCCGACGAGGTGGGCGACCGGCGCCGCCTCGCCCTGCTGGCGGCGCTGACCGAGGCCGACTCGCTGGCCACCGGGCCGGCGGCGTGGGGGCGCTGGAAGGCCGAGCTGCTGGGCGAGCTGGTGCGCCGCGTCGACTACCACCTCGACGGCGGCGATCCGTCGGTGCTGTCGTCCACCGAGTTCCCCGATCCCGACCAGCGGGCCCGCATGGCCGAGGGCCGACAGGTGGTGGAGGGGGCGGACGATCTGCTCACCGTGATCGCCGCCGACCGCCGCGGCCTGTTCAGCCGGGTGGCGGGCGTCCTGGCCATCCACGGCCTCCAGGTCCGTTCGGCCGACGCCGCCTCGGCCGACGGCATGGCCATCGAGCAGTTCCGGGTGAGCTCGCCCACCGGCACCACCATCCCGTGGGACCGGGTCGTGCCCCAGCTCGACGCCGCCATCGCCGAGCGCCTCGCCATCGAGGCCCGGCTGGCCGATCGCGTGCGCACCTACCGCGACCGCGAGCCGTCGGTCCGGCTCCCCCCGCCGACGGTGCGCTTCGACGACGCCGCCTCTCGGGTGGCGACGGTGGTGGAGATCCACGCGCCGGACCGCACCGGCCTGCTGTACCGGGTCACGCGCACCTTCGCCGACTTCGGCATCGACGTGACGGTGGCCAAGGTCCAGACCCTCGGCGACGTGGTGGTCGACGCCTTCTACCTCCAGCACCCGGACGGCTCGCTGGTCACGGACCCCGCCCTCCGCCGCGAACTCGAGCGGGCGGTCCTCCACGCCGTGACCTGAGCGGCGCCGTCCGGCTCAGCCGTCGCCGCGGAGGAAGCGCTCGACCTCCTCGACCAGCTCGGCGGGATCGCCGTCGTCGAGGTCGCCGAGGTCGGCGCCGGCCACGTCGGGCGCCGGCCGGCCGTCGAGCCCCGAGAACCCCTCGAAGAAGGCGGCGGCGGACTCGTCGTCGGCGTCGTCCTCGTCGTCGGCCGCCTCCTCGAGGCCGGCGACGTACGCCGCGGTGTCCTCGTCGTCGGCCACCAGCTCGTCGATCTGGCGCTCGTAGGCGGCGGCGGCGATCTCGAGGTCGGTGGTCGGGACCCCGAGGCCGACCAGGGCGCCGAGCCGCTCGACGAGGGCGAGGGTGGCCTTGGGCGACGGCGCCCCGGAGACGTAGGTGGGGACGGCGGCCCACAGCGACGCCGACGGCCGGCCGGCGGCGAGGCAGGCGGCGTGCAGGACGCCGACGATGCCGGTCGGGCCCTCGTAGCGCGACCGGACCAGGTCGAGCCGGTCGGCGACGTCGGGGTCCTCGGAGCTGCCGGTGACCGCGGTGGGCCGGGTGTGGGGCACGTCGGACAGCAGGGCGCCGAGGGTGATCACCATCGAGCAGTCGAACTCGTCGGCCGCCTCGACGACCGCCTGGCAGTAGGTGCGCCAGCGCAGGTGGGGCTCGTGGCCCACCAGCACGAGCAGGTCCGCCCCCGTGCCCGTGGTGACCGCCCACAGCTCGGTGTCCGGCCACACGATCTCGCGGCCGTCGCCCACGTCCTGGACCAGCGGGCGGGTGGTGGTGAAGTCGAAGAACTCCTCCGACTCGATCTCGCCGATGCGGGTGGCCGGGAACCGGCCGAGGAGCCAGCGGGCGGCGCCCGACGCCGCGTCCCCGGCGTCGTTCCACCCCTCGAACGCGGCGACGAGCACCGGTCGGGTCAGGGACGGCTGCTGCCGGAGCCGGAGCGCGCTCACCGGCTCACGCTACCGACCGGCGCGGGGAGGTCGGCGGCGGTGGGGCGACCGGCCCACCGGGTCCCGGGGGGACGACCGGGACCCGGTGGCGGTCGGCGGGCCGTCAGGCGGCCCGCGGCCCGGCGACCGGCTCCAGGGGACGAGCCGGCGCGCCGGAGCGCTGCACCCGCTGGGCCACCACGGCGGCCTGCAGGCGGATCTGATGGTCGGCCTCGAGCTGGGCTCGAGCGTTGGCAGTGGCTCCGGCGGCGCCGAAGCCACGCACGAGGAGGGTGAACCACTGCATGGGAGCACCGTAGGGAGGCGGCGTTTCCCACGGTCGTCGGGCCGGTGCACGGCCGGTGACCATCCGCTGAAGCCTTGCTGTCGGCGGCGACGCCGGCACGCGGCGTGCCGGGCCGTCGAACGGTGGCGACGCCCCGCAATACGCTGCCGGCGTGTCCGGAGCCGATGCCGTGTTCGTGGAGGTCGCCGACGAGGTCGACGACGCGCTGGTGGCCGCCTTCGAGCGGCTGACCCCCCAGCTCTCGCGCTCGTCGCCGCCGCCCTCCGCCGAGCAGCTGGCCGAGATCGTGGCGTCGCCGGCCACCCACCTGCTGGTGGCCCGGGACGTGGACGGCACGATCCTCGGCTCGCTCACCCTGGTGCTGTTCCGCATCCCCACGGGCCTGCGGGCCTGGATCGAGGACGTCGTGGTCGACGAGGCCGCTCGGGGCCGAGGGGTGGGCGAGGCGCTCAACCGGTTCGCCCTCGACGTGGCCGCCGAGCGCGGCGCCCGCTCGGTCGACCTCACCTCCCGGCCCAGCCGCGAGGCGGCCAACCGCCTCTACCGCCGCCTCGGCTTCGAGCCCCGCGAGACCAACGTCTACCGCCACGCCGGAGCCGAGCCCGACTGATCGCTGACGTCCTCTGGGGCGGTCCCGCCCCGCAGCAGCGCCGTGCCGGCCACGGCGGCGAGGACCGACGCCCCGAGGATGCCGACCAGCGCCTCGTCGAGCAGGGCGCCGCTCGGGAAGGCGAGGCCGGCCACGAACACGGCGACGGTGAAGCCGATGCCGGCCAGGGCGCCGATGCCGCCGAGGTGGCGCCAGGTGACGCCGTCGGGCAGGCGGGCCACCCCGGTGCGCAGCGCCAACCACGCCGCGGCCAGGATCCCGACCGGCTTGCCCACCACCAGGCCGGCGGCCACGCCGAGGGCGATCGGCGACCGGGCGGCCTCGGCCAGCGCGTGGGCGCCGAGGGGGACGCCGGCGTGGGAGAGGGCGAACAGCGGGAGCACCAGGTAGGCGGCGGTGGGGTGGAGGCGCTCGCGCCAGCGCTCGGCCAGGGCCGGCGGCACCACGAGGCCGAGGGCGACGCCGGCGAGGGTGGCGTGGATCCCGGAGCGGACCATCGCCACCCAGCACGCGACGCCGATCGCCAGGTGCAGCAGGGGATGGCCGAGGCCGCGGCGGTGGGCCACGGCGGCGAGGACGACCGCGGCCACGGCCACCGCGAGCCACGCCGGCGAGAGGTCGGCGGTGTAGGCGACGGCGATCACCACGATGGCGCCGACGTCGTCGGCCACCGCCAGGGCCAGGAGGAGGACCTTGGCCGCCGTCGGGACCCGTCGCCCCAGGAGGGCCATGACCCCGAGGGCGAAGGCCAGGTCGGTGGCCATCGGGACGCCCCAGCCGGCCGCCCCCGGTCCGCTCGGGTTGAACGCCCGGTAGGCCAGGGCGGGGACGACCATGCCCCCGATCGCCGCGAGCACCGGCAGCGCCGCCTCCCGCCGATCGCTCAGGGACCCCTCGGTGACCTCGACCTTGATCTCGAGCGCGACCACGAAGAAGAACAGCACCATCAGCCCGTCGCCCACCGCGTGGGCGAGGTCGGTGGTGAGGCGAAGGTCGCCGAGCCCCACGGTCCTCGCGTCGTGCCAGATGGCGTGGTAGCTCGGGCCGGCGGGCAGGTTGGCCCAGATCAGGGCGGCGACGGTGGCGGCGGCCAGCACGATGGCGGCCGACGACTCGACGGCGAGGAACCGCAGCACCGGATCGGGCACCGCTCGGACGACGCGCCGACGCAGGCGGTGGATGGGTGGTGCGGGCACGGGAGCGTCCTAGGGGTCGGCGAATCCAACGTGCCGACCAGGCTTCCCGGCGCTCCGAGGATCCATCCTAGGCCGCCCGGCGCCCCGCCCCTCGGGCGACCCGGTGGGGTAGACCGGGGCCCATGACCGATCCCACCCCCGCCGAGCCCGCCGTCGAGCGCTTCGAGGTGTCCCGCCTGATCGAGGCCGAGCCCGCCGCCGTCTTCGCCGTGCTGGCCGACCCCCAGGGCCACGTCGCCATCGACAGCTCCGGCATGCTCCAGTCGGCCGACGGCGACGTGGTGACCGCGCTCGGCGACACGTTCGTGGTCCACATGGACCGCGAGGCGCTCAACGACTTCCCGCTCGGGCGCTACGACGTGACGATCACGATCGTCGCCTTCGAGGCGGATCGCGAGATCGCCTGGAAGGTGGACGGGATGATCAAGCCGCCGCTCGGCCACGTCTACGGCTACCGGCTCGAGCCCGCCGAGGGCGGCACCCTGGCCACCTCGTACTACGACTGGTCCGACATCGACCCGGAGTGGCGGGCGGCCGGCATCTTCCCGATCCTCCAGGAGGGGGCGCTGCGGGCCACCCTCGGGATCCTGGCCCGGACCGTGGCGCGGGGCTACCCGCGCCCGTGACGGTGGTGCCCCCGCTCCGTCCCGGGCGGGCGATCACCGGGATGTCGGCGGTGCTGCTGCCCCACACCGCGGCCGGTGAGATCGACTGGCCGGCGGTGGAGGCCCACGTCGCCCGGACCGTGGCCGCGGGGCTGACGCCGGCGGTGAACATGGACACCGGCTATGTGCAACTGCTCGACGCGGCCACCAAGGAGCGGGTGCTCGACCTCGCCGCCGACCTGACCGGCGGGGCGTTCGTGGCCGGCGCGTTCGTGGCCGACCAGCCCGGGGCCGCGTTCGACCTGACCGCCTACGCGGCGGCGGCCGAGGCCGTGGCCCGCCGGGGCGGCACGCCGGTGGTGTTCCCCTCCCACGGCCTCAACCAGCTCGACGACGCCGCGCTGGTGGCGGCGCTGGCGGCGATCGGCGGCACCGTGGACCGGTTCATCGGCTTCGAGCTCGGCCCGATGTTCGTGCCCTACGGGCGGATCTACTCGCTCGACGCCTACCGGGCCATGGTGGCGATCCCGCAGTGCGTGGGCGCCAAGCACTCGTCGCTCAGCCGCACCGCCGAGTGGGACCGCCTGGCGATCCGCGACGAGGTGCGGCCCGACTTCACCGTGTTCACCGGCAACGACCTCGCCATCGACCTCGTGATGTGGGGGTCCGACTACCTGCTCGGGCTGTCGACGTTCGCCCCCGAGGCGTTCGCTCTCCGGGACCGACTGTGGGCCGAGGGCGACGCCGGCTTCTACGAGCTCAACGACCTGCTCCAGTACCTCGGCCAGTTCACCTTCCGCGACCCGGTGCCGGCCTACCGCCACGACGCGGCGATATGGTTCGAGCTGCGGGGCTGGGCCAGCTCGGACGCCACCCCGCCGGGCGTGCCCCGCCGGCCCGCATCGGATCGCGACGTCCTGGCCGACATCCTGCGGCGCCTGGAGGCGTGGTCGTGAGCGGCGCCGCAGGATCGGCCGACCGGTACGTCCAGGTGAAGTCGCTCAAGACCGTGGACGCGCTGCGGGCCCACCTCGAGGCGCTGGGCGTGGCGATCCCGGTCGACGACGAGGTGGCGGCTGATGGCCCCCTGGCCGAGTCGTTCACGATCGTCGACGGATCGGCCGGCGACCTGGTGGTGCCCAACCGGTTCGCCATCCTGCCGATGGAGGGCTGGGACGGCACGACCGACGGCCGCCCCACCGACCTCGTGCGGCGGCGCTGGGGCCGCTTCGCGGCGAGCGGCGCCGGGCTCGTCTGGGGCGAGGCCACCGCCGTCCGCCCCGACGGCCGGGCCAACCCCAACCAGCTGGTGCTCGACGCCTCGACGGTCGACGACCTCGCCGCGCTCCGATCGTTGCTCGACCCGGCCCAGGTGGTGGGCCTCCAGCTCACCCACTCCGGCCGCTGGTCGCGGCCCGACGCCGACGGACCTCGCCCCCGCACCGCCTGCCCCCACCCGATCCTCGACGCCCGCCAGGGCATCGACGGCTCGGCCGCCTTCGCCGACGACGAGCTCGACGCACTGGCCGCCACCTACGTGGACGCCGCGGTGCTCGCCGGGCAGGCCGGCTTCGACTTCGTCGACGTCAAGCACTGCCACGGGTACCTGCTCCACGAGCTGCTCAGCGGCGTCGATCGCCCCGGGGCCTACGGCGGCGCCTTCGAAGCCCGCACCCGCTTCCTGCGCACGGTGGTGGCCGGCATCCGCGACCGGGCGCCCGGCCTGGCGATCGCGGTGCGCCTCTCCGTCTTCGACCTCGCGCCGTTCACGGCCGGGCCGGGAGGGACCGGCGTCGTCCAGGAACCCGGGCCGTACCGCTTCGCCTTCGGCGGCGACGGCACCGGCACCGGGCTCGACCTCACCGAGCCGCACCGCTTCCTCGACCTGCTCGGCGAGCTCGGGGTCGGGCTCATCTCCACCACCGCCGGCAGCCCGTACTACAACCCCCACGTCCAGCGGCCGGCCTACTTCCCGCCCTCCGACGGCTACCGCCCGCCCGAGGACCCGCTGGTGGGCGTGGCCCGCCAGCTCGCCGCCACCGCCGAGCTGGCCGCGGCCCACCCCGACGTCGCGGTCATCGGCGGCGCCTACAGCTACCTCCAGGACTGGCTGGCCCACGTCGGCCAGGCCGTGGTGCGGACCGGCGGCGCCACCGCGATCGGCCTCGGCCGGATGGCGTTGTCCTACCCCGAGCTGCCCGCCGACGTCCTCGCCGGCCGCCCCCTCGACCGCCGCCTGGTCTGCCGCACCTTCAGCGACTGCACCACCGCCCCCCGCAACGGCCTGATCTCCGGCTGCTTCCCGATCGACCCCTTCTACAAGGACCACCCCCAGCGAGTAGCCCTCACCCGCTCCAAACAGGAGGCGAAGGCTCGGCTCAGGCAGTGACCCGGCGTAGGGCTACCCGACAACCAAGGAACGCCTATGAGCCTGTGGTAGGGGTCCAGCCGGGTGGCCCTTCGATGGTGAGTGGCTTGCCCACAGCAGCCGCAAACTTCGCCACGCTTCCATGACTAATCCCGATGAGCCTGACGGCCGTTCGGTTGGCGAATGCGATACGCACTTCGGGCTGGCCTCGCATATCCACGAGAATTCCGCCGAACGGTTGCATCACGATCTCCTGGACGTCGGTCGTCTTACTCAAGACCCTTCGCTTAGGCGAGCCAAGTCGCCTTCTCGGCACAAATGCGACTTCCCCATTGGCCACTTCCAGGACACCGCTTCGCAGTGCATGCGTACCGTCATGGAACTCTCCGTGCAGGTACGCTCGTCTCCGGTTCCTGCGTGCGTCGCCTGCAGTGCCTCCACCCGTCGGGCCGGCTTCTTCGGGTGTAGTCGGGACGGTTGACCGCTCACTCTGACTAGGGTGAGGAGGTGTATCATCAGTTTGGGCAAAGCCGAGCTTGATCAGGACCCCCATTGCGTGATGTGCGAGATCAGTCGACGTCGGGATCTGACCAAATCGGGGCGATCCGGAC
>WBZU01000905.1_pt1 | contig 23904 bp, 22 predicted proteins | sample 5204311 | NCBI WGS metagenome assembly WBZU01 (sample SAMN12344359, study PRJNA552823) | activated sludge metagenome | biome: Activated sludge suspended growth; feature: Nitrification reactor; material: Wastewater; isolation source: activated sludge from nitrification reactor of wastewater... | reverse complement strand
CGTGCACATGTGTTCGGACTCGACCAGCACCGTGTGTTGGGTTCTGGCGTAGTCCTCGCGGTGCTCGTACTCGAGATCCACCGTCCGGTTGCACCCGGCGACACAGCACTTCGGGTCGGTCCAGAGTTTGGCGATGCGTTGTGCTTCGGTGGGTTTACGTGCCGGGTTCACGACATCGATGACGGCGGTGCCGTTGGTGGTGACCAGTCGCAGGATCGAGTCGCCGAACATAGTGCGGGCTTGTTCGACCGAGATCGGGCCGATGCCGGGGATCTCACACACCTCACCCTCACCAACCGCCCCGTTGATCAACGCAGCGAGGTCGACGCGGACCAGCATCAGGCGGCGCACCGACTCGCGTCGCTGTCGGCGACCGCCCGAACCCGGGCCACCGTTGCTGGTGCTGGCGGCCCCGTCGGTGTCGGTGCTGTCGCTGGTGGTGCCGCGGGTGAGATCGATGAGGGCGTCGTACGCGTACTGCTCGCGGCCTTCACGTTCACCGTTGCGGCGATCGCGGTGGATCTCACCGATCCGGTTCTCCAGGGCTTGTTGCAGTTCGGCACCCTCAGCGAGTGGGCCTTCGGCGTACAGGCACCAACGTCCGTCCTTGGTCCACCAGTACGCCTTACGCCCCGCGCGCACCTTGCGTTCGCGTTCGACTTTCGATTCCTCCGCTTCGACCTCCGCTCGCCGCCGTGCAGCTTCTTCTTTGGTGTGCCGGAGCGAATCGGATTTGGCGGTTTCGAGCAGATCGTTCTCCGCGGCCGGGTTGGCTGACGCCCCATCAGCGACAGCGCCGGCTTGTTGTGGTGACAGTTCGCCGTTGCGTACCGCGTCGGCGGTGTCGGGCAGTGCACCGAGTTGCTCCGACGTTGCCAGATCAGCGCGGGCACGGCCGGTGTCGGTGCCCTGCCGCAACGCCAACCAGGCTGCCGCAGATGGGCAGCCGTCGCGTCGCCAGGCGTCGGCTTCGGCTGCTCGGGCTGCGATGAGGACGCGGCCGGAGGCGGCGAGGCGTTCGAGTTCGATGAACGCGTCCAAGATGTCGACGGCGTACGGCAACGGCACATCGGCCGGCGACAGATCGCCCAGCAGGGTGCGTACGGGTGCGGCGGCGTCTCGGAGTTGGCCAGCGAGTTGGGATCGGTACGAACTGGTGTTCGTCATGGCCCAAGTATCGCAGGTGGTCCTGACAGTGAGATCCGGATCCGCGGGTTCGGAACCGGGTCGGGAACATTCACCCAACGTCGGGCGCGCGAAGATCGGGGCGTGACCGAGACCGCCACTCCCCATGTCCTCGACAACGCCGGCTGGGCGGCGCTCACGTCGCACCACGAGTCGTTCGCCGAGACCAAGGGTCATGCCCGTCGCTACCCCGTGGACGTGTCGCCCTTCGCTGCGGTCGACCGAATCGACGACGAGCCTCTCGCCGATCTCGCTGCGCTGAGCGGTTCCGACGGGCCGTTCGCGCTGATGCGCGGTGAGATCCCAGCGTTGCCGGCCGGGTGGGACGAGCTGCATCGTGGTCGCGGTCACCAGTTGACGGTGCACGTCGACGCGTACGTCGCCGCGCCGCGCCCCGACGTGCGTCGGCTCACCGTCGACGACGTGCCGCAGATGCTCGCCCTCGTGGCGGCGACCGAGCCCGGCCCGTTCCGGCCCCGAACCATCGAGATGGGCCGGTACTACGGGCACTTCGACGGTGCCCGGCTGGTGGCGATGGCGGGCGAGCGGCTGCACCTCGACGGGTTCACCGAGATCTCCGCCGTCTGTACCCATCCCGACGCCCGTGGTCGCGGCCTCGCCTCGGGCATCACCGGCGTCGTTGCCGAGGGCATCTTCGAGCGGGACGAGCAACCGTTCCTGCACGTCGCCGAGAACAATGCCGGTGCGCTGCGGGTCTACGAGGGTCTCGGGTTCGTCCGCCGCCGCGTGGTCGAGTTCGCGCTGATCCAGGCATCGTCGGGGCACTGACGGGCGCAGCCGCGGAACCGGGTCGCGAGGTCGCCCCGCCCCGGCGCCAGCGTCACGCGATAGTTGGCGGCCGGGGGATCGTCTGTACCGACATGCTCATCATCGCCGGACATCTCGTCGTCGATCCCGCTCACCGCGAGACGTACGTCGCGGATTGCGTCCCCGTCGTGGCAGCAGCGCGCGTTGCGCCAGGCTGTCTCGACTTCTCGGTCACCGCCGATACGGTCGACACCGCTGTGGTGCGCATCTTCGAGCGGTGGGAGACAGAGGCCTCGCTCGTCGCGTTCCGCGGCACCGGCGCCGAGGCCGACCGGCAGATCCAGATGCTCGCCGCCGACGTGCGGAGCTACGAGGTGGCGTCGGTCGGGGAGCCCTGACGCCCATTCGCCGTCCCGATCGGAGAAGCTCAAGATCGTTGACTGCCCTGCCGAGGAGAGGACATGGCCTTCCCACTGTTGCGAGTCGTCGCGATCTGCGCCGGAGCCGGGTACACCTACTGGCGCCTCCGGTTCGACGAACGTGAAACGCAGCGGGTTGCGGCACGCGACGCCCGTCAGGACTGACGCCCCGCCGCGTCGGCGTCAGACCAGTTCGACGAGCGTCCACACGGCGAGGCCGGCGAATACCGCCGCGCCGACGTAGTTGATGCGCTCGATGGGGAAGCGGGCGACGATCTGACGGCCGAACGTGGCAGCGATGCCTGCGACGCAGGCCAAGGCGAGCAGCGCCCCGACGCCGGTCGAGATCGGCGCACCGCTCTTGGCAGCCAGGCTGGCGGTCGCGAGCTGGGTGAGGTCGCCCCATTCGGCGAGCAGGATCAGGCCGAAGCTGCCGAGCACCGTCGCTCGGACCGTGGCGCCCGTGACGATCTCGGTGTCGGTGTCCTCCTCCTCGGGATTCCGGGCGGAGCGGAACAGGAGGACGGCGCCGACCGCGAACAGGGTGGCGACCACGACCTTCACGAGCGTCTCGGGGAGCAGGCTGATGGCGCTCCCCGCGGCGACGGCCACGATGACGTGAATGGTGAACGCGCTCACGGCGCCGAGCCAGACCCAGCCCGGACGGCGGTAGCGCGTCACGAGGATGATCGTTGCGATCATCGTCTTGTCGGGGAGTTCGGCGGGGAAGACGGTGGCGAAGGCCTGGAGCAGGTACTTGACGGACATAGGTCCTCGGTGGGTTTCGGGTCCCGACCATCAGAGGCAGACTCCTCCGGCCGGAACGACAGCGGTCGTTCGGCCGAAGGTCTCGCCCGCCTGCTCGCACAGGCCCCGCCGACCGGGTCCGACGACGAGAGGTCGGCGGGCCAGTGTGTCGATCGACGGATTGGGGGCTACTCCCCTTCAGTTCGACGAGACGCTACCAAACCTTGGCGCGGCCCCGTGCGTGTCACCCGATTGAATGACGACCGTGTCGTGGATGTCGGGCGCCGGTGAGGACGCCGTGGTGAGGGCAGTGCCCGACTTCGACGCGCTCTTCCTGCGGGAGCACGCCCGCCTCGTCCGGGTCGTCGCGGTCGTGTCCGGCGATCCCGAGGCGGCCGCCGACTGCGTGGCCGACGCGTTCGAGCGCGCCTACGTGCGCTGGCGCCGGGTGGGCCGGCTCGACGACCCCGCAGGGTGGGTCCGGCGCGTGGCGATCAACCGGGCCATCGACCAGCAGCGTCGTCGCTCCACCGGCGCCGTGGCCCTGCGGCGTCTCGCCGGCCGCGCCGACGCGTCGCGGACCGCCGAGCTCGAGTGGTCGGACTCCGCCGCGTTCCACGACAGCGAACTGGCGACCGCGGTCGCCGGACTGAGTCCCCAACAACGCGCCGTCGTCGCACTGCACTACCTCGACGACCTCGCGGTCGCCGACGTCGCGTCGACGCTCCGGTTGAGCGAGGGCGCCGTCAAATACCACCTGCACCAGGCCCGGGCCCGCCTCCGGGTAGCACTGGCCGACCTTCCCGACCCGATCGAGGCACCATGAGCGACCACGACGACCTCGACGATGCACTCCGGCAGCGGATGCAGGCCGGCATTCGTGGGGGCGGCGACGCGCACCACGAACTGTCGTCGATGCGGCCTCGGTTCGAACGGGCGCGCCGCCGGCGTGCGACGGTCACCGCGGCAGCGTCGACGGCGGCGGTGGCGATCGTCGTCGTGGGAGCGTTGTCGCTGGGCGGTGGCCCTCGCGACGAACGCGTCCAGGTCGCTGACTCGTCGGTCGCGGCGCGGTCCACGACGACGACCTCGACGACGACCACCGTCGCTCCCACCAGCGCAGCGCCGACGAGCCCTCCGACGTCCGCCGACCCCGGGCCGTCGATCACGACGCCGACGCCGGCGCCGACGCCGACGGCGGACGGCGGGACCAACCCCGGCACCTCGCCGGTCCCGGCGACGTCGACGCCGCCGGCGAACCCCCTGCCGACCGTCACGTCGGCCGTGCCGGCGCCGACGACGGCAACGCCCGGCGGACAGCGGGTCCTGTCGTCCGACGGCGGCACGGCGACGGTGACCTGGACTGCAACGTCCCTCGTCGTCGACCGAACCGACCCGGCCGCCGGGTGGACCGTGGAGCAGGTCGAGCGCAAGGAACCGACGCGTGTCGTCGTGAAGTTCCGCCGCGACGACGGGGGGCCGGGCTCCAGCTCCGCGACGATCGACGCACGCGTGGTCGCCGGTCGGCTCGAGGTGAACTGAGGCGTCGGCCAAACCTCGGGACCGGGTCACCCGTGTCCCTCTTCGTCGGCTCGACGCGAGCCGCCCGACGAGAGGATCGACATGACGCACTTCACGGCAATCGGACGACTGACGAAGCGGGGCCCGGTGGTGATCGCTACGAGCGCGGTGCTGGTCGCCGGGGCCCTCGCCGCCGGCATCACCGCAGCGAGCGCCAGCGGCAGCGCCGACGACGGCACTCCCGACCGGGGCCGGGGCGACGTCATCGTCCCCGCGGCACCGGCGACCGTTCCGACGACGCCGACCACCACGGTCGCCGCCGTCCCCTCGACTCCGGCGACCAACGACGACGGCACCCCCGACCAGGGTCGGGGCGACGCGCCGGTGCCGGCCGTGCCCGCTCCCGCCCCCGCCTCCTCGGCTCCGGCGGTCACCGTGGCGCCGGTTCCCGCTTCCGCCCCCGCCAGCGGCGGCTCGACCGACGACGACGGCACGCCCGATCAGGGCCGGGGCGACCGCCCCTCCACCACGGCGGCGCCGGTGCCGTCACCCACCGTCACGATCGACGACCACGGTGGAGACCGAGACCGAGGCGCCGACCACGACTCCGACGATGACGGCTCCGGTCGTGGCCGCGGTCGCGGACGTGGGGGCGACGACGACAGCTCGGGACACGGCTCCGGTCACGACTGACCGGGAGGCCCGAACGTTCAGCCGTGGCGAAGGCTCGCGACCGGCGGGCGGTCGGCGAGGTTGAGGTCGACGGCCGGACCGTCGGGGACGAGGAGCTGCGGCAGCTCGCCGATGTCGACGCCGGTTCGGCGAAGGATCGTCGCTGCGACCTCGGCGGCCTGGACCCGCAGGTCGAGGAGGTCGTGGTGACGGTGCCGGCGCTCGCCGAGGTCGACCTGCACGATGGCGCCCGGACCGAACCGTTCGACGACGTCGAGCAGCATGCCGATCTCGACACCCCAGCCCTGGGCGATCGGCAGCTGCTCGATCATCGTGCGCCGCACCGCGACCTCGCCGCCGAGGGGCTGGTGGAGCCAGCTCAGGCCGGGAGCCAACAGCGAGAGCAGCGGGCGGACGACGAGCTCGGTGGTGCGACCTCCGCCGCCGGCGTCCTGGGGTCGGTGGTACGACGCCTTGACGAGACCGACACCGTCGTCGTCGAGGAGTGGTTCGACGAGGCGGGCGACCCACGTGACGTCGACGGTTTCGACGTCGGCGTCGATCCACACGACGAGGTCGCCGGTCGTGCACCAGAGCGAGGACCACAACACGTTGCCCTTGCCGGCCCCGGGGCGGACGGTGGGGCCGTGGGCGTTCTCGATCTCGTCGATCGACACGACCTTGGCGCCGGCGGCGAGCGCCCGCTCGGCGGAGCGATCGGTGGACCGGTCGTCGATGACGATCAGCTCGTCGATCAGGTTGCGGGCGTCGCCGTCGGGAAGGAGCGACTCGACGACGCGACCGACCGAAGCCTCCTCGTTGCGGCACGGCAGGCACACCGACACGGTGCGGGATCCCTTGCGGCGGAGGATCGACGCCAGGTCGACATCGACATCGACGTGGTCGCGGCGCGTCGTTCCGACCGTTAGGTTCTCGCCCATGATGATCTTCGGAGTCGTCAATTGCTCTCCCGATTCGCTCAACACCGAATCGTTCGTGGGTGATGAACGGGAGGCCTCCCGGCGCATCGACGCACTCCTCAGCACTGGTGCCGACGGGATCGACATCGGTGGTCAGGGGAGCACGGAGATCGCGACGTTAACCGACTGGCAAACCGAGTGGGACCGCGTGGCCCCGGCGATCCGGGCGGCCACGGCACGCACCTCCGACGTGAGCATCGACACGTTCCGCGTCGAGGTCGCACGGGCGGCGTTCGAAGCCGGTGTCACCGTGCTCAACGCCGCGAACGGTATGCAGGACGACACGTTCTGGGAGCTCGCCGCCGAGTTCGGGACCTCGATCGTGGTGCCGTTCATGAACGGCCCGAATCCCCTGGAGCTCGAGCACGTCGTCGGCGACCCGCTCGACGCCATGATCGACTACTTCGGCGACCGTCTCTCGACCGCCGACCGGTTCGGGGTGCGGGATCGCTGCTGGCTCGACCCCGGCACCGGCTTCGGGCCCCACGGCTGGGCGTGGGAGGACCGCTACCACTACCAGAAGGCCGTGTATTCGGGCCTCGACCGACTGCGCGTCCTCGACCGTCCGCTGTACATCCCGTTGCCGTGGCGGGAGACGCCCCAGCACGAGGAACTCCTCGAGATCGTCCTCGCCCAGCGTCCCGAGTACGGCCGCGCCCACTACCCGGACCGGATCCGGGCGGTCGAGGAGCGGCTCACCGCCAGCTGAGGGGTTCTGTACTGCGAGACGCGCCGCATCTGGCGCACCTCGCAGTACAAAACCCCGGAATACTGTACCGACTGGTTGGTACAGTTATCCGATGGCTCCCGACACCGCAGCGGCTCGACGACGCTGGTTCGCGCTCGGGGTGCTCGTGCTCCCGGTGCTCATCATCTCGATGGATGCCACCGTCCTCGGGTTCGCCGTCCCACAACTCTCCGAGGCGCTCGAACCGTCCAGCTCGCAACTGCTGTGGATCATCGACATCTACTCGTTCGTCCTGGCGGGGCTCCTCGTCACGATGGGCGCCCTCGGCGATCGCATCGGTCGCCGGCGACTCCTCACGATCGGTGCGGGGGCGTTCAGCGTCGCGTCGCTCGTCTCGGCGTTCTCGACGAGCCCGGAGATGCTGATCGGCGCCCGGGCGTTGCTCGGGATCGCCGGGGCGACCCTGATGCCCTCGACCCTCTCGCTGATCCGCAACATCTTCGAGGACGACCGTGAGCGTCAGACCGCGATCGCTCTGTGGGCCGCATCGTTCGCCGTCGGCACGGCGCTCGGGCCGATCGTCGGCGGCTTCCTCCTCGGCCACTTCTGGTGGGGCTCGGTGTTCCTCGCTGGGGTCCCCGTCACCGGCGCACTGCTCGTGGCGGCGCCGCGCCTGGTGCCCGAATCGAAGGATCCGCAGCCGGGCGCGTTCGACCTCACCAGCGCCGCCCTCTCGATGCTGACGATGATCCCGAGCGTCTACTCGGTGAAGATGTTCGCTGAACACGGTCCGACGGCGAGCGCTGCAGTGGCGCTGGTGGTCGGCGTCGTCTCCGGAGTGCTGTTCGTTCGGCGTCAGCGGCGACTGACCGACCCGATGATCGACGTGACGCTGTTCCGCGTCCCGAAGTTCCGGATGGCCGTGTCGGGCAACCTGCTCGCGTGCTTCGGGTTCGCGGGCACGTTGTTCATCGTGACGCAGTACCTCCAGCTGGTGTCGGGCATGTCGCCGCTGCGGGCCGGACTGCAGCTGCTCCCGGCCCTCGTGGCATCGATGGCGATGATGGCCGCGGCGCCGGCGGCTGCCCGGCGGTTCGGGCCGTTCGCCGTGATCGCCGTCGGGCTCACGATGGGAGCCGTCGGGTTCGCGCTCCTCACGCAACTCGGGACCGACTCGGTCCCGCTGGTCACCGTCGCGGTGTTGGTGCTCAACGGCGGCCTCGGGATGGCCATGTCGGTCGCGGTCGACGGCATCTTGGCGTCGGTCCCGCCGGCGCGGGCCGGCGCCGGAGCCTCGGTGTCGGAAACCGCGAACGAGCTCGGCATCGCCCTCGGCACCGCGCTGCTCGGCAGCATCATGACGGCGGTCTACCGGTCGAGGATGGAGCTCCTCGACGCGGTCCCCGACGACGCGTTGCGCCGGGCCCGCGAGACCCTCGGCGCCGCGATCGTGGCGTCGGAGGAGCTGTCGGGCGCGGCCGGCGCCGCGCTGGAGTCGGGAGCGAGGTCGGCCTTCGTCGAGGGAGTGCACACCGCGGCGATCGTGGCGTCGGCGGCGACCTTCGTCGTCGCGGTGTGGGCTGCGGTGACCCGGCTCCGTGATGGGGGAGACTGACGCCGTGGCCCGACCGTCCAGCCGTGAACGCATCCTCGACACCTTCGAACAGGTCCTCCTCGACGACGGCGCCGGCAGCGCGACGCTCGATGCCGTCGCCGAACGCGCCGGCATCTCCAAGGGCGGGTTGATCTACCACTTCCCGTCGAAGGCGGCGCTGCTCGCCGGCCTCGTCGAGCGCCTGATGACACGGGTCGACGAGATCGTTGCCGCAGCGCCGGACGAGCCCGCCGAGCTGATCCGCTGGTACCTCTCCTACGATCCGTCCGACCCCGTGGAGCTGGCGGTGTGGCGTTCGCTCCTCGCCGCGATCCACGCCGTCGACGACGGGCTCGCCCAGGCGATCAGCGACGCCTTCGTGCGCTTCACCCGGCCCTTGGCGGTGCTCGATCCGTTCCTCGCCGAGCAGGTGCGGTTGATCGGCGACGGGCTCTACCTCAACGCGCTCGTCGGTGCTCCGCCGCCGTCGCCCGAGCACCTCGAGCGGATCATCGTCGACCTCACCGAGCGCCTCGGCCGATGATCGATCCGCAGGCCGTCGCAGCGCACGATCGAGCCGTCGCCGCCGGCGCCCCGACCTACGTCGACCCGGCAACGGGGTACGCAGTGATGACGTCGGTGTACCTGCTCGATCGTGGTTACTGCTGCGGCAATGGCTGTCGCCACTGCCCGTATCCGCCCGACGAGCAGCGCGCTGCCGGCCGTCCCGGAGTCTGAGGGGCAATCGGCTGCTCGGTGATTCGGCGCCCGGGGTGGGGGGCCGACCGCAGGTTCTGTCGATGATGTGTCTCGGCCACCTGCGAAGGGGGCACCGGTCTGAGTGATGACCATCGAGCTCGTGTACCGGGCCCAGACCCCGTCGGATGCCCGCCACTTCGTCCGCGACGCACTGATGAATGCGCCGACCGTGGCCGTCGACACCGCCGAGTTGCTGACGTCGGAGCTCGTGACCAACGCCATCACCCATGCCTGCCTGTCCTCCGCTCTGATCACCCTGGCAAGCGACGGAGACGCCGTCCGCGTCGAGGTCCACGACACGTCGACGGACCTGCCCCGCCTCGGTTCGTCGCTCGACCCGCTCGACCCGGGCGGGTACGGCCTGGCGATCGTCGACCAGATGTCGACGAAGTGGGGCGTCGAGGAGCGGACCGACGGCAAGGTCGTCTGGTTCGAGCTCGTCCTCGCCGACGACGCCCCCACCTGACGTGCGGTCCGACTGCACCGAACCGAGGGCGTGGACCGCCCGCTGACCGTTCTGGTGCTCGCCGACACGCACGTGGCGATACCGTCGGTGTCGACGGGCAGGTGTTGTTCAACCCCGGTTCGGCGACAACCCGCCGTCGTCAGCCGTGGCGTGGGCTGCCGTGAACGTCACCGGGGCCCCGAAGTTCGCCTTGCGTGTCGCCCGCCGTAGCGTCGCGAGCACCGTCGACCCCAGCAACGCGACGGCCACGACATTCGTGATGGCGCGACCGGTGTCCCAGCCCCACGTCGAGCTCGCCAGGGTGAAGAGGGCGAATCGGTGCAGGTTCGACCAGATCGGATCGCCCGGTACGAACGACAGCTCGGTACCCTCGCCGATCGAGTACGGCCAGAACCACATGTTCATCAGGAAGCCGAACGCGTACGCAGCGACGGCCCCGTACGCGGCGAGGAGCGCGATCTCGGCCCGTCCGCGGATCCGGGGCCACGGCAGGAGCCCGGCGCCGAGCCCGACCCACGCCGATGCCAGCATCTGGAACGGCAACCACGGGCCGACCCCACCGGTGAGCAGTGCCGAGGCGAACAGCGTCGTGTTGCCGAGCACGAACCCGAACCCGGGACCGTAGACACGGCCGGCGAGCACCAGCATGAAGAACACCGTCTCGATGCCGGCGACCCCGGCGCCCATCGGGCGCAACGCGGCGCCGATCGCCGACAACACGCCGAGCATCGCCAGCGACTTCGTGTCCATGCCGCCGCTGCTCAGCTCCGACAGGACCACGGCGACGACCACCGGCATGATCAGCACGAAGACGAACGGCGCGTCGGTGTTGTGGGAGAACTCGGTCGGCGGGACGACGAGCAGCGGCCACAGGAACATGCAGAGGCCGGCGACCGAGGCGAGCGACAGCACCATCACGGCCCGGGCGCGGAGGCGCATCACGTCGTGACGGCGGTCGGGGATCGTGTCGGGGATCGTCTGGGTGGTCACGTCGGCGCCTCCTCTCGGGCGAGCGCTGCGGCGACGGCCTCGACGGTCAGCCACGGCTCGGGAGCCAGCACCTTTGCAACCTGCGGCGCGAACGTCGGTGACGCGACGACCACCTCGGCCGTCGTGCCGTCGGCGACCACCTCGCCCTGGGCCATCACCACGACGCGGTCGGCGACCGATGCGACGAACTCCACATCGTGGGTCGACACCATGATCGAACGCCCCTCGTCGGCCAGTTCACGGAGCACCGCGCCGAGACCGGCCTTGGCGTCGTAGTCGAGGCCTCGAGTCGGCTCGTCGAGCAGCATGGCCCGGGGCGCGGCCGTGAGCTGGATGGCGAGCACGAGCGCCAGGCGCTGGCCCTCCGACAGGTCACGGGGATGGATGGTGTCGTCGATCTCGCCGACGAGCCGACCCAGGAGCGCCGCGCACGACCCGGCGGGCTGGGCGGCGTCGGCGTCCGCCTGCGCGCACTCGGCCGCGACGGTCGCGAGGTAGAGGAGGTCGGCCGGGGTCTGCGGCACGAGACCGACCCGCCGGCGCGCCTCGCCGGCCTTGAGCGCGCCGGGATCGACCGCGACGCCGTCGGATCCGGTCACCGACACGATGCCCCCGGCGCGGGGCCCCGACCCCTGCAGCGCCCACATCAGCGACGACTTGCCCGACCCGTTGCGGCCCATCAGCGCGACGATCTCGCCCTCGGCGAGGCGGAGGTCGACCTCCCGCACCGCGACGACCTTGCCGTAGCGCACCGTGACCCCGCGGGCGTCCACGACGATCGGTCCCTCGCCGCGCTCGTTCTGTCCCGCGAACGCGTGCAGATCAGCGCGCGTTCGCGGGACAGAACCGGTGGGATCGGGCACTGCGGTCGGGCCAGGAAGGGCGGCGAGGCGCGCGCGGAGGGGCCCGGCGAGTCGACGGGCGTCGCGCACCGACAGGGGCACCGGCGACCAGCCGGCCACCCGGCCGAGCCGGACGACGGGCGGGGCGACCGGGCTCCACTCGAGGATCTCCGCCGGCGTCCCCATCACCACCGTGCCGTCACGGTGCACGTGGATCGCTCGGTCCGCGTACTGGGCCACCCGCTCCAGCCGGTGCTCGGCGATCATCACCGTGACGCCGAGGTCGTGCACCAGACGGGTGACGGCCGCGAGCACGTCCTCGGCGGCGGTCGGGTCGAGCGCGGAGGTCGGTTCGTCGAGGACGAGCACCCGAGGATGGGCAGTCAGGACCGAGCCGACGGCGACGCGTTGCTGCTGGCCGCCCGACAGCGTGCGCAGCAAACGCGAGCGCAGGTCGGCGATGCCGAGCAGGTCGAGCGTCTCCTCGACGCGCTTGCGCATCACCTCGGGAGCGATCGCCATCTGCTCCATGCCGTAGGCGAGTTCCTCCTCGACGGTGTCGGTCACGAAGCCGGCGAGGGGATCTTGAGCGACCACGCCGACCACGTCGGCGAGCTCGCGGGGCGGATGCGCCGCGGTGTCGCGTCCGTCGACGCGGACCGTGCCCTGCAGGTGGCCGCCCGTGAAGTGGGGCACAAGGCCGTTGATGGTGCCGAGCAGCGTCGACTTGCCGACGCCGGTGTGGCCGGTCACGAGGCACAGCTCGCCCTCGGGGATGACGAGCGAGACGTCGCGGATCGTCGGCGCCTCGGCGTCGGGGTAGGTGACGGTGACGCGGTCGAACTCGATCACGAAGGCACCCCCGCGTAGGCGTCGGGTGCTGGTGCTCCGTCGGGCGCTCCCGCCGGTCGGGTCGGCGCCGGAGGTGTTGCGTCGAGGACGTCGGAGGCGTCGGACGGTGGTTTCGCTGCGTCGGCGGGCGGCGGCGCGACGACGGCCGGGAGCAGGCCGAGCAGGACACCGACGGTGGCGAGCAGCGGCAGATTGGGCCAGGTGAGCGGCTGCAGCGACGGGTTGAGGTTCTCGGGATCCACCGATCCGGCCACGAAGAGGACGGTGGCGACCCCAAGACCCGAGACGGCCACGCCGAGTTCGGGCAGTCGCCAGTGGTCCGGCCGGTACCGGGTGCGGTGGACGCGGCCGCCGCTCGCCGCGAGCCCGCCAACGGCGAGCGCCACGCCGACGAGGAGCATCGGCAGGCCGAGCGCTCGCGGTGTCGTCGCGTCGAGCACCCCGTAGGCGCCCACGCAGATCCCGGTCAGGCCGCTGAGCACCAGCGCACCGGTGAGACGGCGCGACCGACGGCTGACACCAGCGGTGCGGCCGTACCCGCGCGAGTCCATCGCCGCCGCGAGGAGCAGGGAGCGGTCGAGCGCGTCGGTCATGATCGGCACGACGACCTGACGGAACCAGCGGGTGCGGCGTCCCACGTCGCCTCGGAGCCGGCGCGCCCGGGTGACCCGTTGCGCGCTCTCGACGAGCTGCGGCGCGACGGTCAACGCAACGGTCACGGCGACGCCGACCTCGAACAGCGCGCTCGGCACCGACTTCAGGAGCCGCTTGGGGTTCGCGAGCACGTTGGCAGCGCCGAGGCAGATCAGGAGGGTTGCGAGCCGGACGCCGTCGTAGAGCGCGGCGAGGATCCCCTCGAGCGACACCGCGCCGCCGATGCGGATGCCCCGCGCCACCTCGGGCAGGGGCAGCTCGGGGAGGCGGAACAGGACGTGTTGACCGCCCTCCCCGTCGAGCAGCATGCGGAACACGATCCGGAGGCCGATGATGATGAGCCCCAGCACCAGGTAGGCGGTGAAGCCCTTCGACCAGGGGGCGTCGCCGCGCCGTACCGACACGACGACGGCGACGACGGCCACGATCACGGCGAGCAGCAGCGGGTTCGTCGTTCGGCTCGCGGCGGTCGCCATGCCCAGCGACCAGATCCACCACGCGCCGGGATGCAGGTCACGCTCGAGTCGTGCCCCGACGCCGATGTTCGAGGCGGCGTTCGAGGATCGGTTGGTCGGTGCGGGGCGGATGGTCGGCATGTCGGGGGGTTCCTCCTGGGCCGCAGGCCCTGGGGACCCACCGGGGTGGGGCGACCGGGCTCCGGCATCCGTGTTCGCGACGGACGATTCGAAGCAAGGCACCCTGCTGGAGCGTTCCGGCTCGGGTGAGCGGGTCGTCTCGGCGAGACGGACCGACCACCCCCACGGTTGCGCGACAGCGCCGGAATTCGACCGGCTTTCCTCCACCCAGGGCGGGTACTACGGAGCCATCACAACACACGGCCTCCGCGCCGCGCAACCACCCCGCTCAGGAGGGTCGGCCCGGGCTCGGACCCGTGTAGTCGACCCGGGCGCGCATGAACGTCGGCTGGTCGTACTGCTCGATGGCGTGGGCGATCCATCCGGCGCACCGGGCGAGCGCGAAGATCGCCTCGCCCGACCCCGGCGGCATGTCGGCGCAGAAGGAGATGGCCGCCAGCGCGGCGTCGACGTTGGGCGGCTCGACGCCGCTGGCGGCGATGGCCGAGAGCACGGCATCGACAGTGGCGAGGCGGTCGCCGGGCGGGTCGGTCGCAGCGAGCCGGTCGAGCAGTGCGACGGCGCGGGGATCGCCGTCGGGGTAGAGCGGATGACCGAAGCCGGCGGGCGGGCGGCCGTCGCCGAGTCGCGAGGTGATCGCCGAGGACACCCCGAACTGCGCCGCGTCGCGGAACAACGCCTCGAGTGGGAGCGACGCTCCGCCGTGCCGGGACCCGCCGATGACGTTCAGTCCGGTACCGACGGCCTCGTACAGGTTTGCCCGCACCATGGCGGCTACCCGGACGGCGAGTGTCGAGCTCGCGAGCTCGTGGTCGGCGAGCAGCCCGAGGGCGCCATCGAGGAGGTCGATGCGCTCGGGGGTGCGGGGGAGTCGGCTGAGGCGGGTCCACAGGACTTCGGCCATACGCCGGGCCGGTTCGGCGCGCCGGGCCTCCCGACCATCGGCGCGGGGGAGTCCGTGCACGAGGAGTCGGAGGAGTCGTCGTGCCTGGTCGACGACGGCATCGGGGCTGCGGTCGTGGGTGTCGTCGACCGCACCGGCGACGGCGGCGATGACGCGGAACCGGTCGAGGGGCAGGCAGCGCTCGGGGAGTGGGGCCTGCGCGGCGAGCACTCGGTCGAGCGCGGCGCCGTCGAACGGCCAGACGGTCTCGTCGGGCCAACGGCCGAGCCACAACCACTCGGCGATCTCCTCGAAGCGGTGCTCCGCAGCGGCGCGCACGGCGTCGACGCCGCGGTACGAGTACCGGCCATCGGCGATCGACGTCAGCCCCGACGGGAACACGACCGGCGGGAGCGACTTGGTCCGCTTGCCCGCCCGGGCGAGCCGTTCGACGTCGCGAGCGGCGAACGTGCTGACCCCGCCGGGGGTGCGGTGACGCTCGATGAGGCCGCGGCTCACGTACGCGTAGAGCGTCTCCGGCTTCACCCCGAGCCGTTCGGCCGCCTGGGCCGTCGTGAGCCGCCCGACGCTCATCCTCCGGAACCGGTCGGGACGGCGATGTTGATCATTGATCAATCTTGATCAATGTCGCGATCTCAGTCAAGGTCGAGAGATGGAGACCATCACTGCAACAGCGCAACCACGCACCGGCGGTCTCACCGTCGGTGATCTCATGAGTTCCCCCGTCGTCACTGCGGGCCCGGGCCAGACGGTGGCTTCGGCCGCCGACGCGATGGTGCTGGCCGGCGTCGGTTCCGTCGTTGTGGTCGGCGATCCCGGGCGACCGGTCGGCATCCTCACCGAACGCGACCTCGTCCGTGCTGCTGCGTCAGGTGTCGACACCCGCGTCGGCATTGTCGCCGAATGGATGACCGCCGCCCCCGAGGTCGTCGCTCCCGATGTCTCGATCGACCGGGCGCTCGACACGCTGGCCCGCCGTGGTTACCGGCACATCCCCGTCGTCGACGACGGTGACCTGAGCGGCATCGTGTCGATGCGTGATCTGATGAAGGTCGCTCAGGTCCGTCCGGCGGGCGAGGCCGCAGTCGATGCTCCCCGTGGTCTCAAGGGCGTCGTCGTCACCGAGACGACCGTCGGCGACGTTCGGGGTGCCGAGGGCTTCTTCCACTATCGCCAGTACGACGCCACCGAGCTCGCCCGGACGCGGAACCTCGAGGACGTGTGGGCGCTCCTCATCGACGGCGCCCTGCCCGACGATGCCGACCGCGACGCGTTCGTCGCCGAGCTCGTCCCGGGCCGTGCCATCCCCGCCGTCCTCGCACCCCTCGTTGCCGAGGTCGCCGGTCGGGCCCGGGGGGAGGGCCCGCTCGACGGGTTGCGCACCGTGCTCTCCGCGGTCGCCGCGGCCGAGCGTTTCCGGCCGACGTACGACCTCGACGCCGCCGCCATCCGCGCCGACGCACTGCGCATCGCGGCGGTGACCCCCACCGTGGTGGCAGCGCTCCACCGGCTCGGACGTGGGCTCGAACCGATCGCTCCCCGCGGCGACCTCGGCCACGCTGCGAATTACCTGTGGATGGTCAACGGCGAGGTGCCCTCCGACGAGATCGCCCGCGCCGTGGAGCAGTACCTGATGCTGACCGTCGACCATGGGTTCAACGCTTCGACCTTCACGTCGCGGGTGATCACGTCGACAGGCGCCGATGTCGGTGCCGCGATCGTGGGTGCACTCGGCGCGTTGTCGGGACCGTTGCACGGCGGGGCGCCGAGCCGGGCGCTCGATCTCCTCGACGCCATCGGCACTCCCGACCGGGCGTCCGACTGGATTCGTGATGCCGTGGTCCGCGGCGAGCGGATCATGGGGTTCGGGCACGCCGTGTACAAGACCGACGACCCCCGGTCGACGCTCCTGCGGGAGGTCGCGCAACGACTCGGCGGCCCCCGCGCCGAATTCGCCACGCAGGTCGAGCGACTGATCGTGGACACGCTCGCGGAGGTGAAACCGGGTCGGCAGCTGTACGCGAACGTCGAGTTCTACGCCGGTGTGGTGATGGAGGCGGCCGGCCTGCCGCCGGAACTGTTCACGCCGACGTTCGCGGTGAGCCGGGTCATCGGTTGGTGCGCCAACGTCATGGAGCAGGCCGCCGACAACCGGATCATCCGGCCGAGCGCCCGCTACGTCGGCCCCGTCCCACCCCAGCCCGTCCCCGCTCCCTGACCGGGGCGGGCGGCAGTCACGCTCCCGTCCTCAGTCGTCGGCGGCGAGGACGGCGTCGAGTCGGGCTCGGGCCAGGGCGACACCGTCGGGAATCGTGTCGCGGTAGTACGCGATGAAGCTCGCCGCCTGCTCGATCACCCAGCCCCGGCCCCGGCGCCAGGTCGCGTCGTCGACGCCCAGGGCGTCGCGGTAGGCGGCGCGGGCGGCAGACGGCAGGGCCCACGCCAGCATCGTGTCCGCGGCTGGGTCGCCGAGTCCGCCGGAGCTCCAGTCGACGACGCCGACGAGGTGGCCGTCGGCGACCAGGATGTTGCCGGGCAGGAGGTCGCCGTGCACCCAGACGGGCGGCCGGTTCCACTCTCCGGCCGCCAGCGCGCCGTCCCAGACGGCCAGCGCTCGGTCGATGTCGACGGGCGGGCCGGGCTCATCGGCCAGCGCTGCGATCGCGGCGCGGGTGGCTCGGTCGGTGGCGCCGATCGCTTGCGTCCGTCGACCGCCGCGCGGACCGCCGGCCGGGTCGATCGCTCCGAGCGCGATGACGAACTCGGCGAGTTCGAGCGCGAGCCCGACGGGGTCGGGCGACGGGGCCGCGCCCAGGTCGGTGCCGTCGATCCACCGGAAGACCAGGAACGGGAACGGATAGGTCGGATCCGGATCGCCGATCGCTACCGGCTCGTGCACCACCGCCGGCAGGTGCGGTGCAAGGGGAGCGATCCATCGGCACTCGCGATGGATCTGTTGGACGGCTCGTTCAAGTCGCGGTGCCCGGATGCCCAAGTCGTCGCCCAGGCGGAAGATGGCGTTGTCGGTGCCGGTCGTGTCGAGGCGGCGGAGGGGACGGTCCGCCCAGTGGGGGAACCGGGTGTCGACGAGATGGCGCATGATGCGGTCGTCGAGGTCGACCTCGTCGGCGTGGAGTCGGGGCGGCGACACCCCGCCACTGCAGTCGGTGCCCGGCCCGGGGTCAAACGAGTTCCAGCTCGGCGAGCCAGGCGGAGCGTCCGGCGTCGGGATCGTTGGTCGACCAGGCGTGCCAGATGGCGACGAGGCGACCGTCGTCGAGCGCCGTGACCGAGAGCCCGCCGCCGCCGTAGGTGCCGGCCACGTCATCGAAGAGCGGCGTCGATGATGCGTTGGTGCACGCCGACGCGAGATCCGTGCAGAGCGCGAAGCCGGTTGCGTAGGTGTCGTCGTCCCACCTCCCGGCGGAGTACAGCAGCACCCAACCGGTGTCGGTCTCGACGAGGGACGGGTTCTCGATCACGCCGTGCTGCCAACGCTTCGTGGCGGCCAACAGGCGAACAGGGGTACCGGTGATCGATCCGAATGCGCCGATCGGTGCCGACCAGATCGACGTGGTCAGACCGCAGCAGTTGCCGTCGCTCTTCCACACCAGCCAGGTGCCGCCGGAGCTGTCGACGACGATCGTCGGGTCGATGGACCCGCCGAGGTCGGTCTGGCACGCGACCGGTTCGTCGCCCGACGACACGAACGGGCCGGCCGAGGTGGCCGAGGTCGCCACGCCGATGCACTGCAGCCCGCTGTCGACGTCTCGCGTCGTGAAGTACATCACCCACACGCCGCCGATTCGTTGGACCGTCGGTGCCCACGTCGACCCGCGCGTCGCCCACGACGGCAGGACGGGGAGCGCGTCGATCGCCTCGGACCACGTGCTCAGGTCGAACGACGCCCGGACGGGCACGTTGAGGAGTGCAGCGTCGGTCTCGATGTTGGTCGCGTAGGCGAGGTACACCTGGCCGTCCTGCGCGAGGGAGGCGTCGGGGAAGTCGCCGGCGATGGCCCCGAGCAGGTCGTCGGAGAGCCGGAGGCCGGCGGTCGCGTCGGTGGAGGTGGTCGGGTCGGGGACCGTGGTGGTCGAGGTCGTGCTGGGGACCGTGGACGTCGACGACGTGGACGTGCTGGAGGTGGTCGTCGACGTGCTGGAGGTGGTCGAGGTGGTGGCGACGGGCTCGGCACCGGCGGAGATGAGCTCGACGCCGGCCGGGTCGACGACGGCCAGCGCGGTGAGGACGACCACGGCAGTGGCAAGGAGGAGCCCGGACCGGGTACGGGCGCTGAGGCGGGGCGTCGGCATCCGTCCACGATCGGCGTCGTTGCTGGGACGCTGCGCAGCTGAACCTCAGAATTGGGTGGGACGTCGCGGCGCTATGGTGCGCCGGAACACGGGCCGATCCGGGGGGATCCATGAGCACTGACCAGCCAACACCGCGAGTGGTCTCGTGAGCGGTGTGTCATGAGTATCGAGAGCCGGTTTGCCGGCACCCCGTTCACCGACGACGACGCAACCATCGCCGCCTACCTCGAGGACCTCAGCGTCCCGACCCTCATGGCGTCGATGGTGCACGTCACCGGTGATCCGTCGTGGATCCGCGGGCCGATCAAACCGGTCGGACTGTTCATCAACGAGGTGCAGGGGTTCATCGACCCGGCCGACCAGGCGACGGTGCGAGCCCAGGCGCTCGCCGCACTCATCGAGTTCCGCGACGGCGGCTGTGTGCTGCCGCCTCCGCCCGGGCCCGAGCTCGTCAAGGAGATGATGGACTTCCTCGTCGTCGAGACGGTGCCCGACGAGTACCTGCCGATGCTGTTGGAGGAGCTCGAGCTCGACGGTGTCGATCCCCGCGTCGAGCCCGAACACGTCGACATCGGCGGTCGTGCGCCCGGCGGTTTCGGAGTGATCGTGATCGGGGCCGGTATGTCGGGCCTGCTCGCCGGCATCCGTCTCGCCGAGGCCGGCGTCGAGTTCACGATCATCGAGAAGAACGCCGGGGTCGGTGGCACCTGGTTCGAGAACCGCTATCCCGGGTGCCGCGTCGACGTCGGCAACCACTTCTACTCGTACTCGTTCGCACCCGACGACGCCTGGACCGAGTTCTTCGCCCAGCAGCCCGAGCTGCAGGCGTACTTCGAGCGGTGCCTCCACGAGTACGGCATCGCCGATCGGGTGAGGTTCTCGACCGAGGTCGTGGGTGCGACGTGGGACGAGGCCGCGGCCCGCTGGACCGTCGAGGTGCGCCCCGCAGGTGGCGACGAGCGTGACACCGAGCACCTGACGGCGACGGCGCTCATCAGCGCGGTGGGCCAGCTCAACCGGCCGAAGCTCCCCGATATCGAGGGTCGCGATTCTTTCGCCGGACTCGCCATGCACTCCGCGCAGTGGGTCGACGGCACCGACCTGACCGGCAAGCGGGTCGCGGTCATCGGCAGCGGTGCCAGCGCCTTGCAGCTCGTGCCCGCCATCGCCCCCGACGTCGAACACCTCACGGTGTTCCAGCGGTCGGCGTCGTGGATGTTCCCCAACCCCCACTACCACGACAAGGTCGGTCCAGGGGTCACGTGGGCGGTGCGGCACCTCCCGTTCTACGGGCGGTGGTACCGCTTCCTGCTGTTCTGGCCGGCGTGCGACGGCGGTCTGGCCGCGATGCGCATCGACCCCGAGTATCCCCACCAGGACCGGGCGATCAGCGAGATCAACGACGCCACCCGCGAGGTGTTCGGGCAGTACATGGCCGACCAGATCACCGACGATCCCGAGCTCGCGGCCAAGGTCGTGCCCGACTACGTGTGCCTCGGCAAACGCACGCTGCAGGACAACGGCAGTTGGCTCGCCGCGTTGCAGCGGCCGAACGTCGAACTCGTCACCGATCCCATCGTCCGCATCCGTCCCGAGGGGGTGGTGACAGGAGGCGAACACGACGTCGAACACGACGTCGACGTCATCGTCTACGCCACCGGCTTCCACGCGAACCGGTACCTGTGGCCGATGGAGATCCGTGGCCGTGGGGGTGTGGTGTTGTCGGAGCAGTGGGGCGACGAGCCGACGGCGCTGCTCGGTGTCACGGTGCCCGAGTTCCCCAACCTGTTCTGCCTGTACGGGCCGGCCACGAACCTCGCCCACGGCGGCTCGATCATCTTCATGATCGAGTGCCAGGTCCGCTACGTCATGGGAGCGCTCGCAGCGCTGGCCGATGCCGGCGAGGGTGCGGCGCTGGCCGTGCGCCGGGAGGCGCACGACGGGTACAACGAGCGACTCCAGGCGGAGATCGACACGATGATCTGGGGCCATCCCAGCATCCGCCACAGCTGGTACCGCAGCCCGAGCGGACGCATCTACATCCTGTCGCCGTGGCGCATGGTCGACTACTGGGACTGGACGCGTCGCCCCGATCTCGCCCACTACGAACCGCTCGTTCCCGACCCCGCCCGAGGCTGAGGGTGCCCCGCCCGTCGCCGCAGACCGACCGGGTCGTCGCCGTGATCGAGCTGCTGTCCTCGGGCGACGAGGGTGCGACGATGACCGAGATCGCCCGTCACCTGTCGATCAACCCGGCCACGTGTGTGCACGTGATGGCGGCGTTGACCTCGGCGGGGGTGGTGGTGCGCGAGCCCGACCGCCGCTACCACCTGGGGCCGGCGCTGGCGCTGCCCGGTCGGCTCGCCGAACGCCGGTACCCGCTGCTCGTCGCGGCGCGGTCGGAGATGGTGGCGCTGTCGGAGCGCTTCGGCGCCGCCTGCTTCGCCTTCGCTCCCGATGGTGAGCGGGCACGGTTGGCGCAGGTGACGTGGCCCCGGGACGAGACGATCGACCGCAGCCAGGTCCGGGTGGGGGAGTCGGTGCCGATGGTCCCGCCGCTCGGTCTGCTGTTCGTCGCGTGGGGCGACGACCACGGGTTCGACGGATGGCTTGCCCGCAGTCCCGATGCCAGCGCGCACGACCAAGGGGTCGCAGCTCGCCGCGAGGCACTCGGCCTCGGGTACGTGGTCGAGCTGGCTCCCCACTTCACCGAGACCAGCGAGCTCACCGAGGTGCTCGACGACCGCGAGTCGCCCTACCGGGACGGTCGCCTCCACCGCATGCTGTCGGCGAAGGGCGACGGCGATCACGTTGCCAGCATCGGCGCTCCGGTGTTCGGACCGGACGGCGCCGCCGCGCTGAGCATCACGTTGGTCACGTACTGGTCGACGATGACGACGCCACAGGTCGCGGCGGTCGGCGATGCCGTGCGGGCCGCGGCGGATCGGGTGACGGCACAGGTCGCCCGCTGACCGTCCGGGCGCGTGGCATCATCCTGAGATGTCAACGATCACCGGGAAGTCAGCGCTCATCACCGGCGGCGGAAGCGGCATCGGCCTCGGCTGTGCCATCCGCCTCGTGCAGGACGGCGCCCACGTCACCATCTGCGGCCGCACCGAGGACAAGCTCGTGGCCGCGGTGGACGTCATCGCCGCCCAGGCAGCCGACGGTGCCACCGTTCGCCACATCGTCGCCGACGTGACCGTCGAGGACGAGATCGCCGCGGCCAACGCGTTCGCCGCCGAGGTGACCGGTGGGCTCGACATCCTCGTCGCGAACGCCGGCGGGTCGATGCACATGGGGGCGCTCGCCGACGCCGACGCCGAGGCGATCCGCGCCACGATCGACGTGAACCTCACGGGCACGATCCTGTCGGTGAAGCACGCCATCGCCCCGATGAAGGCAGCGGGCGGCGGCTCGGTCATCGCCATGTCGTCGGGCGCGGGTGGCTTCCCGCACCGCTGGCTGTGGGCGTACGGCGCGTCGAAGGCGGGCATCGACATGTTCTGCCGCAGCGCCGCCGACGAGCTCGGCGTCGACGGCATCCGGGTCAACTCGGTGCAACCCGGCATCGTCGACGACGAGCTGATGGCCTTCATCACCGCCGGTGGTCCGCTGCTCGACCATTACATCGAGAACATGCCGCTCGGACGTGTCGGAACGGTCGAGGACATCGCCGAGATCGTGCGATTCCTCGCCGGCTCGGAGTCGTCGTGGATCACCGGCGTCAACATCCCGATCGACGGCGGCCACCACCTCCGCCAGGGTGCCGACTACGGCAAGCTCTTCGGCTGACCGGAGCGGGGCCGGCCTCCCGAGGCGGTTCGAGGCTTTACACAGTGCAAAGACTCGTCGAGGTGCCGGCACCGGTGCGACGATGACGCCGCGGCGCACGGGGGTGCGCCCGAGCACCAGGGGGAAGATCGCCATGGCAGACCTCGTCGTTCGCAACGGGAACATCGTCGACGGCACCGGGGCGCCGGCGTTCGTCGGTGATGTCCACATCGTCGACGGTCGGATCGCGGCCGTCGCCCGGGCCGACGGGGGCCAGCCGCTCGACGCCCCGGCCGGCACCCACGAGATCGACGCGACCGGGCTGCTCGTCACGCCGGGGTGGGTCGACATCCACACGCACTACGACGGCCAGGCCACCTGGGACTCGATGCTCGCCCCCAGCGCATGGCACGGGGTCACGACCCTGGTCATGGGCAACTGCGGCGTCGGGTTCGCCCCGGTCGTACCGGAGCGCCGCGACTGGCTGATCGGGTTGATGGAGGGTGTCGAGGACATCCCCGGCACGGCGCTCGCCGAGGGCATCGACTGGAGCTGGGAGACCTTCCCCGAGTACCTCGACGCCCTCGAGCCGCGGCGCTGGACGATGGACATCGGCACCCAGATCGCCCACGGCGCCGTGCGCGCCTACGTGATGGGGGAACGCGGTGCCCGCAACGAGCCGGCAACCCCCGACGACATCGAGGCCATGCGCGAGATCGTGAGCGACGCCGTTGCGGCGGGAGCGCTCGGGTTCTCGACGTCGCGGACCATCGCCCACGTCGCGATCGACGGCGAACCGGTGCCCGGCACCTTCGCCGCCGAGGACGAGCTCTTCGGAATCGGGTCCGCCCTCGGGGACCTCGGCGCCGGCGTGTTCGAGCTGGCGCCCATGGGCGCTGCCGGTGAGGACACCGTCAACCCGATCAAGGAGGTCGACTGGATGCGTCGCCTCTCCGCGAAGATCGGCCGACCGGTCACGTTCGCGCTCATCCAGGTCGACTCCGCCCCCGGGCTCTGGAAGGAGCTCATGGACGCATCGCTCGCCGCGGCCGACGAGGGCGCCGACATCTGGCCCCAGGTCGCCGGTCGTGCGACCGGCCTCCTCGGCGGACACTTCACGACGTACTCGTTCTTCGATGTCGTGCCGGCGTACATGGACCTGAAGCTGCGAAAGCTCCCC
>WBZU01000904.1_pt1 | contig 23937 bp, 25 predicted proteins | sample 5204311 | NCBI WGS metagenome assembly WBZU01 (sample SAMN12344359, study PRJNA552823) | activated sludge metagenome | biome: Activated sludge suspended growth; feature: Nitrification reactor; material: Wastewater; isolation source: activated sludge from nitrification reactor of wastewater... | reverse complement strand
AGAGACCACGCAAAATCCTCCGAATCCCCGCCGAGCCCGGTACGCCAAAAAGCTGAGATCACCCGGCCGGCCGCAGACGGCGCCAGTACCCGTCGAGCCCGGGAAGCACAGAAACGCTCCTTTCCCCCCAAAAGGAGAAATCCCACGAGGTTGACCGCCGCGGGCAATCAGCCAAGCCGGCAGCCCCTCCCCAACCAAGCCTTCACCAGCACACTCGACCCAACCCCAATTCTCCAAAAAACCTTCCCCAACGGGGGAGGGGTAGGGGTGGGGGCGCGCTCATCCAGCGCATTTTTTCCGGCCGTGGAGGCGAAGCCGGAGCCCTTCCCAACCCCTCAAACCCTCAAACCAACCAAAACCCCTCTTCAGACATCCTTTTTCGTCCAAAAACCCCACCAACCCCCTCCAAAGTCACCACAAAAAGCCCAAAAAAGCCTTGAAAAATCCCATAAAACCCCATCCGGATAGGGTTTTCCCTGACCCGGTTTACCAGCAGCAAAAAAAACTGGGGGAGGGACGTGATATAGGTACGGCGGACGCTGGGGGCTGACCGGGCTGACAAAAGATCGTCATAACTACCTATAGGCACGCCACTTACGTCGCCGCAACTCTTTACTACTCCTAAACTTAGGTCAAACTTAGAGTAAATCGTAGCATGTCCTAACCCTCTCCATCCATCCCATCACGTTGCAGGGGATTGCATATATCCCACTAATACTATCACGATGTCATGAATACGTGAGACGTTGGGCGAGTGTCATTGTCTGCGTGCCACTGAAGGGAACGGTGGAAGGCGCCCGTAAACCGGCCGGAAATCGTCTGTAAAGAACGTGGAAGGAAACGGGAAGGAATCCGGCCGCCTTTGTAGTTTGGACGCGATGGAAGCGAAACCATGGCGGTTATCGGGCGGGTTCCGTCGCCTTGCCGATGGGATGGATGATCGATCGGCGTGAAGAGGGAGCGGCGCGGAAAGTCGCCGTAAGATCGGGCGAAAATGGATGGAAAGAACGGGGAAAGAACGGGGAAACTATCGCCGTAAACTGCCTCAATACTCGCGACTTAGAGAATCCGGTAAAGTTTCGCTTGACCAATTCGCCTTTGTAGGCCATGATGACATTAACCGGCGGAACTCTCTCAGCACGAAAGGGGAACGAAGATGACAAGGAAAACCGAATCGCGATTGAACCGGATTCTTGCGGCCGATCGGCATTTGCGGCTTGCGGCCGCGTTGAAGGCGAAGCGGGCGCAATTGTGGCTGCGCCTCTGCGATGACGTTCTTTCGCACGCGGAGAGGCGCAACGCGATTGCGCTGGAGAGGGAAACCACGGGCCACATTGTCTATCGCACGCAAGCCGCGCGGCGCGCGTTCGCCTCTTGAGGCGGAATCGACCAGGGAACCACGAAAGGGGAAACGTCATGAATTCAACCGAATACGCGAACGCGGCCGATCAATTCGCCTTGCTTTCGACCTATTGTCGGCTTGCTGCAATGTTTCGCACGGCGACCGAACTCCCTCAGTTTCGCCATGGCAAGATTGTTGCGGATCTTGAGAGGGAAATGAACGTGATACGGGGGAAAATCGAACTCCGTTTCTTATCGTTGCTCGACTGATCGGCTTTCTCTAATGCGCCGGCCCGTGCGCCGGCGCGCTGGAGAGTGTCGCGAGTTCACCACGAAGGGGAAACTACCATGCAATCACTTTTCGAGAAGTATCGGCCCGTGCGTCTCTCCGATGTTGTCGGACAAGAAAAGGCCGCGCGCGTCGTCGATCGGTTGACCGCGACGGGCGAAATCGGGGGGCGCGCCTTCTGGATTTCCGCGCCTTCCGGGACGGGCAAAACGACAATCGCGCGCATCATGGCGCGGACGATCGCTGAGGAATGGAATATTGAGGAAATCGACGCGGCCGATATGACGATTGACTACGTCCGCGAAATGACCAGGGGTTTCCAATTCTCTCCGCTTGGAGTTCTGCGCGGCCGCGTTTGGATTGTGAATGAGGCGCACGCGCTCCGATCGGCGATCGTCACTCGCCTCTTGACTGCGCTCGAATCGATTCCGTCTCATTGCGCCATCATCTTCACGACGACGCGAAACGGCGAAGCGAAGCTATTTGAGGATTATGACGATTGTTTGCCGTTTCTCTCGCGCTGCGTCCGCTTGCCCATGGCATCGGGCGCACTGGCGGACAAATTCGCGGCGCGGGCGCAGCAAATCGCAGAGGCGGAGGGATTGGGCGGCGCGCCGCTCTCGAAGTATGTTCGCGCCGCGAAAGAGGCGCGCAATAACTTCCGCGCCTTGCTGACGCAGGTTGAATCGGGCGATTTCCTTGCCGATTGACCGGGCGAGAGGATGGAAGGAAACCGGCGAAATGGCGGGCGCGACGCGCGGACTTTGTCCCGCATGACGCCGACGGAGCCGCGCCGGTTCCCTTGCGTTCTCTCATTTCCACGTATGGGGAGTGTCTACCATGTTTCGAGTTATTTTGACGAACGATAACGGCCCGGGCCGAAGATTCGGCGCGGTGATCGACGAACAGGGCGCGGAAATCGGCACGGCGCACGATTACCCGTACGGGGGGCGCGGTTTCGCCGTTCACACGCGCGAATTCGGCGGGTTCGTCCCCGTCGATTCCGTCGAATTTGTGCGTTGTCCCGTGTGCGCCGCGACTTTCGCCGGACTTGTCGAAGAGTTCGGCACGGGCCGCAAAGTCGCCGCGACTTGCAAAACTTGTCGCCACTTTATCGACGAAGCGCACGCTGACTGGCAAGAGTTCACAGGCCGCGCCCCGGGCGCGAAGTAACCGGGAACCACGAACCACAAACCCACACGAAGAGGACAACAACATGAAACGATTGACGATCGACGCCACGAAAGCCCAAGAGTTGACGCACCTAGACGAATTCCTTTCGACTCTCGAAAGCGGAACCTATCTCGCGTCGATGTTTCAAGGGGCGCACGAATTGGCCGGCGAATGGATTGCCCAAGATGTTTCGTTTGAACTCTTGCCCGCGCTGCGCCGGATGAATTCCGAACTCCGCGAACAAGAAAGCCGACTGCGCGGGGAGATTCAAGCCCTGATCGAGAAGCGCGACAAATTGCACCGCGAAGCGAAAGCGATCATCGGCCAAGTATGCCACGCCCGGGACGGCGCAATTGAGGCGAGCAAGCAAATGAACGACGCCGCGAATTATCTCGATCGCGCGAAGAGATCGGCAACCATGTTCGCGGCCGAGTGGACCGCGAAACTTTAACCCCACGGGCCGCGCTGGACTTCCCGGCGCGGCTTGCTTCCGTTTCCACCTTGAGGAGCCCTTCACCATGACGATTCGATATGGCTTCGACCACGCCGGCGGATTCTACGCAATCGACGAGACGCATTCCGCCTACGCCTACCCAACTTCGACCAATGCGAGACGCGCCCGCAAGAACGCCGAAAAGACGGCCCGCGAGATGATGAAAAACGCCCGGCGCGCCGTGATTCATGAACACATCCGCCAGGAGCATCACGCCCGTATCGCGGCGATCGCAAACGCGGCCGACATCCGACTGACGCAATCCGAATTGATCGAGGACCGTTTGACCCACCACACGGCCGAACTCGCGAAGATGCGGAAGGCGAAATAGTAAACAGAACGAAATCGGCGCCTCGCGCCGATCCGCACGTTAGGCGTGCGCTGACGAGTTCGCCGCACTTCGCGGCACGCAGAAACACGAAACTAGGGGACACCATGACCGCACCACCATTGACCGACGACGAGCTACGGGCGAGCAGCTTCAGGAGCTTGCCGCACTTTGCGGGCGAGTTCTAAAGACACCCGAGCTTGCCCCGGAACTCTTGCCGACGCAGAGCGGTTTTTTCTTCGGCTCGACCGACTTCGGCGAGGGATACAAGCAGGACTTAGAGGATACCGTGCGGCAGATCGAAGCGATTCTAGCCAGCGAACAATTTAAGGGACCTGGCCGCGTTTACCTTTACTATCGATCGTCCTGGTGAACGACACGCCCGGAGACGACCGGGCGAGGCGCGCGACATCCGACCCCGCCACGAGGGGCGCGCCGGAAACGCCGGCAATTCGGCCGGCGGCAAAGATCGGACACACGCAAGGGGGGCCGTTGACCATGACCGCGACCGTGCACGTTGGGGAGTTCGCCCGGCGACTCGCCGACGAACTGACAAAAGAACTTGTGCTGACGACGCACCGCCGCATGGCCGTTGTCGCGGAGATTCCCGATAGCTCCGACGACGACCGAGGCGAGCGTTGGGCGCAAATCGTGCTAATGTCCGCCGACGATCAAACGACGCCGCTCCGAAAACACGCCCGGGACTCGTATCCCAATCCAACCATATCGGTTTGCCGGGAATGGCGCGTCCACCAGAGGGACCGCGTCGAATTCTCCGTGAACTTCCCGAAAGTCGCCGGCATGGACTTCGCACCCTACGAACCCAAACGCAGCGCGTTCGCCGTGACACTGTCAGCGACTCGGCCGCTCGCGTCGATCGCCCGCGAAGTGATGCGCAAGGTTATCTCGCCATTCCTGCCCCACTGGACCGCCGCCAAACAACGGGCCGACGCCACCGTAACCAGGGGGAACGCACGCCACGAAATCGCCGTCCGACTCGCCGACATTGTGGGGATAAAAACGAACGCGGAAAAACACATCGAGCGTTTACGGGCGAACGGGACGAAGCCGGACGCCGAAGCAGTCGCCGCACTGATTCAGGACTCGGGCAACAAGGCGGAAGGGTATTTCCGCGATTACTCGGCATCGATCGAGATCGGCGTTTCGCACAAGAGCGACAATTTCCACGAGGTTGCGATAACCGCAACCGGTTTGACCGAGAAAACGGCCGCGAAGATTCTCCGCTTGATCGCCGACGAATTGGGCCACGGCGCGGGAGAAGAACAATGACCGGACTCGACCGACCAATCACCCGCGAGACCATGACCATTGACACCATGCGCGGGGGCCGGCGCTTACTCGTCGTCAGACTTGAGGAGGGCGGAAAAGTCCTCAAGATTCGGCCGAAGGGAACCCGCCGCTGGTATACGCTCGACTACGCTTCAATCTATAGGGCGGCAGTTATGGCGCACGCCCGCGCCATCGCGGCCGAGAAGAAAGAAAAACGGGGGAAACGATGAACGCAACAGAGCGCGAATGGAACGCCGAGGGACTTCACGACGGTTTCGAGGGTCGACCTCGCCGGCGCATCGACGACCGACGCCACGCGGCCGCGTACGAATCCGGATACGCGAACGGCGAGCAACGCCGCCGCGTCAAAGACCGTCGCCACACGGAAACACGGATCGACTGCGCCAAGGCAATCGAAGAAATTCGGTCAATCCTTTGGCGTGATCCGGAAACCGGCGAGCTTGACCCGGATAAGGGATGGAGCGTCGACGCGCTCGATGACATCGCCGCCGTTCTTGATCGCTTGGGACTTTCGCCATTGACAACGGGGCGATAAGTCGGCATTCTTTCCCCAACCGCTTGCGTGCGCTCCGACCCTGGCAAGGTCAACATGGGGCGCATGGCGGCGAACAACCGACGAGCAACAAAGATGCCCGTACCAAACACGGCCAATCGAATTGTGCAATGGATGCGCGATTCGATTGAAGCCGTTTCAAGCGAAATGACGATAGAGAACTACCCGACCGTTCTCTCACGGGGGGCGCGCACGTTCAGAACAACGTGCCGCCTCACGGTTGGACCCGAGAAGCACGCGGGGCGGCCGTCCGCGATCGTCGCCGTGCGCCTAAAGGACGGACTTTGGCAGCAACGGGCAACGCCGATCGCTTGGGGAATCCCGAGGGTCGACAAGATCGAGCATTACTCGCTCGCCGTGATCCGTGCCCGCGTTTCAATCCACAGATGGACGAAGGGAACCGGCAAGGCGCGGACGATGTTTTTCCGCGTTGGGACCAATGGGGCGGTCGCGATCATGCCGAATAATGACAAGATCATTGTCGCGGACCCGCCGACGCCGAGCGTCCCGAGTACCCACGTCGCGACTTTCGTTCCGCTCAACGGGCATTTAGTCGAGCAGCGAACCGCGAACCCCGACCGGGCCGCTTGGGATTTGTGGGAGGCCGAAGTGGTCGCCGCCCGCAAGATCATTTCCGCTCTCGTCCACGCCGCCGGCGAACCGATTGACGCCGCCACGATCGCCAGTCATTCGCAATCGCGTTGCGATCATTGCGGCCGATGGGCGCGTGAGCATATCGGCGAACGCTGGCGACGACACCCGAAGTCGGTTTATTGGTGCGAACGCTGCGCGATGAGCGCGGCCGAAACCATGGGGGATCTTCTCAAATGAGACTAGCCGGACAAGTCAAGGCGGGATACTACCCCGCTCCGCCGGAAGCGATCGCACACGTCATGAGCTACATCGAGCCTCCGGCCGACGGCGGGGCGTTGACCATCTTCGACCCGTGCATCGGGCGCGGCGATGCGATCAAGCAATTCGCCGACACTTGGAACGTGCCGCAAGAGAACATCTATGGCGTCGAGTTGGATGAGGATCGCGGCGCCTCAGCCGCCGCCGCCATGCCCAAGGCCAACATCTTGCAACCGGCAGACGGAACGACGATCGCCACCGGTTTTAATTGCTTTTCGTTCGCTTGGGTGAATCCGCCTTATGACGACGAGATCGGCGGGGGCGGACGCATGGAACAGACTTTCCTCGAAACCGCGGCGAGGTACGTGCGGGCCGGGGGCTTGCTCGCGATCGCCATGCCCGAGAGTGTCGCCGAGGGGAACCTGTACATTCGAGAGGCGTTGATTGCGCGGCTCGACGACCCGATCCTGATTCGCTACCCGCCCGGTTTCCGGAAATTCAATGAAGTCGTCGTCATGGGCTACGTCCGCGCCGCGAGGCGAGACATGAGCAAAAGCCCGAAGTGGTCCGCGCTCGTCAAGATGGAGCCGCGTTTCGGCAAGGTACTGCGTATCCGCGACGAGGAGGGGAACGAACCGCGATTCTCTCTCAAGCCGGGACACAAGCCGAAGCGATTCGAGAAAACCGGATACACGCCGTTGGAGTTGGCCGTCGCGATGAACAAGTCGCCGACGAAAAAACTCTTTCAGCCGCCGAAGCCGCGACCGATGCCCCGCCCTGGCTTGCAACTTGGCCCTGGACAGAGGGCGCTTGTTCTCGCCGGCGGATTCTTGAACCGCGTTCTCGTCAAAGATGGTGTCCGGATTCTTCCCAAGGCAAGCCCGAGGAAAGAGCAATTCATCAAGGACCAAGATTGCAAGGAGGTTTACAACGCAAAGACTGGCGAACCGCAAGAGCAAGTGACGACCGTTTTCAGCGAGCGGATTGTTCTCCGCGTGCGCGTTCTCGATGAGGGTGGAGTAATCCACGATTTGAAATGAGCGAGACTCTGAACCCGTTGAAACCGATCGCCTATTCCTACACCCGCGTTTCGACCGTCCGCCAGGACGAGGAGGGCATGAGCTTGGGGGCGCAACGAGAATTGTGCCGCAAGTTTTACGACTTCGCGCTCGCCGGTAAGGGTGTGCTATGGGGCGACTGCTACGTCGACGGCGGGGTGTCCGCCGTCAAGACGCCATTCGCTCAGCGCCCGGCCGGAAAGGTACTGGCCGAGAGATTGCGGCCCGGCGACCACATCATCATGAGCCGTCTCGATCGCGGTTTCCGCAACTTTCGCGACTGTATCAACACCATGGAGGTTTGGGTATCGAAGGGAATCCACGTCCACTATCTCGACTTGGGAGTCTCAACGAACACCCACGGGGGGCGGTTCATTCTGAGAATCTTCGCGGCCGTCGCGGAATTGAACCGGGACATGGCCGTTGAGCAAATCAAGATGGGGCTCGACCGCCGAAAGCAGCTATGCGGTTCGGCGACTCGAGCGCACCGGGGATGGAAGATCGTCGGGCCGAAGAAGCACCCGCGCCGCGTGCCTGACTACCGCGTCCAAGGCGTTGCAATGCTGGCAATGCGACTGCGGCAAGAGCAGAATCTATCGTATGAGGAAATCTATCGATTGTTTCGCGACAGGGGGCTCCGAACGGAAAAGGGGAAGTTATGGGGGTTGACGTACATCAGAACGCTGGTCAAGGATTGTCACGATCAAATGTGGAACGTCCCCGAGGCAAAGTTCCCGGACGTACCGCCGCCGATTCCGAAGGACAAGAGGTACTTGACCAAGTCGGAAGTCTCTACATGCGGCCCGTCGTCTCAAACGGAATTTCATATCGATTCCATTGTGACGCCATCGTGATCCACGAACCGAAGAACGAGTCGGCGAAAATCTTGGCAGGGTCAATCGCCGGCCCGGGAATGGCCGTCAAGGCGTTCCGGGCGGCGGTTCAATCGGGCCGCAATTTCTGGCCGTCGTTCGACTGGACGCCCGCGAGCGCCCACGGGGGCCGATCGTACATCATGATTCCAGATGACGGACTTCGCCTATCTCAACCGCACAAACTCGACTACGGGCTTGTGCAGATCTCGTTCGCCGCCCGGATGCCAAACTTGCTGACAAGCCGCTACCCCGAGACGGTTTGGCAGCATCTCGACAAGGCGACGACGACGCCACTCAAACGCGAGTGGATGCCGTTTATTATCGATACGCTCAGGGATTCCGGCCGACTCATCACGCCGGCGATTCAGCACAATCTCGCCATGGCGATTTGCCGAGTGGACGACGCCGCACTCGACCAGATCGTTCGCAGCGGGATCAAGCACGGGAGGATCAAGATATGAAGGCCGGCTTCGCTTGCAAAACACTCGACGAATTTCTCGACCAATGGGGGGCCGAGCTTGGCGCCGAGGTCGACAAGTCCATGGCTCCGCTACACATCCCGACCAGGGACACGCCCGAACTCTTGCCGCTTCACCGCAAGCCGTACCCGGGGCAAGCCCATTGCATCGCCGCGAACGTGAAATTACTGAACCGGCAAAACAACGTCGGTCTTATTTGCGAGCCCGGCAGCGGCAAAACCCTTATGGCCGCGGCGATTTGCCACAACCACGCGAACACCGCGCAGCCGAAGCGTTGGCACAAAAAGAACCCCGCCGCCGCTCCGAAAGGGTTGAAGCCGGTCGCGGTCGCATCGTACCGTGCGCTGATTATGTGCCCCGGGCATTTGCCGAAGAAGTGGAAACGCGAGATCGAGCGGACCATCCCGCGTGCGAACGTGACGATCCTAGAAAGTTTCGCCGACGTCGTCCTCTTGACCAAGGCCCCGCCACCCGACGGGCCGGAATGGTTCATCATCTCGAAGGACCGGGCGAAATTGTCGTGCGGTTGGGAGGCCGCGTACATCAATCGGGGGAAATTCGGCCGGCCAGGACTCCGTTGCCCGTCGTGCGATGCTATCCAGCTTGACCAGCGCCGGCAGACCGCAACCAAGGAGTACATGGAGCGCGACCGTCGCGCGTGCCACCAATGCGGAGATCGTTTGTGGCAGGACGTACCCAAGCCCCGACGATATTCGCCGGCGTTGTTCATCAAGAAGCAGATGCACCGCTTTTTCGACTATCTCGTCGTCGATGAGTCGCACGACATGAAGGGGGCCGACACGGTTCAAGCCGACGCCATGGGGTTCTTGTCCGCCGCAGCGAAGAAAACGCTGACGCTCACGGGTACGCTGGTTGGGGGATACGCTTGGCACGTCCGCACGACATTGTTCCGCGTCGGCGCGGCCGCGTCTCTCGTTGAGCAGGGATTGGGGTGGAAGGACGAGCAAGCGTTCAATGAGCGATACGGACGCATTGAAACCACGGTGATTTCGACAAACAGCACCGACGCCCACGGCAACCGTCTCGCCCGAGGGAATAAGCGTAAGGTCATCAAGAAGGTTAAGCCGGGCATCATGCCGACGCTGTTCGGCGACCATCTTATTTCAACGAACACGTTTCTTTCTCTCGACGAAGTCTGCGCGGACTTGCCGAGCTTCCACGAAACCCTTGTGCCGGTCGACATCGACGACGACATCTTGAAGGAGTATGCACGAGTCGAAGGGGTGATGCGAGACGCGATCAAGGCGATGATGTTTCAGCCCGGAAGCCGATCGCTGCTTGGCAAGTTGCTTCACACGCTGCTTGCGTACCCCGATTATCCGTTCGATTGGAAGGAGATCGGCTACCACACCGAGGACGCGGAGAGCGGCGACGAGATTTGGGTTCCCGTCGTGACGCCGCAAAGTTTCAGCCGCAACCGACTGTACGCCAAGGAGCAAGCCCTAATTCACCACATCAAGCAAGAACTCGCCGAGGGCCGCAAGTGTTGGGTGTTCACTACGATGGTTGGCGAGAGGGACGCGATCGGCCGCTTGGAGGAGCTTTTGCGGGCCGAGGGAATCACGGCGAAAACTCTCCGATCATCGGTTGAGCCGATCGCCCGCGAGGACTGGATTGAACGCGAGGGGCCGCGTTGCGACGTGATCTTGTCGATGCCGGAATTGGTCAAAACCGGCTTGGATTTCTTCGACCTACACGGGCGCTACAATTTTCCCTCGATCATGTTCTACATGACCGGATACAACTCGTTCACGCTCTCACAGGCCAGCCGCCGAGCGTGGCGAATCGGCCAAACTCAGCCGTGCCGAGTCTACTATTTTTTCGCCAAGGAAACGATGCAAGCGATCGCCATGGAGTTAATGGCGAAAAAAATGTCCGCGACCTCTGCCGTCTCTGGGCGCTTCTCGACCGAGGGGCTTGCCGCTATGGCCGGCGAAGATGATTCGATGGAAATGGCAATGGCGAAGGCGCTCGTCGAAAAAACCGCATCGACCGCGGGGGCGCTTCGGGCGTGGGAAAAGGTTATCGGTGTTCAAGAGGCCGAGCGAGGCGTCGTGCCGGCGACCGGAATCGACGAGATCGTCAAGAAGGCCATGGCGAAGCCGTTGCCGGCCGAGAAACAGACGACGACCAAGCCGGCTGTCATGCCGCCGCCAGTGCGCCCGGTCTTTGATGAGCACCACACGGATTTATTCGCCTTACTCGACTTCGCGGACTTGTCCGAAGTGCCGTTGTGATGGAGAATAGTCGAGTTCCGGCCCTTTGGTCAAAGGGGATTGCGATGGCCCTATTCACCATCCGTCATTTGCATGAAGTGCGATTCGAGACGCCGCACGGTTGCGACGTTGACGATCGCCTCATGCGATTGGAGAAGATCATGGCGAAGATTTCCGATGTTCTTGCGGCATTCAAGGCGCAGCAAGAAGCCTACAACGCCCAGGCGGGGGCGGCGCTCGACAAGATCGTCGAAGCGCAAACCGGGTTGACCGGCGACATTGCCGAACTCAACCGGAAAATCACCGAGTTGCAGAATTCCGCCGGAGAAGTGACGCCGGCCGACCAAGCGATCATCGACGAGTTGCAGGCACAGGCAGCCGCCCTTGCCAGCCGAGCCGACGGGATTGCCGCTGCACTCGCCGCTCTCGACGAATTGACGCCGCCGGCCGTGCCCGCACCGCCGCCGGACGGTCAATAGACACCGCTTTCGATTCCGCTTCCAGGGATCGATTAACGGGAATAAGATGAGCCCGGTTTCCTTGAAAAGAGGGGAACCGGGAGAAGGGGCTTGGTCAGCCAGGAGAGGGGCGGGCCAAGCCCCGGTTTATTGCGCCGCCTGCGCTCGCCGAGCTTCGTTCGCCGCCCGTGCCTCTTGCATGAGCGTCTGATACAGCGAGAGCATTTGCAATTCTTGGGGGGTCAACCGACCCTGCGCTTCCGCCGGAACATAGATTTGCTCGAACGTCCGAACGTCCGGGTTGGAGCGTAACGCCTCTTCGAGCAGACGCCGGCCTTGGATTTGCCGAGCCCGGTTCATGTCGGCATCGTTGATTCTCGCCGGCGACACCATGCCGGCCACGGCGTCAAGAACACTCTTGCGGGGATCCGCGAATCTCGACGCCGTTCGCGAAACCGTCCCGAGCGGCGAATTCATCAAGACTTGGTCGAACCCGGTTCGGTCAAACAGATCATCCAGGTTGCGGCCGGAATAGAACTGCGTTCCCGACGCGAATTCGAGCGGCCCCTTAATGAGCGGGTTCGTGGCGCCGAGCAGCTTTTGCAAGACTCGTTGCAGCGATCCGCCGGCCGTCGGCGAATTGTCAGCGATCCGGCCAAGCTCCTCGAACGGGAGCCCGAGCCCGGTCAGGAATCGCTGATTCCCTTGCTCGTCGCGGCCCCCGAGAGGGAGGGCAAGCCCTTCACCGATGTAGTCGGGAATGAGACCCGTCCCGTTGCTACGAATGTCGTTCGTCGCCCGAATCGACTGGCCGACCAATCCGCCCGGATTTTGCGTGACTTCGGAGAGCATCCCCGGAATCGCCGTTCTCATCCACGAATAGAAGGGGATGAGGCGTTTCATCACCGCCTGCTCGAACCCCGTCAACGCTTGGGGGTCCATCCGCATCGCTTTCGCTTTGGCGGCGGCCACGGCGGGATCGTACCCTTGCTGAAGGTACGCGATGAACGCGGACTTACGGCCCATATCGTCGACCGTCTGCATCAGCTCCTGCGCGGCCTTCGTCGGGGCGAATGTCGTTTCCATTCGGTCGCCGAATCCGCGGATGTTCAGCGGGTTCGCTTCTGACTTCGACTTGGGGATTGCCCCTTTAAGGATTTCGCCAACAGGCTTGGCTGGCTCTTGCAAGGGACCGATGACGCCGGCGCCGACATCGCTCGTCTTCGAGCCCTTACCGACGATCGACGCAGCTTCGAGCTTGTCCGCCGGAACGTCGACGCCGTACTGATACATCAACTCCTTCAATCGTTGTGTTTGCTCCGCCGCGGACAACGGGACATACTCAGTCGTTTTGATTCCGGTCAATGGGTCGATCTTCTCGACCGCATTTTGAAACGCTCGCACGCCGCCGAGGTTGTCCAACTCGCCGCCAAGCCGGAGCGAGTGCGCGTCGAGTAAGGGTTGAATCCAGCCCATGATTCCGCCGGCGTTCGGGTTGCGTGCCCCGCCGATGAAATTCGTGTACAGTTCGGTCGCCGCGTTGCGCAACAAGGTTGGAATCGTGAACGGCAACATCGTCGTCTGGGACGCCTTCGTCAAATTGGTTGCCGAGTCGAACGCCTTCAGAATCGGGTTGATTTCCCGGGGGCCGGCGAACACTTTTCCGAATCGTTTCGCGTCTTCAGCGACGTCGAGTGGCACGAAGATTTTTTCAAGGGCCTGAACGCCGGCCGCTTTGGGGATCACACCTTTCTTCTTGAAGTGCGACAACATCAGTGTTTTCATGTTGTTGTTGCCGTAGCCGCCTTCGTCGATGACGCTCAAGAGCGAAACCGAATCATCGCTGGCTTTCGTGGTCGCGTGCGACTGCACCAAATCGCTGAACGCTTTGGCCGCGAGATTGCTCTTGGCGTTGGCCTGCCGATACGTCGCCATTTCGCCGAGCGGGTTGTTGAGGAACAAGCCGGTTTTCTTCGACGTCAGATCCTTCCACACGTCGGGGAACTTCTCGCCGGCCGCGATCCGCTTCGTCAAGTCGTCGCCCATGTCCCCCGTGGCAATGTTCGCCAGCGACCGCGACTGCTTCTTGACGCTCAGGAGTTCCTGCAATCGCTCGAAATCCGGGTTGGCGACGGGGCCGTTCGGTCCAGCGATCGTCTCCGGAATGAGCCCTTTCTTCCAATCCCGGTTGAGGAACGCCAACTCGCGTTCGGTTTGCGGCGACCAGCCGAAGTATTTCGAGCGGATATTTGCGGACGCCTTGGGAAGCGACGGGCCAACCGTCTTCAGCGGGGACACCATCGACAGCGGATCGGACAAAATGTCGTTCAGCGCATTCGTGCCGCCCGGGATGTTTTTGAAAACATCCTCACGAGCCAACTGGTTTTGGTTGCGAGATGAAAGGAACTTCTGATCGACGCCGAACTCTCTCGCGACCGCCGCTTCACCTTCAGGCGTCAACTGTCGGGGGAAGTAGTTCGCGAACTCATCTTCCAGACTCACCGCCGATCGGCCGACACCCGCGGCCTTCGTCAGCGAGTCGTCGAGTTCGCGCCGCCAATCGCCAAGAAGATTTCCGACTTCGAGCGAATTGAATTCGGGGATCCGCGATGGGAGTTGAGTCGTCCCCTCCATCAAGCCGCGAAGCTCGCGGTTCGCCGCCGGCGCCAGTGTCGGGTCGAGCATCCCCAGCTTTTGCGCCAAGCCGCGTTCGCCAAGGAATTGTTTACGCACCCCTTCGCTCGCACCGCTCAGCGCGTCCGAGGCTTCACGAACCAATCGCTGACCGGTTTCCGTCGTCGGGGACGGGCCGAAGTCGGAGAGCCGCCGATCGACGAGCGGGGCGATCGCTCGCCCTGGTTTCGAGTAAACGATCTTGTCCCAAAGATTCCCCGTCGCGTCGGCGAATTTCTGCGCTCGCTCGCCAGTGCCGAGGACCGCGATCGGATCCGACGTGAACGGGAGTCGGACTTGAGCCAGGCCACGGAGCGGTTGATCGACCACATCGGCGGCTTGAAGACCCATCGCGCCGGCAACGCGGCTTGCTTCCGGAGTGTTGGCCGCGAGTCCGCGCATTCCGGCCGAGACGCCTTTCGGGAGAGCGCCGGCTTTCTTCGCCGCCATGCCGGTTTTGGTCAGGGCGTTCGCCCCGAAGGAAAGGTACGTCGCCGGATCAAGGGCCATTTCGGCAGCCATGCCGCCGATCGTGCCGCCCCAAGAATCGTCGTGGGGGTCAAAGCCCAGGAGTTCCTTGCCGCTGACGGCATTCGCCTCATCCGTCAGTCCGAGCTTGTCGCTGAACGGGATGATCGAGAGCAATTCTTCCGGCCGACCGCCGAGAAGCCCGCGGATAGCCCGGCCACCAAGCGCCTTGTCGAGCGTCCCGCCAATGTACCCGAGCCCGCCGAGGGCCGATTGGCCGACGCGGGACAACAAGCCTTCTTGTTCTTCGGGGGGAAGATCGGGCAGAGGAGCCGGCGAAAGACGCGGCCGAGCCGCACCGCCAAAAGGAGTTGACGCTATCCCGAAAGGGTCATTGACGTAGTCCATGAGAATCGCTCCGCACCGCGGCAGCGATTCTTAGACGCCGCCGCCGATCATTCTAGCAAGCCTTCCGCCCATCGCGTTTTTCGCCACTTCCGCAGCCGCTACGCGGGCTTGATCTTCGGCGATCGACGCATTGAGAGCGGCTGTTCGCGGGTTGATGCCCTGGACGCCCAGGCCAGGCGAGCCGTGCATTTGCCGCATTTGGGCAGGGACGGCGTCAAACATGGGAGCCCGTTCGCTCATGAACCGGGCAAATTGGTCGACATCGTCACCGACCGGGCCGGCCGACCGCAACCGGGCCGCAATCGAGTTGGCTCCGCCGGGACTGGCGACGTCGTCCAGATAGCGGGCATTGGCGAGCGCCTTGAGCGGGCTCGACCCCTCGCCCAGCGTTGCGACCGACGATCCGACATCCGACAGATAAGGGGTCATCGCCGCCGGCGACCGCGCCATTCGAGCCGTTGCCGCCGAGGCCGCGTCATCCAGACCGGGACCGGCGAACTTGGCGAGCCTGCCGCCCATCCGGGCCGCGTCATCCGCTCCGCCGGCGATCGTGGACGCCGCTCGACCTCCGAGCCGGCCGATCGCGCCCCCAATCAGTGACAGAGGGTCCGTCAGCATTTCGATTCCCATGCCGCCCGCTTGACCGAGCAACGAATCGCGGTCGACGCCGAACGCCCCGTGCAGCAAATCCGCGCCGGATTCATAGGCTTCGCCCGAGCCAACACCGAGCGCTTGCCCGAGCTTTGCCGCAAGCCCCCACATGGCACGCCGCGGCGCTGAAAGGGTTTCCCCGACCTGCCCGAGCGTGCCGCCCAGGGCGCTACCGAGTTCCGCCGAAAGCATCGCTGGTTCTCCCTTTAACGTGCAGCGCGGCTACGAAGGGCCGTCTCGAGCAACGCCCGACCCGTCAAGTCGTCCGTCCAGTCATTCCCGCCGCCAAAGAGTTGCGACAAAGCACCGCGCACCGATCGGCCCGCCATGCCCCATCCTGAACCCTCTTCCCTGCCGCGAGAGACCGGTCCAAACGGGCCGTCCACAACGCCCCGTGCTGCCTCGTTGAATTGATCCTGGCCGAACCGCTGGCGAAGATATGCCTCGACGGAAGGGAAATTCTGACTCACAAACCCCGCCGGCATGTTCCGATCGAGATTCGTTAGGAACGAGCCAAGGCTGCGTTCACGCTCAGGGATCCGGGCTAGGACATCGTCAAATTGCGACCGGAACTGATCGGCGGCGGAAACCGGGCCAGTGCTGTACGGCGCGTTCGCGGCGGCTGGCGTCGGGACGGTCGCCGGGACGCCGGCCGGAGCGGACGGCGGCGGCGTTTGACCACCACCGAAAAAACCGTTTCTCGCGGCGTCCGACAGGTTCCGTCGAGCTTGATCCAAAGGCATTCGGCCTTCAGCGACCGCCCGCAAGGCGTCTTGTTCGGCGATCGCTTGCCGACCGGCCGGGGTTCTCGCCCACGCCTCATTCGCAACCCGTTGCTCATCCAATCGCATTTGAGCGCCGGCCAATCCGCCGTTCGGATTCGCCGCCGGGTTTGTTCCGAACCGCGCCACCGCTTCGAGCTGCGCTGGCGAAGTGAACAATCCTGCCGCAAATCGGGCATTCTGATTCGCAGCCGCGCCGGGGATGCTGGCCGCGTCGAGTTGTTGACGCAACCCCATATCGCGGAGCGCGGCGGATTGCTGAATTCCCGCCATCAAATTCGCGTTCGAGAATGAATTCGGGGTCGCGAAATTCGACGACAATGGCATCCCATCCGCCCCGGTTGGGACGCCAGCCGCCGCCATCACGCTACCGCCGCCGGTTTGCGGCATACCCATGCCCACCGGGAGCATCCCGCCGGGCGTTTGCCCACCAGTGCCCCGGAGATACCCCTGAAGTGCGGCGTTCTGCGCGGCCGGGAAGATCGTCTCGACGCCGCCGTTCATTTGCGGCGCGGCCGCGGCCAAGGGAGCGAGCGACGGCGACGCGCCTGGCGCGCCGGTTGATGCCGACACGGCGGGCGGCGCTTGGCCGGGAGAAGTCGGAGCGTTCGGGCCGGCAGCAACAACTGCCTGCGGCAACGCCGGATTCGGGCCGGCCTGCGGTTGCGGTCGATTTTGCGGCCGAACGAGAGTCGTCGGCGGCGCGTTGACGCCCGTGCCCGGAGCGTAGGGGACGTACTGCATAGGGTCCATGAGCCCCTGGAACGGGGTGAACCCAGGATTTTCAAACGGCATGAGAGTCCCCTTACAACTGGCCGATCAAGCCGCCGAGCGCACCGATGAGGCTCGACGTCTGATTGGCCTGAATTTGTCGGCGATCGTTCGCCTCTTTCTGCCGACTGGCGAACTGATTCTCTTGCGCCTTCCCGACGTCAAGGGCGTAGCGGAGGTTGTCTTGCCGCGCCTGCCCTTGAAATTGCCGGGCGTAATCCGCCTTCTGCGCCATGCCGCCGAGTTGCATTTGATTGGAGAGAGCCGACGCCAACGGCGACCGCGTTCCGAATCCGCGACTGGCGATCGAGTTCTGCATCGAGCGGTTTTGCGTCGCGACCTGTTGATCGACGCCAGCGCGATTCGCGTTGATGTTCTGGTTGATTTGCTGTTGCGTCCAGAGAGGACCGCCACCGATTCGCGGCTGCGTCCCGCCGGCTGCCGGGCCAGGGGTCATCGACGCCTGCCCCATGCCCATGAGGTTATTCAGGTACGGCAAAAGCGTACCCATCTTCTGCTTCTGCCAATCGAGCTGGTTGCGCTGCATCTCCTTCTGCGCGTTCGTCTGGGCGACCACATCTGGGTCAGCCATCGCGACTTGGTTGAGGACGCGGCCCCCGTCCTGGCCTCCCTGCCAACTTCCGTACCAAACAGCCATGGCCGACTCCTCTACGAAATTAAAGTTGGGGGCATTCTACACACTCGAGCGCTGCCACGCAAATCAAGGTGACGGCGTGATACTGACACCGAGGCCGACGTAGGACTTGTCGACGACGCCCGACGCAGCGATTTGGCACTCCACGCTGATGCCGCCTTCGGCCGTCGAATTGTACCCGACCGAGAAAACGTCATTGAACGTGATGAGCGATCCGCCCGACATATTCCCGGTATCGGTTCCGAAGCACGCCGCGGCGACGAACTCCCCGGCGCCAGCGGCAACGGTCGCCACCGAAATAAAGTCGCCAAGGGACGGCGAAATCTCGTTGTGTGTGTCGCTCGCGGTTGCACCGATGGGGTCGCTCGTGTCGACGCCGGCGTAACCGAGCGCCACGCCGCCCACAGACCCGGCCGAGCCCGTGTACGTGATGGTCAGTGCAGGATTCGCGTTGGCCGTGATCGCGCCCCAAGCCGACAGACGAAGGTAGGTCGAGCCGCCGTCCTGCGTCTCGTCGACATAGCTGCCGATTTGCGAGTACGTGTTTCCATCCGAATCGGTAACGCTGACGGTGACTCCGCCCGCCGTGTGCGACGTGGCAATAAAGCACAGGATCAAGGCTCCCATCGGAACGTCGACTGGGTCAGACGGCGAGCCGTCGCCGAGCGGGACGGGGAAGTCCGGCAAGACCGACAAGGGGGCGCCGGTCACGTCGATAAAGACCGTCTTGCGAGCCCGCTTGTACGACGTCGTGTTTGACGGTGTGAACACCACGCTCAGCGGTTGATTGTCGCCGGCGGAAAGGTTTGTCCCGGCCGGCGGATCGTATGTGTACGTTCCAGCAATTTCGTAGCCCGAACGGGGATCCTTGGCGACCGCGTTCAATTCGGCCGCGCCGAGAGGATCCGAGGTTGTGATGGGGTCCGGATTCTCCCAAACGATCGTCGGCTCGATTCGTCCCGTGAATCGTTCGGGTGTCGGAGCCACAAGCCCCTTGCCGTTGAGCCGCCATTGCAGATTGCCGTTCTTGTCGATGAACTTCATGAAGTCGCCGTCGCCGTTCTGGCGAATCGTGACGGCTGTTTGATCGCTGCCGTAAAGGAGGTTGATGTTGATCGGCCCGTTCGAGTTTTGCGGGATCTTCTGTTGAAGAATCGCGAAAACCTCTTCCGCGAGCATGACCGGGTTTGCCCACTTCTCGCGCAGCAGGCGAACCGCTTGATCGGCGAACGGGGTGATGAACCCGGATTGTCGTCCGTATGGCATTACTGTTGCCCTTGAGCCGTCGGCTTTGGTCCGGACTGAACGCCGTCGATGATGAACCGATAGAACGTCGTCCCGTACGCCCCGCCAACGCCGGCTAGTTCAAAATTCCATCGTCGAACGCCCATGACGTTGTCGTCTCGTCGGCCCTCGATCCGCTGTTGGGCGAATCCGGCCTCTCGCGTCAAGTCGATCCACAGATCGGTATCGCCTTTCGTGGCGACCATGCCTTCCGGGTTCCCCGTCGTAGTGACTTGCCACGTCTGCGGCGAGCGGTCCTGATTGTTGTAAATCCGCAAGTACGCATCCGAAGCGCCAGGCGACGGCTCGAAATGCAAGCCGAACTTTCTCTCGACCTCCGACTCGCCGTCGATCCACGTAAATTGCTCCGACCGAAACCGATAGGTCACGCCACCGATTTGGTATCTCGACGTCGAGTCCGGAATGATCCGCCATGGCATCGTGATCTTCAGCCGGCCGCTCTCGACCTCGAAGATTCGGCGCCGTTGGAGCTTGCCCTTGCCGTGGGTGATGACCACGACGAGCCCCGCAACCGTCGGCGGGAAGCTGGCTGAACCGTCCGTCAGCGAGCAAAGATCGGCGGAATCGACTTCGCCTTGAAGCGTGCCCGCGTTCTTGTCGATTCCGTCCAGGTATCCGACCGAGGAAACGAGCGTCGTGTAAGACTCCGTTCCAAGGAAAACCACTCGTCCCGGGCCGATGAGCCCGAGCGTGGATGACGTCACAGGAACCGGATACTCTTCGAGCCACCAGCGGCGCGTTCGGTAATGCAGACAGATCGCGTGCCGCGTTGTTCGCGACGAGCCCATCGAAACGAACCACCGGGCGACCTCTTCTTGCGGATAGAGCGCCGCATGGAAAAGATCCTGCGCGTTCCAGTTGATGACGTGATCCGATTCTTCCAGCGTTTGGAAGACGCGCTGAATCGGCGTCGAAACCTGTTGGCTTTCCTGGCCGCCACCGAACGCATGAAGCCCCTCCTTGTCGAGCATGTACGTATCATCTTCGACCTGCACCCAGCATCGGTTATTGACGACGCCGCGTTGACAGGACTGGTAGATGAAGCCATCGACAGCCGGATCGGACTGAAACGTGAATCGGTAAATGTGCCGATATTCAAGAATGTAGATGAACGAGCCCTTCGCCATGAGCCCGGTCAACTCGTCGCCATCCTCCTGAATTTCCAGAGCGTAGAGCGGCGACCACGACTCGACCTGCCCGGCCTGTGTGTACCACACGAGACGGCGTTCGCCGTCGGCGGGGCGAATCGCGTAGGTCGCGTACTGATTCGTCGAGCCGGAATAGTTCGATTCCAGCGTCAGCGTTTGAAGCGTCGTGTTGACTGCCGTGATGACGTACTTAGTCGATGCGCCGTCCACGAGAAGATACCGGTCAACCAGCGACGCCGTGAAGGCGGTTCCGATTCCGGTCACGGTTGGAGAGCCGTTCGTGACGACGACGTTGCCCTCTGAATACACTCGGTCGACGCAGGCAAGCATGCGCGACGAATGCGGGCAAAAGACGGTCTTGAAGTCCGGCGGTTTGTAGTGGGCGTTCGCCAATACGCTGCCGTCTTCGCTCAACAACGGGACGGCTTCCTGCGTCGAGAGATTGTTGTCGTCCCGAGATGACGAGAACGTCGTGGTTCCCAAAAGGTCAGTGTCGACATCGACATAAAACGTCGTGAGTTGCCCCGAAGTGTTCCGCAAGATTTGCTTCCGGGCGACCTTGGGGTCCGTCGTCGTCGGGACCGACGTGTAGTCAATCTCATCGGCTCCGGGGATCCATGTTCCGCCCGACGTATAAGCTCCGTCTCCGCTCGATCCGTCGAGTTGGAACGTGTCCGTGCCCGTGACTGTGATTTCCCAAGTGCCGTTCGCCGCCGTGTTGCCCTGAACGCTCTGAATCAGCACAATGTCGCCGCTGACAAGCCCGTGAGCCGCCCCAGTTTGAATTTCAATGGGTTGCGTGTTCGTGGCGCCGATTACCGCTCCGCCCGGCCCCTGAATGCCGACCGCCGGCGAGATGGGCGAAAGGTTCGAGACGTTGCCGTCGGCGTCAAGGAATCGGACGTAAGCCTGATAGATGCCAAAGATCGCGCCTTTGCCGCCGGCCGCGGCGAGATTGCACGCGGTTTCCGGCGGGTCAACTCCCGCATCGACCGGGGCGGCGGCGAGTCCGTCCCAAATCTTCACGGGGTTCATCCCGTCGGCGATCATAATCTTGCCTTCGGGCGTCTGCGCGTAGCAATCTGGGAAAGCGCGAGGCATTTTACGAACTCCGCGGATTCTTGATGATGTTTCTCTGGAAGCTATCGAGTTTTTGCACCAAGAACTTCGCTTGCGGCCGATCATAAAACTGCATCGAAATCACCGCACCGTTCACGCTTCCGCCGGCAACGACTTCGAAGTAGCACGTTTGAAGCTGCGGATTGCTGGCGACGGTGTACTGAATCGCTGCGCTGTAGTGCCCCGGCAAATACGCCGACGTGAGCCGCAACATCAAGATGAACAACCCCGGGGCCGCAACGCGATCAACGATCGGCATTCGCTTCGCTTCCACCGGGTCGCCGTTGTCGTCGTAAATCGTGACGAGCGGCGCTTGACTCGGCAGCGCAGATTCCGGTCCATCCGTGCATTGCACAGAGATCGGAACGTGCTGCCCAAGGTAGAATCGACCGAGGTACATTAAGTCACCGCGAAGTACGCCGTCTTCACGTAATTGTCGCTCCCGACCGACCACGCGATGACGACTTGGTACGTCTTGCCAATATCGAAGCCGCTGCCCGCCAGCAACTCGATTTCGAGTTCGTAGACGCCGGCAACGTGCCACGCCCCGCCGGACGTGTACGCACCGTTGCCGGTTGATCCGTTCAGCGTGAACTTGTCGGTGCCCGTCTTCGTGATTTGAAATGTCCCGTTCGCCGCCGCGTTCCCGCCGACGTTCGAGATCGTGACGATGTTGCCGGTCTCGAGCCCGTGATCGGTATCCGTCGTGATTTCGATCGGGCTAGCGTTCGTCGCACCGTCGACATCGCCAGTGTCCATCTTCGTCAATGATCCGACGCCGTTCGCGATGACAGCATCGCCGTCATAAATCCGGTAGGTGGGATTGATCGACGGATCGACCGGCTCGTCGGCGACGGTGATCGGAATCGCCGCCTTCAGGGTCGAGTCGAGTTCATAAAGCCCGAGGTACATGCGATCAATCTCCTGCCAGGGATGAGATGAGCGTTTGGGAGTCAAACGCCGCCGGTCGATAGCCACGTCGCACGTTCAACTCGCCCATGATACGCGAGACGAGATTGATTTGCACGCGGGCCGATCCGCGAGGAATGTCAGCCGGGTCCGCGTTGTTGACTTCACCAGGGAAGTCCTCAACTTGCACCCGAGTTTCCGGGGGCCGAGCCATTGCTTTACTCCATCGGGCCAAGCGGCATGTTTGCCAGCCGTTGCTGCCACCGCGTTTCGAGTGATGCCGAATCGCGGCTCGAATTGCGAATGTCCGCCTCTTTGGCGAGATCAAGCTGAAATCGCCAATTCGTCGTCGCGTCGGACAATTCCTTGCGATCGCGGCCCATGGCGAGTTGCCGAATGCAGCCGGCGTGAAAGACGTTCATCATCGCCGTCGGCTCGCAATCGATCGGATCGCTGATTCGGTACGCGACCGCGTTGTACGTGTCCGCGACGTTGTCATCGAGAAGCGCCGTCGTCGACGTCAACACCTTTGTCACAGTGCGCTCAACCGCGTAGGGGTTCAGTCCTTCGTTGCTCGTCGGCAAGTCGCTGGCGTTCGACGAAAGCCGAATGACCGTGCCCGCGTCCGTGTCCTGAAAGAATCCGCCGTTGGAGAGAGTGATTTGGTTCGAGCCGGCGACAATCGAGGCCCGCCCTTTATTCCTGTCCCAAACGCGAATCGGCCGCGGCGACCGGCGATAGAGCAGGTCGAGCGTTTTCGCTTCGTACGGCGGCGGGAAAATTCTCATGCACAGCCGGCCCGGATTTTTCGAGTCGGCCATGAACGTGTAATAGTAGGGTTGCCCGCTCGACACTTGCAGGAACCGTTGCGACGTGAGCCACTCCGACGGCCGGTTGTAGACCATCACATTCCAGTTGTCTTCTGGGAGCCCGCGTTCGCAGGACGTGAAATCAGGAGGCATCGGGTAACTGTCTTGGGCAATTTCGTAGGACGTGCCGGCCGCAATGTCCTGTTGAAAATTCATCGAATCTTCGAGCGTCAAAATCGTGTCCGAGATTCGCTCCTTGACCCACGCGATGACCGTGCCAATCCGGACGTACCCCCGAGCCGCCCACGTCGGCCACGTCCCATCGGTGAGGGTCAGCATGTGTTCGTATGCGCCGCCCGTGTGATCGTACTCGACCGTGCCCATCGAATAGGGGGCCGACATCATGATCCGATAAGCAGAGAGGAAGTGCGTCCAGTTGTAAAGATTTGGCAACTCCCGCCACGCATCCGCGATCGCCCGGTTAATGTCGCTTTGCGCGTCGCCGGCGGGATTGCCGCCCAGCCGCGACAGCAATCGCTCTCGCACATCGCTCACCGTGGTTTGAGCAATGTGTTCGGTTGTCGGCGCTACGGGAGGGAGATCGTTCGCCGTCAGCGTTACCGTGATTGACGTCGCCATGTTTTAGCTCACCGTCACCGAGGTTGGGTTCGTTCCATGGTAGCCGGGATGACTGACCCACAAATAGTACGTCCCGGGATCGAGACGGAACACGGCTTGGCCGCTCGCGTTCGTGTACAAAACGCCGGCAACGACCGTGTCGCCGGCCAAGTC